>Ga0256406_1000749_pt1 | contig 56824 bp, 48 predicted proteins | sample RumenRJG_03DNA_FD_185986 | JGI IMG/M metagenome (GOLD analysis project Ga0256406, IMG submission 185986) | Bovine rumen microbial communities from Lethbridge, Alberta, Canada - RJG_03 | ecosystem: Host-associated > Mammals > Digestive system > Stomach > Rumen | place: Canada: Alberta | collected...
ACGTCACCGCCCTGATCGACGACTCCGTCAAGATGGAAAATGATCGCCTTGCGGGCAGGGTGCCGACACTGCGTCATCGCAAACCTGGCCCGAAGAAAGGGTCACACCATAAGCATTACGATGCTGACGGCAATGTCATTACGAAAACAGGTGGTGTCCCCAAGGGATCAAAACGCCCTGATATCAATAAGGACGGAACACCCCGCAGGAAGCCTGGCACCAAACCTGGCACTAAGCTTGGCAAGTACAATAAGGACGGCTCGCTTCGGAAAAAGCCCGGGCCGAAGCCGGGATCGCATCACGCCGGGGCCATTGGCAAGTCGTAGTAATTAGTCCCGAAAAGTGGGGAATTATCGCTTAAAGACGGGTACAGCCGCTGCGGCGCGACGGCATGGGAGGGCACACAGAACGGTCTGAAGGAATGATCCCCGCGGAAAAGGAGGACCGAGATGATATTGCAGCTGATTTCGGACCTTGGCATGAGCATCTGCATGTTTGTGCTTCTGACATCTCCCGCCACAGGGATGCGCATCCATGAGTACGTGGGTGCTGTGATGACAATCCTGTTTGTGATCCACATGATCCGGAACCGGAGATGGTGGAAGGCCCTTCCGAAGGACAGGTGGACGGGATACCGCCTCATGTGGACGATAGCGGACCTTCTTCTGTGTGTCTTAATGGCACTTCTTATCATCACCGGTATCTCCATGGCACGCTATGTTCTGCCGCGTCACCTGCTGCCGATTCCAAGACAGACGGCATCGGCCATTCATCTTGTCGTGGGGTATCTCGGGTTCCTTGTCATGAGCTTTCACGCAGGCCTTCACCTGCAGAAATTCTACCGGAAGGTCTTCTCGTCAAAACCCCTCACCGTCCTTGCCGCAGCCCTTTGCGCTGCGGGCGTCTGGAGCTTTGTCCATAACCACTTCGGACTGTACATTACCGGAGGCTCGCACTTCGTATTTATTGACGAGAGTACACCGGCGGCGCTCTACGAGGCGGAGCTCTTCCTTGTGGCATTCCTCTCTGCCACGATGGCAAATCGTCTGCAGGGACTGCTGTTACGAAACAGAGGAAACAGCAGGAATGAGAATCAATGAAAACCAATTCCGTAACAGGAAGCTTTACTCTTAGTTCCATCGTTGGCGAGGTGGTTCATGATCCGGCCTTTGGCTCTTTCGGGCGCCTTTTGTTCCCGGTGGACATGCCGGTGCCGGACTCCATGACCCTGAAAGAGGTCACGTCATCCCGCACCTATCTCTGGTACTCGAATCTCCACCCGGACAAGACCGTGGAGGTGGTAAATAAGCTGAAACGGCGTGCCCTGTCCGGGGAGCGGATCTTTTATCCGATCTACCCGGAAGAGGAGATCCGGCATGATCCGGACCTTGCGGATACCGGGCTGTTCTGCCTTCACGGAAAGCCCGGGGAGAAGTTCGCAATCATAAATGCAGGTGGCGGCTTTAGCTATGTTGCCGCGATGCACGATGCCTTCCCCCATGCCCTGGAACTGGCCCGCCGCGGCTATACCGCCTTCGTCCTGATCTACCGCCCGACCCACCCGTATCAGGATCTTGCAAGGGCGATTCAGCTCATCGAGGCAAATGCGGAGATCCTCCGGGTAAATCCTGACGGGTACAGCCTCTGGGGCGGTTCCGCGGGAGCCCGCATGGCGGCGGCTCTCGGGAACGCAAAGAACCTTCGATACCTTGCGGGTGATGTCCCGCAGGCGGCGATGGTGGTGACCCAGTACACGGGCTATGACGAAGTCAGCCGGTCTGACGCGCCGACCTATGCCTGTGTCGGGACGAATGACAGAATCGCTGCCTGGCGCATCATGGAGCGACGGCTCCGGGCTCTTGAATCATACGGGATCCCGACAAGATTTCACGTCTACAAAGGACTCCATCACGGATTCGGCATCGGAACCGGAACGGTGGCGGATGGCTGGACGATGCCGTGGCATTCTGGGAGAAGAATACACAGAATGGCATGCATGGCATGAATAGCTGATTGCAGAAACGATCATGTACAGAGGACATGCGGTCTACTACAATACGGCCAGATAAAACGGAACGTCCTGAAGGAGAAGTGATGGTATTCTACTTTACGGGAACCGGAAACAGCCTGTACGTGGCAAGGTCCCTGGATTCGGAGTGCGTAAGCATCCCACAGATCATGAATCGTAAACAGCGCATCTTTCAGGCGCAGCAGATCGGAATCGTCTGCCCCTGCTACGGGCACGAGCTGCCGCAGATGGTACAGGAGTTTATCCGCCGCTCGATCTTTGCCTGCGACTACCTGTACGTTGTCGTGACCTACGGCTTTGCCCACGGCAACGTCGTGGACCACGTCCTGCAGGTATTTGACGGATCGAAGAAGCAGCCGGATCTTGTGCGGACCATTCTCATGGTCGACAACTTTCTCCCGGGGTTTGACATGAAGGAGCAGGTGGCGATGCACAAGGACGTCGAAGGTCCGCTCCAGGTGATCAGACGGCAGGTCGGGGAGAAGCGTCATCTCATGGAAAAGGTGACGCCGGAGGATCTTAGGATCCACAGAGCCTATGCCGAGTCGGTTCATCATCAGGACGCCCGCTGCTGGGCGAACCTGAAGTTCACGGAGCAGTGCATCGGCTGCGGCCTGTGCACAAAGGTATGCCCCGTCGGGTGTATCCACCTTGAAAACGGCAGGGCCCTCCGGACCGGAACGGACTGCCAGGCATGTCTTGCCTGCGCCCACGTCTGCCCGGAGATGGCCATTCTGCTCCTGCCTGCATACGGCGCAGCGGAGCCGAATCCGAAGGCCCGCTACCGCAATCCGAATGTCTCACTCTCCGCACTGATCTCTTCCAACTGGCAGTGCGAAGACAGAGAGAGCGCGCACGCAGAAGACAAAACAACTGCGAGCGCCTGAACCATTGCCTGCATCGAGCGGTTCCCCTCCAATAGCCGCCCGCTGCAAACATACAGGAACATACGTTTACGTATGGTCATGTATGTTTTTTATCCCTCCCCCTTGGCCCTGCCGGCCTTTTCCCTGATTGCATTGCAATTGCATTGCAACTGATTCCCGGCAGGGCACTTTTCATGTCCGGAAGGCGGATCTTTTCGAAATATTCGGCCGCTGCAAGCCGGTTCTGGTATGATCACAGAGAGGTTCCGGAAGGAGGAAGAGATGGAAGAAGACACAGTGGGGCACGCATCGGTTCTGGAACTATGCTATGGACGGACACGCTGTTTCCTGATTCACGGAAAACTCCTGATCGATACGGACTGGGCGGGTACCCTTCCCGCATACCTTGCGTGTCTTCAGAAGCACGGAGTCCGGGCAGAGGATGTCCGGTATCTTCTGATCACACACTATCACCCGGACCATTGCGGGATTGCGGCCGATCTCATGGCTCTTGGCACAAAGCTTCTTGTCATGGACGTGCAGAAGGACGCTGTTCATCAGGCGGATCCGGTTTTCCTGCAGGATCACCGGCACCGCTTCACGCCGATTCCGGACGAGGGGACGATTCTTCTGCCGTGCGGGGAAAGCCGGCAGTTCCTGAAGTCCATCGGAATCAGCGGCGAGATCCTCGCAACGCCCGGACATTCCCCGGACAGTGTCTCGCTCCTTCTCGATGATGAGCAGATAGCCTTTGTCGGAGACCTCCCGCCGCTGGAGCAGGTGCCGTACTATAAGGATCCCATACTGCAGCACAGCGTGGACACGATCCTTGCGCACGGCGTACGGACCCTTTGTTACAGTCACGAACCGGCGCAGCGGGTAAACAGAACAGAGTGAAACGGGAAAGAGGTACTGACCGGAACAGGGTTCCGGCGGTGCCTCTTTTTGCATCCTGTCCGATCACGTCCCATTTTGCACCGTTCACGACAGGGACGATGCCACGGATGCGATCTGCGCTACAGTACCATCGAAGAAAGAAACAGACCGCCTGGGGGGTATGTGATGTTTAGTATTGGACGCTTTGCAGTCGAAAACCTGGAGACCGGGTGTGTGACGGATGAAAAGAAACCGTCCTTTACCTGGTACGTGGATTCGGATGCAGAAGGCACGGCAGTAGAGAGTGCCAGGATCTCGGTAAACGGCTGGACCTGGCAGGGGAAGGACCCGATCGTCTCCTACGAGGGACCATCTCTCAGACCCTTTACCGCCTATACCGCAGAGCTTACCGTGCAGGGAAATCACGGGGAGAGCGCGGAAAAGAAGATCACGTTCCGGACGGGGCGCATGGAGACACCCTGGACAGGAAAGTGGATCTCCGATGCCTCCTATACCTTTACCGAAAAGAAGGTCTCCCCGGTCCCAATGGTGTTCCGGAAAAACTTCACCCCGAAGGGGAAGATCAGGTCCGCCTTCCTGTATGCGACAGCTCTTGGCATCTACGAGGCAGATCTTAACGGCACAAAGCTTGGGGACCGGTACTTTGCTCCGGGCTTTACGTCCTATAAGACAAATCTCGAATATCAGACCTATGACCTGACGCCCGCCCTCCGGGAGGGGACCAATGAGCTTCTCATCACCGCAGCCGGCGGCTGGGCGGTCGGCTCCTTCGTCTTTACGAGGGTGAACCGCCAGGCGGCGGACCGGCAGGCAATCCTCTGCGAGCTTCGGATCACCTATGAGGACGGCAGGGAAGAAGTCATCGGTTCCGATGAGAGCTTTGAGGTCACGGAAAACGGCCCGGTGCGCATGGCGGATCTCTATGACGGCGAGACGTATGATGCGCAGGTCGATCTTTCAAAGGCAGACTTCCATAAGGCATCGCCGGAAACCCTTCGCGTGCATCCTCGGATCATGGAGGATCTCGGATCCCCGGTCCGGGTGCGGCAGATCCTCAAGCCGGTCAGCAAGACAAAGGTCGGGGACGAATGGATTTATGACTTCGGTCAGAACTTTGCCGGCGTCGTGCACTTTAAGGTCGACGGAAAGGCCGGACAGCACATCGTGGTGCGGCACGCCGAGATCCTGAATGCGGACGGGACGCTCAACACGAAGTTCCTCCGCACCGCGAAGGCAACGATCGATTATACCTGCCGGGACGGCGTGCAGGAGTACGCACCCCGGTTTACCTACATGGGGTTCCGTTACATCTCGGTCAGGGGAGCGGACGACATTAAGATCACAGCGTATGTCCTCTCCTCCGATCTTCGGCGGACCGGCAGCTTTATCTGTTCCAATGAGGACCTGAACCGCCTGGAGCAGAACATCGAGTGGAGCAGCTGTTCGAACCTCATGGATATCCCGACGGACTGCCCGCAGAGAGACGAGCGCATGGGCTGGACGGGAGACATCAACGTCTTCTCCCCGGTTGCCTGCTACCTCTTCGACATGAGCCGGTTCTTTAAGAAGTGGCTCCTCGACGTGAAGGCGGAGCAGTTAAGGACCGGCGGCATTCCGAACACGGTCCCGGTGAACGGCTACGGGTTCCCCGCGACGATGCCGGAGATGGCGATCGACTTCTGGGGCGATGCCTGCGTCAGCGTGCCGTGGAATGAATATGAGGCGCGCGGCGATGTCCGGATCCTGAAGGACATGTACCCGGTCATGAAAAAGTATGTCGATGCGTGCCGGCGCTGGGCCGGGATCGGCGTGGGTCTTCACCGGTACATCTGGAACACACCGTCCGTCCTGCACTTCGGCGACTGGGTGGCACCGGACGTTCCGAAGATGCAGCAGTGGCAGGCAAGATCAAAGTGGACCGCAACGGCAAGCCTTTGCCATACCAGCGATCTGCTCGCAAGAACCGCAAGGATCCTGGGATACGAAAAGGATGCGGAGACGTATGAAACCGTCAGCAAAAAGACCGGCGAGGCCTACCAGAAGATCCTGACGGATGGGAACGGAACCCTGGAAAACGAGTTCCAGACAGGATACGTCCTTCCGATCCACTACCACATGTTTGACGAGGCGGCACACAGGAAAGCCGTGGAAAACCTCGACCGGATGATCCGGGCAAACGACTACAGGATCGGCACCGGCTTCCCCGGAACGCCCTACATCCTGTTTGCCCTTGCGGACAACGGGAAGGCGGACACCGCGTACCGGATGCTGCTGAATACGAAGTGCCCGTCCTGGCTCTACGAGGTGAAGATGGGAGCGACCACGATCTGGGAACGCTGGGATGGCCTCTCGGAGGATGGCTCCTGCAGGATCTCGGACGACGGCACGGACATGATGATCTCTTACAACCACTACGCAAGCGGAGCGGTGGGAGACTTCTTCTACCGGAGGATCGCGGGCATCGAGAAGACGGAGCCCGGCTATCACAGCTTTACGGTAAAGCCCCTGATCGGCGGAGGTCTTACCTTCGCGAAGGGACAGGTCGAGACGCCCTACGGCGTCATCGAGAGTGCCTGGAGAATTCAGGACAGGGAATTCTCCCTCACGGTAAAGGTCCCCGTAGGGACCGCCTGCACGGTGGTTCTGCCGGACGGGACCAGGAAACAGGCAAAGAGCGGAACACACGTCTTTACCGCGGCACTTCAAAAATGAATGAAGGATCCCGCACAGGGATCTTCAGATAATGTAACAAAGAGGAGGGTATCTTATGAAAACAGGCAGAAAGACAAGAGTCTTTCGCGGACTGACCACCGTCACGTCGTCGGTGCTTGCGCTGTCCATTGCAGCGGGCCCGGTCATCAACATCTTCCGGACGGACATCGACAAGTTTCTGGGGACGCATTCGACCGCAGTCGTGACGGACGAGTCCGCAGAGGATGATCTCTACACCTACAAGTCGGACTACACGTCCACGACCGATCTTCTTCATGCGATCTCGGATCTTGGCGAGCGCATGGAAGAGGAGGGCGCGGTTCTGCTGAAGAACAACGGCGCACTGCCGCTCACAAAGGATGAGACCCAGAAGGTCTCACTCCTTGGCTTCTCGAGCTACTACCCGGTACAGGGCGGCGACATGGGTTCGTCCCTGGTTGAGAACACCGGCACCGATGCGGATACGGTGGACTTCGTCAAGGCACTGGCAGCCAGGGGCTGGAAGATCAACCCGACCCTCCAGAGCCTGTATGAGGCACTGCTTCCCACGTTCTCGACGGAGGTTGAGACCTGGGGCGGCACGGCAACCTACAGCCACATTACGGCGCCGTCGATCGGCGGTACCTTCGCCAGCAAGGAGCCTTCCCAGAAGGCGATGGACGGACAGGACAGCTCCTGGAAGGATTCTCTGAAGGACAACAACGTGATGATCGTCACGCTTGCCCGCTCCGGCTCCGAGAACGGTTCGTATCTTCCGGGCGAGGAGGGCGTTGATTCCTCCCAGAACCTGAATCAGACGGATCCCCTGGGACTCTCCGATGATGAGAGAGATCTCATCGCGGCGGCCGTGGATGCGAAGAAGGCAAACGGCGGCAAGGTCATCGTCCTTCTGAATAACTCCAGCGCGATGGAAGTGCAGGAGATCGAGGACAACGAGGGCGTCGATGCCATCATGCAGATCGGTCTTCCTGGCGGCTACGGCTTCTACGGTGTTGCGGATCTGTTATCCGGCGATGCAAATCCGTCCGGACATCTGACCGATACCTATGCAACGGATGCCTCGGATTCTCCGGCAGCCCAGAACTACGGCGACTTCGAGTACACGAATGCGGATCCTTCGATCAGCATGAACTCCGAGGTGGTCGAGGCAGAGGGCATCTACACCGGCTACAAGTACTATGAGACCCGATATGAGGACGAGGTCCTGGGGCAGGGCAATGCGGATTCCGCGACAGGTTCCACGGACGGACAGGCCTGGGACTACTCGAAGGAAGTCACCTATCCCTTCGGCTACGGCCTCTCCTATACGACCTTCTCCCAGACGCTCGACAGCGTCGATGTGGATCTGACCGGCAATGTCACCGCGAAGATCACCGTCACGAACACCGGCAGCGTTGCGGGAAAGGATGTGGTACAGCTCTATGTCAGCACGCCGTATACGGACTATGACATCGAGCACGGCGTCGAGAAGGCGGGCGTTCAGCTCCTCGACTATGCAAAGACGGACGTTCTCGATCCCGGCGCATCACAGACCGTGACGATCGAGGCAGATCCCCAGTACATGGCAAGCTGGGATTCCACGGCAGCAAACGCCCTCGGAACCACCGGCGACTATATCCTCGATGCGGGCGACTACTACTTCGCCATTGGCAACGGCTCCCACGAGGCCATGAACAACGTCCTTGCGGCGATGGGAAAGACCTCGTCGGATGGCATGACCGCAGACGGTGACACGGCAAAGACCGCCATCTGGAACCTCGCTTCCATGGATACGACGACGTTTGCCACCACAAAGAACGGCACGGCGGTCGAGAATCACATGCAGGACATGGATCTCAACTACTGGATGCCGGATACCGTCACCTACCTGACCAGAAACGACTGGGATGGCACCTTCCCGAAGACCTATGAGGGCCTGACCGCCACCGATGAGATGAAGGATGTCCTGGACAATGACATCTACGAGATCACGGAGAACAACGAGGGCGGACAGGTTACCTGGGGCGCCGACAACGGCCTGACCCTGGCAGACCTCAAGGGCAACAGCAACTTCGATGACGAGAGCTGGTCGCTCCTGACGGATCAGCTGACACTCCCCGAGGCCATGATCCGTGTTGCCTTCGGCGGCACATCCACCAAGGCCATTGCTTCCGTCAACTCCCCGGAGGTCATCCAGAACGATGGACCGAACGGCATCTATTCCTACACGCTCGGCCAGTACGCAAACACCGACACGACAAGCAGCGATCCCTGCGCCGTCAGTGCCGATGACCCGAACCTCAACTACAAGTTCGGCACCATGGTCAATGAGACCGTGATTGCACAGACCTTCAACAAGGATCTTGCAGCCGAGTACGGCCAGGTCCTTGGCAACTACTCCCTGTGGAGCAACCTGACGATTCACTGGGGCTCCGGTGTGGACCTTCACAGAACACCGTACAACGCACGTAACCACGAGTACTTCTCCGAGGACCCGATGCTCTCGTCCTATCAGAGCGTCGCCCTGATTGAGAGTGCTCTGAAATATGGTCTCATCGTTGCGCCCAAGCATGTGGCCTTCAACGATACCGAGATCAACCGCACCGGCGTTTCGGTCTTCATGACCGAGCAGAAGGCAAGAGAGGGCGAGCTTCGCAGCGCCCAGGCAAGTGTTGAGGACGCAGGAGCCCTCGGCATCATGACTGCCTTCAACAGAGCGGGCGTCACGGCAATGAACGCCTACACCGGCATCATGCAGAACGTGCTCCGCGACGAGTGGGGCTTCAGGGGACTGATCTCCGAGGACTTCATCATGGATCCGAACTACGCGGTCCTCAAGGAAGGCGTGATGTGCGGTCTGACCATGACCACCTTCACCGGCGATGATTCCCTCGATGCGGTTGCCCAGACATTCAGCTACTGGACCGAGGATAACGTCAGCAAGGATTCCCGCCTGCAGGCAGCCTTAAAGCAGGATCTGAAGTATCAGCTCTATGCGATTGCAAACTCCAACGCCCTCGACGGCCTGTCCTCGAATTCGAAACTGGTCAGCGTCAGGACCTGGTATGACAACCTCGTCACGGCTCTGATCGTTGTCTTTGCAGCACTGACCGTTCTCAACCTCGCCCTGTACTTTAAGAGCGCGAAGAAGGAGAATGCATGAGAGTGCGGGATTTGAATCCGCGCTCAGAAAATGGGAGGTTCTTATGAGTTTCTTGAAAAAACAGGCGGTGGGGTTCTGGTTCTGCCTGATCACCCTGGTGCTCACCCTGATCGGCCTTGTCTTCTACTTTGTCAACAGTTCCACCGCATCGTTCGGCAACATCGGCACGGACACAAGGGTCATTGCCATGGCCGTGATCGCCATGGTACTTGAGATCGCAATCATCGCCCTCGGGCAGAAGACGGAGGGGTTCATTCTGAACCTTCTCTACATTGCGGCCTCGATCCTGATCCTGATGTCGTTCCTGCTGTTTGTGATCCCGCGCGTGGACACGATCGCATCGATCCTGACGTTCACGATGAACGCTTCGACGCTCGCAGATCTTGAGAGCGCGGTCGCAGGATTTGTCCTCTTCGTGATCGCCCTTATCACGAGCTGGATTTCCTCCTTCCTGAAGGTGGCAAAATCATAAACAGGAATTCGATCCGCGTGCGCAGTGCGGGAGTTCTCCTCCTGTGCATGCTGGGGACAGCTTCCTGTGCCAGGGTACCTGGAATGACGGAAAAGTCTAAGACACGGTCTTCGGCTTTTCCTGTTGTTCTCGAGGAAAACGAAGGATATACATCGCCCTCACCGGTTCAGAACACCGATCCCGGGGGCGGTGTATCTTTTGTTATCCGGGTAAAGGACGGCTACAGGCCGGTATCGGTCAGCGACGGAAAGAGGGTAACCGCCGTAACCGATGAAAATGAAGCGGAAGCAGAGGAGGAGAAGCTCTCCTTCACAGAAGGAACCTACGGATCGTATACCGTCTCCCTGCAGGACGTCGCCTTTCCGACGATGCTGACGCTGCAGATGGAAAAGAGCAGTTTTACCCTGACCTATGACCCGGGAGATGGAGAGGAACCTCTGAAGGTGCCGGTCACGGATTCGCATGAGCGCCTCAACACCGCGGGGGCAGATCTCTTTTCACGGGACGGGTATACGCTCATAGGCTGGGAGAGCACAGAGGGCGATGTCATCGGCTGCGGAAGCAGGGCAAAGCTCTCCTCCGGGGAGACCCTGAAGGCGGTCTGGGCGCCGTGGACAAAGGAAGGCTGCTTTACGGTTCGTCCCTATGCGGACGGCGTGGAGATCACGGGCTGCGATCTTGAAGAGACGGACAATCTCGTGATTCCGGAGACGATTGACGGGAAGAGAGTACGCACCATCGGGAAGGGTGCTTTTGAGAAAACCCGCTGCAAGAGCCTGGTGCTCCCCAAAGGTCTGTATCAGGTATCGGACGGGGCGTTCCGGGACCTTTCCTTTACGGACCTGTACCTGTTTGATGACATCGAAGAGATCTCGGACCGTGCATTTTCAGGCTGTGATAACTTCCGGACGCTCCACATCGGGCGGGTGGAAGCACCGGCCTATGCGGGAACCTACTATGCTGCGTTTGCGGATAAGCTGGATCGTCTCCGGTCTCTGAAGGATCAGAAAAAGATCGTTCTCTTTTCCGGCTCGTCCACGCGGTTCGGGTATGACAGTGCAGAGATTGAGGCGGCCTTTCCCTCGTACCATGTCGTCAACATGGGCGTATTTGCCTACACGAATGCGCTGCCGCAGCTTTCCATCATCCGATCCTTTCTGAAGGAGGGCGATATCCTCATCGACTCCCCGGAATTTGACGCTGCAAAGCGGCAGTTCTGCACGACAAACGAGATGGACAGCGCCTTCTTCTGCCTCATCGAGGAGGACTATGATGCGATGACGCTTCTCGATGTCCGGGACTTTTCGAACGTCCTGGACAGCTTCTGCCAGTATACAAAGGATAAGGAGGGGATGGAGGAGAAGAGCCCTGCCCTCTCCCCGGCGGACTTTGACGAGGACGGGAACCCGGTGAGCGAAAAGAGCTACAACGAATACGGCGACTACTGCCTTTTTCGGGAGAATGCCAAAAGCGACGATCCGGTGTACGGGCTTCCGGTGGATTACACGAGAGCCTCCTATCCGAAGGTGTACTTTATCGATCCGTACAACGAGGTGGCCAGGAGCTTTACGGACCTTGGTGTTTTGTTCTTCTTTACGTATTCTCCGAGGAACCGCCTTGCGGTCTCGGACGCTACCACGAAGGAGAGCCTTGAAGACCTTGATCAGTACTTCTCCGAAAACCTGTCCGTTCCGGTCCTCGGGAGGGTGGAGGATCTCCTGATGCCGGGGCGGTACTTTTACGGCACCGACAACCACCTCTCGACAGAAGGCGTGCAGATCCGCACGTCCTATGTCATTTCCTGCCTTGAGGAGGCACTTGATGAAGCTAAATGAAGGGGAAAAAACCGGAGAGAAGAAGGCGGAAAAGAGAACAGGGGTCCTGTACTGCCTTTTCCTGCCGCTGGAGACGCTGCTGTGCCTTGTCCTCTGGTATGCCTTTGATCTGAAAAGCGCCCTCACGGCACTGCTTTTGTTTCTTCTCGCTTTTCTTCTCGGAGAGAACATCCGGAAGAAGACACGGGAGAGACGGAAAACGGGCGGGGAGGAGAGACCGTGAACTTCCTGTCACCGTACTTTCTGATCCTCTATCCCGTCCTTCTTCTGGTTTATCGAAGGCTTCGGAAAAAGGGAAGGACCGTGCTCCTTCTTTTCGAGAGCGCGCTGTTCTATGTCCTCATGGAGCCGCGCTTTGCCCTGCTGTTTTTCGGGGAGATCGTGCTCACCTGGGTACTGGCAGGCAGGGCTGCAGCGCTTCGCCTGGAAGGGGGAGAGCAGGCGGACAAAAGACGGCGCCTTGTCACCGCGATCGGTGTCATCGTTCCGCTTGCGGTCCTTGCCGTGTTCAAGTATGCGGGGCTGTTTTCCGATGCCTTCAAAGGCGGCATCATCCCCGCCGGGATCTCGTTCTATACCTTTCAGGCGCTTTCGTATGTGATCGATGTGAGCAGCGGCAGGACCGGGCACGAAAAGAACCCGCTGTACTATGCGCTCTACCTCTCCTTCTTTCCCCAGCTTGTCGCAGGCCCCATCGAGCGGGCGGGGGATCTTCTCCCGCAGATGAAGACCCTGGACCGGACGCCGTCCGGAAACGAAAAGCTCGAGGGCCTTTCCCTGATGGTCCGGGGGTATTTCAAGAAGGTCGTGATCGCGGACAGCATCGCGGCTCTGGTGGATACGGTCTTTTCGATGGAGCACCCGGCGGGGTTTACGGTGCTTCTTGGTGCCATCCTGTTCTCGTTTCAGATCTACGGGGACTTTTCCGGCTACACGGACATCGCACGGGGCAGCAGCCTGCTCCTCGGGATCCGGCTCATGGAGAACTTCCGGATGCCGTACCTTTCGACATCGGTCAGCTCCTTCTACCGCAGGTGGCATATCTCTCTGAACCGGTGGTTTCGGGACTATGTCTACATCCCGCTCGGAGGATCGAGGAGGGGGAAAGCAAGGCACCTTGTAAACATTCTCCTCGTCTTTTCCCTCAGCGGCCTCTGGCACGGGAGCGGCCTCCACTACCTCTTCTGGGGGCTTTCGAGCGGCCTTCTCATCTGCCTTGAGATCCTGACGGGAACTGGAAAGGAACAGGAGATGACAGCGCCGGTCCGGGCTGTCCGAACGATCCTCACCTTCCTTCTGGTGTCGCTCTGCTGGATCTTCTTCCGGGCAGAGAGCACGGGGAGGGCGCTCACCCTCTTTTCCTGCCTGTTTTCCGGCGGCGTTTCGGTGCCGGAGCTTGCAGGGGTCTTTGGGAGCGTAAGGGAGGCGGTGCTTCTCATTCCCGCAATCCTCAGCCTCTACCTTCTGGACCGGGAGAGCACGGGGGAAGAGGATCTGTCTGTACCCTATCTTCGGAGGCGGGCAGCCATCTTCTTTACGATGGGACTTCTGACTGTCCTGACCTTCCTGCTTCATCAGAACCAGGGCGTCGACAATGCGTTTATCTATTTCAGGTTTTAGCATGGAAAACGAGAGCAAAAACAGAAGAGACTCCCAAAGGGGCAGGGGGCACGGCCTTCTGCTTCCGGCTTCCTGTGCCATCCTCTCCCTTGCCCTGCTCTTTTGCGTCCTTTCGTTCTGGCTGTTTCTTCCCGCCCAGTACGACAGCACGTTTTCCGGGGAGCTGAAATACAAGAGGAGGCTTCTGGCCCGGGCGGAAGGGACTGCGTCCGGACGCATTGTCTGCATCGGCGGCAGCAGCGTCGTCTTCGGCGTCGACACGGCGCTCCTTGCGCAGGAACTGTCGGTGAGTGCGGTGAACTTCGGCTCCTACGCGGGGTTCGGTCTCGGGGCGATGCTGGACCTGGCGCTCCCGGACATCCAAACGGGGGATACGGTCATCGTCTTCTGCGAGCAGCAGGCCCAGATGTACGAGGACTTCTTCGACCCGAAGGTCTTCCTTCAGGCAGCGGACGGGGACCTGTCGATGCTGGAGTGCCTTTCGGGCAGCCGAAGGAAGAAGGCAGTCTTTGCTCTCCCGGACCTTGCAGTGCAGAAGGCAAGGTATTACTTCACGGACAGCACGCCGGACCCCGAGGGCATCTATGCAAGGCGCTCCTTTACGGACGACGGAAACCTGAAGTACGGCCTTGCCACAGACAACGTCATGGCGGACGGGGCAGACCTTGCCACACCGGTGGACCTGAATCCTTCGATCATCACAGACGAGTGGGCAGAACTTGTCGATACCTTTGCCCGGCAGTGTAAGGACAAAGGGGCCTTGGTGTACTTCCACTTCGGACCGATGAATGAGGCCTCCGTGAAGGCGGAGACGAAAGCGGCATCGGAGGGGGAGATCGAGGATACGGCAGAGACGTTCTGCCAGGTGCTGGAAGAGAAGATCACGGTGCCCGTCCTCTCGGATCCGTACGCATGTATCCTGCCGCAGGAGTATTTCTATGACACCAACTTCCACCTGAACGATGAGGGGAGGATCCTGTTCACGGGGCTTCTCGTGCGGGAGCTGAAGGCGGTCTCGGGGGACAGCTCGGAAACGTCCCTTCCGACCTACGGCATGGTCCGGGGCGTTCCGGAGAAGACAAAGGAGACGGGAGATACTGCGCAGGAAGCCGCAGAGGAAGAATCCGTGCAGAAGGAAGAGAAGAGCGTTCTGACGGCCGATACGTACGCGGGGAACACCACCCTCACGAAGGTAACGATCCCGGAGAGCGTGGGGCAGATCGAGGACGGCGCCTTTGAGGGCTGCAGCGCGCTTCGTGCCATCGTCCTGGAATCGAAGGAGCCATCCTCCTGCATCGTGGGGACAGGGCTTCTTGACGGGACGGCAGCGATGCTCTGCGTGCCGGATACGGCACTTTCCGATTACAAGGTGAACTACTTCTGGTCCCAGTACGCGGACCGGATCCTGCCGGTCAGCGACCTTCCGGAATAGAGACCGGAGAAGAAGGACCGGGAAAGAAAAGAGAAGAAGAGAAAGATCAGAAGAATCATCGGAATCGAAAAAGCCTGCCGTGTGGCAGGCTTTTTCGATGAAGTATATTCAAAGACAGAGGACGGAAGGTGTCCTGTGTCTGCTACCAGACATAGTCCGGAGCAAGGAGGTGCAGGAGCTCTTCGTCATGGTGGTGGGCAAGGTAGGTATCGTCATTGAGAATCATGACGGCACCGCCATCCCTCGTGTAGGGCTCCCAGGTCTCCACGCCGTCCGCGGAGGGGACGCCGTCCCTTGCAAAGGATGCCCAGAGATCCTCCATTTCCCGTCCGAAGCTTCCGCTCTCGTGGCCGAAGACGTAGGGGATCTCTGCGCCGTGGCCAACACCGCTCGAGAACAGGCTGCCGCTCTGTTTTGTGAAGACGTAGCTGTAGACCCTGCCGGCACCATCCTGTGCCGACTGATCGGCCTTGTGCGCCGTGATCTTCAGGATCGGCAGGCGAAGGAGCGTGTCCACGTCCGCGGCGCCGGACGGGTCCTCATTCGGATAAGCCGCCTCGTACGCCTGTGTGATCTCGTTTGTCACGTTGTGACGAAGGGCGGATGCCATCCAGATGTTCCACTCATTGAGGTTCGAGCCGATGAGAAGGCCATAGGGCGATGCCGCATCGGCAAAGCCATTCTCCTGCACCGGGTCCTCCGGCAGGACATCGCCGTCGATCACAGGCTCCCACTCATAGGCATAGCCCTGACCGAAGGCCTGCGGGATCTGATAGCGCTGCGCAATCGTGTATTCGGCATCGGTCGAGGCGCTCATCAGGTCGTCGTTGGAGACGTTCTGAATGTCTTCGATGTCGTCTGCGCTGATTCCGAGGGTGTTCAGGGTCTCGTCCGCGATCGCCTCGCTCTGCTCTTCCGGCGTAAAGACGACGCCCATCGTCTCCGTAGCTCCCGACTCCACGATGCCGCGCTCGAAAAGACCGGAGGCTCTCGGGGATGACATCAGGGCGAGGACCTTGGCGCCACCGCCCGACTGCCCGAAGAGGGTCACGTTCGAGGAATCGCCGCCGAAGGTCTCGATGTTGTCCTGAATCCACTGCAGGGCATCGATGATGTCGAGGAGTCCGACATTTGCGGAGTCCTGATACTTCTCTCCGTACTGCGTAAGGTTCAGGAACCCGTAGACGCCTAGCCGGTGGTTTACGCCGACCACCACGACGTTCTCATCGGCTGCAAGGTCCGCGCCGTTGTAGTCGTCCTGATTTGCGGAGCCCGTGGAGAAGCCGCCGCCGTGGAGCCAGACCATGACCGGACGTTTTGCATCATCAAGGCCGGGAGTCCAGAGTTTCAGGTTCTGGCAGTTGTTGCTCTCGTTGTCCGAAGAACTGCCGGCGCCCGACCCGAACATGCCGCTCTGATAGGAGATGGGACCGTAGGATGTCGTCTCCCGGACACCCTCCCAGGGGGTTACCTCGGATGCCGGCGTGAACAGCTCGGTTGCTTCCGCATAGGGAACACCGAGATACTGATAGACGCCGTTCTCGACGGATCCCTCGATCTGCCCGCCGGTCACGGTGACGGTGGTATCCGAAGAGGCGGTGGCAGGGGTGTCACTTTCCGCATTGGTGCCCGCCGCGATGGCAGAAGGGCCGACGCCTGTATCGGAGGCTGCGGATTCTGCCGCGGCCGTGTCGGAAGATGTGGCTGCAGTTTCTGCGGCTTTGGTGCTGCCGCAGGCGGCAAGAAGAACGCTCAGAGAGAGCACTGCCGCAAGTACCATGGCTTTTCTGCTTCGCATCAGATGCACTCCTTCAGGATCTCAAAGATCTCATCCCGGCTCATCTGCCGTGCGCAGCCGGGGGTGATGACACAGGTGTCTGCGACCTTCCGGAGAATGGTCTCATCCGTGGGATCGACAGATCCGGGACGCATGTTTGCCTTCAGTTCCGTAAGAGTCGTCGGAAGACCGATCTCCCTGATGAAATCCTCAAGGGCTTTGATGCCGGCGAGAGCAAACTCGAGATCGGTTCTGCCGTCCTTTGACAGGTGAAAGACCTTTTCGGCAAAGCGGCAGAACTTTGCCGTGTTGTCTTCTGCAAGGTGGCGGTAGACGGCCGGGTGAATGACCGCAAGCCCCTGGCCGTGGTTGCAGTCCGTGTAGGCGCCGAGCTGATGCTCGATCATGTGGTTCTGGAAGTCGGTCTGTTTGCCGATCTTCAGGATTCCGTTCTCTGCCATCGAGGAGTCCCACATGAGCTCGGAGCGGACGGCGACGTCTCTGGGATCCCGGATCATCGCACGGATGTTCCGGATGACGTTCTGCATCACGGCCTCATTCATCTCATCGGAGACGTTTGTCGCAGAGGGCTTTCCGAAGTAGGTCTCCATGCAGTGGGAGAGGGTGTCGAAGGCACCGGAGATTGCCTGGCGCATCGGGACGCTTAAGGTATACGAGGGATCGAGGATGACAAAGTCTGCCATCGCACCGCCCATGCCGTTCTTCTGTTTCGTCTCCTCGTTCGTGATCACGGCGCCGCCATTCATCTCGGCGCCCGTGCCGGATACGGTCACCACCGCGCCGAAGGGGACAAACGCGGTGGGATAGACGTGATCGGTGAATTCGGATTTCCAGATGTCCTGCTCCATCTTTGCCTGCGCCGAGACGATCTTGCAGCAGTCGATGACGGAGCCACCTCCTACGGCGAGGATAAAGTCGATGTGATTCTCCCGGACAAGCGCTGCGCCCTCCTGGACCTTTGCATAGGTGGGATTTGCCATGATGCCGGAGAACCCGGTCACGGTTTTGCCGTGGGCGGAAAGGAGCTCCATCACAGCATCATAGATCCCGTTCTTTTTGATCGAGCCTCCGCCATAGGCAAGAAGGACGTTTTGATCAACCTTTGGAAGACGGGCATCAAGGGCGGTCTTCAGAGCCCCCTCTCCGAAAATGACATCGGGCATTCCTGCATACTGAAACGAGTTCATCATTCACCTCCATGGAAATCAATCTGTGTCTTTATGTCATTACCGTAAGGCTTCATCCCCTCTCCTGTACAATATCCGTTTCGAAAACCGCTATTCATGAAGAGAATAATCGAAAGCGCATCCTTTCCTTGCAATCGGGGCCCCGTATTCGTACAATGACGTTGCTTTTGCAGGACCTTCCGGGTCCGGAGCGGAATGAGGGAAAGGAGATCACTTATGGATAAGCTGTTTTTCAGCAAGGAGCGGCTCGGAGCGTTCATGGACGCGATCCTTGCCATCATCATGACGATCCTGGTACTCGAGCTTGCAAAGCCTTCCGAGCCGACGCTTGCGGCGATTCTCAGTAACTGGCACGCCTATGTGGCCTATGCGATCAGCTTCTTCTGGCTGGGAAGCATGTGGACTGCCCTGCACATCGCGTGGGACCGGATTGAGCGGGTCTCCCAGAGAACGGTGTGGATCAGCATCGCACTGATGTTCTGGGCATCCTTTGTGCCCTACGTCACCAGCCTTCTCATCGACTGGAGCGGGAAGCGCGCCATTCAGGGGGCATACGGTGCGATCATCATCTGCACGACCCTGCATCTCTACTGGCTCTACACCAGCATGAACAGGGATAACAAAGATACGGGAGCCTGCAGCTACATCGACTTTGCGGAGAGGAACCTCCGGATTGATCTTGTGATCAAGATCGCAGGCTTTGTCCTCGGCGTTGTCTTCTATCCTCCGATCGTCGAGATCGGCGTACTGGCTGCAGCCCTCTACATGGTGGTAGGCCGGGTAACGCTCCGGAAAAAGGGAAAGGAACAAAAGGAAGGACAGGAATCTTAGAGTCATCATTTGAGCAGTCATTAGAAGCCATGGATTCGGCTTTTTCCCGGATGTTCATCGCCTGATGCAAGATCTGAGTACTTTTGAATCGGTTTTGGAGAGACCCGGAACCGACGGGGCACTATCATGGGGGCATCAGATAAGAAACCAGGAGGTAAGAATCATGACTGAGATGACAAAGAAGAACGAGCATGTCGCAAAGAATTCGAAGAAGACTCTTGGCGAGCGGTTCAGGGACTATATGAAGGCTTCGCTGGAGTGGTACGGCGAGATGTACAGCAGAGTCGGATACCGCAACATGTTCTTCTGATCCAGAGCGAAAATCGGATAACAGAATAAAGATCGATGGCCCTGCGGCAGACTGCCGCAGGGCTTTTGCTATGTGCGCAGATGTCCCGGGATGCAAAAAGCCCCGGACCCTTCTGCCAGGCTGGCAGAGAGTCCGGGGACCTGCGCTCAGAAAACGATCACTTCTGCGAATCGAAATCCGGTGCCATGTGCAGGTAGCCGTTCAGAGCTTCCTTCGTTGCCGTGTAGTAGCGGATGTTCTTGTTGACCGTGGCGATGGCCTTCATGTCCTCATCGGTCAGAGTGAAATCATAGATGTCGATGTTGTCCTTGATGTGTGCGGGGTTCTTCGAGCCGGGGATTACGATGTTGCAGGACTGCACGTGCCAGCGAAGGATGATCTGCGCGTTGGACTTGTGATACTTCTTTGCAAGCTCCGTGAAGACGGGCTCGTTCACAAGGCTCCTGTCGCCGTGGCCTAAGGGGTACCAGGCCATGATGCGGCCGCCAAAGGATGCGATGTACTTCTTGAGCTCCGTCTGCGGGAAGTAGGGGTGTGCCTCGACCTGGATGACAGAGGGCTTGATCTCCTCATTGTCGACGATGTCCTTCAGCTCATCCATCGGGAAGTTGGAAAGACCAAGGGAGCGGACCTTTCCGGCCTTTACGGCATCCTCCATCGTGCGGTAGGCAGCTTTGATTTCGCCGACCGGCTGATGCAGGAACAGCAGATCGATGTAGTCGGTGCCAAGGCGCTTTAAGGTATCGTCAATCGCCTTTGCGGCATCGCCGTAGATCGACGGCCAGAGCTTTGTGGAGATGTAGACGTCCTCCCGCTTTACGCCGGCCTTTTTCAGGCCGCGGCCGACCGCCTTCTCGTTCATGTAGGCATTTGCGGTGTCGACCATCGTGTAGCCGTTCGTGAAGGCAGAGTAAACAGCGTTCTCCGCATCATCGGGGGAGAGCAGGAACGTGCCGATGCCCTCTGCCGGAATCGTGGTGCCGTTGTTGAGCTTGAAGTTTTCCATGTGTATTCCCTCCTGCCGGACCTCTCCGGCTGTCTGTTCTTTTTCTGATCTGCATTCAGTATATGCATCACTGCCTGCGAAGAACAGAATCAATCCTGAATAGGGCTATTCATCAGATGAAAACAGGCCCCGGGAGCATGCACGGATACATGCTTCCGGGGCTTCATCGCTTATGCACTCTCAGAACTTCGGCGTTGCCGCGACGCTCTTCAGGTTCTCGAGGATTTCCTCCTTGCGATACCCCCGGGTATTTGCTGCTTTGCACAGAGGTTTCCATCCCCTGGGAAACAAAAAGCAGACCGAAAACACGGCGTTTCTGCCGGTTTTCTGATCTGCTCTCCACTCTGCGCAATCATGATACGGTTCAACAATAATGCAGCATATTGATGGGAAAATAATAACAGCAGTCTGAATAATCGTGCGGTTTGCCGGAATGATCGAAGACTCCGGAAGACTGCTTTGCCTGTATTTCTGCGTCTGTCTACTTCTTCCGGTGCAGGAAACTGAACAGCCCGCCCTTTTTCTCCTCTTTCTCTGCCGGAAGACCGAGCTTCTCATCGAGGGCACGGAGGATTTCCGTCCGCTTTTCCATGGCGGATTTGTTCTTTGAACTGACCGCGTGTTCCTTTGCCGCCCGGAGCATGAGCTGCAGAGCTTCTGTCTCGCTTAAGTTGACAAGGACAAGACAGGAGTCCGACATGTCGATGAGTGTTCCGGTGGAGAGAATGAGCGCGTGGTCCGCAGCGCCGATGTTTCCCTCATAGAGGCACTGATGGTAGGCGTTGTACTCATGATAGGAATGCGCACCGGTAAAGGTGCGGACCTTCTTCTGGTCCATAAAGTCCAGGGCGCTCTTCAGGCTGTCGAGGAGCATGTCGACGGGCCCTGCCTCCACGGGCGACGGGAAGGTGAGCTCCCCGTCGTGGTCGAGGATAATGTATGCCGAGGCACTTTTTAAGGCGATGCTGCTGGATTCGGTGTTCAGGATAAACATTGGAATAACCCCCTTTGCGCCTCCATTATACTGCGGCTTCTGTTTCCCGGGGCAGGAGCTGATCTTTTGCCCTGCAGATCGCAGGATAAGCGATTGACCGGGGACGGGAATCTTCTGCACTTCTTACACTGAGAAAACCGGAAAAGAGCCGGAACCGGACGTTTATGTCTTTTGGAGGTCTTGCCCGGCATGCTAAAATAGAAATTCGCGCGGAAGTCATGAAGCAGGATCTGTGAGGTGAGTTGTATGGCAGTGAAGATGCAGAAGCCCGATTACTGGCCGGCCCTTCGCGAGGCGGAGGAGAAGGCCCAGGGACAGAAGAAGATGGATGCGGACCGCAGGAAGAAGATCTACAGGGAAGACTGCATCCGCATTCGCGGTGCCAGAGAGCACAACTTAAAGAACGTGGACGTCGATATCCCGAGGAATGAGCTCGTCGTGCTGACGGGCCTTTCGGGATCGGGCAAGTCATCCCTTGCCTTCGATACGATTTACGCCGAGGGACAGCGCCGGTACATGGAGTCGCTTTCTTCCTATGCAAGACAGTTCCTCGGGCAGATGGAAAAGCCGGAGGTCGACAAGATCGAGGGACTTTCCCCTGCGATCTCCATCGACCAGAAGTCGACGAACCGGAACCCCAGATCCACGGTCGGCACGGTGACGGAGATCTATGACTACTTCCGTCTGCTCTACGCAAGGATCGGCATCCCCCACTGCCCGAACTGCGGGCGGGTGATCCAGAAGCAGACCGTGGACCAGATGGTGGATCAGGTGATGAAGCTGCCGGAGAGGACGAAGATCCTCGTGCTCTCCCCGGTGGTGCGCGGCAAGAAGGGGCGCCACGAGAAGATCCTCGATCACGCCCGCCGCTCGGGATACGTGCGCGTTCGCATCGACGGGAATCAATATGACCTCTCGGACGAGGAGATCACCCTCGACAAGAACATCAAGCACAGCATCGAGATCATCATCGACCGCCTGGTCGTAAAGGAGGGGATCGAAAAGAGGCTTACGGACTCCCTCGAGAACGCCCTGTCCCTTGCGGACGGCCTTGCCCAGGTGCAGGTGGTGGACGGAGAGCTCCTGCAGTTCTCCGAGAACTTTGCCTGCCCGGACTGCGGGATTTCCATCCCGGAGATCGAGCCCAGGTCCTTCTCCTTCAACAACCCCTTCGGCGCCTGCCCGGAGTGCGCGGGACTCGGCTACCGCATGGAGTTTGATCCGGACCTCATCGTGCCGGACAAGACCCTGTCCATCAACGGGGGCGCCATCTCCATCATCGGCTGGCAGAGCGCCGGGAAGGAGGGAAGCTGGGGCCATGCGCTTCTTGTAGGGCTTGCAAAGAAGTACCACTTCTCCCTCGATACGCCCTGGAAGGATCTGTCCGAGAAGGCACGGGACATCATCATGAACGGCGCGCCGGACGAGTTCGAGCTCGTCTACAAGAGCCAGACCTCGGTGTCGGAGACCACCTACCGGGTGACCTGGGAGGGCCTCATCGAGAACACCTACCGCAGGTACCGGGAGACCGGCGACCGGACGAAGGAGGAGTACGAGCAGTACATGCGCATCTCCCCCTGCAAGACCTGCGGCGGCAAGCGCCTGAAGAAGGAGTCCCTTGCGGTGACGGTCGGTGACAAGAACATCTACGATGTCACCTGCCTGTCCATCAAAGACCTTCTCGTCTGGCTGAAGAACCTGACCCTTTCGGACACGCAGCAGCTCATCGGCGCGCAGATCCTGAAGGAGATCAGAAACCGCGTGCAGTTCCTCGTGGACGTCGGCCTTGACTACCTGACGCTTGCACGGGCCACGGCAACGCTCTCCGGCGGCGAGGCACAGAGAATCCGCCTTGCGACCCAGATCGGATCGGGCCTTGTCGGCGTGTGCTACATCCTCGACGAGCCCTCCATCGGCCTGCATCAGCGGGACAATGACAAGCTCCTGCACACCCTGAAGAACCTCCGCGACATGTGGAACACGGTGATCGTCGTCGAGCACGACGAGGACACCATGCGGGCCGCGGATTACATCGTCGACGTGGGTCCGGGCGCCGGATCGCACGGCGGTGAGATTGTCGCGACGGGTACCGCCGAGGAGATCATGGCAAACCCCGCCTCGATCACCGGCCAGTACCTGTCCGGGAAGAAGTTCGTGCCGGTGCCGGATATGAGGCGGAGACCTACCGGGTGGCTTACCGTAAAGGGCGCCGCGATGAACAACCTGAAGCATATCGATGTGAAGTTCCCGCTCGGGGTCCTGTGCCTTGTGACCGGTGTCTCGGGCTCCGGCAAGTCGTCCCTTGTCAATGAGATCCTCTACAAGAGTCTTGCAAGGGACCTGAACCACGCCCGCACCATCCCGGGACCGAATGACGGGATCGAGGGAGAGGAGCAGCTCGACAAGGTCATCGACATCGACCAGTCCCCGATCGGCAGGACGCCGCGCTCGAACCCCGCAACCTACACCGGGGTCTTCGACATGATCCGCGACCTGTTCGCGAACACCTCCGACGCAAAGGCGAGGGGCTACACGAAGGGACGCTTCTCCTTCAACGTCAAGGGCGGCCGGTGCGAGGCCTGCGGGGGCGACGGCATCAAGAGAATCGAGATGCACTTTCTGCCGGACGTCTATGTCCCCTGCGAGGTCTGCCACGGACAGCGCTACAACCGCGAGACCCTGGAGGTGAAGTACAAGGGAAAGAGCATCTATGATGTCCTGAACATGACCGTCGAGGAGGCGGTGACCTTCTTCGAGAACGTCCCGGCGATCCGGAACCGGATCAAGACCCTCTACGACGTGGGCCTCGGGTACATCAAGCTCGGGCAGCCCTCGACGGAGCTCTCCGGCGGCGAGGCGCAGCGCATCAAGCTCGCGGCCGAGCTCTCAAGGCGAAGCACCGGAAAGACGATCTACATCCTCGATGAGCCGACCACCGGCCTTCACTTCGAGGATGTGAGAAAGCTTGTCGAGATCCTGCAGAAGCTCGTCGAGCAGGGCAACAGCGTTGTCGTCATCGAGCACAACCTCGACGTCATCAAGACGGCGGACTACATCATCGACATGGGCCCCGAGGGCGGAGACGGCGGCGGCACGGTCGTGGCAAAGGGCACGCCGGAGGAGATTGCCCAGTGCCACAGCTCCTACACCGGCTACTACGTCAGCAAGATGCTCGAGGCGGACCGAAAACGCAGACAAAAGGGGTAACAGGTCTTTCAAAAACAGGGACTGTTAGCTTATACTGTAAACCGCACGGGTCGGGTGTCCGTGCGGATTTTTCCATTGTTCTATACCGCTGAGAGGAAATTCATGCAGCATACAGATATCGGAATCGATCTTGGTACCGCCAGTGTCCTGGTGTATATCCGCGGCAGAGGTGTCGTCCTCAAGGAGCCCTCGGTCGTGGCCTTTGACCGCGATACCAATAAAATCAAGGCGATCGGCGAGGACGCAAGACTCATGCTCGGCAGAACGCCGGGCAACATCGTGGCCGTGCGGCCGCTTCGCCAGGGCGTCATCTCCGACTACACCGTCACCGAGAAGATGATGAAGTACTTCATCCAGAAGGCCGTGGGACGCAGGACCTTCCGCAAGCCCCGCATCGCGGTCTGCGTGCCCAGCCAGGTCACGGAGGTCGAGAAGAAGGCCGTCGAGGATGCGACGTTCCAGGCAGGCGCCCGGGAGGTGTTCATCATCGAGGAGCCCATCGCGGCCGCGATCGGCGCCGGCATCGACATCACGAAGCCCTGCGGCAACATGGTCGTCGACATCGGCGGCGGCACGACGGACATCGCGGTGATCTCGCTGGGATCCACCGTCGTCTCCACCTCGATCAAGGTCGCAGGCGATGACTTCAACGACGCCATCGTGCGCTACATGCGCAAGAAGTACAACCTGCTCGTCGGCGAGAGAACCGCGGAGGATCTGAAGATCCGCGTCGGCTGCTGCTATCCGCAGCCCACCGAGGAGTACGCACAGGTCCGCGGCAGAAACCTCGTCACGGGTCTTCCCCGCACCATCAAGGTCTCGTCTGCCGAGATGGAGGAGGCACTGCGTGAGCCCACGAACCAGATCGTGGAGGCCATTCACTCCGTCCTCGAGAAGACCCCGCCGGAGCTTGCGGCGGATATCGCGGACCGGGGCATTGTCCTGACCGGCGGCGGCTCGCTCCTTCGCGGGCTCGAGGAGCTGATCACCGAGAAGACCGGGATCAGCGCCGTGACCGCAGAGGATCCGATGACGGCCGTGGCCGTCGGCACCGGAAGGTACGTCGAGTTCATCTCCGGCGCCATGGAAAATGAGCCGACCGCATAGAAACACTTGCGGGAAGCACATCTGTTCTGTATTATGATTGCATGCGGCGATGTTATTGCGCCGCATTTTTTGATTTAAAGCACTTCACGTCGTGCTGCGGACTGATTTGGTATGGAAGAACTCAGAGGATATGTGTCCGATCTCATCTATCGGAACGAGGAAAACGGCTATACGGTCTTTGAGGTGACAACAGACGGGGATACCATGACCTGCACGGGAGTGATCCCGAAGATTGCCCTCGGGGAGAGCTGCAAAGTGGAGGGAGACTACGTGCTCCACCCCCTTTACGGGCAGCAGTTCAAGGCATCCTCCTATGAGACCGTCCGCCCCGAGGGGAAGGATGCCCTGGTGCGCTACCTTGCGGGGAGCGGTATCAAGGGAATCGGCGAAAAGATGGCCCAGAAGATCGTCGACACCTTCGGGGACGACACCCTGCGTATTCTCGACGAGGAGCCGGAGCGCCTTGCCGAGATCAGGGGGATTTCGGAGAGCATGGCGCGGAAGATCGCCGTGCAGGCCGCGGGGCAGAGACAGGAGCGGGAAACCTGCCTCTTTCTTGCGAAGTACGACATCACGGGGCCTCTTGCCATCAAGATTTTCAAGACCTACGGGGAGAAGACGCAGGAGATCTTAAAGACCGATCCCTATCAGCTCGCCGATGACATCGACGGCATCGGGTTTGTCCGGGCCGATGAGATCGCGCGGAAGACCGGCATCGCCCCGGGCTCGGATTTCCGGATCCGAAGCGGCATCGAATACGTGCTTTCCTGTGCCCTCGATGAAGGAAGCACCTGCGTGCCAAAGGACGAGGTCCTGAAACGGGCACAGGAGCTCCTTGAGGTTCCGGAGGATGTCATCGACATTCAGCTGACAAACCTCATGCTCGACCACCGCGTGGTGGCAAAGACGAAGGACGTGTCCGGGACCGACGTGCCCTTCGTGTTCCTTGCACGGAGTTTTCGGACCGAGCAGCGGATCGCGGTGCACCTTCGGGATCTCGATGTCATGACGCCGGAGCGGCTGACTAAAGAGGAGATCAGGGAGAAGATCCTTGCGATCGAGCAGCAGGAGAAGATCACCCTCGATGACCTGCAGAGAAAGGCCGTGCAGGAGGCAGCGGGGGGCGGTGTGCTGATCCTGACCGGCGGCCCCGGCACCGGCAAGACGACAACGATCAACACGATCATCCGCTACTTCATCGACACCGGAAAGAGCGTCGTCCTCGCCGCCCCGACGGGACGGGCGGCAAAGCGCATGAGCGAGGCCACCGGGTACGAAGCGCAGACGATTCACCGGCTCCTGGGGTCACAGGGCTCATCCGAACAGTCGTATGGTTTTGCCCACGACGCATCCGATCCCATCGATGCGGACGTGGTGATCATCGATGAGACCTCGATGGTGGATCTGTTCCTCTTCGATGCGCTGCTTTCCGCCATTACCCCGGGGACGTGCCTTGTCCTCGTCGGGGATACCAACCAGCTGCCGAGCGTAGGTCCCGGGCAGGTTCTCTTTGATCTCATCGACTCGGGGAAGTTTCGGGTGATACGGCTCAATACGATCTTCAGGCAGGCGCAGAAGAGCGACATCATCGTCAACGCCCACCGGATCCTCACCGGGGAGAAGCTAAAGCTCGACAACAAAAGCGCCGATTTCTTCTTCCTTCCCCGCACCGATCCGAACGTCATCTACAAGCACATGGTGCAGCTGATAAGGGACATGCTCCCGAAATACGTGCACTGCACCTCCTCCGAGATCCAGGTGCTCACCCCGATGAAGAAGGGACCCCTGGGGGCGATCCGCCTCAACGAGGTTCTTCAGGAGGTCCTGAACCCGAAAAAGGAGAACGAGCCGGAGATCGAAGCCCACGGACAGCACTTCAGGGCCGGGGACAAGGTCATGCAGACGAAGAACGACTACCAGATGGAGTGGCGGGTGGAAGGAAACTTCGGCATGGCCATCGAGTCCGGGACCGGCGTCTTCAACGGGGACTTCGGGGTGGTGCAGGCGGTGCGCCCGAAGGAGGGGGAGGTCGTGGTCCTCTTTGACGAGAACCGCACGGTCCACTATCCCGTCGAACAGCTCTTAGAGCTCGATCTTGCCTACGCCGTCACGGTGCACAAGTCCCAGGGCTCGGAGTATCCCGCGGTGATCCTGCCGCTTCTTGGCGGGCCGCCGCAGCTCTTTCACAGAAATCTCCTCTACACCGCGATCACGAGGGCAAGGAAATGCGTCGTGATCCTGGGCAGAGAGGACGTGCTCTCCTCCATGGAGGCAAACCTTCGGGAGAGCACGAGAGACACCGGCCTTGCCGACAGAATCCGGGAGACCATTCCTTGAGAGAACACATGAGAGCAAAACAGGCGAAAGGCCGTGACCTTGTGATCGACCTTCTCTATCCCCGCCGCTGTCCGGTATGCCGTGAGCCGGTCCTTCGGACGGACCTGGGGCTTTTGTCCCTGCCGTATGCCCTGTTCGGGAAGAGGGAGAGGAGACATTACGGGTGGGAGTGGAAACTGGACGGGTACGGGACCCCGAAAGGAATCTCCTGTGATCCGGCCTTCCGGCGGCCCGGCGATGCGACGCCGGTTTTCAGGGCGGATCTTCGGCCCTGCATCTGCCCGGACTGCGAATGGGCCTTCGAGCCTGTTTCCGACCCCGTGTGCCTTCGGTGCGGCACGCCCCTGCAGGATCCAGGGCAGGCCCTGTGCGATGGCTGCAGGACGCAGGGACATCTCTTCTCCCGGGGGCTCTCGGTGTTTCTCTACCGCGCCGTACAGGGACCGCTGTATCAGATGAAGAGCGGTCTGTGCCCCGAGTACGCGGACTACTTCGGGGCAAGGATCGCGGAAAAGATCATGAATGATGCCATGTTCCGGAAGGCGGACCTTCTGATCCCCGTCCCCACGTCTCCCGACCGGGTGAAAAAGAGAGGCTTTGACATCGCGGTGCTTCTTGCAGAGCAGGCATCCAGAGTGTCCGGGATTCCGGTCCGCACGGATCTTCTTGTCCGAAGCAGGAACACGCCGCTTCTTCGCTCCGCACCTGCCGCAGAGCGCGCCGCCGCCCTGAAAAATGCTTTTACAGTCCATGGTTTTGATGTAAAATCCAAAGTGATTATGCTTGTCGACGACATCTATACGACGGGCGCCACGATGGATGCCTGCACCAGGGTCCTTCTCGATGCAGGAGCGGACCAGGTCCTTTTCGTGACACTTGCCGCAAGGGGAACCACAGATGATTCATCAGCAGAAAGTCCGGCGGATGGCACGGATGTCGGTCTATGAGACCCGTCATGGATATGAGGATGAGAAGGTGACACGCTCCTTCAAGAACGACTATGTCCTTGGACAGGTGCTTGTCACGTTTGTCTGCAACACGATCGCCTTCCTGCTCATTGCCGCGGTTGTGGTCTTCTATGACCTCGAAAACGTACTGCTCGCCATCTTCAACAACAACCTCATCTCCGTCATGACGGTGCTGATTCTCGCCTACCTTCTGACTCAGACGGCGATGATCATCCTGACCGTGCTCGTCTACTCTTCGCGCTACGACCGCGCAAAGAAGCGGCAGGGAAAGCTCTACCATGAGCTGAAGGTGATGGAACAGGGCTACCAGCGGGAAGACGGGGAAATCCTTTCATGACGACACTATTGGAAATCAGGGACAGAATCATACAGATCTACCGGCAGTTCGAGACGCCGTTCAACATCGCGTTCAAGTTCGCGGCGGTTCTTCTGGGGCTTCTGGCGATTGAGGGACAGATCGGCTATCAGAAGGTCCTGACCGGACCGCTGTTTCTGGTTCTGATCAGCCTGCTGTGCGCGCTGCTTCCGATGGGCGGCATTGTGGCGGTCATCACGATCGTAAGCCTTGTCCAGCTGCAGACACTCTCCACGGAGGCGCTGCTGGTGGGGGCTCTGTACCTTCTCATTGCCCTGCTTGCCTATTTCCGGTTTTCCCCGAGGGACCTGGTGCTCCTTGTGATGGCACCCATGTGCCAGCTCCTTGGCATACCGTACCTGATTCCGCTTCTCGGGGGTCTCCTGTTCACGCCGGCCTCTGCTGCAACGAGCGCCGTTGCGGTGTTCTACTGGTCCTTCATCAGTTTCATCCACTCGAATGAGACCAGCATCAGCACGACGACGGACGAGTCGGGGATGACCGCAAGGTTCCGCCTCATCATGGACGGGACGCTGCAGAACCAGCAGACGATCATCATGATCATCGCCGTGGTCGCGGCCGCCATCATTGTCTATGTGATCCGGCGCCTTCGGATCCGCTATGCGTGGCAGATCGCCACGGGGGTCGGCGCGATTGTGGAGCTCATCGTCGTTCTCATCGGCGACATGCTCTACGGAACCAGTGTCAGCATCGGTGCGGTGTTCGGCGGTGTCATCGCCTCCGCGCTCATCTGCATTGCGGTGACCTTTTTCCGCTTCAATCTGGACTACACGCGCATCGAGAATGCGCAGTTTGAGGACGACGATTACTATTATTACGTCCGCATGATCCCGAAGAACCTCTACACGGCACCCCGGCGCAGGGTGACGCAGATCAGCTCCACCCGCCATCAGACGCAGCGCAGGGCGTCCCACACCGTACAGGGCGTGACGCAGCAGTACGACGAGCCGCAGGGCGATGAGGGGTATGAAGAGGGCGATGCCGACGACGGCTACCAGGACGAGGATCAGCGCTGAGGATTCATAAAGCATGCAGCAGTTTTGGAGCTCCTTTGAGAGCGATCTTGCACAGCTACATATGCCTACCGTGCGATGGACAGATGTCGTTGAGATTCTGATCATCGCTTTTTTGACCTACCACATCATCATGTGGATACGGAACACGAGGGCCTATTCCCTGCTCAAGGGAATCCTCGTGATCGTGGTCTTCGTCATGATCGCGGCGATCTTCAACATGACGACCATCCTGTGGATCGTCCAGAACGTCGCGAGCATCTTTTTCATGGCGCTCATCGTGATATTGCAGCCGGAGCTGCGCAACGCCATGGAGGAACTCGGCCAGAAAAACGTGTTCCGCACCTTCTTCCACACCGGCTCCAAGGAGGATGGCCTCTATTCGGACCGCACCGTCAATGAGATCGTGCGCGCCTGCGTTGCGATGGCAAAGGTCAAGACCGGTGCCCTCATCGTCATCAGGATGAAGACACCGCTTCGGGAGTACGAGCGCACCGGCATCGACATCGATGCGGTGGTCTCCTCCCAGCTTCTCATCAACATCTTTGAGAAGAACACGCCGCTGCACGACGGCGCCGTGATCATCGAGGGCAACCGGGTCACCTCGGCGACCTGCTACCTGCCACTCTCGGACAACAAGTCCCTCGACAAGAACCTGGGCACGCGTCACCGCGCGGGCATCGGCATTTCCGAGTGCACCGACGCGCTGACGATCATCGTCTCGGAGGAGACGGGGCAGATCTCCACCGCCTACCGCGGGTCTCTCTCCCGGAACCTGACGGGCGATGCCCTGCGGGATTTCCTGACGAGGTTCCAGGGAAAGAGCAATACGGAAGAGAAGCACAGCATCTTTGTTCCGTGGAAAGGGAAGGAAGATGACAAGTGAAGAAAACCGGGATGAGGTGAAGGCCGCACCGCCGGGAGATGTGACAGAGAATCTCCAGGATACGCAGCAGATCCGCAAAGCCCCGAAAAAGAAGAAGAAAGGACTCGGGATCTTCCACAACCTCGGCTGGAAGATCGGATCCCTGGTGTTTGCCGTCATCCTCTGGGTGCTCGTGACGAACATCAATGACCCGATCTCGGAGATGCGGATCTCGAACCTGCAGGTAAAACTCCTGAACACCAACCTGATCACCGACAACAACGAGGTCTATACGGTTCTCGACAACACGGACGTGGTGCCGACGGTGACGGTAAGGGCAAGGCGCTCGATTCTCGATTCGCTGAACACGACGGATATCGTCGCGACCGCGGACGTCAGTGACATCACAAGTCTTGCGGATCTGTACACGATCGACATCAAGTATTATTCGACCAAGTACAATGACAACATCGAGGAGATCGACGGGAGCATCGACAACGTGAAGCTCTCGATCGAGGCAAGGCAGACGAAGACCCTGACGCTGACGACGCAGACGACGGGAGATGTCGCGGACGGCTATCAGGTCGGCAGCATCACGCCGGAGCAGAACCAGGTGCGGATCTCGGGTCCGGCCTCAGTGGTCAGCCAGATCGCCAGTGCGGTCGCAACGGTGGATATCTCCGATGCTGCGTCCACGATCTCGACCTATTCCGACATCCGGCTCTTTGATGCGGACGGCGATGCCATCTCGACCGAAAACCTGACGATGAACATCAACTCCGTCAAGGTGACGATCACGATCCTGCCGGTGACCGAGATCCCGATCACGGCCCAGTACTCCGGCACCCCGGCGGACGGCTACATGCTCAACGGCCAGATGACCATTGATCCCTCGAGTGTCGAGCTTGCCGGCAAGAGCACAATCCTCTCGACCGTGCAGTCCATCGTGATTCCGCCCGCCGAACTTGACATCACCGGGGCAACCGATGACGTCACGAAGACCGTGGATATCACGCAGTACCTGCCGGATGGCGTGACGCTTGCCGACAGCAGCTTTGACGGAAAGGTCACGGTGACGATCGGCATTGACCCGGCCGCGGCGACAGCCGTCACGGCGACGATCGATGACCTGACGCTCGCCAATGTGCCGACGGGATACAGCGCGGAGATCACCTCGGTGACCGACACCGCCGCGGGCACAACCTATACGGGAAGCCGGGCGTTTGCCCTGACCTTCAGCGGGCTCTCCGAGGACGTGTCGACGATCACGCTCTCGAACCTGAACCTGACGGTGGATCTCGACACGGCACTCTCCCAGGTGGACCAGAGCGGCGACCTGTCGGGCACCTACGCCGTGAACATCACGTGCACGGTTCCCGAGAACGTAACCGAGGAGAATACCCTGACCGCGACGGTGGTCCTCAAGAGCCCTGCCCTGCAGCAGGCCGAGGAGGAAGCCGCGGCGGCAGAAAGCAGCGCCGCAGCAGAGGCGGATCAGGAAGAGAATACAGAGGAGACGACACAATGAGCAGAATGTTTGGTACGGACGGAGTAAGAGGCGTTGCCAATGACGAGCTGACGCCATCCCTTGCAATGCAGCTTGGCATGGCAGGCGCCTTCGTCCTTTCCCGGCGCGGAAACGCGCACCGGCCGACGATCCTCGTCGGCTGTGATACGAGGCTCTCCGGCGACATGCTCGCGAGTGCCCTGATGGCGGGTGCCTGCAGCGTGGGCGCGAACGTGATCTATCTCGGCGTCCTGCCGACCCCGGCGGTGGCCTTCCTTGCAAAGAAGCACCATGCCGACGCGGGCGTCGTGATCAGTGCCTCCCACAACCCGATGGAGTTCAACGGAATCAAGTTTTTCGACGGCAACGGCTTCAAGCTCCCGGATGCGGTCGAGGACGAGATCGAGGCACAGATCAAAAGCAACATGGCGGACATCACCTTCCCCACGGGAGAGGGCGTCGGCCGCATCGAGTACCGGTTTGAGGCGTACCACGAGTACGTGGAACACGCGGTGGAGACGGTACCGGTGGACCTTACCGGCATGAAGCTGGTGGTGGACACCGCGGAGGGCGCATCCTACCGCACGAACATCGATGCCCTGACAAGGCTTGGTGCCACGGTGATCCCGATCCACAACGACCCGAACGGCACGAACATCAACAAAAACTGCGGCTCGACACACCTGGAGAGCCTGAAGGAGACGGTGCTGAAGGAAAAGGCCGATGCGGGCTTTGCCTTCGACGGCGACGCAGACCGGTTTCTTGCCATCGACGAGACGGGCAAAGAGGTCAACGGCGATCAGATCATGGCGATCCTCGGGCTCGACATGAAGAAGAGAGGGGATCTCAAGAAGAACACCATCACCGTCACGGTGATGACAAACCTCGGCTTCTACCTCATGGGGAAGGAGCAGGGAATTCAGATCGACCAGACAAAGGTCGGTGACCGGTACGTGCTCGAGCACATGCAGGAGATCGGCGGCAACATCGGCGGCGAACAGTCGGGCCACATCATCCTGCTCGACGAGAACACCACCGGCGACGGCCTGCTCTCGGCACTGCACCTTGCACGGGTGATGGCGGAGACGAAAAAGCCCCTTTCCGAACTTGCATCGGTCTGCCGCATGTACCCGCAGGCGCTCGTCAACGCGAAGGTGGCAAACACGAAGAAGGAACATTATACGGAGTATCCCGAGATCATGGAGAGGATCCACGATCTCGAGGCACAGTTTGACGGCAAGGGCCGCGTCCTCATCCGCCCCTCGGGCACGGAGCCTCTGGTGCGCGTGATGATCGAGGGCGAGGATCAGCAGGAGATCCAGCAGAAGGCAGAGGACCTCGCCGCCTTTATCGAAAAGACCATGGCGTAATAAAATCAGACTTGCCGTGATCGGGGAGAAACAATGGTCAGCAGAAAGGTGAAAGTCAAGAATCCGACCGGGCTGCACCTAAGGCCCGCAGGTTTTTTATGTGAAGAGGCGGAGAAGTTTCAGTGCTCCGTACAGTTTCGTTTCAAGGACACAATGGCCAATGCCAAGAGCGTTCTCTCGGTTCTGGGCGCCTGCGTGAAATCCGGCGATGAGATCGAACTCATCTGCGACGGCGTTGACGAACAGCAGGCCCTTGACACGCTCGTGGCCGATTTTGAGAGCGGACTTGGCGAAGGATAGACACAGAAAGAGGACAGACAGCATGCTTAACGTACAGCGATATCAGAAGAATCCCGTGCTCCGTTTCCCGGAGCGCACCTGGCCGGACAGGGAGATCGAGAAGGCCCCGGAGTGGGTCTCGGTGGATCTTCGCGACGGCAATCAGGCGCTCATCGATCCGATGACCGTCAGTGAAAAGCTCACCATGTGGAACCTGCTCATGAAGCTTGGCTTCAGGCAGGTGGAGGTCGGTTTCCCGTCGGCCAGCCAGATCGAATATGACTTCCTTCGAAGGCTCATCGATGAGAAGCGCATCCAGGAGGATGTGAAGGTTCAGGTCCTTGCCCAGTGCAGGGAAGAGCAGATCGCGCGCACCTTTGAGTGCATCCAGGGCTGCAGCCAGGCGATCGTCCACATCTACAACTCCACCTCGACCCTCCAGCGGGACGTGGTCTTCCACAAGGACCGGAAGGAGATCATCGACATCGCGGTGCAGGGCACGAAGTGGGTGAAGGAGCGCGCAAAGGACTTCCCGGGGAAGATCATCCTCGAGTACTCTCCGGAGAGCTTTACCGGCACCGAGATGGACTTTGCCGTGGACATCTGCACGGCCGTGCAGGATGTATGGGAGCCCACAAAGGAGAACCCGATCATCCTCAATCTCCCCTCCACGGTGGAGATGAACACCCCGAACGTGTACGCGGATCAGATCGAGTACTGCTCGACGCACTTTAAGAACCGGGATACCATCACCCTCTCCGTCCACCCGCACAATGACAGAGGCGAGGGCGTTGCGGCAACGGAGCTGGCCCTTCTTGCGGGCGCACAGCGCGTCGAGGGAACGCTGCTTGGGAATGGCGAGCGGACCGGCAATGTCGATATCCTGACGGTTGCCTACAACATGTTTTCACAGGGCATCGATCCTGGGCTCAACCTCGAGAACATCAACGAGATCATCGATGTCTGCGAGAAGTGCACGAAGATGAAGGTCGACCCGCGCCACCCCTATGCGGGACAGCTCGTGTTCACCGCTTTCTCCGGCTCTCACCAGGACGCGATCAACAAGGGACTCCACGCGATGCAGGAGCGCCATTCCCAGATCTGGCAGGTGCCCTATCTTCCGATCGACCCCGCAGACATCGGCAGAAAGTACGAGCCGATCGTCCGTATCAACAGCCAGTCCGGCAAGGGCGGCGTCGCCTTTGTCATGGACACGTACTTCGGCTTCAAGCTCCCGAAGGCCATGCAGCGTGAGTTCGCGGACGTCGTGCAGGTGCAGTCCGAGAAGGAGGGGGAGGTCCGTCCGGACGAGATCATGGCGGATTTCCGCAGGGAGTATCTCGACCGCAAGGAGCCGCTGCATTTCCGCCGCCTGATGGTCAGGGATCTCTCCGGCGAGACGGAGACCGAGTTCGACACCGAGGTTACGGTGACCTACACCGACCATGGCGAGGAGAAGGTCTTCACGGCAGTCGGCAACGGACCTCTGGATGCGGTGCGCCGCGGCTTCCAGATCAGCCTGAATGCGAACGTGCGCATCCTCGACTACGAGGAGCACGCCTTAAAGTCCGGTTCGGATGCGCAGGCAGCATCCTACATCCATCTGATGGATGTGGACACCGGCAGGGCAACCTACGGCGTCGGCGTCTCGAGCAACATCACGAGAGCCTCGGTCCGGGCCATGTTCTCGGCGATGAACCGGCTGGGCGTCGGCTCCGCAACCGAGAGCTTCCGGAATTTCTGATATGGAAAACAGGGACAATGATGAGGAACTGCTCGCGAGAGTCGAGCACGTGCCGTTCATGGAGATGCTCGGCATAAAGCCCGTGAAGGTAAGTCTGAACGGCGCAGAGCTTGTCCTCGACCCGGTACGGGATGAGGAGACCAATCCCTACGGCATGATCCACGGCGGCGTCCTGTACACGATCTCGGACAGCTGCGCGGGGATCACGGCGCGCGCCGACAACAGGCGCTATGTGACCCAGTGTGCGGACTTCCACTACCTCTCCTCCGGGAAGGCGGGTGAGAGACTTACCGCAAGGAGCCGCGTCATAAAGCGCGGGAGGTCGAGCTGCATCGTGGAGGTTACAACCTTTGATGCTGCCGGACGGCAGCTGACCCTCGGGGTGTTCACGATGTTCTGCCTCGGGGAGAAAAAACAGGGCACGCCCTTGCAATAGCAGCACTTCGCTACGATAATACGCAGGGATTTTCCGTTTGATAATGAATGTTTTGTGAGAAGGAGAAGGATTCATGGCAGATCAGAAGAAACTCGTCCAGGAAATCACGTCGATGGACGAGGATTTCACCCAGTGGTATACCGACGTGTGCATCAAGGCGGAGCTCATCGCCTACAGTCAGATCAAGGGCTTCATGGTGATCAAGCCCTACGGCTACGCCATCTGGGAGAACATCCAGAAGCTCCTCGATGAGAGATTCAAGGCGACCGGCGTCCAGAACGTCTACATGCCGATGCTGATCCCGGAGAGCCTCATGCAGAAGGAAGGCGAGCTGGTGAACGGCTTTGCCCCGGAGGTGGCCTGGGTCACCGCGGGCGGCACGGAGCCCCTGACGGAGCGCCTGTGCGTCCGTCCCACGTCGGAGACCGTGTTCTCTGATTTCTACAGCCAGGACGTCCACTCCTACCGCGACCTGCCCCGCCTGTACAACCAGTGGTGCTCGGTGGTCCGCTGGGAGAAGGAGACAAGACCGTTCCTCCGCTCCCGCGAGTTCCTGTGGCAGGAGGGCCATACGATCCACGCGACAAAGGAAGAGGCAGAAGAGCGCACGCAGCAGATGCTGAACGTCTATGCCGATTTCCTCGCCGAGGATATGGCCATCCCGGTCATCAAGGGACAGAAGACCGAGAAGGAGAAGTTTGCAGGTGCCGAGGCAACCTACACCGTCGAGGCACTGATGCACGACGGCAGAGCCCTGCAGTCCGGCACGAGCCACTTCTTCGGACAGAAGTTCGCAAAGGCCTACAACATCCAGTTCCAGGACAGGGACAACCAGCCCAAGTTCGTCTGGCAGACATCCTGGGGCATGACGACCCGTGTCATCGGTGCCATGATCATGGTCCACGGCGACAACCGCGGGCTCGTGATTCCGCCGAAGATCGCTCCCATCCAGGTCTGCATCGTTCCGGTACAGCAGAGAAAGGAAGGCGTCCTCGAGAAGGCAAGAGAGCTTGCCGGCATGCTCTCGAACTTCCGCGTGAAGGTCGACGACACCGACAAGAGCCCGGGATTCAAGTTCGCAGAGCAGGAGATGCGCGGCATTCCGGTCCGTATCGAGATCGGGCCGAGGGATATCCAGAACGGCAAGTGCGTCATCGTCCGCCGCGATACCTCTGAAAAGATCGAGACCCCGATCGAGGGCATTGCCGATGCCGTGGCAAAGACCCTTGAGGCCATGCAGAAGGAGATGTACGAAAAGGCAAAGGCCCACATGGACGAGCTGACCTACACGGCAACCACGCCCGAGGAGTTCAAGAACACCTTCGACAAGGGCAACGGCTTCGTCAAGGCCATGTGGTGCGGAGACAGGGCCTGCGAGGACAAGATCAAGGAGATGTACGGCGTCACCAGCCGCTGCATCCCGTTCGAGCAGGAGAACCTTTCCGGCACCTGCGTGTGCTGCGGAAAGCCTGCAAAGAAGATGGTCTACTGGGCGAAAGCATACTGATCAAAAGCAGATCAGCACCGATCCGCTGGTGGGTCAGTTGCGATCCGTTCAAAACGCCTGATAAAAGTCTGATTCTTTGTGGAAAGATACGGCCGGCGAATTCGCCGGCTGTTTTTTTGCCCAAGAGTGTGTCTCAAACTGTGTAAAATCTACCAAAAACTTGAACAAACCTTTGAAATGGTAGCGAAAATGACCGAATCAGGGTAAAATGTCACTTGATATTGTCGGGAGCAGAGAGGTCTCTGCTCGGTCCGGGGGTAGCAAGGGTTGTTAAACGTCAAAGCCAAAAATTTAGTTCAGGATCTGAGGGCAAAGCTGTACCCGGAAGGCCTGATGAAGGAGAATGAGATCACAAAGGATCTCAACGTCACGGCTTTCCGCCGCATCGCGTGCCTGGGACTTCTCTTTGCGGGGATCGGGCTCATGCTGCAGCTCGTCTTTTCGGCACTGCCGCGCTACGGCGGAGCGGTGGAGATGGGAATCTACTTCTTTGTCGTTCTCGACGTCTATATCTCGGAGCGCGATTCCATCAGGAAGCATCCGCGTCTTGCAATCTATCTCCTGGTCGGCATCACGCTGCTGCTCGCAAGCGTCGTCTATGACTTTAGACAGACCGATGCGCCCAACTACATGATTCCGCTGCTGTTTGCCATTCTGTTCCCGCTCATCTCCGATGTGCCGGGACGGGTGTTCATGCTGCTGACCTGGGAGGCCCTGGGGCATCTGGCGATGACCATCGCAGCCCGCAGGGGAGAGGTGCTCATCGGGGACCTGGTCCTCACGGCGATCGGGATTACTGCGGCCTGCTTCTCGGTCATGTACCGCACGACAGTCCTCACCATGAACATGCACATCGCAAAGGATGCCACCCACGATCCCCTCACCGGCCTGTACAACCGCAGTGCCATCAACACCATCGGCACCATGGTCCACGGGGGACAGTCCGGCTCCTTTATCATGATTGACTTCGACAACTTCAAGCACGTGAACGATGCCTTCGGACATCAGATGGGCGATGCGGCGCTGCGTTCTCTTGCCGATGTGCTGCGGGAGGTTTTTGAGCCCGAGAAGACGGGAAATATCATTTTCCGCCTCGGCGGCGATGAGTTTGCCGTCTATGCGGTGGACATGCAGGATGTGCGCACCGTGGAGAAGAAGCTGGCCGAGGTGGAGAGGCGCATCGGTGAGGTGGTCCTCGACCCGAAGGCCGGGTACATGCTCTCGGTCTCCATGGGCTGCATCGTAAACCTCGGCTCCTGGCCAAGCTATGAGGCGCTCTATACCGCCGCCGATCACCTGCTCTACGATGTAAAGCAGCACGGCAAGGCAACCTATCAGATCTCCAACGGAGATTACCAGCACGTCGTGCAGATCTGAACAGAAAGACAAGATGGAAAAGAACACAATCACGATCCGGGTTCCGGAGGGAGCGGGGCAGGTGCTCCGGACGCTTCACGGGGCCGGATTTGAAGCCTATGTCGTCGGCGGGTGCGTGCGGGATTCGATCCTCATGCACACACCGCAGGACTGGGATATCACAACCAGCGCAAGGCCGAACGAGGTCAAGGCGCTGTTTCGCCGCACGGTGGATACGGGCATCAGGCACGGCACCGTGACGGTCCTCATCGGAAATGAGGGGTTCGAGGTGACGACCTACCGGATCGACGGGGCCTATGAGGACGGCCGCCACCCGAAGAGCGTGACCTTCACCGCAAGCCTTGACGAGGACCTGAAGCGACGGGATTTTACCGTCAATGCTATGGCCTACAGTGAGGAGTCCGGCCTGATCGATCTCTTCGGGGGCCTCGAGGATCTGAAAGCACGCGTCATCCGCGCGGTCGGGGATCCGACAGAGCGCTTTACGGAGGATGCCCTTCGCATGATGCGGGCGGTGCGCTTTGCAGCGCAGCTTGATGCCGTCATCGAAGAGAAGACCCTTGCCGGAATCTGCGCCCTTGCGCCGAACCTTCGGAAGATCTCCGCGGAGCGGACCCGCGTGGAACTGGAAAAGCTCCTTGTCTCCGATCACCCGGAGGAAATGAGGGTTCTGTATGAGACGGGACTCACGGCGCAGTTCCTTCCGGAGTTTGACGCCTGCATGACCTGCGAGCAGCACAACCCCCATCACTGCTATACGGTGGGAGAGCACATCATCCATGCACTCTGCGCGGTACGAAGCGACAAAGTGCTTCGTCTTACGATGCTTCTTCATGACATCGGAAAGCCGCAGTGCAGGACAACGGATGAAAACGGCATCGACCACTTCCACGGCCATGTGGCCCTCGGCGCGAAGATGGCGGATGAGATCCTGAAGAGACTCAAATACGACAATGACACCAGAAGCAAAGTGGTGCGGCTCGTCTCCTTCCACGACCGGAACATGGAGGACACCGAGGAGGGCGTCCGGAGAGGGATTGTCGCGGTCGGAGAGGACCTGTTCCCGCTGCTTCTTGAGGTGAAGGAAGCGGACCTTGCCGCGCAGAGCACCTTTAAGGCACAGGAGAAGAAAGAGCGCATCCTTTGCTGGAGGAAGCTCTATGAGAGAATCATCGCCAGGGGCGACTGTCTCTCTCTCAAGAGCCTTGCGGTGAAGGGAAAGGACCTGACGGATCTTGGCGTAAAGCCGGGACGCGGGATGGGACAGATCCTGCAGAAGATGCTGGACGATGTCCTGACTAATCCCTCCCACAACAGCAGAGACTATCTTCTTGCCACGTATGTGAGGACCCCGGAAAAGCCCTGAAAACGGCTCAAGTTGGGGGAATATTCTTGACAAAGCAGGGAGGTTCGCTTATAAATGTTGTTAGCCTGCCTGCCCGGGTGACCGATTTTAAGGCAGCAGGCAGATGAACAGGATAAAATCATTCAGGAGGACTATATGAACAAGACTGAGTTAATTTCCGCTATGGCAGAGAAGTCGGGGCTGACCAAGAAGGATTCCGAGAAGGCACTGACGGCTTTCACCGAGGTTATTGCGGAAGAGCTGAAGAAGGGCGAGCGCGTTCAGATCGTCGGCTTTGGTTCGTTCGAGGTTTCCGAGAGAGCTGAGAGAGAGGGCAGAAACCCTCACACCGGCGAGGCCATGAAGATCGCTGCCTCCAAGGCACCGAAGTTCAAGGCAGGCAAGGCTCTGAAGGATTCCATCAACGAGTAATCCCTCATCTGCGTTCAACACTGGTAACTGAAATGCGTGCTCCGGAGTCTTCTGGCTCCGGAGTATTTTCATCCCAAGAGGTATTATGCGGCTCGATAAATATCTGAAGGTATCAAGACTCATCAAGCGAAGGACCGTGGCCAATGAGGCCTGCGACAACGGGCGGGTGCTGCTGAACGGAAAGGTGGCAAGAGCCTCGGCGGAGGTAAAGACCGGGGATACGATTGAGATCTCGTTCGGCGACCGCACGACGAAGGTCGAGGTGCTCTCCGTCCAGGAGACCGTAAAGAAGGGCGAGGCGGCGGATCTGTTCCGTCCGCTCTGAGATTTTCCGCGTCAGGAGAAGGCAAACTGTGCTATACTGATCCTAATTTCCCCATGGAAGGGGCCGGAACAGCATATTCCGGAGGAGAGATGAGAGCATGGCGAGAGCGCGCAGAAGAAAACAATCGAAGAACCGGTTTTCCATTATCCTTGCGCTGACGGTGACGGGTCTGATCGTCGGGGCAGCCGGAGTCGGCTGCATTTCCCTGGATCAGAAGCTGGAGAGCTACAAGGCTCAGAAGACACAGCTTGAGGCCCAGATCGACAAGGAGAACAAGCGCTCCGAGGAGATTGAGGAGTACAGCAAGTACGTGCAGACCGACCAGTACGTGGAGGATGCCGCACGCGAAAAGCTCGGCATGGCCAAGAGCAACGAAATCATCTTCAAGAATGAGGATGCCGCCAAGTGATCCGTCGGATCCGGGCGGTTTTGAATGAACTCAAATCGGGCGCACGGCGTCCGATTTTTTTATCCTGATGAACAGAACGCTGGAGAAGGTGCAGAGCACCATTGAAACCTATGCAATGCTTCGCGGAAATGACGACGCCCTTGTCGGCGTCTCCGGGGGCGCGGACTCCGTGTGCCTGCTTCTGATGCTGACAAAGCTGACGGGAAGGGTACACGCCGTGCATGTAAACCACGGCCTCCGGGAGAGCGCAGGAAAAGACGAGGCGTATGTCAGGAACCTGTGCGCGCGCCTTCACGTTCCGCTGAAGGTTCGGCACATTCAGGCAGGCACGTACGCAAGGGAGCACGGACTCGGCGTCGAGGAGGCGGGGCATATCCTTCGAAGAAGGATCTTTGAGGAGGAGGCCGATGCGATCTCGGACTCCTGCCGCATCGCCCTTGCCCACCACAGCGAGGATCAGGCGGAGACGGTGCTCTTTCACCTCTGCCGGGGCTCCGGGATCCGGGGACTTGCCGGCATACGTCCGGTGGACGGACGCCTGATCCGGCCGCTTCTGTATCTTACGCGGGACGAGATCGAGGAGTATCTTCGGCTGGAAGGAATTTCCTGGTGCACCGACGAGACCAACCTGGATCCCTCCTGTGCAAGGAACCGGCTCCGGCTTTCCGTTCTCCCGGAACTTGCGGAGACCATCAATGCGGGGACGACCCGGCACCTGTGCGAAATCGCAGAGGATGCGGCAGAGGTGGAGGACTATCTGGAGGAGGAGACCGGAAAGGCCCTGGCTTCCTGCAGGCAAAAGAATACGCTTCTTGTCGGAAAACTGCTGTCGCTTCCTTCTCTTCTGGAAAAGCGGGTACTGCAGGAAATGCTGGGGGAGTGCGCAGGACACCGGAAGGACCTGACAAGGGCCCATGTGGAGGCACTCCTGAGGCTTGCGGCAAAGCCCGGAAACGGGCAGCTCGATCTTCCCTACGGCGTCACCTGCCGGAAGTCCTATGACGTTCTCATCTTTGAAAAGGACGGGGAGAAGAGCAGGGAAGAGAAGCTGCCTTTTCTTCCGACATGTAAGGCGGATTACCACCCGGAGATCTTTCCTTTTTCCGGGTGCATGGCCGATGTGCCCCGGGGAACGTGTACGAAATGGTTTGACTATGATAGAATAAGTGCGTTTTTGGAATACCGCACGCGGCGCGAAAAAGACGCGATGACAGTCTATGCAGACGGCAGAAGAAAGAAGCTCTCGAGGATCCTGATCGATCGGAAGATCCCGGCAGATCTTCGGGACCGCCTGGTGCTGCCGGCGGTCAGAGACGAAATTCTGTGGGTTCCCGGGGGGCCGGTGAGCCTGAAATACCCGATTACCGAAACGACGCGGAGAGTTCTTTGCCTGTCCGTGTCCGGAAACTGAAGGAGGACGACGCCATGTCGGAAAGAATCGAAAAGATGTTCACCCAGGAGGAGATCGAAAAGAGAGTCGATGAACTCGCACAGCAGATCTCCAGGGACTATGCGGGAAAGGAGATCCGCATGGTCGGCATTCTCAAGGGTGCCGTCTTTTTCATGTGTGACCTTGCAAAGCGCATCACCGTGCCGGTGTCCATCGATTTCATGCAGGCATCGAGCTACGGCTCAGCCACCGAGTCGACCGGAACCGTCCGCATCCGCAAGGATCTGGATCACTCCATCGAGAACAGGGACGTGATCATCGTCGAGGACATCGTGGACTCCGGACGCACGCTTGCCTTCCTCGGGGAGTTCTTAAAGAGCAAGGGCGCCCACAGCATCCGCTACTGCACGCTGCTCGACAAGCCGGACCGTCGTGTCGTGGACCTGAAGGCGGACTATGCCGGGTTTGAGGTCCCCGATGAGTTTGTCGTGGGATACGGCATGGATTACGATGAGAAGTACAGGAACCTGCCTTACATCGGGATCCTGCATTTTGATGAGGACAAATAACATTGAATGAGAATACAAACAATAACGGAAGCCGCGGGGGGCGGCTGGCCGCGCTGCTGATCCTGCTGCTTGCCCTGATCTTTGCGGTGCAGTTTGTCAGAAGCAGCACGGCGCAGAATGCGGCCTCCTACACGATGGACGACTTCGAAAAGGACATCGACGATAAAAACGTGACGAGCGTGGACATCGTCCCCAACGCACAGACGCCGACCGGCTATGCAAGGATCACCCTGCACGACGGGACAACGGTGACACTGTATGCCACCGATGTCACGAAGGTGGAGGAGCTTGCACGGGATGCAAAGCTCAACCCGTCCGTCGAGGACGTGGCCGATGAGGGAACGTTTGCAAACTACATCTTCCCGCTGATCCTTGTCTGCGTGATGATCGCGTTCCTGTTCTACTTCGTCAACATGCAGTCGGCGGCGAGCGGTGCCTCGAATGCGCGGATGATGAACTTCGGGAAGAGCCGTGCCGTGCGCGCGGATCCGAAAAACAAAGTCACCTTCGCCGATGTGGCGGGCCTTGACGAGGAGAAGGAGGACCTCGCGGAGATCGTCGATTTCCTGAAGAATCCCTCCCACTACACCGAGGTCGGCGCCCGCATTCCGAAGGGCGTGCTGCTCGAGGGACCGCCCGGAACCGGCAAGACGCTTCTTGCAAAGGCCGTGGCAGGTGAGGCCGGGGTGCCGTTCTATTCGATCAGCGGCTCGGACTTCGTCGAGATGTTCGTCGGTGTCGGCGCATCCCGTGTGAGAGACATGTTCGAGGAGGCCAAGAAGGACTCCCCCTGCATCATCTTCATCGATGAGATCGATGCCGTGGCAAGACGCCGCGGAACGGGTCTTGGCGGCGGCCACGACGAGAGAGAGCAGACCCTGAACCAGCTGCTCGTCGAGATGGACGGCTTCGGACCGAACGAGGGCATCATCGTCATGGCGGCGACGAACCGCGCGGATATCCTGGATCCGGCCATTCTGAGACCGGGACGCTTTGACCGCAAGATCACGGTCAGCCGCCCGGACGTGAAGGGACGCGAGGAGATCCTGAAGGTCCATGCCAAGGGAAAGCCTTTGGGAGACGACGTCAATCTCGAGGAGATTGCGCGCACGACCGCGGGATTTTCCGGTGCGGATCTCGAGAACCTCCTGAACGAGGCGGCCATCGCCGCGGCGAGGGACAACCGCCGCTATATCCGGCAGGAGGATATCAAGAACGCCTTCATCAAGGTCGGCATCGGCACCGAGAAGAGAAGCCATGTGATCTCCCCCGAGGAGAAGCGTATCACGGCCTATCACGAGTCGGGCCATGCAATTCTCTTCCATGAGCTGAAGGACGTGGGACCGGTCTACACGGTCTCCATCATCCCGACAGGAAACGGTGCGGGCGGCTACACGATGCCGCTGCCCGGCAAGGACGAGATGTACTACACGAGGGGCAAGATGCTCCACGAGATCATGGTGTCCCTCGGCGGACGCATTGCCGAGGAGGTTGTCCTCGACGACATCACGACCGGCGCCTCCGCGGATATCCAGCGGGCAACGAGCGTTGCAAGACAGATGGTCACGAAGTACGGCATGAGCTCCAGACTCGGTACGATCAACTATGACACCCAGGAGGAGGACGTCTTCCTCGGGTACGACCTCGGACATGAGACCCGCAACAGCGAGTACATGGCCAGCGAGATCGACAAGGAGGTCAAGACGATCATCGACCGCTGCTATGCGGACGCGAAGGCGATCATCCTCAAGCACCGCGATGTTCTCGACAAGTCGGCAGCCCTTCTTATCGAGAAGGAGAAGATCACCGGCGAGGAGTTCGACGCTCTGTTTACTTAAAGCCTGAGTAAAAGTACAATGGAGTCCGGAGAGGAAGACGTTTCAGACGTCTCTTCTCCGGACTCTTGTAATTTTTACCGAAAACCGGGAATCGGTTTTGTAAAGTTTGTGGATTCCCAACATGGCGAATCTGTGCTTCGGGGTTTACTATACTAGATGTAACCCCCCAATACATTATATAAGTTTTTGCTATACCCCATTTAGAAGTTTACCTTCTCGAAAAAAGACACTTCCCCCCAAGCGGTGTCTTTTTTTGTGCTTTAAATCAGGACGAAGACGACAGGAGATCCAAATGGACCAGTTTGACGGATTTGATCCCCATGGTAACGGCATGCCGGATCCCGCAGAGCTTGAGCGCAGGATCGAGATGCTGAAGACCTTTGAGAAGAAGATGCGGAAGAATACCAGGCAGCAGGTCCACCGCTATGCGGACGATGTTGCGGCAGCACTTCCCGCAGAACAGAGGAAGGAAGCGATGAAGTGCGCCGGCGAGGGGCTGCTGCGGGCCTATGTCTACACGGGTCTTGCCTACGGCATGAGCGACCAGCTCGTCCGCATGGTCGGCTACTACTTCGGGGACTTCGTAAAGGGCATCACCGACACGAAAAAGCTCTCGGACTACGTGAATGCCCATGATCTTGACCACGCGCCCTTTGCGGGGGAGTATCCGGAGGAGACAGACCTTGTCCTGAATCCGAAGGACCGGGAGAGTGCCGCAGGGATCCTTGCGAGGGCCAGGGACATCTACCGCGACGTGACGCTGCAGGCAACCCTCGATCTTTCGATCAGGGACGACGACCTCCCGCAGGATGAGGAGCACCGCAATGCGGCAGATGCAAGGTCTTCCGCGGTGGACGCGCTCTTTGAGAAGGCTGGGAAGCGCTTTGCGCCGCCCGCGAAGATGGTCCCGATGCGGGGAGGGAAAAAGGCATGAGCAGCGCAAGAGATACCGTGGAAGAGCTGGAGAAGAAGACCCCGGGCGCCGCAGAGGACGTGCTGTACCTCTTCCTCTATGCGATGCATGCGGCGGGCTGGACGAAGGATGCCGATGCCCTGATGCGGCAGACCTTTGAGGGCCTGACCGAGGTTCCGGACGATGCGGCTGCCTTCTGCAAGGAGCGGGGAATCCTGAAGGGAGACTTCTTCCACCGAAAGCCCCACCTTTCCGGACCGGACGGGCTCCGGAACCTCGATCTTTGCGTGATGCGCCTGATTCTCCCCCTTGTATCCGATGAGGAGATGCTCGAAGAGATCCGATTCCGGCTCGACGGATACCTGCACGCCATGTCGCGCCTGTGATTCCGGTCTCGTCTTTTGTCAAAACTTAACCTGAAATGGGCGTTTTGCGGCCTGAAAACCGTTTTATTTTCAACTCTCCTGCGATATAATACCGATAGCATTGAGCTGAAAAACGGCGAATCGCCGGAAACACTATTGGAAAGGTGGTATCAATATGCCCATTGTTACATCTACAGAACTCTTCAAGAAAGCTTACGATGGCGGTTATGCAATCGGCGCTTTCAATATCAACAACATGGAGATCGTTCAGGGAATCACTGATGCAGCTGCAGAGATGCACAGCCCTGTTATCCTCCAGGCTTCCCAGGGTGCAAGAAAGTACGCCAACAGCGTCTATCTTGTAAAGCTGGTTGAGGCTGCTTCCGAGCTGCATCCGGAAGTCCCGATGGTCCTTCATCTGGATCACGGCGCTGACTTCGATGTCTGCAAGGACTGCGTTGATCACGGGTTCACTTCCGTCATGATCGACTATTCTGGCCATCCGTTCGAGGAGAACATCGCAGAGTCCAAGAAGGTTGCTGAGTACGCACATGACCACGGCGTTGTCGTCGAGGCTGAGCTGGGCACTCTGGCAGGCGTTGAGGATGCTGTCTCCGTCGAGGCTGACAAGGCATTCTACACGGATCCCGATCAGGTTGAGGAGTTCGTAAAGCGCACCGGCGTTGATTCCCTTGCAATTGCAATCGGCACCTCCCATGGCGCATACAAGTTCAAGCCCGGCACGAAGCCGCAGCTTCGCTTGGACATCCTGGCAGAAGTCGCAAGAAGACTTCCCGGATTCCCGATCGTCCTGCACGGCTCTTCCTCCGTTCCGCAGGAGTATGTCAAGATCATCAACGCCAACGGCGGAAAGCTTGTCGATGCCATCGGTGTTCCGGAAGATCAGCTGCGTGAGGCTGCAAAGGGCGCTGTCTGCAAGATCAACATCGACTCCGACCTTCGCCTTGGCATGACTGCCGGCATTCGCCAGCACTTCAACGAGCATCCGGAGCACTTCGATCCCCGTCAGTATCTCGGCGATGGCCGTGCAAACGTCAAGGCCATTGTTGAGCATAAGATCAAGGATGTCCTTGGTTCCGACAACAAGATCTGAGTTTAGAAGGATCGCCTGAATCTGAATGAAGCAGGGTCCCTGCGGGAAACCGCAGGGGCTCTTTTTTGTTGTTTCATGAAACCACCGAATGACGGTAATATTGCGAAAACAGTGTGATAAATCCGTCAATATACCAACGACAATTCCCCGCAGAAAACGTTTTCCTGTAAGATCTGCACAAAATGGACCGGGGAAATTCTATGATGTGCCGGCAACTTTTGATTGCGAACAGAGGGGATGCTTTCTATAATCAATTCTGGAGTGAAAACGATTACATTCTTTTCATGCAGAACAGACAACACGCCGCAGCAGGTGAGGAGGACTTATGTTCGAGGAATACAAGTGGGAACCGGAGTTTATGGAGAGGCTGAACAAAAACCTCGATGAGATGAAGTGGCTCTACAACGAGCTCTACAACGACGAGCACGCCTTCGAGTACTTCGTCACGATGCTGCACGACTACTATGAGAAGCGCTCCACCGAGCTCAAGATGCGCGATGAGGCCAGAGAAGTTGTGCCGGACTGGTACACGGGCAATGAGATGATGGGCATGCTGATGTACACCCAGTGCTTCGGCGAGACACTGAAAGGCGTGCAGAAGCATCTGGACTACATCAAGGAGTGCGGCGTCAACTACGTGCACCTGATGCCGCTTCTGCAGAGCCCCGAGGGAAAGAACGACGGCGGCTATGCCGTGTCCGATTTCCGCACCGTGGACCCGAAGCTCGGTACGATGGATGATCTCTACAGCCTGGCGCTGGACTGCCACTCCCGCGGCATGAGCGTGTGCCTGGACTTTGTCATGAACCACACCTCGGAGGAGCACGAGTGGGCAAGGCGGGCGAAGGCCGGCGAGAAGGAGTATCAGGACCGGTACTTCTTCTTTGACAACTGGGATATCCCGAACGAGTTCGAGAAGACCGTTCCCCAGGTGTTCCCGCAGACCGCACCCGGAAACTTCTCCTGGTGCCCGGAGGCGAACAAGGTCGTCATGACGACCTTCTATCCGTACCAGTGGGATCTGAACTACCGCAATCCGACGGTCTTCAACGACATGACCGCCAACATGCTCAACCTCTGCAACCACGGCGTCGACATCGTCCGTCTTGACGCGGTGCCCTACATCTGGAAGACCCTCGGCACGAGCTGCCGGAACCTGCCGCAGGTACACACGCTGGTGCGCATCATGCGCATGGCAACCGAGATCGTCTGCCCCGGAACGCTGCTTCTGGGCGAGGTCGTCATGGAGCCGTCCAAGGTCGTGCCGTACTTCGGCACGGTCGAGAAGCCGGAGTGCCAGATGCTCTACAACGTGACCACGATGGCATCGACCTGGCACACGGTGGCAACAAGGGATGTGCGCCTGTTAAAGCATCAGCTTGCCACGGTCTTTGCCCTGCCCAAGCAGTACATCTTCCTGAATTACCTGCGCTGCCACGACGACATCGGCTGGGGCCTCGACTATGCGTTCCTGAAGCAGTTCGGCATCGAGGAGGTCGCCCACAAGAAGTTCCTGAACGACTACCTGACCGGCAAGTGGTACGGCTCGGACTCGAGAGGCGAGCTGTACAATGACGATCCCAGACTCGGGGACGCGAGACTTTGCGGCACCACGGCGAGCCTGTGCGGGATCGAAGCGGCAGAGTACGAGCAGAACGAGAACAAGGAGAACCGCGCGATCCGCCTCGACATCATGCTGCATGCCTTCCTGTTCACCCAGAGCGGCATTCCGGTGCTCTACTCGGGCGATGAGATCGGCGAGCTGAACGACTACACCTACCATGACGATCCGCTGAAGGCCGATGACTCCCGCTATCTCCACCGCGGAAAGCTCGACTGGGACGAGGTGGCAAAGAGAAAGGATCAAAAGACCCGCGAGGGCAGACTTTTCCGTGCGATCACAAAGCTCGGGAAGATCCGCCGCTCCTACGGCCTGTTCGAAGCGGACGCGGACGCCTGGGTTGTGGAGACCTGGAATGATCACGTGCTCGGCATCGGCCGCTACTACAGGGGTGAGAAGATGATCGGGCTGTTCAACTTCAGCGAGTTCGATCAGACGGCCTGGATCAATGAGCAGGAAACCTACTATGACATGATCACCGGACAGGAGCGCCCGGCAAAGGCGGTCGGCGTGCCGGCCTATGACTTTGCATGGCTCATGACCTCGTTCAAGACAAAGGAGAACCCGGTCATCGACGTGGACAATACGGACGAGAACGGACGGCCGATCAAAAAGGCGCACAGGAGGTGATGTTTCAATGACCATCAAGGAAGTTGCGGAAATGGCCGGCGTGTCGCCTGCTGCGGTGAGCCGGTACATGAACGGAGGTTCCATCAGCGAGGAGAAGAGCGAAAAGATCCGTGAGGTGATCGAGAAGACCGGATACCGGCCGAATCCCATGGCACAGACCATGCGGACCGGAAAGGGCGGGCAGATCGGGGTGATCGTGCCAAAGCTCTACTCGGACTCCGTCTCCCAGATCATGGACGGAATCTCGGACCGGCTTCGCGAGAAGAATTTCATGACGATGCTCGGCGTGACCGAGGGGAAGAAGGAGCGGGAGCTGCGGTACCTGACCACCATGCAGAACTCCCAGGTGGACGGCATCATCCTTATGGGGACGACGATGTCGCCGCTTCTTAGGGACGCGATCACGGGCTCCGGAAAGCCGGTGGTTGTCACCGGGCAGGATTTCGAGGGCATTCCCTGTGTCTATCACGATGATTTCAATGCGGTCAAGGATCTGACAAGCCGCATGATCGAGCGGGGACGAAAGAAACTGGTCTTCATCGGGGCAACCGAGGAGGACGAGGCGGCAGGAAGAAACCGGAGGCTCGGATGCCTTGCTGCCTGGAAGGAAGCAGGATTCAATCCGGAACGGCTCCGGTGTGCCGTCAGCGAGTTCAACTCCGAGGGCGGTGCGAGATGCATGCAGGAGCTTCTTGCGGCGGATCCCGACATTGACGGCGTCATCTGCGCGACCGACCGCATTGCGCTCGGCGCGATGCAGGTGATCCAGAAGACGGGGCGGAAGATCCCGGACGACATCAGCATCGCCGGGGTTGGCGATTCCTGGGCGGATACTCTGGTCACCCCGAACCTGACGAGCGTGCATCTGTACTTCCGGCAGTGCGGCGTCACGGCGGCGGACATTCTGCTGCGGCTCATCGAGGACAACACCGAGGGCTCCACGGTGACGCAGACAAAGCTCGAGTACACGATCGTCGAGCGCGGCTCGATCTGAAAGCAGGGGGAGAACGTATGAAACTGATATTTCTGGATATCGACGGCACGCTGACCGTGCCCGGGGAGAACACGCCGCCGGACTCCGCGGTGGAAGCCGTAAAGAAGGCACAGGCAAAGGGAAATAAGGTGTTTCTCTGCACCGGCCGCAACATGGACATGTTAAAGCCTCTTCTTCGCTTCAACTTTGACGGCGTCATCGCAAGCGCCGGGGGCCATGTCGAGTGTGAGGGAAAGGTTCTCTATGACTGCCCCATGACAAATAGGCAGCGGGATATTGCGCTTGACAGCCTGCACCGCCACGGCGTCTTCTGCACGATCGAGGCGGCGAACGGGTCGTTCGGCGATGAAAACATGGATGCGTTCCTGAAGGATCAGCCGGCGGGCAACAGCGAGATCGAGAGATGGCGGAAGGCCCTCTCCTCCAACCTCGGGATCCGGCCGATGGGAGAGTATGACGGGCGCCCCGTCTACAAGGTCGTCGTCATGGCAAACGAGATGTCCCAGCTCGACGAGGCAAAGAGCCTTTTGGGAGACGAGTTCAACTTCGCGATGCAGGAGGTGCCGGAGCACGGGTGCGTCAACGGAGAGCTCATCAACAGGCAGTTCGACAAGGGAAGAGGCGTCAAACGGATCGCGGAGTACCTGCATGTTCCGATTGAGGACACGGTGGGCTTCGGGGATTCGATGAACGATCTCGAGATGATCCAGACGGTCGGCACGAGCGTGTGCATGGGGAACGGCCAGAAGGCACTGAAGGACCTGGCGGATATTGTATGCGGAGCCGTGACAGAGGACGGACTTGCCAGAGAATTCGAGGAACTGGGGCTGATCTGAGCCCGGCAGAGCGACAAATCGTTTCAATTCTGAGCAATGGGGAATGGATAAAGTGACGGGAATGTTTTCACGGACAGCTGAAAAGACAGTGAAAAATGCACAAAAATATGACTGTAAGTTCTGCAAAATAGTACGGTTTACAACATGTGCGCGGTTCTCTAAAATGTAAAATGCATCGGGAGTGAAAACGATTACAAATTACCGGTACAGGACCGGATGAACTGGACGGCGGACGAGGCAGCAAAAACCTTTTTTGAGGAAAGGGAGGTTGAAATGGCACTGGATTATCATAAATGTGCGCAGGAGATCGTCAACAACATCGGCGGTCGTGAAAATGTCGCACAGGCCGCACACTGTGCGACCAGACTCCGTCTTGTCATCAAGGACAATGACAAGATCAACAAGGAAGCGCTCGATAACATCGAGGGTGTCAAGGGCATGTTCGAGTCGAATGGCCAGCTGCAGCTGATCATCGGCACCGGCACGGTGAACAAGGTGTACGACGAGTTCCTCGCCATCACCGGCATGACGGCCGCGACAAAGGACGATGTCAAGAAGGCTGCCGCCGCAAAGCAGCCGGTCTGGAAGCAGATGCTCAAGACCCTCGGCGATGTCTTCGTTCCGATCCTGCCCGCCATCGTGGCATCCGGCCTGATGATGGGTATTGTCGAGGCACTCGGCAAGGCAATTCCGAGTTTCTCCTCATCCGACTGGTACGGATTCCTGGATCTGATTTCGAACACGGCATTTGCCTATCTGCCGGTTCTGGTCGCCATCTCCGCGGCACGCGTATTCGGCGGCAACATCTTCCTGGGCGCCGTCGTCGGCCTTGCCATGGTCCACTCGGCTCTGGCCAATGCGTGGAGCGCAGGCTCTGCGGACATGGTCTTTGACGTCTGGTATCTGTTCGGACCCAATGCGCCAAAGCTCGGCAGCTGGGTCATCGGCCAGGTACAGCAGAAGGGCTATCAGGGCCACGTCATACCGGTCATCATCGCCGTGTTCATCATGAGCAAGCTGGAGGCATGGCTCCACAAGCACATCCCGGAGATGATCGATCTGTTCGTCGTCCCGCTGTGCACGATCTTCGTCACGCTGTTCATCACGTTCACCTTCATCGGACCCATCTTCTCCCAGCTGGAGACCTGGGTGCTTACCGGCGCTGAATGGCTCGTTCAGAACCCGATCGGTGCCTGCGCAATGGGTGCCCTGTATCCCTGGACCGTTGTCATGGGTCTGCACCACATGTACAACATCATCGAGGCCGGCATGCTCGCATCGACCGGTCTCAACACCTGGATGCCCATCGCATCCGCAGCAAACTTCGCACAGTTCGGTGCCTGCCTGGCAGTCGGTATCAAGTCGAAGAACGCAAAGACCAAGTCCGTCGCGGTTCCTTCGTCTCTGTCCGCAGCACTGGGCATCACGGAGCCTGCTATCTTCGGTGTTAACATGCGCTTCTTCAAGCCGTTTATCTGCGGCATGATCGGCGGCATGGCCGGTGCTCTCTTCGGAGCGCTTCCGAGAGCAACCGCCCTCGGTGCAACGGCTTACGGCGTCACCGGTATCCCCGGATATCTGACGATCAACCAGCCCCTGACCTACACGCTCCTGCTCCTCATCTCCTGCGGCATCGCCTTCGCACTGACCTGGATTCTCTGGTCGGAAGAGGCACCGGAGACCGAGAAGAAGACCACGGCCGTTCAGACAACACCTGAGGTCGGAAACCTCGCCGATGCGGGCAGCAACGTTCCGCTTGGCCTTGGTGTCTGCGTCATCAGAAGCTCTGCCGGTGACATCATGAAGCCCATCAACGGCGATGTCATTCCGTATAACAAGATCCCGGATCCGACCTTCGCTTCCGGCGCCCTCGGCCAGGGCGTCGGCATTGAGCCCCGCGGCGGCGACATCGTGTACTCTCCGTGCGAGGGCACGATCTCCTCGGTGGCAGAGTCCAAGCATGCGGTCGGCATCACCGGACCCAACGGACAGGAAATTCTGGTCCACGTCGGCATTGATACCGTCGACATGAACGGTGACGGCTTCGTCGACTATGTCAAGGAAGGCGACAAGGTCAAGGCCGGCCAGCCGCTCGTGAAGTTCGATCAGGAAAAGATCAAGAAGGCGGGTCACTCCTCCGTCGTCGTGCTGCTTCTGACCAACAGCGACGATTACGATGATGTCCGCTACGGCGAGAACCTGAACAACTGATTGATGAAGCTGCAGATCCGGCAGGCAGTGACGGAAACGTCACACAATACGACATAACAGAATGAACATTCAGTGCGTCATTTTCCTGCCGGACTTGTATAATATGCCTAAACAGATGTTGTTAATACCTTCAGAAAGGGGTAATTACGATGAAAACTTTTGAGTACACAATCACGGATCCGGTTGGCATTCACGCACGTCCCGCAGGACTGCTCGTCAAGGCAGTCAAGGCATGCGACAGCGCCGTCACCATCACGACCAAGGACGGCAAGAGCGCTGATGCGAAGAAGCTTCTGGCTCTGATGGGCCTTGGCATCAAGCAGGGCGACACCATCACCGTCTCGGTCGATGGCGGCAGCGAGGATGCATCGGCTGCAGCAATCGAGAAGTTCCTGAAGGAGAACCTGTAGTTTCAGTCTGACAGACTTCAAGCTGTAATACAGGAGGAAATCCATGTGGCGCACGCACAGCAACTGTGCGTGCGCCTTTCAAGTTCAAATGCAGGGAGGTTACAGCCATGCAGGTAGGTACAGGTGTAAGCATCGTCAACAGGATTGCGATCGGCAAGATCCGCATCTACAAGACACCCGAATACAAGATCAATGAGGAAACCGTCCCGGATCCGATTCCGGAACTCAAGCGCTATGAGGACGCCCGCAAGAAGGTCCAGGACCAGCAGCAGGTGCTCTATGAGAGAGCCGTTGCCAGCGCCGGCGAGGACTCCGCGGCCATCTTCCAGTTCCATGCCGACATGCTCGATGACGACGACCTGAACGATGCCGTCAAGACGATCATCGTCGAGCAGCACCGATCCGCCGAATACGCCGCGCGTCAGGGCTTCAACAATGTCGCCCAGATGTTCAAGGAGATGGACGACCCGTATTTCCAGGCCCGCAGTGCCGATGTCATCGATGTCGGAAACTCCGTGGTCGAGTGCCTGCTTGGCCTCGACACCTCGAGCCTTCAGGGCACCGAGCCCGCGATTCTCGTCGCGGAGGATCTGGCTCCCTCGGAGACCGTAAAGCTCGACAAGAGCCTGCTCCTTGGCATGGTGACCGTCGAGGGCTCTTCCAACAGCCACACCGCGATCCTTGCGCGTTCGATGAACCTGCCGGCACTCATTCAGTGCAAGCAGGTCTCCGACGACTGGGACGGCCACATGGCCATTCTCGATGGCTACAATTCCTGCATCTATGTGGATCCGACGCAGGATCTCATTGATTCTCTGACAAAGAAGCACGAGCAGGAGCTTGCAAAGGATGCGCTCCTTCAGGAGCTCAAGGGCAAGACCAACACCACGATCGACGGCAAGACCATCAAGGTCTATGCGAACATCGGCGGACCGCAGGATGTCGGCAATGTCCAGGCAAACGATGCCGAGGGCGTGGGCCTGTTCCGATCCGAGTTCGTCTATCTCAACAGCAAGTCCGATCCCAGTGAGGAGGAGCAGTTCCAGGCTTACAAGCGGGTTCTCGAGACGCTTGCTCCGAAGCTTGTCGTCATCCGCACCTGCGATATCGGCGCCGACAAGACCGTCGACTACATGAACCTCGACAAGGAGGCAAATCCGGCCCTCGGCTACCGCGCGATCCGCATCTGCCTGACGAGGAAGGATTTCTTCAAGCGGCAGCTGCGTGCCCTTCTTCGGGCTTCCGTCTACGGAAACCTCGGGATCATGTTCCCGATGATCATCTCAAGACGCGAGGTGAGAGAGGCAAAGGAGATCCTTGCAGAGTGCAGGAGAGAGCTTGCCAATGAGGGAACACCGGTCGCGGACAACATCCAGATCGGCATCATGGTCGAGACACCGGCAGCTGCGCTGTGCGCGGACGATCTTGCCGAGGAAGTCGATTTCTTCTCCCTTGGAACCAACGACCTGACGCAGTACACCTGCGCGATCGACCGTCAGAACGCAAAGCTTGAGCCGTTCTCCGACACGCATCATCCGGCGGTTCTCAAGGAGATCCAGATGACAATCGATGCGGGCCACCGCCACAACTGCTGGGTCGGCATCTGCGGCGAGCTCGGCGCGGACCTGACACTCACCGAGACGTTCCTTCGCATGGGCGTCGATGAGCTCTCGGTCAACCCGAAGTCCGTCCTGCCGCTCCGCAAGCGCATCCGCTCCATCGATCTGACAAAGCCTGTCGGACAGGCAAACGTCGGGGACGCGGAGTAAGCAAACCGTATTACCGCCTGAAACCGCACGCCCACGCAGCAAGTATTTGACCTCCTTTCTGTATGCTGCACTCAGGGCGTCCGGTTTTTACCTGAAAACGCCATCGGTCCTGGAATTCCCGGATCGATGGCGCTTTCGCTTTCTCCTTCAAGTATGCATTTGCTCGCTGATCGTTTTGCGTCCGGCTGCCATCAGAATGATGAACAGAGTTACGGGGAGAACGTCATGGTTATATGTGTAAAATGAATGTTATACAAGTAAAATCCTGAAGACAGCATGGTCAATATGATGGATCACTGCTAAGGAGCTGTTAAAAATTAGCTCGTACATTTTGAGGACGTAGGCTGAGGGTAAACGACATAATTCCACTCCCCGTGCCAGGCATCATGAACGATGTTTAAGGACTCCAGTTCATCGTCCGTTACGCGG
>Ga0256406_1000750_pt1 | contig 56817 bp, 62 predicted proteins | sample RumenRJG_03DNA_FD_185986 | JGI IMG/M metagenome (GOLD analysis project Ga0256406, IMG submission 185986) | Bovine rumen microbial communities from Lethbridge, Alberta, Canada - RJG_03 | ecosystem: Host-associated > Mammals > Digestive system > Stomach > Rumen | place: Canada: Alberta | collected...
ATCCTAACATCAATCCCCTTAGAATCAAATTACTGACTCTAGTATAGGGGAACTTGTTTCAGAGTGGCTCACTTTTTCATGAGCATTTAGATCCTAAATGGCTCACTTTTATATTAGCATTCATAGCCAGATCGATGCCGTAGTGATCCTTCAAAACATCGGAAAACATTTTCATATCCGTTTCCGATTCAGGGATTTCTCCGACATATTCTTTAGTAGTCTTTGTATCCTTGACACCGGCAGCTGTGATCAGGAGCAGGACTCTTTCTCCTTCTTTGATCTTTCCCATCTGCATCAGTTTCTTTACACCAGCCAGGGTCGTTGCTGAAGCCGATTCACAATACAGGCCCTCCTTACAGGCCAGTTCCTTTTGTGCAGCATTGATCTGCTGGTTATTTTCGAGAGAAACCGCAAGGCCATGTGTCTTATTCAATGTATACAATGAATGGTATGTCCCGTATACGGTACTCATGGAGGAAGCCACGCTGCCCCAGCTCTCAACTGGTTCTATGATGCTGCTGTGGCTCTCATATGCTTTTGTGACAGGACCATAGTCTTCGACAGCGACCATGTGCGGGATTTTCTCGATGAAGCCCATCTGCTTTAGTTCAGCGAATCCCTTCATGATTCCAAAAAGCGCATCGCCATAGCAAATCGGGACTACAATCTTATCAGGCAGTTCCTCCATTTGCTGATAAAGTTCATGCGCAATGATTTTATAGCCGTCAATCGCCCAGGGATTGCTGCCAACGATGGGAATCGTATAATTCGTTGCCGGATACCAGTTATATTTCTCGACACATTCCTTGAGGATCTTCCAGCGGTCTGCCACCGTTTTGACACCTACGACGCAGGCGCCGTAAGCCTGCATGAATATTTCAAGCGTCGGATTGACACCTTTGACCGTCAAAATGATGCAGGGCATGCCAACCTTTGCCGCATAGGCGGCTCCGGAAGCACCATTATTCCCCGTAGAGGCGTAAATGACACCGGGAGCTTTCCGCTCTATCGCTTTATTGATCAGGACGGCATTCAGGCGGTCCTTGTGGCCCCATGTCGGATTACGGCTTTCGTCCTTGGCATAGAGGCTGATTCCCAGTTCACTCCCGATCCTGGTCAGTTCCGTAACAGGTGTATTTCCTTCATTAAGAGAGACCAGCCGACGTTTCTTTTTAAAAGGAAGGACGGACAAATAGCTTTCCAGCCTTTTGCCGCCGAACATCTTTTCATACGTTTTTCTGCTGCCATCCGTCTTTTCCAATTCGTACAGCGGGGTTAAATTGGAAACAAACTTATCAGTTTTGCAATACGGACAACCCGTAAAGATATTTTCCTCCGTAAATTCATGGCCGCATTTAAGGCACCTGGACCTCCCTGTATACATGATTCCTCCTCTTGTTTAGTACCGAACCGGATTATACTTTCCTTATTCCCCATCAACGGCAGCGATCACTTCGACCTCGCACAGGCAATTCTTGGGCAGTTCCTTCACAGCCACACAGGAACGGGCCGGTTTTGAAATGAAATACTTCTCATAAATCTCGTTAAAGACCGAAAAATCCTTCATATCGGCAAGAAAACATGTCGTCTTGATGACGCGGTCATAGTCAGTCTCTGCAGCTTTCAGGACTGCGCCCACATTTTTACACGACTGCTCTGCCTGGAGCTCGATTGTACTGCCTGCGATATTTCCCGTGGCAGGATCCACTGGAATCTGACCGGAAACAAAGAGAAGAGAACCATGGACTTTTCCCTGGGAATACGGGCCGATTGCGGCCGGAGCCTTAGCAGTGACAACAGTTTTCATTTTTATCCCTCCTGTTAATTTTGTTCATTCACTGTAATTTTATAATATCACAGTCCCCGGGACAGTCAAGGAAAATGGCCTTCCATGCAGGATATCTGCAGTACGTCCCGATAAAATGTTACTATCCTTACAAAGTTTTATTTTAAGCCAAAAAGCTGCATAATGATGCATCTATCGGCAGGCGGAGAATCCGCTGCAGCGCTTCAGGCCGGGCTGTGTGCGGCCTATTCCGGAACAGGGGCCCCGTCAGCTTGTCTCCATGTCACAGGAAAACTAAAAAGTGGAACTGACATAAAACCGTCAGTTCCACTTTTCTGATACTTACGGACTAAGACTTCTATGGCAGTCCGGCCGCAAGAATCCCCGACAAGGGAAGGAGAGCCGCAACACTCCCCGCCACACAGCACCATAGCACCACAGCTTCAAAGCACCACAGCCCTTTTCAAATTAAATCACATCACAAATCCGGCTATGACGTAGGCCACAGTGGCAAGAGCCGCCGTCAGTAGCGCATAGGGCAGCTGCGTCCGCACATGGGAAAGCAGGTCCGTACCCACGGACATGGACGACAGGATTGTCGTATCCGAAATGGGAGAACAGTGATCCCCGAAAATACCGCTTGAGATGACCGCTCCGATCGTCAGCAGGATATTTGCATGCATCGAAACTGCCATCGGAATCGCAATGGGCATCATGATCGAGAATGTGCCCCAGCTGGTCCCGGTGGAGAAGGACATGACGGACCCCAGCAAAAAGATCAGGGCCGCACAGTAATTGCCGCTGATCTGGCTGCCCACCAGACTGGCCAGGAACTTGCCCGTCCCGATGGCTTTGATGATGCGTCCGATGGCAAAGGCCAACGTCAGCAGGACGAGCAGGGACATCATGTTGGCGATTCCCTTTTTAAAATATGCCATGAACTGGGACGGCGTCATGATCTTCTGTCTGGCATACATCACGCACATGACGATGTGGGCCGCAATGATCGCGTAGAGGATGGATGTCGTACCGCTGCCTTTGATCAGGTTGCCGTGGCCCGTCACAAAAAGGCCGATGAACGTGCCGCCGATCAGTATGATCAGAGGAATGATCATGTTCCACTTGTTGCCCTTGCCTTCCGGCACAAGCTGCTCGATTCCCTCTTTGTCATTCAGCAGCGGGACTACGCCTTCATCGTAGAGCGCTCCCGTGGTCCGGACACGGATTTCCGCTTTTTTCATGGGACCCCAGTCTTTTCCGGAGACAATATAGAACAGTACAAAAAGCAGGGAAAAAATGCTGTAGAACTGATAGGGCAGGCTGCTGATCAGAAGCCCCATCGGGTCGCCCGATATGATCCCGCTGGAAATTTCCGCACCGATCAGCCCCATCAGCATGACGCCCCAGGAATTCAGGGGAATGATGGCATTGATCGGAGCCGACGTGGCGTCACAGATATAAGCGAGTTTTTCACGGGAAACCCTGAATTTATCGATGAGCGGCCGCGTGACGACGGCGGTGAACATGATGCTCAGCAGCCCGTCGATGAAAATGATGATGCCGATCAGATAAGCCAGCAGCATGGCAGCCGTCTTGCTCTTGACCCGCCGGCTCTGCTCCGTGAGGTAGTGCACAAAGCCATCCACCCCGCCGGATACTTCCACAAGGATGACAAAGGATCCCATCATCGCCGTAAAAAGGAAAGTCTCCAGATTGTCCATATCCGTCCAGACCTTCAGGATCGTACGCAGGGACGAATCGATCGCATAAAAGACATTCCCGTGGAAGATGATCACCTCGCCGGCAAAGATGCCTGCAAACAGCGAAAGAGCGACTTTCTTTGTTGCCACGGCAAGCACAATGGCAAGGACCGGCGGCAGCAGCGTCAAATACCCGAATTCCATCAAATCCACCTCCAAAAATTTCAATACTGACTGAACAGGGAACCGAAACCGCCGGTATGGAGATAGCAGGCAGGCCCCTTTACGAGCCCCTTCTCCAGCCAGTCTTTCATCCCCACAAGGACTTTGCTGTTATAGATGTTTTCAATGAAGATGCCCTCCTGACGCGCAAAATCCCGGACCATGGCGGCACTTTCTTCCGTATTGCTGCCCCAGCCCTTCCCGCGGTACGCATCCGTGATCCTGCTGATTTCCCCGACGAGTTTCGGGCAGGGGATTCCTGTAATCTTTTCCGTTTCCCGGAGGACCTTTTCGATATGGTCCGTCAACACAGCGGCCTCGTCTTCGACACTGATGATGACGATGTCCATGGGCTGATCCAGCAGGGCATTCCCATAGATGAGGCCCGCGGCCACGCCGCCGTTGCCGCCCGGCGCAAAGAGCGTCAGCCTGCCGAGCCCGGCAGCCCGGCACTGGTCCCGGATCTCTTCGGCCGCTGCCGTATACCCTAATACGCCCCAGCCGGTCGTAGCCCCGTTTTTTACGATATAGGGATGATGCCCTGCCCTGACGAGCCTGGCATATTCCTCATCGACGCGTGCCGTCCGGACTGCAGAGTCCACATTCCCCGCATAGACCATCCGCGCGCCAAGGAGATCATCCAGCAGCAGATTGCCCTCTTTACGTTCCGGGATCCCACTGTTCACCACCAGGACGCAGGGCAGTCCCAAACGCGCGCAGGCTGCCGCGGCAAGGGTGCACAGGTTCGACTGGCCCGGGCCGGAGGCGATGATGCAGTCGGCCCCCTGCTGCAGGGCATCGCCCATGATGAATTCCAGGCTCCGCAGTTTGTTGCCGCCGGGCCCAAGTCCTGTCAGGTCGTCCCTTTTGATATATACAGGACTGCCGGCCGCATCCCGCAGGATCCTCTGCAATGGATGCAGCGGCGTCACACCGGGGATCAGCCTGACTCTGGGCAGATCCCTCAGGACCGGTTCAAGTGTCCTCATGCAGCACCTCCTGCCCGCAAAGATTTCATGCGGGCTCCTGACGGATCCTGTCCCATTCCCCTTCTCACACCTGCTGGCATCATCATACGCATAAGCCATCCCCTCCTGGCGGTAAAAGATTCCATTGACTGTAGTTTAATACTATCATAAAATTTAATACAGTCAATGAAATATTTTGTTGGCATGGAAATCGATCACCCATAAGAGTGCACGATGCCCTGAAAGGAGTTGAAAAACAGCGATGCGCCTCACAAATACCGACAGACAGATCCTGGAATCCTACAAGATCATGCTGGACGGCCTGTCCGCCTATCTGGGTCCGGGTTATGAAATCATACTCCACAGCCTCGAAGACTGTGACCATGCGGCCGTCAAAGTGCTGGGCGGCCACCATTCCGGCCGCAAAGAAGGCGCTCCCATCACCGATCTGGCGCTTCAGATGCTGGCAAAGATCCAGGCAGGCGAAAATCCTGCAAAAGCCATGGTCTACGCGAATGTCTCCCCTTCGGGCGAGCATATCCACGCCTGCACGATCCCGGTCCTGGGCGAGAAAAACAGGATCATCGGGCTTGTCTGCATGAACTTTTATCTGAATCTGCCGCTTTATCAGTTCATGGAGCATCTTTCCCAGCACGGTGCAGCGTCAGAAGAAATCAAAGAGACCCTGGGCCAGGACGCCGACCACATCATCTCGCAGACGATCGCCCTGGCAAAAAACGCGGTCCGGAACAATCCGACTGTGTCAGCTGCCGACAAGAACAAGAAAATCATCGAATATCTGTGGAAGAAGAATGTATTTGAACGGAAAAATGCGGTGGGCCTCGTGGCCTCCCAGCTCGGCATTTCCAAAAATACCGTGTACCTCCACCTGCGTCATCTGAAAAGCGAAAAATAAATTTCTGCGGTCCTTCCCTTTCTGGTGCAGAGCGGCCACATGCGGAAGAGCGGATTTCCGCCAGCACAAAAAACAGCAAAAGCAATAATAAAAGCGGCCCCCGACTGCCGGACAACACTCCGGCAATCGGGGGCCATTCCATGCACCCGCACAGGTGCAGCCATTCAGTTCATTCGTTTTCGGCAGGATGTTTCCCGTCACGCCTCCATTTTCTTTCTCACCGCCGCCCCGGCACAGGCAGCGGCAAGCATGGGCAGCAGGGCACGCACGGGAAAGCAGAGGAGCATGACTGCAGCGGCGGGCAGGGGCTTTCCGGCAAGGTACCCGCAGGCCGCAGCCGTCGTCGCCGTGACGGCAAAAAGCGGCAGGGCTCCGGTCAGCGCAGCAAGGCCGTACCCGAGGGACACGGTGCTGTAGACGATTGGAAAGATGCTGCCGCCTTTCCAGCCAAAGGCAAGACACAGGGCTGTAGTGAGGAGCTTTGTCACAGCCGTGGCAAAGAGCATGTAAAGGGGAAGGCTGCGCCACGAGGCGGCCAGCTGGAGCAAATGCCCGCCGCCGCTGAAGAGGTTTTCCGGATTCAGGCTGCCCAGAAGCGCCACACAGAGGCCCGCCGTCAGGCAGGAAAGGATCCGTCTGTCCGCAAGGGGCTTTGCCAGGACATGGGTATATTTCGTGAAAAAGAGGAAAATCTGTCCGAGCAGCAATCCGCCAAAGACAAAGAGAGGAAACCATTTCCATTCGCCGATGCCGTCCCGGCCCTGCCAGACAAGCTGCGGCAGACCGGCGCCCCCGCCCGCAAAGTGATGCAGCCCGGCAGCTGCCAGCACTCCGCCCGCAAGGCCCGCCGCATAGATGCAGGCTTTGACACGGCGGTACGTCCGGTCATCGGAGAAAAGGCGTTCCGTGCACTTTTCGGCTCCGTCATCCTGTGGCTCTGGCGGGAGGGCAAAGAAGGACGCAAGGCCCGGCAGGAGGCCCGCCTTTACAAGGCTCCGTACGCGGAAGACGAGCTGCCGGGCGCGGTCACGCACAGCAAAACAAAGGGACGTGATGATTCCCGTCAGTCCCGCTTCGGGTCCCAGGGAACCGCCTGCAAACAGCGGGAGCAGTACAGCCGTGCAGATGGCGGGCAGCCGGTGATAGTCATACGTCCCGTCCCGTTTGACTCTGGCCATGACTTCCGCCATCGTATCGGGCAGGATCCCGAACCGTCTCTGGAAAAGACCGATCGCAAGCCCGCCGCTGAGGCAGAGTGCGGGAAGGTACCAGCTGCCGGCACCGAGCTGCCGGGGCAGTATGTCCCAGAAAAAAGCCATGCCGAGCAGCAGCACCCTGAGGAAGACCCAGACGGCGGCCCCGCCCAGGGCCCCCAGGAAGCACACATGAAGCGCCAGGAATGCAGCCAGTTTGTATTTTTGCAGATCGGAAAGATGCATGATGGAAATCCTCATCTGAAAAAGGAAGAAAAAGGATGCGGCACGACGCATGCTCCCATTTCTTTACCCGAAAAAAAATCCATGTGACCGAAGCCACATGGATGTAAGTTTAAATTGGTGGAGACAAGGAGGATCGAACTCCTGACCTCTTGCATGCCATGCAAGCGCTCTCCCAGCTGAGCTATGCCCCCAACAGACTCATTTAGTATACAGCAGGCCTGTCCCATTTGTCAAGCGTTTTTTCAGCATCCATGACCCTTTTTATAACCCTTAAATGATAAAGTCCTCGTATGCCGTAAACGGACATGTCCCAGAGCATCCTTCGGAGCAGCAGCAAAGAAAACGGGGCTGCATCGAACGCAGCCCCGCCCGTCCTGCCGGGATCAGAAGGAGTACCGGAAGCCGACACCCCACTGCCACGGCGTCGTCACGTCGCCGCCGTAGGTCTTTTCCACGTCGATGTACATATGGGTAGCCTTGCTGAGATTGAGGTTGGCACCGATGCCGACTTCCCACCAGCCGCCTCCGATGTCATCTTTGAAATGAGCACTGTTGCCGGCGTACTTCATCGTCACGTCAGTGTCGCCGTCGAAATCGTACAGATAGGATGCACGGGCATAGACATGGCCCGCCCTGATGTCCTTGCCGAGGGAGAAGCCCAGACGGCCGACAAGGCTGTCCATGCTGTCATGATGCACTTTGACGCCGCGCTTTGTCGTGTAATCGGCGGAATCCACACGGCCGTAGGTCAGTTCTGCCTGCGGCTCGATCCAGAAACCGTTATTGCCATGGAAGCGCTTGCCGTATTCGGCACTCACGGCAAAGGCGTCATTGTCGTAGTCGCCGTCGCCGGCACCGCCGCTCACATGGTAATCCGTATCCAGGTGGGCATACTTGGCGATCAGATCGACAAAGCTGCCGTCATCTCCCAGCCAGGATCCGTAGACTGCCGCGCCGTCATGATCGTTGTCACTGGTGCCGCGGCGGAAGGAAGTGGTGCCGTCCGTCCTGCTGTAAGCCGCACCGACGGTCCAGTTCTTCCCGACTTTGGTATCGTATCCCACCTGATAGTAATTGTACTGATTCTTCATGCCGCGGATCCCGTATTTGGCTTCGCCGCGGACCATGCGGGCCCAGACGCCCTGCTGCCCGTCGCTGTCGCGGAGTTCGCCCAGACGCTTGTTCAGGTCGTTGTTTTCCTGACGCCATGTCATCAGATTCATCGTTGCCAGAGAAGCGATGGACACGTTGCTTTCATTGGGCGTATAGGTGCTCTTTGCCATATTGACTTTGCCGTCTTCCACAGCCAGATCGTAAGCTCCGGCCAGGATCCCTTCGTCCGTCGTGATGCGCGTCGCCACGGACTTGTCGCTCTGATCGGACACGACATCCGCCAGTTTCTGGGCGTTGTCACTGTCCGTCCCGATGGCATCCGAGATATCGCCGGTACCATGGACGGTCAGGCTCGAGATGGTGCTGCTGCCCACGGTCATCTTCTTGCTCAGGCTGTCCGTATTGACCGTGGCACTGGAGCCGGCCAGGGTGCCCACGCTGAATCTGGTCTTATCCCCATTCAGGTTGACAGTGGAATCGTTCAGGGTCAGAGTATCCGCAGAAGCGGCGCTGCTGTTGACGTCGATGGTGCCCTGATCCACGGTGGCATTGCCCTTCAGGGCGGTATTTTCACCGTTCATGTTGAATGTCGTTCCGGAAGCAGTGAGCGCGTCCGACGCAAGGCTGCTGCCCGCGCCGTCCAGGTTGACCGTACCGCCCGTCAGTGCTGCCTTGTCCGCCTGCAGCTGCGCATTGGCGCCTTCGAGGTTCAGCGTGCTGCCCTCCGCCTCGAGCGATTTGGCGGAAATCTCCGCATCGCTGCCGGCCACGTTGACCGTCGTATCCTTCAGGGTATTCGTTCCCGTCACAGCCTTTTTGGCTTCTTCCTGGAAATTGATGGTGCTGCTTTCCGCATCCAGGGTACTCATGATGGTGCTCCCCGTCACGTTCCAGGCGGCGCCGTCCTTCATGGTAAGGGAGAGACCGCTGACATCGCCGTGACCCTTGTCGCCCGTCAGATGTTCCTGTTCCGAAGTCTCGCCGGCTGCTTCATCCGTATATTTTTCATAGGCGCGGCCCGTCCAGGAGGAATCGGCACCGGTCAGGTTCAGGTTCACATTGGCATTGATGATACTGCCGCTGTTGTTGCCATTTTTGCTGGTCCAGGGGCTTTCAAACTCGATATTGCCCTTGATGACAGTGGTATGGGCTCCGTCCGCATTGATGCTCGTAGTGGAATTGCCGCGGGCAGAAATGGCGGTCGGTGCTTCAAGTGTCGTGTCACCCTCGATGGTAAGCTGTCCGTTGGAATAGTTTACGAGCCCAAGCTCAGGAGACGTAAGTTTGACTGTGTCACCCTTGACCGTGACCTGAGTGCCGCCGGACGGTGCTTCCGTTTCCTGCGTATTGTTCTGGAGTTCGATGATCCCCCAGTCCCCGTCCGCATTGTCCGTGCTGATCGTGATATCCTTGCCGGCAACCGTTACCTGCGGTCCCTTGCTCTTGTCGCCCGTCAGATTGTACGCGGAAATCCCCGCGCGTTCCGTCCCGCCCCCGATGGTGACGGTATCCGTGCTGCCTGTGCCGATCGAAACCGTATCATTGTTCTGGAGGTACACGCTCCCGGTCGTGATACTGGCCCCGTCCACACTCAGGCTTTCACTGACGATCCCCACATATTCGGGTGCGTTCGAATACACGGAAACAGGCAGACCGGGAACCAGGTCACTGCTGATCTCGACCGTACTTCCAGCCTTCCCGATCTCGCTGAGATGCGCAACAGGTTCTGCAACAGCTGCGCCATCCACCGTCACCGTGCCCTGGTATGCCGCGCTCGCTACGCCCGGCATCGTCAGCAGACTGCTGAGCACCAGTGCTTCCAACATTTTGCTTGTTCTCCTCATGCTGAATCATCTCCATTTTCCCAACATTGATTTGTACTGCGGCCCCTGCTCCAATCAAGGGCCCTTCAGCAAAGTGTTCCCTTATACGCTCCGCTGCTTTTCCTGCCATAAGAGTTTTTTACACTCTGTCCGGCAGCATGCTGTCAGTATATACCTTTCCGGAGAAAAAGGTAACCTTTTACTGGGTTATATTTTGTACTAAATTTCTATTTAAGGAAAATCGTTCCTGCTTGCAGACTGGCTTTGTTACTTTAAAAATAAAATAGCAAAAAAATCCATCTATTTCTGTTGTTCTTAGGCGGCTTTCGGGAAGACAAAAATCTTCGCGCCATAAGGAGCGGCGATGCCTCCCCGCACGGATGGGACTAGGAAGCAGATCCGGCTTTCCCCGTCCTGCCGGCGGCACCCTGCAGCGTCATTAAAAACCATAAAAAAACAGCACCGCCGCCTTCTTTCCAGCGGAGAGAAGGTTCCAGCAGTGCTGTTTCCCTGTTCATTTATTTTTCCGGCGGCTCCGGCTTTACAAGAGTGGTCCAGCCGTCTTTCTGTTCGATCCGGCCTTCCCGCATCAGATGGCCCAGTGCCCTTTTAAAGGCTGCCTTGGAGATATCGAAGACATCCTTGATGATCTCCGGCGGCGTCTCGTCCGAATACGGCATGGTGCCATGGCGCTTTTCCAGCAGTGCCAGGATGCGGTCCGCGTCCGAGACCATTGCTTCCTCCTTGACGGGACGGAGCGAAAGGTCCACATGGCCGTCCTCCCGCACAAAGGTCACCCGGCCCGTGACTTTCTGGCCAAAGTCCAGGCGTCCGCCCGGCACCTGGCTGCGGTGGATGAAACCGATATAGCGTTCCCGCGTCAGGATGAAGAAACCGTCCTTCAGGATATTGTAGACGGTCCCGCTGAGCCGGTCTCCGACTTTGACATCCCGGGCCGGTACGGAGGCCCGTTCCATCTCGTCTTCGACGCGCATGGTGACGGCCTGGCGGCCGGACTTGTCGCGGTACAGTTTGACCCAGACGAGCTGCCCCGGAGAGACGTGCCCGCGCATTTCGCTGTACGGCAGGAATACGCCGCGCTCTGCCCCGATATCGACAAAGCCGCCCTGCCGGTTGACGGAAATCACTTTGACATACCCGATCTGGCCCTCCCGCATCTTCGGCAGCTTCATGCTCGCCGTGATGCGGTCCTTGGCATCGAGGTACAGCTGCACCTTAACCTCATCGCCGACGGCCACGGGGTGGGTCTGCTGATGGACGTGGAGCAGGATGTCGTCAGAGGTATTGCCCGTCCCCGCATCGAGGAAGGCTCCCTGCTCATTCATGCGGACGACTTTAAGGGTGCATACGTCCCCCACGCGGTGGCTGCCGACGCTCCTGACCGTGGCCGGTTCCCTGCTCTGCATCATGCTTCCGTACCTTCCTGGTAACTTTCCGACGGTGCGTCCGCCCACAGCTGCTCCAGGTTGTAGAAATCCCGTTCCCCTTCCCGGAAGATATGGGCCACGCAGTCACCATAATCCATCAGGATCCAGCTGCCTTCGGTATACCCTTCCTTATGGGCAGGGAGCACACCCGCTTCGGCCAGCTTGTCTTCGATATTGTCGGCGATGGCACGCACCTGCGTCGAACTCTGCGCCGAACAGATCATGAAATAATCCGTCACGGGCGAAAGCTCCGCCATATTGAGCAGCAGGATATCCCGTGCCTTCTTGTCGGCTGCGGCTGCCGCGATTCTGTCCGCCAGTTCCTTTGCTTTCATTCGATCACTCCTTTTAAATCCTTTTGACCGGTTTGTGGGGAATCCCCAGTTCGTTCAGTGTCTTCTCCACCTGGGCCGGTGTCGTCACCCAGTAGCTGAGACCGTCGATGGTCCTGAAATCGCCGTACAGCATGACGGATTTGATGGAATTGTCCCCAAAGATCCGGAGGCAGTTGCCCGCCCGGATCATCGTCATGATGTCCATGTCCGTATCCATATAGTCCAGTGCCGTCTTGATGATGAGGGGCAGCTTGACCACGTTCGAGACGGTGAAGAACTGGCTCGCCAGGGCCTTCATGAATTTCTGCTGCCGTTCCACGCGGCCGATATCGCCCATCTCGTCATGCCGGAAACGGACGTATTCGCCCGACTTCTGGCCATCGAGATGCTGGTAGCCCTTCTTGAGATGGATCTTGAGATCCGCATAGGGATCCTCGTAATCCATATCGTTCTCGACAAAAAGATCCACACCGCCGAGGATGTCGACGATCTTGATGAAACCCTGCCAGTCCACCACCATGTAATGATGGATGGGAATCTGGAGCAGGTTGGAAACGGTCTGGATCGCTTTCTTCGTCCCGCCGTAGGCATAGGCGGCATTGATTTTGTCATGGCCGCGGCGGCCGGGGATGGTCACCCGCGTATCCCGCGGCAGGCCGAGGATGGAGACCTGTTTCTTGTCCGGATCGAAGCTGACGACCATCATGGAGTCGGTCCGTTTGGGCACATCGGGATTGTTCATATCTTCGCTGTCGCCGTCATCCTTGCCGAGGAGCAGGACATTGATGCGCCGGTCCAGCGTCTCATTGGCGATTTTGGATGCCTCGTCCTCATCTTTCTGCCCGTTCACGGCCTGCCTCACGAAGAATTGATCGTACAGGGCCATGCCGGCCACCGTGCCGGTGCAGAAGATGGCCACGACGGCCAGGATCAGCAGCAGCACCCGTCCTTTGCGGAGGCGCCGTGCCTTCGGTTTTGTCTTGTTCTCGTTATCGTCCATGGAACGTTATTACTCCCTCTTCTTATCCAGCCGCTGCATGACCAGTTCGTTGTATCCGGCCAGGCAGTCCGGATGGATCAGCAGATGCTGTCCGATCAGATACGCCATCGTGTTGCCGTAGGCCGCAAGGAGCGTCCCGTCCAGGTCCGTCTCCGCCTGCCGGCGCATCTCCTCCACCGTGGCAAAATCGCGGTGCGGTTCCAGAAGATCCGCCAGGTAGATGACCTTGGCCAGAAGCGTCATATGGGCCCGGCCCGTCGTATGGTAGCGGATGGCGTCGAGGATCTCCGGATCCGTCACGCCAAAATCCTCACGGGCAAAATGGACGCCCAGTTTGGCGTGGAGCAGGATGGGCTGGTGCCGTTCCACTTCGTCGACGGGGATCCCCAGCTTTGCGCAGACAGCCACGTATTCCGTCTTCGGCAGCTTGCGGGCACAGTCATGGATCAGCCCGGCTGTGGCAGCCTTGTGCTCATCAGCCCCGTAGCGCCGGGCCAGGATGACCGCCGTGTCGCGCACGGCCACGCTGTGCTGGAACCGTTTCGGCTGCAGCGATTTTTCCAACATTTTTTCCATGGTACCAAGATCCATGTCTTTCTTCACTCCTCCACGCAAAAAAGAAAACAGAGGACCCTACCGACGGTAGAGGTCTCTCTGTCTGATATAGTCCACTACTGCCCCGGGCATCATCCCGTCCGCAGATTCCCCTGCAGCCAGGCGTCGGCGGATTTCCGTCGAGGAAATATCCATTTCTTCGGCATCCACCCAGATCAATCGTTTCAGTCCCCGGCGGGCCAGGGCCTCCGTCACTTCATCCCGACGGGCGGCATATCCGGGCCGTCCGGCAGCGACGAACGTGCAGTACCGCATCGTATCGCCGATCCGGTACCAGGTCGCAAGCTGCTCGGCTGAATCGCCGCCAATGATGAAATACAAGTCATAAAAGCGATGCCAGCGCCGATGGAGCGCACGCATCGTGTCATAAGTGTAGGACCGTCCCTTTCTCCGAAGTTCCATATCGGAAGGCAGGAAAAGCGGATGCCCCTGCACGGCCAGGATGGTCATGGCCATCCGGTCGCCGGCGGATGCTGTCCCCGCAGCCTTGTGCGGCGGGATGTAATCGGGGATGAAAAGGACGCGGTCCAGATGCAGTGCACTGGCAGCGGCCTCCGCAATCATCAAGTGTCCGTTATGGATGGGATCGAAGGTCCCTCCCATGACGCCCAGACGCTGTCGGCGCATCTTACACCCCTCCCCTGCTGACGGTCATACTGTGACTCATTATATCAAATTTCGTCTTCATTTCTCAAGGAAAAGAGCGCCGAAAAGGTGATATTTTGGTGAAAAGAAAAACGGGCCGATAAGCTCCCGGCCGCAGCCGGAAAAATCAGAGTGCGGACGTTCGCTGATCCGCAGCTCCGGCAGGGACCTTCGGCCACCTCACAGCCGTAAAAGCAAAGGGCCGTGGAGAAATACTGCTTTCTCCACGGCCCTTGCTTCACTCTGCTTCGCACAAATGGCGCTGTCTTCTCTTATAGTATACGATTTTGAGGCCGCAGTCCGCTGCCATTTTTTCGGCAGCTGCAAAATTGGCGCCGATGGCTTTCGTGACATGGGCATCACTGCCGAGGGTGACGTATTTGCCGCCCAGTTCTTTATACCGCATATACAGTTCCGTCAGCGTTTCCACCGCACCCGGCACCTGCAGGCGGCGGGTATTGATCTCGATGGTTTTATCCTGCGCGATGAGGCGTCTGAAGACCTCGTCCCACAGATCGGCATGCTCGCTGTAATGGAGATTTTTGTCTTCATACGGCCAGTAGCGGCAGATATAGTCGATATGGCCGTACGTATCGAAATTCGGCTTCATCTCGAGGCATTTGATGGAATCTTCCAGGTAATACCCCACGGCCTGATCCTTGGTCACACCCTCATATGTCGTGGGCTCATACATGTCGAGCCCGCGGTAGCAGTGCATGGATCCCACGATCTCGTCGAAGGGATGGCTCTTTGCCACCACCCGGTCCTCTTCGATCGCGGAAGGCTGGAAGCCCATTTCAATGCCGAGCAGCACCGTATCGCTGCGGAATTTCGCATTTTTATTCAGATATTCATTGATATCAAAGATGAACGCTTCCGGATTGGTCGGATAATAACGGTCCCAGTGTTCCGTCACGATCATCCCGATCCCGAGTTTCTTTGCCGTGGCCATGGCCTCCTGGATGGTCATTTCCGCATCACAGGAATAATCGGCGTGCATATGCGTATCGAACAGCATGGTAATCATCTCGTTTCATTAAATTGCCGAACCGGCACAGGCGGTCTGGTATCCGCTGCAGCCAGCTTCCGCTCAGCCGGAAAAAGCGCAGCCTCCGGGAACCTGCAAAGGTCTTCCGCCCGGCGGCAGATGACAGCTTCTCCTGGCTTCACAGCTCCAGGGCAGCAAAGCCCTGCAGCTCATTTTCACACATTGAAACGGAATTCGACGACGTCGCCGTCCTGCATGATATAATCCTTGCCCTCCAGGCGCACGAGTCCTTTTTCGCGGGCAGCCTGTTTGGAGCCGCATTTGACAAGGTCATCATAGGAAACGATTTCGGCGCGGATGAAACCCTTTTCAAAATCCGTATGGATCTTGCCCGCCGCCTGGGGTGCCGTGGAGCCTTTGACGATCGTCCAGGCACGGGATTCCATTTCGCCCGCTGTCAGGAAGGTCTGGAGCCCCAGCAGGGAGAATCCGGCTTTGATCAGACGATCCAGGCCCGCTTCCGTGAGGCCTTCCATCTCCAGATATTCTTTTGCTTCGTCTGCCGGCAGGGCTGCGATATCCTCTTCCACTTTTGCAGAAATCGTGATGACCTGGGAGCCTTCTTTGGCCGCATAGGCTTCCAGCGCCTTCACATGCGGATTGCCGGAGGCATCGGCCGCTTCTTCCTCGGCGACGTTCGCCACATAGAGGATCGGCTTCAGGGTCAGGAGATCAAGTTCTTTGATGAGGTCTTTTTCATCGTCCGTCAGATCCAGGGCACGGGCCGGCGTCGCTTCACCCAGTGCCTCGGACAGTTTTGTCAGCACAGCCTGCCGGGCCGCGGCGGTCTTGTCGCCCGCTTTCAGCAGTTTCTGTACCTTGCTGAGCTGCTTGTCGATGGATTCCAGATCGGCCAGGCACAGCTCCGTATTGATGATTTCCACATCCCGGACCGGGTCGATGGAACCTTCCACATGGGTGATGTTGCCGTCTTCGAAGCAGCGGACCACTTCTGCGATGGCATCGGTCTGACGGATGTGGCTCAGGAATTTATTGCCCAGGCCCTCGCCTTTGGAAGCGCCCTTCACCAGGCCGGCGATATCCACGAACTTCATGCCCGCCGGCACGATGCGCTTGGAATGGAACATGTCGCTCAGGACCTGGAGCCGGGGATCGGGAACGTCGACGACACCGACGTTCGGTTCTATGGTGCAGAAAGGATAATTGGCAGCTTCCGCGCCTGCTTTTGTAATGGCATTGAACAGCGTGCTCTTCCCTACGTTCGGAAGCCCCACAATACCCATTTCCAGATTGGTCGAACTCATGGATGATCTCTCCTTACTTATTGTAAACTGACATTTTATTATAACACATGGCGGATGGGAAAAACAAAGAAAAGACAGAAGCCGCGGCTGCCCTGCCATAAAAACAGGCCTCCTGCACAGGACATACGTGTCTGTGCAGGAGGCAGCGGAGGGGGATGAAGAAAATGCAATTCTTCGCTTTTCTATGGGATTGCCCGGGCGGTTCACATTTTGTCCCGCTCAGGCAGGAATATACATTCCGTCAAGACTCAGATCAGGCCGGCATAGAAGAGGATGATCGTAAAGATGCCGCAGGCAACCCCCTGGACAGCGGTGACACCCCCGATGGAACGCAGGCCCTGCTTGAAGTTCAGCTGGGACATGGAGCAGGTCAGCCAGAATCCGGAGCTGTTGGCATGGCTGAAAGGCAGACCGCCGGAGCACATGGCCAGATAGCAGGCGAGGTTGGAAATGCCCAGGATTTTCAGCATCGGTTCGCAAAGTGCGGCAGCCGTCGCGACAGCGAGCGTATTGGAACCCGTCGCCACACGAATCAGGAAAGAGATCAGCAGCGGGACAAAGATTCCGGGAACGTGAGCGTCGACAATGGTCTGGGCCAGGATCTGTGCCGCGTTTGCGCTCTTGATGAAGGCAGCCAGAGAACCGCCGAGAGCGGTGATGAAGACAGGACCGGCCGCGTCGACGACAGCCTGGGTGATCCATTTGTCACGGATATCCATGTTCGAGAGCACGCCGCGCAGCTGCATGAAAGCCGCAGCAAAGCAGCCGATGAACAGTGCGGACAGCGGAGCTCCGATAAAGGCCATCACCTTGGCAAAATACGTCTTCGGCATGAACACCTGGGTGCCCGTCTGCAGGATGATCAGCACAACCGGCAGGATGATCGGGAAAATCGCTTTGAGGAATCCCATCGACACCTGGGTGGTATCCTGATTTTCATCAGCATCCAGGAAAGCTTCATTCAAAGGTGCCGGGAGGTTCCGCAGGGAATTGGAATACAGTACGGCTGCAATGAGGCCGGGGATAGAAACCACCATGCCCCAGGGGATTGCGACGCCCAGCGGGAGGCCCAGAGCGGCGGCGCCGGCGACCGGTCCCGGCGTGGGCGGCACCAGGGAGCTGGTGATGACACTGCACTGGATGACGGCGGCGAACGCCATCATGGAGATCCCGGTCCGTTTGGAAAGGTTGGTGCACAGCGGGATCAGGAGCAGGCTGATCGTATCCGGGAAGACCGGGATGCCCAGGATGCAGGCGCTGACGCCGATGCCCCAGAGCACTCTTTTCTTACCGAAGAACTTGACCAGGCAGTCCGTCATCTTGACGATGGCGCCCGTCTTGTTCAGGATGATTCCGAGCAGGGAGCCCAGGAAGATGACCAGGGCCACGCTTTTGCACGTGTTGCCGAATCCCGTGTTGATCATGTTCGGGATCTTTTCGATCGGCGTCCCGACGAGCAGGGCCAGGAGAACCGTAGCGATGTACAGGGCCAGGATGGCATGGAACTTGAGCTTGCTGACCATGAAGATCAAAAAGCCGATAGAGATGAACAGTACTGCAAATACGTAGGCTGAAGACATGACTTACCTCCTGAAGGACAGATCCCGGATCAGATGAGTTCCAGATCCTTGATTTGAGCGATGACTGCTTTATCTGCGATATTCCGTTTCGGCAGTTTCTTTTCCGTCACCGCCGTCGGGATCAGCTCGCATACCATATTGATCTGCGTTTTCTTGGAGCCGACTCCGTAGGATCCGCTGTGAGGGCTCAGGATGACATTGTCCATCTTGAGCAGCGGGTCATCCTTGGCAATGGGTTCCACTTCCACCGTATCGAGTCCGGCATAGCGGATCTCCCCGTTTTCCAGGGCCCAGGCCAGGTCTTTCTGGTCGATGACCGGACCGCGGGAGGTGTTGATGATCATGGCCGTGTCCTTCATCTTTTTGAACGCTTCTTTATTGAAGACATGCTTCGTTTCTGGCGTCAGGATGACATGGATGGAGATGATGTCGCTCTGCGTGAGCAGTTCATCGAACGAAACAAACGTCACATCCGGATACTGGGCTTTCACCTGGTCGGATACATAGGGATCGCAGGCAATCGTCTTCGTGCCGAAACCGCCGTGGAAGATATCATGCAGATGCCGGGCGGCCTGACCGAATCCGAAGAAGCCGAGCGTCATCTCGCGCACATCGCCGGGCAGGAAATACTGGCATTTGGGCCAGTTGCCCTTGCGGATCTCCCGGTCATAGTAGCACGTGTTCCGGATCAGTCCCATGATCATGGCCGTAGCGAGGTCGGCCAGTTCCTTGGCGCAGAATCCCGGCAGATTGAGTACGATCTTGCCCAGGCGCGCGGCGGCATCCAGGTCGATGGAGTTGACGCCGGCCCCGAATCTCTGGATATATCTCAGTCTGGGCAGTGCTTCCATGACCTTCGCCGTCATGGGGGGATTGCCCGTGGCCAGGATGATATCCGCATCCTGGCAGTTTGCGATGATCTCGTCTTCGCCCGTATAATGGGCGGCGGTCAGTTCGATGCCCGCTTTTGCATAGGCTTTCCTGACGGTTTCTATTTCTTCCGGCTTTACGCTGCCGTAATCCTTATCTACAACGATAGCTTTCATCTTTTCCACTCCCTGTGCATCCATGCTTCCTCCCGGGCAGGAGGATCCGCATCATTTTCCGTTGATTTCGCAGCCGATCGCCTTGAGTTTTTCCGCTACCCAGGGTCTTACGTACGTGCCTTTTTCCACGATATCCTTCATGATCCCGGCTTCCATTTTGACGACACCATGGGCTTTTTCAGCCAGCTGCGCCGCTTCTTCCGGTTTGACGATCAGCACGCCGTCATCATCGCCGACGATGATGTCACCGGGTCTCACCAGTTTCCCTCCGATGACGACGGGGACGCCGATTTCCCCGGGGCCGTTCTTGTACGGACCGTTCGGAGTCGCTGCTTTGGCATAGACATGGAAGCCTTCCAGTTCCGCCAGTCCGCCGTGATCGCGGATCGCACCGTCGCAGACGATGCCAAGGATGCCCCGGCTGCGGCAGTACGTGGCCATCAGTTCGCCAAAAATGGCGCGGTCCGTAAAACCGCCGGCATCGATCATGATGACATCCCCCGGTTTTGCCAGATCCATGGCAGCGTGGAACATCAGGTTATCGCCCTGGGGCACCCGGACAGTAAAAGCCGTCCCCAGCAGCTGTCCTTTGTATCCGATCGGGACCAGCGAAGCATCCACTGCGGCGATACGGCCCATGCAGTCATCGATGTTCGCAACGGGAACCCCGCGGAACGCTTCGATGAGCTCTTTGGACGGACGGGTAAAATCGGTAATGATCCTGCATCCTTCTGACATCTTTCAATTCCTCCAGTGATTTAATTTTCTAAAATAAACGATTATTTTAAAAATTCTGGCTCTCAATATCGAAAAAGCAGGGTAATATTATCTTTATTAATAATTGCATTTTTGTAACCCTGTTTTTCTTTATTTTTGATCCTAAATGATTATATAATGACGGTTTTTAGCAGACAATGACCGATTGTGGTATAATGATTATAAGTTTTATTTATATTCTTCATGTTTTCTGCCGTTCCGGCACACGTGCTGCGTGCAGCAGGGGAGGGATTTTATGATATTCAGCCATCTGGATTACTTCATCGTCATCGTGGAAGAAGGGACACTGGCAAAGGCAGCGGCCCGTCTCTTTGTCTCCCAGCCTTCCCTGAGCCTTTATATCCGCAAACTGGAAAAAGCCCTGCAGATCGAACTGTTCGATCACACCCAGTCCCCGCTCCAGCTGACCTACGCCGGGCGCTGTTTCTACAACCGGGCCCGGCAGATCCGGGATCTGGAAGAAACGACCCGGCGGGAGCTCTCCGATATCAAGAGCCATCAGAAAGGGAGGATCCGGCTGGGGATCCCTTTATGGCGGAGCGCCGCCCTGATCCCGGACGTTTTCCCGTCCTTCCACAAACGCTACCCTCTGATCCAGCTCGAGCTGATGGAAGCGCCGGCCAGACAACTCGAAAAAGCGCTCGCCGAAGACCGGATCGACATCATGGTGGCCAATATCCCGTCAAGCTACACGTACGGGAATTTCCTTTACGAACAGATCTTCCTGGAACGGATCCTGCTTGCTGTCCCGGCGGAACATACTTTCATCAAATCCGAGATCTCCCAGGATACGGCCTTTGCCAAAGGGATCCCCAAAGTGTCCCCCAAAATCCTCGGCAACATCCCGCTGGTACTCACATCTCCGGGGCAGGCGATCACGAAAGCCGTCGAATATTATCTGAGCAAACACAAAATCTCTCCGGAGATCCTGCTGCGCACGTCCAACCTGACGATGGGCATCAATCTCGTGGCCCGCGGAATTGCCTGCACCTTTGTGCCGGAAGAAGGCCTGCGGATCTGCAGGCATCCCGGCAAGGTGCTCTTTTGTGACCTGGACAGTCCGGACCTCACCTGGAGCCTGTCCGTGATCTACAAAAAAGACGTCTATCTGTCCGCTCTTTCAAAACTTTTCATCAGTCATCTGAAAGCATGCCTGAACGACGAGGCAGACTACCACTGGCTCATCGATTAGGATGGACCGGGAATCTGCCGGCAGCGGCTGTCCTCGTAACGGCAGAAAAAGGCGCTGTGAAAAAATGACTGTTCATCTTTTCACAGCGCCTTTTAAAATTTTAACATGCTTGCAGGCCAGGGCCTCCTATGGCAGCCCGGCCGCAGGGAGGGATCCCGTCGTAATGGAAGGAGAACCGCACCGCAGCATCAAAGCCTGCAGCTCGCGGACGGAAATCTGCAATCCGAATCCGCGAACCGCGATTCGTACCCCGCACCCCAAAACTTATCACAGCAGCGAGGCAGCCCGGATGTCAGCGTGTCCCGGCCTGCTCCGCTGCTTCACAGCGGAACTGTATTTTCTGTCCCGGCCCGATGAGGGGCAGCAGGAACCGTGCTTCCGGTGCCACGCGGCCAAGACAGTCCACCCGTCCGTCCGCGGGCAGGTCACGCAGGCAGATCTCCACTTCCCCCGCGTAGCGGCCGTACTGCTCATTATCGAGTGTCACAGCGCCCTGCGGCAGCGGCTCCGCTTCCCATACCGGGATGGGCCGGCAGGCCTTCCACTGCGCGCGGCTGTCCGCCATGCGGATGACCTCTTCGGCCATGTCCGCACGGGTCGTATAGACATGCTCCATCAGCTTTGCATGGAGGGTCGTGATCTTCTCTGCCCGGAGCGGCAGGATGAGGGCATCCGAAAACTGTCCCAGCGCGGCAAGTTCCTGCGCGTCCGGCCGGTCATCACCGATCTGGATAAAATCCGTCCCGAGAAGGAGGAGCCGGTCCGCTCCCAGTTCAAGCGGCAGTTCCCGGTCCCCTTCCACAGTCGGGAGCCCTTCCTGCAAAGGTCCGCGCCGGCCCGCCCGTGACGGCAGGAAAGCGCCGACGGGGATGCCGAAAGCATGGAGCAGGTCGTTCTGCTTTTTGACGAAGGCACCGCTGAGGCCGGTATGGGGGCGCGGGTAAAAATTGTGCATGGCTTCGAGGCGGCTCATCCGGACGCCCGCCCGCTCCAGCTGCCGCAGCAGGGAGCGCGTCACCGTCGAAGCATTGAGGACAAGTGTCTTTGCGGGATATTCGCGCTGCAGCGCCGCCGCCATCTCGGGCGAAAACCCGTCATCGAGACGCAGATGCGTAAGCCCCTGCGGAATGGGCCGGCCCGGGACAAGATCCCCCACCGTCTTCAGATGACGGCGCCCCGCCGCCGCAAGGAGCGGATCCATGACAGCCGCAAACTGTCCCGCGTCCGCCTCGGGCAGATGGAACGACAGGAAGAGCCGCGTCAGGCCCAGATCCGCTGCCTGTTCCAGCCGTGCCAGGCACTCACCGAGTTCCATCCCCAGACCGGGATAGAGTGATATTCCCTTTTCCATAAAAACCTCCCCTGCTGATTCACTGTGCATCCGGATCCGTGAAGCCGAGCAGCCATGTCGCGGCAAAACCGGCCGCGTACGCCACGGCAAGCCCGATGAGATACGCTGCGGGCCGGGTCGTGCTGGGCGCCAGGGGCAGTCCCGAAATGCCAAGGGCCGCAGCGCCCACCCCGCAGGCTGCCTGGACGGCACCGCCGCAGGCACCGCCGATGCAGGCGCCGATGAAAGGCCGTCCGAGCGGCAGGGTCACGCCATAGATCAGCGGTTCCCCCACACCCATGAGCCCCACGGGCAGAGCCGAAGCGATGACCCTGCGGACGCGGGGATTTTTCGTCTTCAGATACACTGCAAGAGCGGCGCCCACCTGACCGCCGCCGGCCATGGCCAGGATGGGCAGCAGGATCGTATAGCCATACTGGCTGATGAGCTGCGCATGGATGGGCGTAAGACCCTGATGCACTCCCATCATGACAAGGGGCAGGAACGCGCCGCCCAGCAAAAAGCCCGTCACGGCGCCGCCGCGGCTCACGGCTTCTGTCGCGGCAAAACCGATGCTCTCAGCCACGGCGCCGCCCAGCGGCTGCAGCAGATACACTGCAGCGAGGGCCATGACGGCCATCACCAGGAAGGGCGTCAGGAAGAGGTCGAGCGTTTCCGGTACCCGGCGGCGGAGCCGCTTTTCCAGTTCCGCGCCCAGAGCGGCGATGAGAAGGACGGCCACGATCCCGCCGCGGCCGGGCTGCAGTGCCTGTCCGTAAAGGGTGATTTCCTTCAGGCCCGGGTAATTGATGAGGGCTCCCAGGGCGCCGCCCAGGACGGGCGAGCCGCCAAAGACCTTCGCCGTATTCCACCCGACGAAAAGATCCATGCCCCAGAAGACGGAAGCCCCGGCCGCGGCCAGGATCTTTACAGGCATGGCATCTCCCAGGGCGGGGTCATAGCGGAGCAGGATATTGACGAGACCCGTCAGGAGCCCGCAGCCGATAAAGCCCGGGATGAGCGGCATGAAGATGGACGCGATCCGGCGCAGGAAGAGTTTCCCCGGCGTCGCGTTCTTTTGCCGGATGGCCTGATGCAGGGCCTCCCCGTCCCCCACCTGTGCGGAGCGGGCCGCTTCTGCCACCGCTGCTGCAGGCGCAGAAGGACTTTCCGCTGCCGCAAGGAGTTTTTCAAAAGCATCCGTCACCTGGGCGGCCCTGCCCGGTCCCAGGACGATCTGCAGCTCGTCCCCGGCCTTGTTGACACCGAGCACTCCCGCCAGGGCCTTCAGTCTTTCCCTGTCATACGTCTCTGCTTTGACATGCAGGCGCAGCCGCGTCATGCAGTGGGTCACCTGTTCGATATTGTCACGGGGCCCCACTTCTTCAAGGATGCGCCGCGCCAGTTCTTCATTTGTCATGGGCTGCCTCCCACTCTTCCACGGCCAGCCGGGCACTGCCGCCGTGCCGCTGCAGGGCCGCTTCACTCTCCGCACGGGACAGGCCCGTCACGGTCATGACGATCTGCACGGCCCGCTCCTGCAGTTTTGCGTTGGTCGCTTTGACGTCGATCATCAGGTTGCCCCGGACTTTGCCGAGGCGGATCATGGCACCCGTCGTCAGCATATTGAGGATCATCTTGGTCGCCGTCCCGGCCTTCATGCGGGTCGAGCCGGTGACGATCTCCGGTCCCGGCAGCGCAATGAGCAGCAGATCCGCATAAGGGGCAAGGTCCGGATGCTGCGTGCAGGCAAGACCGATGACGGCGGCCCCGCGCTTTTTGGCTTCCGCCATCCCGCCGATTACATAGGGCGTGCGGCCCGAAGCCGTGATGCCCACCAGCACGTCCCAGGGCCCCAGGCAATGCTTCCGGACATCCTCCGCCCCGCCTTCCGGACTGTCTTCAGCGCCTTCCCGGGCCCGGAAGATGGCTTCGTATCCGCCCGCGATCAGACCCTGCACCATTTCCGGATCCGTACTGTAGGTGGGAGGGCATTCCACAGCATCCAGGATGCCGAGCCGCCCGGACGTTCCGCTCCCCATATAAAAAAGACGGCCGCCCGCGCGGAAATGTTCCGTGATAAGATCCACGGCCCGGGCGATTTCAGGCAGGATCTTTTCTACGGCGAGAGCGACCTTCTGATCTTCCTCATTGATGATCCGCACGATATCCAGCGTTGATTTCCGGTCGATCCCCTCGGACGCGGGATTCCGCTGTTCCGTCGCGATTTTTTTCAAATCCAGCATTGGGTGCAGGCCCCTTTCTTTGTATAATAGGAGTACAGTATGCCGCAGGCATACCAGAAAGTGAGGTGAAGCGGGCTCCGCTCCCCGGCCTGAGCGCCCGGAGCCTCTGCCCGTCCATGTATATGAAAGCCATTATCCACGGCAAGCTCATTTTACCACAGGACATCGTGACCGGCCAAACCCTGCTTTTCGACAAGCGGATCCGCGGGTTCCAGGAGGACGGCCGGCCGCTGCCGGAAGGCACCGAAATCATCGATGCCCGGGGCCAGTATGTGGCTCCCGGTTTCATCAACATCCATATCCACGGCTGCGGCGGCGCCGATACGATGGATGCCACGCCGGAAGCGCTTGCCACGATGTGCCGCCTTCTTCCGGAGTGCGGTGTCACTGCCTTCCTGCCGACGACGATGACGCGGCCCTGGCCCCTTGTGCAGAAAGCCCTGGACAACATCCGCACGGCCAGAGCGGACCCGCCCGCAGGGGCCCGCATCCTCGGCGCCTATCTGGAAGGTCCCTTCATTTCCGCGGCGTACCGCGGATCCCAGAAGGAAAGTGATATCCAGCAGGCCGACATCGCAAAGATCCGGCCCTATGCCGACATCATCCGGATCGTCGTCATCGCCCCGGAATGCCTGCCGGACGATTCCTTCATCAAAGCCTGCCGGAAGCTGGCCATCCTTGTTTCGCTGGGCCATTCCGGTGCCACCTATGAGGAAGCGGTCCGGGCCATCCGCGCCGGCGCCTCCCACATCACCCATATGTTCAATGCCATGAGTCCCCTGCATCACCGCCGGCCCGGCCTCGTGGGAGCTGCTCTCACCGAACCCGTCATGACGGAAATCATTGCGGACGGCTTCCATGTCCACGCGGCCGCCCTGTCCCTCCTGGCAAAAATGAAGGGACCGGACCGCATCACCGTCATCACTGACTCCATGCGCGCCGCCATGCAGGGGGACGGCATCAGCGAACTCGGCGGCCAGACCGTATACGTCAAAGACGGCCGGGCCCTGCTGGCGGACGGTACGATCGCAGCCAGCATCGACGTCATGGACCACAGCCTGAAGCATTTTTATGAAGTCTCCGGCTTCACCCTGTCCGAAGTCATCCGCACAGCGACGCTGAACCCCGCAAAAGAACTGGGCCTTGCCGGTGAGATCGGCTCCCTGGAAGAAGGGAAGCGGGCCGACCTGACCCTTTTTGACAGGGACCTGCGGATCCAGGCCACCTATGTGGACGGAGAAAAAGCCTATGAGCGGAGCGCTGCAGCAAAATGAAGCGCAGCGGCGGCACTTTCCCAGCCGCCTCAGCGGCCGGCTCCGCAGTGCTGCCGGCCGGAACACGTCAGGATAACCAAAGGAGGATTCAGCATGACCATTGCAATCAAACCGGATTCCAGAGGGACTGCAGCCCTAAGCTGCACGAAAGACAACACGGCCGACCGCTATGCCGAAGGCACGGTGGCGGTCTTTGCCACGCCGGCTCTCGTCGGCCTGATGGAGGATGCCGCGGTCCGCGCCGTTGCAGACCAGCTGCCCGAAGGCTTCACCACCGTCGGCGGCGGCATGGATCTGAAACACCTCGCGGCCACGCCCATCGGCCTGACCGTCCGTGCCGAGGCCGTCCTCACCGGGCAGGACCGCAAAAAGCTGACCTTTTCCATCAGGGCATGGGATGACGAGGAGCTCGTGGGCGAAGCCACGCATGACCGTTTCATCGTGGAAAAAGAAAAATTCCTGGAGCGGGCTTACAGGAAAGTGAAAAAATAAAAAACCGGATTCCCTCATCCCCCTGTTTTGACGCGCCCCTGCCGTTCCGGCCCCGGAATGACGCACGGAACGCGCTCTTACTAAAAAAGACCCCGTGTGCAGGATCTGCACACGGGGTCTTTTGTTTATGGTAATGCCCATAGATGGTGTGGCAACCGCACGGGAACGGTCATGCTTTTCTCTGGGCAGCCATAGCCTGCAATTCAGGACGGAATTCCTCAACCAGCTTGGCTTCCGCCTTGGCCCCTTTGGACAGGGCATTGTAGATGATTTCGGCCATTTCATAACGGGTCATGGTCCGTTCACCATGATACTTGCCGTCTTCATATCCCTTGACGATGTCGTTGCCCGCCAGCCGGCTTACGGCTTCATAAGCCCAGTGGTTGGCCGGCACATCCGGGAAGTCCTTGGACAGGCTGGGGTTCAGCACGCCCAGCAGGGCATCCAGCCGGTTCTGCAGGTTGGTCACCTGTTTGGCCAGGGTAGCGTTGGTGGCTTCTGCCTTTTCCAGCCGCTTGCTGCTCTTGCCCAGCTTGAAGGTGACGCCGCCGCCCACCATGTTTTCTCCGCTTCCGAAGCTGGTGGACACATTCAGCATCACCCGGTCCGTAGGCCGGTAGAACACGCCCACGGCACCGGCGGTCTCGCTGCGGTAGCTGCCCATGGCCGCTGCCACGCTGAGTTTGGAGTCCTCATCGAAGTCCATGGGATGCAGGTTGGCCATGGCCGCTGCGTTGGCTCCCACTTTATCGATCCGGTTGTCCAGGTTGTCGACCCGGTTCTCCACCCAGTCCATACGGTTTTCTACCCCGTCCATCCGGTTTTCCACGGTGGTCACGCGCTGGTTGGTGGCATGCAGCTGGCCGCCGTTCACTGCGTCCGTGCTGCCTTCGGCAATGGTCCCGTCCGCCACATTGGTGACCTTCTGGCCGTTGGCGTTGATGCCGTTTGCATCGATGTAAGTCTTATCCCCCACTTTGTAGGAATTTGCCGTTACATCGCCGGTTACGGCTGCATTGCCGCCCACGGTGAGATCCTTGCTGATGGAGACCGCATCCTTGAAGGTTGCCATGCCGTCCACTTCCAGGGTCCCGGCCATGCGGGTGTTGCCCTTCACATCCAGATCTTTGCCTACGGTGACGTTGCCCTGGAGATCGGAATCTCCCTTCACCGTCAGATCCTTGTTCACTTCCACATAGTCCGCCGTCACTTTGCCGGTTTCCAGGGTATTCCCGGAGATGATGGTCCGGGTGATGGTCCCTTCGCCGATGGCATCTGCGTGATCCGTGTTTTCGAAGACGGTCCCGCTGTCCGTGGTGGTCACCTTGCTCTTGCCCACCACATCCTGGATCTGGGTGCCTGCCGTATTGGTGATGGTTTCTGCTGCCGTATTCACCAGGTTCTTTGCATCATTGGTAATGGTGCCCTGTTTGGCGGTACTGGTGATGTCCGCAGTCCCCTGCTGTACGCTGGTTCCGGAAGCACCGTCGGCGGTCTTCACGGTGGTATTCACATACCCGTTTTCCGCATCCTTCAGGATGTCGATGATGTTCCCGCTGACGAGCTTCTGTTCCGACGTTGCAGCCGTATCCGTCACCGTGTTGGATCCGCTGCTGTTCTTCACGAGGCTCGTAAAGCTTTCCGCCTTCTGGCTGGTGCTGGAGAAGGCGCCGCTCGCAGTATCAGTGATCTTCGTCGTATCTTCAGAAACGGTCTTCACATTGTTCAGGGACTTTGTGACCGTGCCTTCCCCGTCCACTTCCTTCAGGGAGGTATTCACACTGCCGGCCAGCTGGCTCAGGGTGCTGGTGCTGGTCCCGTCGGTGACGATGTTCATGTCCCTTGTGGCCGTCTTGGAAGAAGTGTTGCTGTTAGTTCCATCCACCACAGATTCCGTAATCTTGCTGGTGGTCATGGTCCGGCTCACGTTGTCACCCACTTTGTCCGTAATGGACTTGGAGGCCGTATTTTCGATTTCCGCTGCGGAATTGCTGAGTTTTTCCGTCGCGGTATTAGTGATGTTCATAGCGCTCAGGCTGCTGTCGCCGGTCACCGTAGTGCTCTGGCTGCCGCCAATGGTATTGGTCTGATCGCCGGTGATGGCATTGGTCTGACTGCCGTTGACCGTATGTTTTTCTTCTCCGGTGATGGTGGTTTCCAGGCCGCCATTGTAGTTTTCCGTAGCCTTGCCGGTCACGGTCTCGGTCAGGGTCCCGCCTACCGTATGGGTTTCATTGCCGCCCACAGTCGTGGTCAGGTCTTTGCCCACCGTGTTGGTCATGTTTTCCGCAGCGTTGTTGATGATATCCCTGGCATCATTGGCAATCGTACCGTTCTTAGCCGTGTTGGTGATATCTTTTGCCGTCTGGGTGACGCCGGTGCTGTCAGTGCCATCCGTTACGGCGCTGCTGATGAACGGACTGCCTGCATCGTCGAGACTCTTGATGACGTCGATGACGCTGCTGCCGCCTACCAGGGCATCTTCCATCCGGGCCGCCGTCTTAGTGGTGGCGCTGTACTGGGTATCACCGGCTTTGATCAGCTGCGTCGAAGCGTCCACCGTACTCATGGTGCTGTTGGACTTCGTACCGTCCGTGATGGAGGAGGCCAGGCTCCTGGCATCCTGGTTCACGACCGTGGTATTGCTGCCGTCCGTTACGGAAGAGGCCGCCTGGTCCGCCTTCTGCAGGCTGTTGGAGGTATTGGTCCCATCCGTGATATTGGTGTTGGTCTGGCCGGCTACGGTGTCGATGGTGGTCTTCTTGTCCCCATCGGTGAGCTGGGATTTTTCTTCGGCTGCGCCCCGGAGATAGGAAGCGGTCTTGCCGTCGGCCCGGCTCATTTCTTCCGTGGTCTGATAGGACAGCTGGGTGGAAGTATTGGAGCCGTACTCGTTGGAAACCTTGTTCACGATGGAGCTGGAAGCATCGGTTTCCACATCCAGAGCCTTGTTGGTGATCCTGTTTTTCGCTTCGTTATTGATGTTTTCCGCCGTCAGGCTGCTGTCGCCGGTCACCGTGGTGGTCTGGTCGCCGCCTACGGTGGTGCTCAGGTTGGCTTTGTAGTCTTCCGTTACGTCACCGGTCACGGTTTCCGTCAGGATCCCTTTTACGGTATTGCTCTGGTCGCCGTTCACCGTCGTGCTCTGGCTGCCATAGGTTTCCGTCACAGCACCTTTGACGCTTTCCGTCTTGCTGCCGCTGATGGTATTGGTCTGGTCTCCGGCCACCACATTGGACTGGTTGCCGCCCACATTGGTGCTCTGATCACCGTCAACCGCAGTTGCCTGGCTGCCGTATTTTTCGGTCACAGCACCTTTGACCGTTTCTGTCTTATCGCCGCTTACCGTATTCTGCTGGCTGCCGCCTACGATATTGGTCTGGTTGCCGCCTACAGAAGTCTTCTGGTCCGTCTTGACGTTGGTGATCTGAGCATTGAAGTTTTCCGTTTCCGTACCTTTTACATTCACGGTACGGTCTCCGGACACGGTATTGGTCTGGCTGCCTGCCACATAGTGGATTTCATTGCCGCCCACCCTGGTATCCAGGTCGGACTTGTAGTCTTCGGTGACCTTGCCCGTCACAGTGGTCGACATATTTCCGCCCACCGTAGTGGTCAGGTCTTTGCCCACCGTATTGGTCATATTTTCAGAGGCCTTATTCACCAGGTCTTTGGCGATGTTGGAAATGGTTCCCTGTTCCGCCGTATTGGTGATATCCGCCGTCCCCTGGACCACCGAAGTGGTGTTGGTCCCGTCAGTCACCGTACTGGTGACGCTGTCCAGTTTCTGCTCTACGGAAGAGTATTCCGTGCCAGCCGCGTTCTTGATTTCCTGGAGGATGGCCTCCACTCTCTGCCGGAAGGTGGAGGTGTTGCCGCCAGCGTCGGTCACCACGTCGCTGGATTCTTCCGAAGTCTGAGCAGACACATTTCTGTTCTTATCCGAATCAACAACCTTGGATGTCACATCACTGCCTTCTACGGTCAGAGTGCTCTTGCTCCAGTTGCCATCGGCATCAGTGGATTTTGCCCAGGTGGACGTGCCGTTTTCATCATAATCGATGGCGCTTTCTTTTTCACTGCCGTCTTTGGTGCTGGTGGCTTTCTTGTAGGAAGTGATTTCACCAGCTGCCACTTTCGTGCTGGCCGTTACGTTGCTGTCGCCTACAATGCCGTTCTTGGTCAGGTCGATTTCATCGACATTCAGCTTGCCATTGACCGTCAGGTCGCCGCCGATAGTGGCATCGCCGCTGGTGGTGATGGTTTCAGCGCTCAGGTTCTTCACACCGGTAATATTGCCATTCTGCATGGTTGCCGTGCCATCGGAGATGCTCTTACCCTGGATAGCGCCGCCGGCGGTCAGGTCACCGGTAATGGCAGCGCTGCCTGCTGTCAGAGCTCCCTGGATGGAAGCGGTGGCACCCGTAATGGCGCCTCCTGCATGGATGTCACCTAATGCGGAAATGTTGCCCGTGGAAGTTACGGTGCCGCCGGTAATAGTGCCGGAAGTATTGATATTGCCATTGGAAATGGTCGCAATGCCATCGGTCAGGGTACCGCCTTTAATGGTTCCCGTGCCGGCATTGATATTGCCGCCGTTGGTACGGAGTGATCCGCCCTGGGTGTTGATGTTGCCGCCGCCGGTCTGGATAAATCCGCCATTGGTTTTGATATTGCCGTTGCTGATGGTGGCCGTGCCATCGGTCAGGGTCTTGCCCGTCACAACGCCGTTGCTCATGGATGCACCGTTCCCATCAGTCAGGGTAGCGCCCTGTACCGTCGCGGTAGAAGTAACATTGCCGCTGGTATCTACCGTAAAGGCACCGTTGGCTCCCTTGATGCTGCCGTCAGCGCTCATAGCTGCCTTGGCTGCATCATAGTCATCCCCGCCGGTATAGACGCCGTTGGCGTCCATCACACTGCTGTTGGTGCCAACTTTGATGCCCTGTTCGTTCAGGGTGATCTGGTTGTCCTTGCCCTTGTTCAGGATCATTTCATTGGCATCGGTCCTGGAGGTGGTCACATTGCCCTGGGCGTCAATGGCAGTGGTATTCTTTTGCAGGACATTGTCGTCGCTCAGGCTCAGTCCGCTGTTGACGGCTTCCGCCAGTTTGGCGTCCGCTGCCACACGGGCCGAAGTTTCTGCCGTAATCTTATCATCCAGTACTTCATCGGCCGCTTTACGTTCTGCGGCTTCGTTGGCATCCGCCTGGCTCAGGGCCGTAAATCCAGCAGCCATATTTTTATTGGTGGTTTCCACACTCTTGTTGATGGTATTGACGCTCGCCACCAGATTGTCATTCACCTGCTGGATCACTTTGTCCTGAGCCGCATCAGCCCCGATCCGGGCAGCGGTTTCCTTGGCCAGAGCCGCATCCAGGTTGGTCACATTTTCACCGATGGTGTTGGCTTCTTTCACCACAGCCCCATCCTGTACAGCGGCATCGGTCTTGTTTACATAGTTTTTGTTTCACTCAGCACATACTCTTTTACATCGGTGATCCGGGTATCCAGAGCCGTAACCTGTTTATCCAGGCTGACCAGGTTGTTGCCTACCGTATTGTTTTGTTTGATATAGGTACCGTCTTTGGTAGTTTCGTCGGTCACACCATCCGCAGCCATTTTACCTTTTACAGTCACATCACCACTAGAAGTTATATCGCCAGTAGAAATGCTTCCAGATGTCAATTTTTTATTGATTTTCAGATCGTTGACAATCTGATTTTCTTTAGTCCCTACAATCAGATTGCCATCCTTGGAAACATGTAGGGCCGTGCTGGTCTTCTGGTCCGTCATAGTCTGCTTGAGAGCATTATCGGCGGCTTCACGGGCAGAAGCTTCGCTGTCGATATTGGTCTGCAGGGTCGTATCTGCAGCCTTACGTTCCTGGGTTTCTTGTGTGATATCCAGGGTATGCTGCGCAATGCTCGCAGTATTCGTCGCGATGTCCTTGGTATTCGTCGCGATGTTCTCTTTATTCGTATCCACCTGACCCAGCGTAGCCCCGATGGTCGATGCGTCTCCCTGTTCTATCGTCAGCACCTTTTGGCCATTCAGCTCAACAGTGCCGATCTGGATAGGATCCGCTGCATAAGACGTCCCTCCCATAGAGACAACGCTGAAAAATACAGCCAGTGCGGCTGCTGTCCGCACTGCTTTTTTCCGTCCCACTGACCGGCCGCCCCCTTTGGACTGCCCTTTTGCCAGTTCGGAAACTACCATATACATGCCCCGTGTTTTGTTCCAGATTACTTTATAGATTCTGTTCATAAAGCCACACCTCTTTTTGTTTATACATGTAGATTCATTTTTAAGCATATCCTGAACCGTACACAGAAGCGCGCATTCCGTATACCTCTCCAGAATATGGTAACAAACTGTATGATACTTTTCAATTATACGAAAGTATATATTTGTTTTGTAAGCACAATTGTTTTGTGGATTGTACTTTTTTCCTCTCGCGAAGAACGAAATTTGCTCATGATTCAGTTTTCTTAAATCATAGTTATTTTTGATTGATGAATATGCAAATCCCTCCCATCCGTCCATTCCGGTCAGGAAATCCTCTGGCCGGAGATTCCTTCTTTTGGCTTTTTCATGATAGCATACACAAATAGATATTTTTTGCGCCCGGCACGAATTGTACGTTTTTTGTCATGAAATGATTTGTCTGATTTTTCTTTCTTTTCGTCTTTTGTAAACGGACTTTTCTGCAGCAGCAAAAAAACAGCTCCGTTTCCGCAAAAAAGCGCAGGAACAGAGCCGGCTGCAGACGAAAAAAAAGCAGGTGGGGACAGATCAAATCCCACACCCGCTGGAAAAAACGGACTGTATGCAGTTTATCCAGGATCAGGCCCAGTGGACCATGATGCTTCCGAGCAGTCCCGACACAACGGAAACGGATACGATACCGGAAATGATGAGCTTGGGCATCATATAGTCCCACATGACTTTCACTTCATCCCCATTGCGGCCGCAGGCATTGGAGACTTCTTTGGCGATCAGATAGGTCCCGGGGAACCCGAAGAAGGCAGCCGCCGCAAGTCCAATGGAAAGACGCCAGCCGAAATGGAGCAGCCTGCCGATGATGACGGAAGAGACCACGCACAGCAGAGCACCCAGGACCAGGATGATGGAAAGCGGCTGGAGCATGGAAAGCAGCATTTCCGGCGTGGTCTGAGTGAGGCCGGCAAAAATCAGGGTAAAGATCGAAGCCATGACAAAGGTGAACCCGTTTGCCTTGACAAGGCAGTTTTCTTCCACCAGCCCGACTGCATGGAAAATGACTCCCGCGATCAGACCCAGGATCATCCAGTTGATGCCCGTGATTTTCGCCAGGACGGAACAGAGATAGGAAATGAAAGCCAGTTTGCAGATGATGACGTTCGGCGTGCTCAGTTTTTCCGGCAGATGGAAAAGCCGCAGATCCAGCTTGCTGCCCTTACTCTTCTCTGCGGAGATCCGGCCTTCCCGGAATGCTTCCATATAGCGGTCCCCTTCTTTTTTGCAGAAGAAGCTGGCCATCGGGATCCCGATGAAGCTTTGGGTAACGAGGATCAGGACGCCGAAGATCTTCAGTTCGGGACGGCTGACAGCCTCCGCCAGGGGTTCCATGATCAGATAGGAAATCGTGGCACCGGCCATGATGGGTGCGCTCATAAGGGCGTAATAAGGATCGATGAGGAGGCGTCCGATGAAGAACACACCCATGCAAATGGCCAGGGTTGCCGCAAAAGCCAGGATGACAGTCCGCCATTCCTTCAGGAAATCATTGAAATCGATGGATGATCCGATATGGATCATGGCCATGCAGATGGTGATCTTCGCAAAGGGAAGCAGGCCGGAATCCACAAACAGGGAACGCGGTACGCCATTCCAGAAGGAAATGGTAAATACCGTGGCACTGACGAGGAACATGGAGATGAAGGCCTTGGTCTTATCGGCAATGAAATCCCCGACAGAATAGACGAGAAACACATAGAACATGGCAAGTACAGGATTCATGCTGGCGCCCCTTCCTTACTGCCTGCAGAGGAGACAGTCCTGTTTGTCGTAGAGATGGCTCGTATGGATGGCACCGGTCTCGCTGCACATCGTGCGGGCTGCGGCAATCAGGCGGGGCAGGCTGTATCCCGTGTCATACCCGGCGGCTTCCAGCATATTGACGATATCCTCCGTCGGCAGGTTGTAGTTGCCGGGCACAAAGGGGAACGGCCCCGTACCGATGCCGCCCAGGGACCCTTCCACGGACGTCACGCCCGCTTCGACCGCTGCCATGACATTGGCCAGGCCCATGCCGTACGCATTGTGGACATGGACGGAAAGGCGGTCCAGATCCACATCCGCTTTCAGTCCTTCGATGATTTCCCGCACATGCGCGGGCGAGGCGATCCCTGCCGTATCGGCCAGGCTGATCGTACTGACTCCGGCTTCCAGGGCTTCCGTGCAGATCGCTTTCAGACGGTCCAGCGTCACATCATCCCCGTAGGGAGAGCCAAAGGAGCACAGCAGCCCGATCTTCAGTTTGGCACCGCCCGCATGGGCCAGGATGTCCCGCATGTTCTGCAGCGAGGCTTCGAGGGTCGTATGGATGAGTTTTTCATTCGTCCTGTCACTGGCAGAAAAAGCATACTGCAGGGAAGTGGCTCCGGCTGCCAGGGCCCGCTTGAGACCGGCCACGTCAAAAGCAAGACCCATGCACTCCACAGCGAGCTGATGCTCTGCCACATAAGCCCGGGTCTGCTGCATGACTGCAGCTGCATCTTTCATCTGGGGGACCTGCTCCGGATCTGCAAAGTTGACGAGATCAAGGACGCGGGCTCCGCTGTCGATCATGCTCCGGATATATCTGAGCTTGTCTTCCGTCTTGATGACAAAAGGCTGATGTTCCCAGCCATCGCGGGGACAGGCTTCCACAACAAGGATCTTTTTCCGTTCCATAGGTTCCACTCCTCCTGTACAGCACGGCGGGCGCCGTCTTTATGCTTCCAGGCCGGGGACAAAAGACAGCTGCCGCGCGCCGCCTTCCTGCAGCCGCCGGCTCCTGCTGCCCGCAGGTCCCCCTGCCAGATGTTCTATCTACTGTAGCACAGATGGCCGAAAGGAAAAAGAAGAAGAAAGGTGAGATGCTGCAACCATGAGATTGCAGGCCATCCGGAGCGCCCCGCCGGCCGCCCGGCGGACGCGCCTGCGCACAGCGGTGAATCTTTCCGAAAAAAAGCGCCGGCCCTCCAAAAGAAAGGCCGGCGGTCATCCGAATTTTCCTGCAATGTACAAGTTGCAGGAATTCAATTATATTGTTCTTTTTTATGGCAGCAATCCATGGTACATTCTTATTTGAAAGAAGCCGGCAGCGCAAGGCTGGCATAGCGTTCCCGGATCAGGCTGCAGTACCGTTTGCCGAAGGAAGGCAGCGTCTTCTGTTTCAAAGAAGCCAGTACGATCCGGTTATGGTCCGGAAAATCCTTCAGCGGAAAGACATAAAGCGGATCATCCCGATGGAGCAGATTCTGTTCCTCCACAAGGGGCAGATACATGGACCAGCAGAAGCAGGCGCCGTATCCGCAGGCGCTCAGCAGGATATGCACATCCATCTGGGACAGTTCCATGACGGGGCGGATCTGCCGGTCATGGGCACGGAGCCAGCGGTCCAGGCAGCGCCTGGAAATGGAATTGGGCAGATTGAGGATGAAGGGGAGAGCAAGGAACTCCCGTATATCGATGCCCTGACGGAAACGCGCAAGATCCGCTGCTTCCAGCTTTCCCAGATGCCGGCGCAGCAGCCTGTCGGAAATGACGAAAGACAGGGTTTCTTCCATGACGGACCACTGGCGGAAACGGACGGGATCGACAAAATCCCCGTCGATGAGCGCCACGTCGATTTCGTTGCGGAGCAGTTTCTTCTGCAGCTCACTGGAAGGAGCCGCCACGGGACAGACGGCCACGCCGGGATATTCCTGCCGCAGCGCGGCCAGCACTCCGGGCAGGACGATGCGGAAACGGCCCTCCGGGGCCCCGACACGCAGCGACCCCACATCGGAACGCCGGATTTCCTGCAGCCGCGTCTGGAGATTCTGCTCGGCAATGGCGATTTCCTGCATGGAATCAAGGACCGCCCTTCCAGCTTCCGTCAGCGCCAGCTTCGGTGTGCGCGTAAAGAGCACGGTCCGGTACTGCTGTTCCAGGTTCCTGATGTAACGGCTCAGGTTCTGATGGGAAACATGCAGTTTTTCCGCCGCGGCCGATATGCTTTCCGACTGGCACAGTACCCTGAAATATTCTGTATTGAACAGCATGGAGCACCTCATTATCCGATTGAAAACAGGAGGAAAAAAATGAAACGTCGAGTCAGTCCGTACAACCAGATCCCTGTCCTGAAGACTGTTCCCATCCTTTGCGATGTGACACTGCGTGAAGGGGAACAGACCGCAGGGGTCTCCTTCTCCCGGGGAGACAGGAAAAAATTCGTCACGCTCCTGGAAGAAGCACATTTTCCACAAGTCCAATTATATAATACCTGGCACGGAGCGCAAGTGGACGAGAAGGCCATGGAGATCAATGCGGAGCTGTGTGCCCTGCCCCGCCGCTGCCTCAGGACCGAAGTGCTGAACTTCAACACTTCCAACTGGTATGCCCTGAAACAGATGATCGACCTGCAGGCACAGACAAAGCCCGATATCATCCACGCCTCCTTCTCCCTTGCCGCACGCAGTGAAGCAGAACTGGAAGCAGAAGAGAAAGAGATCCAGCGGACGGCGGACTATATCGCCGGCAAGGGCCTGGAATGCAACATCAGCCTGCTCGACTCCACCCGCTCCGATCCGCAAATCCTGAGCCGCATGGCCCGGGCCGCCGCAAATGCCGGAGCCGCACGGGTGCGCCTTGCCGACACGGTGGGTGTCGCCGATCCGAGCGGCATTGCAGCGATGTGCCACACGGCCCTTGACGCCATCGGGGACCGCGGCACCATCCTGGGCATCCATACGCACAATGATTTTGGTCTGGGCCTCGCTGACGCCCTGGCAGGGATCCTGAGCGGAGCGGGACTCGTGGACGGCTCGGTCAACGCACTGGGCGAACGCTGCGGGAATGCCTCCCTGGTGGAAATTGTCATGGCCCTCGAAGGCCTTTACGGGATCAAAACGGGCATCGACTGCACCAAGCTGAAAGCTCTGGCCCTTTATGTGTCGCAGATTTCCGGGATCCCGATCCCGCCGAACACGCCCTTTGTGGGGAAATATGCGTTTTCGGACAGCCTGGCTGCCCACATCCTGCTTTCGATGAAAGATCCTCTGGCCGTGGAGGGGATCCTGCCGGAGGAATTCGGCGGCAGACGGATCGCCTTCCTGTCCCGGAACATCACGGAAGAAGCTCTCTATGCCCTTTGCAGGCGGCAGGGCCTGACGCTTTCCAAAGAGAAAATGGCGCCGCTCTATGAAATCATCTGCCGCCATATCGGAAATGAAAAAGGTCTGATCCTGACGGAAGAAGACCTGCCAAAGCTGGCAGAAGAACTCTGATATCGGAGCTTCAACAGCAGAAAGGAAGTTGTCTCTATGAACCCTCTGAAAGTTGCCATCCTGGACGGAGCGATCCTGAGTCTCCTGCTCGTCGTCGGCGTTGCGCTGCGCAAGCACAGCCGTTTCCTCCAGAACCTGTATCTGCCGGCATCCCTGATCGCCGGTTTTGTCGGACTGCTCCTGGGACCGCAGATCCTGGGCCATTTCACCGGCATTTCCCTTCCCATCGGCAAAACGATCGCCCAGTGGCCGGGCCAGCTGACATCGGTCGTGCTGGGACTTGCCTTTGTGGGAGCCAAACCTTCGAAGAATTTCGGGCAGATCGCCTCGGAAGGAGTCACTGTCTCGGGGCTGATGCACCAGACACAGGTCCTCGTCGGACTGGGACTGACGATGCTCCTGATCCCGTTCTTCCCTGAACTGCCCGTGAGCTTCGGCTTTACGCCCGTCTTCGGGTTCCACGGCGGACACGGGACGGCCAACGCGGTCGGTGTCGCCCTGGCCCAGTACGGCTGGCCCGAAGGCATCTCCGTCGCCAACACGATGGCCACGGCCGGTCTCATGTCGGGCATCATCCTCGGCATGATCGTCATCAACATCGGTGTCCGCCGGGGCTATGCCCAGAAAGTCCTGAAGCCCCAGGCCATCCCGCAGAGCATCAAAGAAGGCATCGTCCCGGCCGCGGAACGCAAGAGCATCGGCAGCGGCGTCACCTATGCGGACTCGCTGGACCCGCTGGCTCTGCAGCTTGCCATCACGGGCCTGATCTTTGGCGGAGCCACCCTGATTTCCAAAGGCCTGGTCCTGATCCATCCCCTGCTGAAGGAAATCCCCCACTTTGCCTGTGCCATGGTCCTGGGGGCCACCTTCAATTACGTGATGCGCCGGCTCCATATGGAGTCCTACATCGACCGCGACACGATCAACCGGATTTCCGGCGTCGCCCTGGATTATCTCGTCTGTGCCGCCATTGCGACGCTCTCCCTGAAAGTCTTCTCGCTCTACCTCGTACCCCTGGTCCTGACCATCGTCGTCATGATCATCGTCAATCTGACAGCCAACTTCTATTTCTCCTGGAAGATCTTCGACGTGGACTGGTTCGAGCGCGCTGTGGCAAGCTACGGCCTGGAAAGCGGCGTGCTCGCCACGGGGCTCATGCTGCTGCGTGTCGTCGACCCGAGATTTGAAACGACGGGGCAGGATTCCGTCGCCTCCGCCGTGTCCCTGCTCTATCCGCTGGCCATTCCCTATGTGGTCCTCATGCCCCTGCTTTCGACGACCGTACCGGCCTGGATCCTCTGGGGCTTCAGCTTCCTCATCTGGCTTGCTTTCTACATTGTGGCCCGCCGTTCGTTCTGGCACAAGGACCGGCATTTCTCAGACCTCCTGGATGCCACGAGCAAGGCGCCCTGCGCCCGCTCCTGAAAAATCCTGAGCAGGCCCCGGTACGTCTGAAGGGTCAGCCGTCCGGACAAAAAACAGCACCTCCCCTGCAGGGCAGTGCGGCTTTGACGCAAAAGGCCGCCCGCTCCGCAGGGATTTTTTTTGCAGGACGGCCCGCCGGGCGGACTGCAGCGCACAGATCCATATGAAAAAACATGGCTGCCATCCCGCTTTGAGGAAGGCAGCCATGAAAGCATCGGGAGAAAGCTCCCGCTTACATCCCAAGGATATGGATCAGCATCAGCCAGGCGAGGCCGTAATACGTCACGACACCGACAAGGTCCGTGACGGTCGTAATGAGCGGACCGGATGCCACAGCCGGATCGACATGGATCCTTTTGAAGAACATGGGCACCACCGTCCCGACCAGACTCGAGATCAGCATGGAAAGCATCAGGCTCAGGCCAATGCAGACGGAGATGCTGAAAGCTGTCCGCGCCGGATAATGCCGGGCCGCCACGATGTAGATGCCGATGGCGCCGATGGCCACGATGCCGAGGATCAGGCCGTTGCAGAAACCTGCGGCAGCTTCCTTGCGGATCAGGCGCCACTTCTCATGGCCGGTCAGATTTTCATCCATCAGGACGCGGATGGTCACAGCCAGGGACTGGGTGCCGACGTTACCCGACATATCGAGGATCATGGACTGGAACGCCATGATCAGCGTCAGTTTGGCCACGACCTGTTCGAACAGAGCCACGACGGACGACACAAGGACACCCAGAAAAAGCAGGAGGACCAGCCAGGGCAGTCTTTTTTTGATGGACTGGGACAGAGGCTCATCCAGATCTTCTTCAGCACTCAAGCCGCCTAATTTTGCGTAGTCATCGCTCATTTCATCATCGATGACTTCTGCCACATCGCTGGCCGTCACGACGCCCAGGATCCGTTTGTCCCGGGAGAGCACGGGGATGGAGTCTTCTCCGTAGTCCTCGATGACCTGCAGGCAGTCCGCAATCTTCTCGTTGGCGAACACGTAAGGGAAGCCCTTGACGATGATCTCGTCCAGGGGCGTATCCCGCCGGGCCACAATGAGATCCTTCAGGGAAAAAGCCCCGGCGTACATATCATTCTGGTCCACCACATAGATTTCGGCGATGTTGTCACAGTCAGCGGCTTCCTTGACGACTTCCTTCATCGCTTCCGGCACGGTCATGCAGGATTCCACCGTGACAAAATTCGTCGTCATCCGGGAGGCAATGGTGCTTTCATCAAAAGAGGCCAGAGCCGCCAGTGATTTCCGGACGGCCGGATCCATGTGCGCGAGCCAGGAGGTCTTTTTCTCACTGTCCGTCGCCTTCAGGAAGTCGACGGCCTCATCGGATTCCATGGCGGAAAGGACGGCTGCCGCGCGTCCATCCGGCATTTCCTCCAGGTATTTTTCCGCATCATCCGTCTCTTCCACGTATTCGATGATCTCAGCGATGCGGTCCACGGGCAGGATCTGTGACAGATGGAGCCGTTCGACCGGTGTCAGGACGGGAAGGACATCGGCGATATCGTTTTCATGATAATCATCCAGGGAATCCCGTATCCAGTCGCCATCCCGATTCGACCGGATAATGGCAAGGATGCTCTGCATATGCTTCTGCTGTACTTTTTCGTCCATGATGTCCTCCTCCTTTTTCTATAGAGATTTCGTGTCCATTATAGCCCGAAAGAAGGAATAAGACAAATCAATCCGCCAAAAAACCGCAAAAAAGCTCCATTCTTTTTTTCTCAGAGTAAAATTCAGGTAAAAACCGTATTTATCCTGTAAAAATCAGCTTTTGATCCGGTCCGGCAGTCCACGGATATCCCGAAAAGGGGAGAGCGGAGGTCTTGCACACATCCCCGCGGAGGGGTACGATGGATTTACCCCCAGGGATTCCGTATTCCTGCCGTACTGCTTTTTGCCATGATCCAAGGAGGGATTCCCGTGAACCTGTCCCAGCTCCAATATTTCCGCTGTCTTGCACGGACGCTCCACTACACGCGCGCCGCAGAAAAACTGCATATTTCCCAGCCCGGCCTCAGCTATGCCATCCATGAGCTGGAAAAAGAGCTCGGTGTCCCTCTTTTCGAACGCCGGGACCGCCATCTGGCGCTGACAGATTACGGCGAGGCCTTTTACGGCCATATCGACGGAGCTCTGGAAGAAATCCGGCTTGCCGCGGAAGCGGTGCACAAGCTGAAATGTTACGCAGCTTCCACGATATCTCTCGGCTATATGTACAGCCTTTCGACTTCGCTGATCCCAAAGATCACGCAGGCCCTCACCCGCGAGGCCGGCAGCCGCCCGCTGCATTTTTCCTATGTGCAGCAGCTGCAGAACGAGCTCATCGAGTCCCTGAAAACCGGGGACCTCGACTTTGCCTTTATCGGTCAGACGGATGACCCGGCCCTCGAGACGGTCCCCATCGCAAGACAGGAGTTCCGTCTCGTCGTCGCCAGAGGGCATCAGCTGGCCCGCTATGACGAGCTGCATTTTCCGGAATTCAAGGACTATCCGCTGGTCACCCTGCACAGGAACAGTTCCCTGCGCCAGATCATCGAGGCCCAGTACGCCCGGTTCCACGCTGTCCCCATCGTCCTTGCCGAAACGAAGGATCCGACGACGACGCTGCAGTATATCACGCAGAACTACGGCATCACCATCATCCCGGACCTTCCCAATCTCGCCCAGTTCCCGGTCAAGTGCATCCGGATCGCCACACCGGGTTTTTCCAGGACAATCGATCTTGCCTGGAAAAAGGACAATCTTTTCACGGAACCGGTGCGCCGGGTCAGGGATTTCATCGTCCGGACCTTCGGCAGGAAAGCGCTCTGACCTGACTGCACAGCAAAGAGAGTCTGCCGGACATAAAGAAAAACCCTGTAACGCGTTCGTTACAGGGCTTCTGTCTTTTCCGGAATCAGATGAGTTCCAGGATTGCCATGTCAGCAGCATCGCCGCGGCGCGGGCTCGTCTTGTAGATACGAGTATATCCGCCGTTGCGGTCTTTATACTTCGGGGCAATTTCCTCAAACAGTTTCTTCGTGGCTTCTTCGTCAACGAGGGCAGCCAGGACCTGACGGCGGGATGCGAGCGTATCGTTCTTTGCCGTCGTGATCAGCTTTTCAGCCAGGCCACTGATTTCCTTAGCTTTGGTTTCAGTGGTTTCAATTCTCTCGTTTTTGAAGAAGGCGGTCAGGACGCTGCGGAACAACGCTTTCCGGTTGCTGGAATTGCGGCCCAATTTTCTGTATGCCATGTTTCGTCTTCCTCCTATTATTCTTCTTCGGAATTGCGCAGATGCAGGCCCAATTCCTCGATCTTGTTCTTGACCTCTTCCAGGGATTTGCTGCCCAGGTTGCGGACGCAAATGAGCTCGTCTTCGGTCTTGCTGATGATGTCTTCCACAGTATTGATGCCAGCCCGTCTCAGACAGTTGTTGGAACGAACCGTCAGATCCAGATCATCGATGGACATCTGGAGCACGGAAGACTTCGTGCCTTCCTCGTCCTTCTTCTCTCCATCTTCACTGCCCTGGATCTTCGGGATATTGGTGGTCTTGAAGAGAGCCAGATACTTGATCAGGATTTCTGCTGCAGAAGTCACGGCTTCATCAGGCCCCAGACTGCCGTCCGTCCAGACTTCCAGTGTCAGACGGTCGTAGTTGGTGACATTGCCCACGCGTGTATCCGTCACGCCGAATTTCACGCGCGTAATCGGAGAGTAGATGGAATCCACAGGGATAAAGCCGATGGGCCGATCCTTGCTCTTGTTCTTGTCCGCCTGGACATAGCCGCGGCCCAGGTCAACATAGATTTCCATGTTCAGGTCCGCATTCTTATCCATCGTCGCAATGTGCAGTTCCGGATTCAGGACTTCCGTATCCTGATCACAGATGACATCAGCACCGGTGACTTCGCCCTCGCCGGACTTTTTGATATAGAACGTCTTCGGCTCGAAGGTGGCCTGATCATCCAGGTTCACCTTAAAGCAGAGAGACTTGATATTTAAGACAATATCGGCAACGTCTTCCCTGACGCCTTCGATCGTGGAGAACTCATGGAGCACTCCGTCGATCTTGATCCCGGTAACAGCCATACCGGTCAAAGATGAAAGCAGTACACGACGCAGACTATTGCCTAACGTAATACCGTACCCACGTTCCAAAGGTTCCCAGACGAACTTACCGTAGCGTCCGTCAGGGGAAATTTCGTCGACAACAAGGCTTGGTTTTTCAATTTCCTTCATGCGGAAGCCTCCTTTTGCGCATTACCACAATACGCGGTCTCTAAGGTGGAGAACAGTATCAAATTACTTGGAGTACAGTTCGATGATGAGCTGTTCTTCGATGGGCACATCGATTTCATCACGAACGGGCAGACGGTCAACCTTTCCGCTGAGGTTTTGTCCGTCTACAGTGATCCAGGCAGGAACGGCAGTCTTGCCCAGCGTTTCAGCCATACCCTTGAAGTAGGCAGAGCTGCGGCTGCTTTCCATGACGGAAACAACGTCGCCGGCCTTGATCAGGGCAGAGGGGATATCCAGACGCTTGCCGTTGACGGCAATGTGGCCATGGGTCACGAGCTGACGGGCCTGACGGCGCGTGTTGGCAAGACCCATGCGGTATACCACGTTATCCAGTCTGCGTTCCAGCAGGATCAGCAGGTTGGTACCGGCAATGCCTTCCATCTTCTTGGCTTTTTCATAATAGCCACGGAACTGTCTTTCCAGAATGCCATAGATGAACTTGGCTTTCTGTTTTTCAGCCAGCTGCATTCCGTATTCGCTCTTCTTTTTGAACTGGCGCTTCGGCTGACGGTGGGATTCTTTCGTAACGCCCACAAAAGCCGGAGACATACCCAGGGATCTGCATCTCTTCAGAACCGGAGTCTTATCAATAGCCATCTATCACTTCACCTCCATTAAACTCTTCTGCGTTTGGGCGGACGGCAGCCGTTATGAGGAATCGGAGTCACGTCTTTGATGGACTCTACTTCCAGGCCTGCAGCCTGCAACGCACGGATAGCGGCTTCACGGCCGGCACCCGGGCCCTTGACGTATACTTCGATCCGCTTCAGACCATGTTCCATAGCGGCCTTGGCAGCCGTTTCAGCGGCCATCTGAGCTGCGAAGGGAGTGCTCTTGCGGGAACCGCGGAAGCCCTGGCCACCAGCGGATGCCCAGCTAAGGGTTGCACCGGTCGTATCAGAAATCGTCACGATCGTGTTATTGAAGGTGGAGCGGATATGTGCTACACCGGATTCAATGTTCTTGCTTACTTTCCGTTTGTTACGGACAACTTTCTTACCAGCCACTCGAGTGATCCCTCCTTATTACTTCTTCTTTGCCGCGTTCTTCGGGCCTTTACGCGTACGGGCGTTGTTCTTGGTGTTCTGGCCACGGACGGGCAGACCCGCTTTGTGTCTGCGGCCGCGGTAGCATCCGATTTCCACCAGACGCTTGATGTTCAGGGATTCCTCACGGCGGAGGTCACCTTCGATTTTATATTCATGATCCAGGATCTCACGCAGCTTCGCGATTTCAGCTTCCGTCAGGTCACGGACACGAGTATCATAGTTGATTCCGGTCTTGTCCAGAATTTCACGGGACAGGGTCAGACCGATCCCGTAGATGTACGGCAGTGCGTATTCGATACGCTTGTCTCTCGGCAAATCTACACCGGCAATACGAGCCATTCTTTAAAGCACCTCCCTCTCTCAGCCTTGTCTTTGTTTATGTTTCGGGTTTTCGCAAATGACCATGACGCGGCCCTTGCGCTTAATGATCTTGCATTTTTCGCAAATGCGTTTTACAGACGGTCTAACTTTCATGTTGCTGAACCTCCTCTTGCCAATCCTCTTTATTTAAACCGATAAGTGATCCGTCCCCGGTTGAGGTCATAGGGCGTCAGCTCTACGGTCACTCTGTCTCCCGGGAGGATTTTTATGAAGTTCATACGTATTTTTCCGGAAATGTGGGCAAGGATTTCGTGATCGTTTTCCAACTTCACACGGAACATAGCGTTAGGTAAAGATTCCAGGACAGTACCTTCTACTTCAATAGCATCTTGTTTCGACACTTGTGCCGGCCTCCTTACTTTCCTTTCACTGCGGCGACCACATCGGCATAGACTTTGTCGATAGGCTGGGTGCCGTCGATTTCCTTGTAGACGCCTTCCGCTTTGTAATACGCAATCAGAGGAGCAGTTTGGCTATGGTATGCTTCCAAACGTTTCTTTACAGTGGTTTCTTTGTCGTCATCACGCTGGAACAATTCTCCACCGCATTTGTCGCATACATTTTCCTGCTTGGGAGGATTATAGACGACATGGAAGGTCGCGCCGCACTTTTTGCAGATGCGGCGGCCGGTTACCCGGCTGACCAGGTCCGCGTCGGGAACAGCGATGTTCACGGCAGCGGTCAGCTGGATGCCCAGATCTTTCAGGATCTGATCGAGGGCAACAGCCTGTTCCTTGGTGCGGGGGAATCCATCCAGGATGAATCCCTTGACGCAATCCGGCTCGGCCAGACGTTCCCTGACGATGCCAATGGTGACTTCATCGGGGACAAGCCCGCCGGCGTCCATATATTTTTTGGCTTCCTTACCCAATTCCGTACCATTTTTCACAGCCGCACGGAACATGTCTCCCGTCGAAATATGAGGAATCGGGAAATCGGCAACTAATTTTTCTGCTTGGGTTCCTTTCCCTGCGCCGGGAGGTCCCATTAAAAGAATATGCATGTCTACTTCTCCTATTTCATGAAGCCCTGGTAGTGACGCATCAGCACCATGGACTCGACCTGTTTCATCGTATCAAGCGCAACGCCCACGACAATCAGTAAGGCCGTACCTCCGAAGTACACTCCGGAGATGCCTGTCAGCCAGACAATCAGGTTCGGCATGATGGCAATAAATGCCAGGAAAACGGCACCGGCCAGCGTAATCCGGTTCATGATCTTATCCAGATAGGCGATGGTAGGTTTGCCCGGACGCAGCCCGGGGATGAACCCGCCGTATTTCTTAATGTTATCGCACATATCGGGAATGTTCAAGCTTACTGCCGTATAGAAGTAAGTGAAGAACAGAATCAGCAGGATGTAGAGCGTCGTCTGTACAGGCGTACCCCACTGCAGATACCCGGCAATCTTCTGGACCCAGGGCACTTTGATGAACTGGGCGATCGTCACGGGGAACATCAGCACCGAAGAAGCGAAGATGATCGGCATGACGCCGGCCTGGTTCACTTTCAGAGGAATGTAGGTGGTATGGCCGCCGTACATTTTCCGTCCTACGATCCGCTTTGCATACTGAACGGGAATTTTGCGGTAAGCCACAGTAATGGCTACAACAAACATGACCATCAGGACAGCAAGGAGAGCGAAAATCAATATATTGAAGATATTGACCGTGCCGGCCGAGAGGTACTGGCCGATCGTGGCCAGACCGCTGGGCAGGCGGGAAATGATGCCGGCAAAGATGATCAGTGAGATCCCGTTGCCGATTCCCCGTGCTGTAATCTGCTCACCGATCCACATGAGGAGGATGGTACCCGCCGTCAGAGTGATGACGATGGTAGCAAAGGAGAAGAAACTCGGATTGTTTACGGCAACCCGGAGACCATAGGCCATGCCGATTGCCTGGATGAGTCCCAGGCCAACCGCTGCATAGCGGTTGATCTTGTTGATTTTCTTCTGTCCTTCCGCGCCTTCCTTGGACCATTCCTCCAAGGTCGGGATGACCACGGTCAACAGCTGCGTGATGATAGACGCGTTGATATAAGGAGTAATGCTCATAGCAAATATTGAAAATTTGCTGAGCGCGCCGCCGGAGAACAGGTCAAGCAGTCCAAACAGGTTTCCGCTGTTGAAGAGCTGCTCGATCATGGCTGCGTTGACACCCGGTACCGGGATTTGCGTTCCAGCCCTGAATACTATGAACATCGCAAGGGTAAAGCTCAGCTTCTTTCGGAGTTCTGTAGCCTGCATCAGGTTATCAAGGGCTGAAGCCAATTAGATCACCTCTACTTTACCGCCGGCAGCAACGATCTTCTCTTCTGCGGTCTTGCTGAAGCCCATGGCTTTCACCGTCAGTTTCTTGGTGATTTCGCCATTGCCCAGGACACGGATACCGTCGCGAATGTTCTTGACCAGGCCCACTTCAATGAGGGAAACCGGATCAACCACTGCTCCGTCGTCAAAGCAATTCAGTACATCCACATTGATTTCAGTATAATGCTTGCCGAACTTGTTATAGAAACCGCGCTTCGGCAGACGCAGGTATAACGGCTTCTGGCCACCTTCGAATCCAGGACGCTTGACCCCGCCGCTGCGGGATTTCTGTCCTTTCTGGCCTTTGCCGGATGTCTTACCCAGACCGGAACCAAGACCACGGCCCACACGGACGCGGGCTTTTCTGGAACCGGGAGCGGGAGCTAATTCATGCAAATACATTTGCAGCCCTCCTTGTCAAGCCTTGACTTCTTCTACTTTGACCAGATGTTCAACTTTGTGGAGCATGCCACGCAGGGTAGCATTGTCTTCCTTTACCACACTGGTCCGGATCTTCCCGAGGCCCAGCGCTCTGACAGTTGCGCGCTGATCCTTCGGATAACCGATTACGCTGCGGGTGAGCGTGATTTTCAGCTGTGCCATATCTCGCTACCTCCTTAGCCCAACAGTTCTTCGACAGTCTTGCCGCGAAGAGCAGCAACGTCCTTGGCGTTCTTCAGTGCCTTCAGACCTTCCAGCGTAGCTCTGACCACGTTGTTAGGATTGGAGGTACCCTGGGATTTGGTCAGGATGTCCTTGACACCGGCCAGTTCCAGGACCGCACGGACAGGGCCGCCGGCGATAACGCCGGTACCTTCGAAAGCCGGCTTCAGCAGTACGCGGCCGGCACCATAGATACCGATCACTTCATGCGGAATGGAGGTACCCTTCAGAGGAACCGTAATGAGGTTCTTCTTGGCATCTTCCACACCCTTGCGGATAGCTTCGGGAACTTCGGCAGCTTTGCCCATGCCCATGCCAACCTTGCCGTTTTCGTCTCCGACAACGACCAAAGCAGAGAAGGAGAAACGACGTCCGCCTTTTACGACTTTAGCGACACGGTTGATGAAGACGACTCTTTCTTTGAAGCCATCATCTTGTTTTTCGTAATTAGCCACTCTAATGTCCTCCCTCAGTTAAAATTCCAAGCCAGCTTCGCGGGCAGCTTCCGCCAGAGCGGCTACACGGCCGTGATACAGGTAACCGCCGCGGTCGAAGACAACCGCCTTGATGCCTTTTTCCAGGGCCTTCTTGGCAATCTCGGTGCCGACAGCCTTGGCAGCTTCGATATTGCCGCCGTAAGCAGCCTTGTTGGCTTTTTCTACGGAAGAGGCGGAAACCAAAGTTTCGCCGGTTTCATCATTGATGATCTGAGCATAGATGTTGCTCAGGCTGCGGTAAACGTTGAAACGAGGTCTTTCAGCCGTTCCCACAATATTTCTACGCATGCGCTCATGACGTTTTTGACGCGCAGCATTCTTATCTTTCTTGTTCAGCAAGAGATTCACTCCTTCCTACTAGAAATTACTTCTTGCCCTTGGCGCCCGCTTTACCTTCCTTGCGGATGATATGCTCGCCTACATAACGGATGCCCTTGCCCTTGTACGGTTCAGGAGCACGCAGGCTGCGGATCTCAGCAGCTACAGCACCGACCTTTTCCTTGTCGATCCCGGATACGACGATCTGGGTGGAAGACGGGCAGTCAAAAGTGATGCCTTCGGGAGGATCCATGACGCAGGGATGGGAGAAGCCCAGCGTGAAGCTGAGGGCCTTGCCCTGCTTTGCGACACGGTAGCCGACGCCCTGGATCTCCAGAGACTTGGAGAAGCCTTCCGTCACACCCAGGATCATGTTGTGGATCAGGGTACGGGACAGGCCGTGCAGGCTGCGGTATTCCTTGTCGTCGCTCGGACGGGTCACAGTGATGACGCCATCCTTCAGTTCGACGTTGATTTTTTTGTTGATCTGGCGGCTCAGTTCGCCTTTCGGTCCCTTGACGGAGACCAGATTATCATTCACGGTTACCGTGACCTTGTCCGGTACAGTAATCGGATTCTTACCAATTCTAGACACTTATAAGCACCTCCGGTCCTAGGTTGATCTTACCACACGTAAGCGACGACTTCGCCGCCCAATCCAGCCTTGCGGGCAGCCTTATCGGTCATCATGCCCTTGGAGGTGGAGATCACGGCGATGCCCAGACCACCCAGCACGCGAGGCAGCTGGTCTTTTTGGGAATATACTCTCAAACCGGGTTTGGAGATACGTTTGATGCCGGAAATCACATGTTCCTTGTTAGGACCATATTTCAGCGTTACACGGATAACATCCTGATGCTTTCCGGGAACGACTTCGAAGTCTTTGATGAAACCTTCGCTCTTCAGGATCTCTGCAATGGCAGCCTTGATCTTGGAGCAGGGGATTTCAACTTTATCGTGATGAACCGAATTCGCGTTACGGATTCTCGTAAGCATATCGGCGATCGGATCAGTCATAGTCATTTACGAATGCCCTCCTTCCTGTATACGCGCTCTTACCAGCTTGCTTTCTTCACTCCGGGGATAGCGCCTTCGTAAGCGTATTTCCGGAAGCAGATACGGCAAATGCCGAACTTGCGCATGTAAGCGTGCGGTCTGCCACAAATCTTGCAGCGGTTATATTTACGAACCTTGAACTTAGGTTCCGCTTTCCATTTCTCAATCAATGCGGTCTTTGCCACGGTTTAATCCTCCTTATGCGCTGAACGGCATACCAAGAAGCTTCAGCAGTTCTCTGGCTTCTTCGTCAGTCTTGGCAGTCGTGACGATGATGACGTCCATACCGCGGACCTTTTCCACCTTGTCATAATCGATTTCGGGGAAAATCAGCTGTTCCTTCAGACCGATGGCATAATTGCCGCGGCCGTCGAAGGACTGCGGATTGACACCTCTGAAGTCACGTACGCGGGGCAGGGCAAGATTCATGAACTTGTCCAGGAATTCATACATCCGGTTGCCGCGGAGCGTAACCTTTACGCCGATCGGCATGCCTTCACGGAGTTTGAATGCCGCAATGGACTTCTTGGCTTTGGTGATCAGGGGTTTCTGGCCGGAGATGACCGTAAGGTCTTCTACAGCGGAGTCGATGGCCTTGCTGTTGGTCACAGCATCACCGCAGCCGATATTGATCACAACTTTTTCCACTTTAGGGATTTCGTTGACGTTTTTATAATTGAACTTTTCCATCAGGCCTTTAACGGCTTCGGAAGTATATTTTTCTTGCAGTCTCGTTGCCATGTGTAATCCTCCTTCCCGTATTATTTGTCGATAACTTCGCCGCACTTCTTGCAGGCTCTGGCAAATCCGTCACCTACTGCAACTTTTTTGATACGGGTCGGTTTCTTGCAGGCCGGGCAGATGATCATCACGTTGGAGGAAGCGATCGGAGCTTCTTTCTCCACGATGCCGCCCTGCGGATTCTTCTGAGAAGGTTTCGTATGGCGCTTGACCTGGTTGACACCTTCCACGGTCACTCTGCTCTTTTTCGGGAAAGCAGCAACGACCTTGCCCTGCTTCCCTTTGTCTTTACCAGCTAATACCACAACGGTATCGCCTTTTCTAACGTGCAATTTAGTTGCTTCTGCCATTTTCTGCGATACCTCCTTATCAGAGCACTTCCGGAGCCAGGGAAATGATCTTCATGTAATCCTTATCACGAAGTTCCCGGGCAACCGGCCCAAAGATACGGGTGCCCCGGGGGCTCTTGTCATCTTTGATCAGAACAGCTGCGTTTTCATCGAAACGGATGTAGGAGCCATCCGGACGGCGGGTGCCCTTCGTGGAACGGACCACAACGGCCTTGACCACTTCACCCTTTTGGACAACGCCACCGGGTGTTGCATCCTTAACAGCAGCTACAATTACATCTCCGATATTAGCGTATCTGCGATAGGAACCGCCTAATACACGGATACACATAATCTTCTTGGCACCGGTATTGTCGCCAACATTCAGCACCGTCTGTTGTTGAATCATGGTTTACCTCCCTTGCTAAGCAGTGCTTAGCAGTCTCACTTATTTTGCACGCTCGACGATCTCAACAACGCGCCAGCACTTATCCTTGGACAAAGGACGGGTCTGTTCAATCTTCACGACATCACCGATATGGGCATCGTTGTTCTCATCATGAGCCTTTAATTTAATGGTATGCATTACGCCCTTTTTGTAAAGAGGATGCTGAACGAGACGTTCGATGGCGACCACAACGGTCTTCTGCATCTTATCGCTAACGACTTTACCAGTACGCGTAACACGCAAATTTCTTTCTTCAGCCACGGAATGTTGCCTCCTTGCTTGGGTTTAGCTCCGATCAGGAGTTAATCTCGCGTTCCCGTTGAACGGTTTTGATCTGGGCAATGGACTTCTTGACTTCACGGATCTTCATCGGATTTTCCAGTTGTCCCGTTGCCAGTTGAAAACGCAGGTTAAAAAGTTCATCTTTCAGGCCGGCTAACTTTGCATCCAAGTCAGTGCCAGACATTTCTCTGATTTCTTTAGTTTTCATTAAGCTTCACCACCTACTCCATTTTCACGCGCGGTGACTTCGGCATCCAGCTGTTCCTTCGTCACGAAGCGGCTCTTGATCGGCAGCTTGTTGCCGGCAAGACGCATAGCTTCTCTGGCGATTTCTTCGGTAACGCCGGCCATTTCGAACATGACGCGTCCCGGTTTCACGACGGACACCCAGTACTCGGGAGAACCTTTACCACTACCCATACGGCTGCCGGCGGCTTTTGCCGTTACAGGCTTATCCGGGAAAATCTGGATCCATACCTGACCGCCACGTTTGATGTAACGGGTCATAGCGATACGGGCGGCTTCGATCTGACGGTTCGTAATCCATGCCGGTTCCAGAGCGACCAGGCCATACTCGCCATGAGCGACTCTGTTGCCACGCATTGCACGGCCTTTCATGCGGCCTCTATGTTGTTTACGGTGAAGTACTCTCTTCGGTAATAACATTATTTCGCCCCTCCTTCTTGTGCTGCTTCAGGAGCTGCTTTCTTAGCGACTTTCGTCGGCAGGATTTCGCCTTTGTAAATCCAGACCTTGATGCCGATGCGGCCGTAGGTGGTATGCGCTTCGGCAGTGCCATAGTCGATATCGGCACGCAGGGTGTGCAGAGGAATGGAACCATCACGGTAGCTTTCGCTGCGGGCGATTTCAGCACCGCCCAGACGGCCGGAGCAGGTGATCTTGATTCCCTTGGCGCCCAGACGCATGGTGCGGCCTACGCACTGCTTCATGGCACGGCGGAAAGCGATACGGCGTTCCAGCTGGGAAGCCACGTTTTCAGCCACGAGGGTTGCATCCATATCCGGGGACTTGACTTCCACGATATTGATATCCAGCTTGCTGTCGGTCAGCTTGGCCAGGTCTTTCTTCAGCAGTTCGATGTTGCTGCCCTGACGGCCGATGACGATACCGGGTTTTGCCGTGTAGATGGAAATACGCATCTTCTGTTCGGTTCTTTCGATCGCAACACGGGAAATACCGGCCTGGAACTGTTTATCTTTAATAAAATCACGGATTTTAATATCTTCAAGCAGATACTTTTGATAGTCCTTGTCGGCGTACCATTTGGAATCCCAATCATCGATTACGCCAACTCTGAAACCATGTGGATTAACTTTCTGACCCACTATTCATTCCCTCCTTCTGACAGGGTGTTATTTTTCGGCGACGGCCACAGTCACATGACTGGAGCGTTTCAGGATCTTAAATGCCTGTCCACGGGAGCGTGGATGAATTCTCTTCATAGTAGGACCCTGGTCCACAAATGCATTGGACACCACCAGATTATCGACATTCATATTAAAATTATGTTCCGCGTTTGCTACAGCAGAGCGAAGAACCTTCTCAATCACTTCAGAACCGACTTTCGGGGTATACTTGAGGATTGCGAATGCTTCATTCACGGATTTGCCGCGGATCAGGTTGATCACGATGCGCAGCTTCCGAGGAGCGATGCGGATATATTTAGCAACTGCTTTTGCTTCTTCCATCGTATGTATCCTCCTTCCCCGAATTACTTGCCAGCCGCAGCGGCTACTGCAGCGGCCTTGTCGCCATGGCCCTTGAAAAGACGGGTCGGAGCGAATTCACCGAGCTTGTGGCCAACCATGTCTTCCGTCACATACACAGGCACGTGTTTGCGGCCATCATGGACGGCAATGGTATGACCCAGGAATTCAGGGAGAATCGTAGAGCTGCGGCTCCAGGTCTTGACGACTTTCTTTTCACCGGCAGCGTTAAGGGCATCAATTTTTTTCTTAAGGCTCTCTTGGACGTACGGTCCTTTTTTAACAGATCTCGACACTGTTCTGTCCTCCTTTCTCGAAGACTGGTTATTTCGTTCTGCGCTTCAGGATCAGCTTGCTCGAAGCTTTCTTGTTCTTGCGGGTACGGGTACCGAATGCGCTCTTGCCCCAAGGGGTGACAGGACGCTTGCGGCCGACAGGGGAGTGGCCTTCACCACCGCCGTGCGGATGGTCATTCGGGTTCATGGCAACACCGCGGTTAGCAGGACGGACACCAAGCCAACGAGTACGGCCGGCCTTGCCCAGGGTCAGGTTTTCGTGGTCCAGGTTGCCGATTTCACCGATCGTGGCACGGCAGTTGATGTGGACCTGACGCAGTTCGCCGGACGGCATGCGGAGCAGAGCATAGTTGCCTTCCTTGGCCATCAGCTGGATGGAAGTACCGGCGCTGCGGCCCAGCTGGCCACCTTTGCCGATCTTCATTTCCACGTTGTGGACCATGGTACCAAGGGGAATATTGGCCAGCGGCAGGCAGTTGCCGACCTTGATGTCGGCAGCAGGACCGCTGACGATGACATCGCCGACCTTCAGGCCCAGAGGAGCCAGGATGTAGCGCTTTTCGCCGTCGGCATAATGCAGCAGAGCAATGTTGGCCGTACGGTTCGGATCATATTCGATCGTGGCGACCTTAGCCGGCACGTTATCCTTATTGCGTTTGAAATCGATGATGCGGTATTGTCTCTTATGACCGCCGCCCTGATGACGAACCGTCATTTTACCGGTGTTGTTGCGGCCGGCATGCTGGTTCAGTTTAGCAATCAAAGGGCGATGCGGCTTATCCGTGGTGATCTCTTCAAAGGTGGACACAGTCATGCTGCGTCTGGAAGGAGAATACGGATTAAAGCTTTTAATAGCCATTGATTAGACCTCCTTAGACGAATTACATTCCTTCGAAGAGCGGAATTGTATTACCTGCAGCCAGTTTTACAATTGCTTTCTTGTAATCGGAACGCTTGCCTTCATATCTGCCCATGCGTTTTACTTTGCCTTCCACACGGACCGTATTGACATTCACTACCTTGACATTGAAGATGGCTTCAATGGCCTGGCGGATTTCAGTCTTGTTGGCGTCCATGGCAACCATGAACGTGTATTTGTTGTCCTTGCCCATCATGTCGGATGTCTTTTCCGTTACGATAGGTCTGATGATAATGTCGCGAGGATTAGCAGCCATTATGCGAGCACCTCCTCAATTTTTGCAACGGCATCTTTGGCCAGCAGAACTTTTTCTGCATTCAGGATATCGAATACGTTGAGGCATTCATTGGAGAGTGCCTTGACCTTTCCGATGTTGCGGGAAGATTTCTCAACGTTTTCATTGGCACCGTCAGTGATGATCAGGGCCTTCTTGTCAGCGGCCTCAAAACCCTTGAGCATTTCCACGGCGCTCTTGGTCTTGGGAGCATCGAAGTTCAGTCCATCCACGATCACGAGTTCACCGTTTGCCACTTTGGCAGACAGGGCGCAGCGGATCGCCAGGCGGCGTGCCTTGCGGGGCATCGCGATTGCATGGGAGCGGGGGGACGGTCCAAAGATCGTACCGCCTCCGACCCACAGAGGGGAACGGACGGAACCGGCTCTGGCACGGCCAGTACCTTTTTGTTTCCAGGGTTTCTTACCACCGCCACGGACCATGCCACGAGTCTTCGTCGCATGCGTGCCCTGACGTTCATTTGCTTGCTGCATCACAACAGCCTGATGTACGACGGCTTCGTTGAATTCCACACCAAAGACGTAGTCCATCAATTCTATTTCTTCACCGGTCTGTTTGCCGGTGATATCATAAACTGCTACTTTCGGCATTGTAACGCCCTCCTTTCAATGATTATTTCTTGGCTGCTTTCTTGACATCCGGACGGACCGTATCTCTCAGCAGCAGGAAGGTGCCTGCGGCACCGGGAACAGAACCTCTGACCATGATCAGGTTGCGTTCTGCATCCACTCTGGCAATCGTCAGACGCTGAACAGTCGCGCTCGTACCACCCAGACGGCCAGGTAACTTCTTACCTTTGATGACGCGGCCGCCAGGACCGGAATGCATAGGACCATTGGAGCCCGGTTCACGATGGGACTTGGAACCGTGTTTCATAGGTCCGCGTGCGAAGTTATGACGTTCAATCGTACCAGCGAAACCTTTACCGCGGGAAACGCCGATGGCATCGATCAGATCGCCGGCTGCGAAGATATCAGCAGCGATCTTGTCGCCAACCTTATATTCGGAAGGTTCAGCCAGACGCAGTTCACGGACGAATTTGACCGGAGCCACACCTGCTTTATCAAAGAAACCCTTCATGGGTTTGTTAACCTGTTTTTCCTTCACATCACCAAATCCGAGCTGGATGGCATTGTAACCATCTGCTTCTTCCGTCTTGCTTTGCAGGACGACGCAGGGGCCGGCCTCCACAACAGTAACGGGAACGAGCGTACCATCAGCTTCAAAAATCTGGGTCATACCTAATTTTTTACCTAAGATTCCTCTAGCCATAGTCGCACCTCCTTACGCTTTGATCTCGATATCAACACCAGCAGGAAGATCCAAGCGAGTCAGTGCATCGATCGTCTTAGGTGTAGGTTCCAGGATGTCGACCAGTCTCTTGTGAGTTCTCATTTCGAACTGTTCACGGGAGTCCTTGTTGACATGCGGGGAACGCAGAATCGTGTAAATGTTCTTTTCCGTCGGCAGTGGAATCGGGCCGGATACCTGAGCACCCGTACGTTTAGCCGTTTCCACAATCTTGGAAGCACTCAGATCCAGTGCTTTGTAGTCATACGCTTTGAGGCGTATACGGATTTTTTGCGTCTTTGCCATTCGTTAATTCCTCCATTCGCCACGTTTCAATGAACGGACATACTCAGCAGAAGTTCCCTTCGCGATACCGGACCGGAAGCCATCTTCTGCCTCATCGCGGGCCCTTTATGCATGATGAATGAGGGGCTTTGGCCAAGCCCCTCATGCTGGGCTTTCAAAAAATTGTCAGTCGGCAATTATTCGTCGATTTCGGTTACGACACCGGCACCAACGGTATGGCCGCCTTCGCGGATAGCGAAACGCAGACCTTTTTCAATTGCGATCGGGGTGATCAGTTCAACGCTCATCACGACGTTATCGCCAGGCATTACCATTTCAGTCCCTTCCGGCAGGTGAGCTACACCCGTTACGTCGGTCGTTCTGAAATAGAACTGAGGACGGTAGCCGTTGAAGAACGGAGTATGAC
>Ga0256406_1000751_pt1 | contig 56748 bp, 44 predicted proteins | sample RumenRJG_03DNA_FD_185986 | JGI IMG/M metagenome (GOLD analysis project Ga0256406, IMG submission 185986) | Bovine rumen microbial communities from Lethbridge, Alberta, Canada - RJG_03 | ecosystem: Host-associated > Mammals > Digestive system > Stomach > Rumen | place: Canada: Alberta | collected...
AATGTCGATAGTTTCTTTGCCATGCTGCAAAGGTAACATAGTTTCCCGACATCAGCAACGCTGTTTCACTATATTTTAGTTAGGCGAGTGCAGGGACATCCACGGAAAAATCCCCCTGCGCCAAAATAAAGGCAACTCATGACGAATAATAATAATCTTTCCATGTTTACTTTACTCCATTTAATTGAAAGAACCACCAATCGTTATTGACGGATGATAGGCTAAAACTTCCTATTCTGAATCTCATCATAATCTTTCCAAAATGATAGTATTTTATAGAGCGCAAAATATCTGCATGATGGATGCCATTATTGTACGGCATATTTACATGAATTAGACCATTGCTACTTTGTATATCTTGGCTGTATTCAATCTTACCTTGTGCTGAAGATGCGATCGGCAAAAGAGAGAATAGAAATAAGTAAAGGTGTCTCATATTCGTCCTAATTGTTTTTATGTTAGCATATTTTTGTTTTCAAAAATCATCATAAATTCAACTGTATACCATACAGCAGTATGTGTTTACAAATGTACATGTTTAAATTGTATATATTAAAGGTGATGCTGACATTTTAGGAAATATTATGTTTTTGGGATATTCATATTAGTTGTATATCTGAAATATGAACTCTACGCCAGTTCCACGCACGACTTCGAACAGGAACTGTTTTTACACGGAAGGAAAGTCCTTGTCCTCAGTCCCGACGATTTCTGTCTGGAGGTGGCGGTCGTCTTCAAAGACATGGTGAGGAGCGACGAGACAGGTGCGAATACCGTGGGGGAAAAATACGAAAAAGCTGTGCCCAAACTGAGTTGGACACAGCTTTTTTGTTATCCACACTGGAAGAACTTCTTCACGAGGATGGCTATCTCTCGCCGGTCGTCGGCGATGTCGTGACGGAGCGTGCGGTCTTTATATGACTGTAGCTCTTGCACGATGCCGTCGATCATAGCTGGTGCAAAGATACGTTGCTCCTCATAGAAGGCGCGTTGCTGCAACAGACAGTCGGCTGAGGCCGCACACGAGTCGGGAAGATGTCTGAGCTCGGCCAACCGTTTGGCGTGGGCCGGGTCGTTAATGTCGCCGTCGACAAACGTGCTTGCGGCCACCTCCAAGGCATCCTTCATCTCGAAACCATGGCGGCAGGCCACACAAAGCGCGGCGATATACTGGTACACATCGGCAGAGCCGTCGCCCGAACGTATCTCGAACGTCTGCTTCACGCTTCCACGCTCCTCATAGGGTACTTCTTCTCCCTGTGGGTTGGCGATATGGCTCATGTCAACGCCTGCTGCCCAGCCGAGCGGTACACGCACGAGGGCAGAGCGGTTGCTCATGCCCCAACAGATGTTTGTAGGAGCTTCCTGGTGAGGAACAAGCCTGAAATAGCTCGTCGGTATCTTGTTGCCGAATGCAGTGAGGCTGGGAGCCAGATCCATCAAGCCGGCTATGGCGCGTCGGGCATTGTCGTTGAGCTTGCCGTGACTAAGCAGCATGTTTTTGCCATTTTTTATCAGCCGCATGTGGATATGCAGTCCTGATCCCGCTTTCCCCGTCGTTATCTTAGGTGCAAACGTTACGTTGAGGCCTTCCTGCCAGGCAAGGTTACGGATCACCCATTTGGCGATAAGCAGCTCGTCGGCAGCTCGGAGGGCTGGGACGGGCAGAAACTCTATCTCGTTTTGTTCATAGAGCAGTCCGTTAAGTTCAAAGTTACCAACCTCCGAATGTCCATATTTGATATGTCCGCCCGTGCGGGCAATATAATCCATACATTTCTGCCGGAAGGCTCCCGACTTGGCATAAGGGGCGCTCTCGTGGTAGCCGTGCTGGTCGCGCGCTTTATAGGCTTCTTCAGCGGGCCGGATGACATAATATTCCAGTTCTCCCATGGCTTCAAAGCTCATGCCCGTGGTAGCACGGAACGACTCTACGGCTTTGCGGAGCGTATGATCCGGTGCCGAGTCCAAGGGCTGTCCGTTCTTGTTGAAGAATGAGCAGAGCATGCAGAGCGTTGGCTCCTCTGCGAAGGGATCAAGAAAAGCCGTAGCGTAGCGGGGCAGCACGTAAAGGTCGCTGCTCGCTGCCTCAATGAAGGAGAAGAGGCTGGAGCCGTCGACACGCTCACCACAGGTGAGGATCGTGCGGAGATAATCGAGATCGGAGAGAACAAAATTGAGCGTCTTTACTTTTCCGTCACCACCAGGGTACATGAAGTTGACGCGTCTTATCGTGTTCTTGCGGACAAATCGGATGATGTCGTCCCGGGTAATGTCCTCTGGTGCCATCTGCAGTTGGTCGAGGACAGCATTGGCGTTCATAATCAGTTGACTGTCGTTCATAATAGGTTGTTTTTATTGTTTCTTACGGTTGCAAAGATAGATAAAATTTCCGAGTTATAAGCTAGTTGAGATAAAAAAACTAATAGATTTTCTCCCCGAAGATCCGACAACATGGAAAATCAAGGCCGACATACGCTCAATCCTATTTTGCGCATTCTTGCGCCCCATTTTCACCTGCAGCTCGTCAACCCTTATTTCATCAAACAGCTGCCCGGACACAAAAGCGATGTTGCTGACGCACAATGGATTGCCGAGTGCACGATGAAAAATCTTATCAGTAGCAGTTTCGTGCCACCTGAGGATATACAGCAGCTCCGCCAGTACGACAGACGTATCTTCGACCTTGGCGAGGAAATCGTCCGCAAGTTGTCCAAACTTGATGCCGTGATGCAGCGATGCAATATCCGACTGAGCAATTATGTGTCCAACGCGGACTGTAAGAGCTACAAGGACGTGGTGCGGAAAATGTCAGCAAAAAATTAAATTTCCTCACTCTTGATGAAGTCGTTCACAAAAAGACTTCGTAAATTTGCACTTGCTAATTGACTCCGCCTAGAAAACAATGACAGCTATGAAGAACAAGAACAACAAACGAATTCCGTTCGTATTTATTCTCACCATCCTGCTCCTAAATTGTCTCCCGACATGGGGGCAGGACTTGGGAACAGATATGCAAAAACTTGTTGACTGGCAATTCAGTCTTGACAGTATCCATTGGCAGCAGGTGGTCATTCCGCATTCCTACAATGCTACAGACGGCCATTCCCGTAAATACTATCGAGGCAAAGCTTACTATCGTCGCAATGTGGTTCTGAGCGAATCTGACCTTCGCCGACCTCTTTTGTTGCTCTTTGAAGGAGCAGCACAGCAGGCCGTTATCAAGGTCAATGGCACAAGTGCAAAAACTCACAAAGGCGGCTATACGCCGTTTTGGGTTGATCTCAAAGAACTGGTTCATCAAGGAAACAATACTATAGAGGTCACATGCGACAACCATGAAGACATCAACCTCATACCTGTCAGCTCCGATTTCAACAAAAACGGCGGACTGCACAACCCGGTCTGGCTCTTGAAGATGAGTCTTATCTATTTCTCACCCACGAACACCGGCCTTTATCGCCTCCATGTTGCTACGCCTCATGTCAGCGACCGGGAAGCGCAGACCTGTATGAGAGCCGACATCGTCAATGCGTCAGGCAGTCGCCAGCAGGTGTCGGTGGACATCACTCTCCTTGACAAGGCCGGAAAGAAAGTCTATGCCCGCCGCCGGATTCTCAGATTGCCCAAGTCTGCCGTCCAGCCCGTTACGATCGTGGACAGCTTCACAGTGCGACAGCCGCATTTGTGGAACGGATTAGAGGATCCGTACCTCTATCAGGCTGTGATGACCATCAGCGACAAGAAAGGACATAGACTCGATGAAGTCAAGACTAAAATCGGTTTCCGTTATTTCCAAGCTACAGCTGACAAAGGATTCTTCCTCAATGGCAAGAGCTACCCGCTGCGTGGTGTCAGCGAACATCAGGACATAGATGGCAAGGCTTCTGCCGTCAGCGACAGCGACATCCTTCGCGATTATCAGACCATCAAGGAACTTGGCTGCAACTTTCTACGACTGGCTCATTATCCTCATCGCGACATCGAATACGCACTCTGCGATTCTCTGGGTATCATCGTTCAGACAGAAATACCATGGGTCAACGTATGCGGAGTGAATGCGCAAACGGCCTACTTCGACAACATTCATCAACAGATGCGCGAGATGATCACATCGCTCTACAACCATCCTTCCATCGTTTTCTGGGGCATGTGGAACGAGCTCGACAGCTGGGGAAACACCGACAAACTGCAAGGGAAAATCGACTGCCAGTGCATTGTCGATGAGTCTGCAAAACTCTACGACGACGCGAAGCAACTTGATCCATACCGACTTGTAGGCGTTACCGACTGTAGTCTCTACCAACGTGACGGATATATCCATCTCAAAGGTGATTTCTTCTCCGAGAACAGATACAATGGCTGGTACTACAACCACGACAATCCCGCCAACATCAGAAAAGAGATGAATGAGATACACCAAAAGATGGGTGTTGTCAATATCTCGGAATACGGAGCCGGCTGCAATCCTTTCTGTCATATCACCTCGACAGACATGAAACAGATGCGGGCCGACGACAAGTACCACTACGAGGAGCACGCTAATCTCGTTCATGAGGAACACGTCAGACAGATCATGCAAATGCCTTTTCTCAACTTCACCTCAGCATGGATTCTCTTTGACTTTCCCGTTGCAGACCGTCAAGAAGGCTATATGGATTCTGACGACGGCATTCATTTCAAAGAGAATATTCGACGCAAGTATATCAATGACAAGGGGTTAGTGACAAGAGACCGCAAGACAAGAAAGGATGCGTTCTATCTCTACAAAGCATGGTGGAACCACCACGAACCGACTGTTTATATAACAGGCAGACGTATGACCCGTCTCCAGGCAAACAGCGATTACTGTGTGAAAGCATATAGCAATGCCAAAAGTCTACAGCTTTTCGTTGATGGTCAGCCCATACAATTTCTTGAACATTGCCCTGACCCTACAAACATCATCTGGACTTTCAGTCCTATCAAACTGGCACCCGGAAAGCATGTTATCCGCATCGAAGGTGACAATCACAGCGATTCAGTGGAGAAATTGGTAGAATAACATCTACAGACAACACTCAATTATATAAAGAATCACCACCGCATACCTATATATATAGGAGAAGCGGTGGTGATTATTTGTCTTCACCCGCAATGGAAGTATCGGCCAACGAGTTTGGCGATTTCTTCAGGATGCAGGGCTACGTCGTGACGGAGAGAGCGGTCGTTGAAGCTTCTGAGTTGCTTGATAACACCGTCGATCATAGCCCTGGAGAAGATGCCGTGTCACTCACTCAAAAACGTTAAACTACAGTGACACGTATGGGGCGGGATCGTGACACAACTGGGGCGGGATCGTGACACAACTGAGGCAGGATCGTGACACAACTGAGGCAGGATCGTGACACAACTGAGGCAGGATCGTGACACAACTGAGGCAGGATCGTGACACGGCGCGACGCGATGGCAGCACTTAGAAATCACGCTGAGTAGTTGCGGCCTTCAGACCGGCGATAAATCCTGTGAAAATTTACAGGTCGAGGTCAAGTCCTACGCCAAACACGTTGTTGTGGCGTGTGTAATTGGCGGTATAGGGAACCTTTGTGCCGTTGAGGTCCACGTCCTTGGATGTGGTCATCGTGTTATAGAAGCTGTGGAAGTAGCCTACGTTGACACGGCTCCTTGCGCTGGTCTTGATGGCAAAGCCGCAGCCGATGCCGTCGGAGGAGACGACAAACGACTTGTCATCCATATAGTCTTTTGTCAACCCATAACTTGTGCGCTGGTAACCGGCGGAGACCGTGAGCCATTTCACGGGGTCGTACTCCACGGCGCAACTGTACTCTACCGTTCCGCGTTTGAGCTTCTTCTGTCTGTCGTTGTATTGGGTAGCCTGCTTGTCGTAATAATAATGGAAACCGGCATTGAGGCGCAGCTGGTCGATGGGCGTGTAAGCCACACCTACAGAGAGAATGGCGGGGAGGTCTCCAGCTATTTTCTTACCGTCCTGGTACTCACCGGTGGCATTGTTGATTCCCTCGTCGAATTTCTGTTTCAGCATGCTTGTTGTCGCTGCTACCTTTGGGGAAGTCAGGGTGGCATTGGTTACAGCCTGTGCCATGTCTGCGCTCAGTCCGGCTTGCTGGAGGTTCGTTGCCAGGGCCGTTGCGAGGTTATTGCCGAGGTTACCGATGGAAGGGAACTGGTTGACGGCAGAGTTCTTCAGGCGCATGCGGGTCTTGAACTCATACTTGGCAGCGAAGTTCCAGCGGCCCAGGCGATAGTCGATGCCGATGATCGGCGTCACGCCAAAGCCCGACTGGTCGCAGTTGAGCTCAATGTCGGCAGCGTTGGTCTTGGTAGGGTCGAGGACGGTGTAGAGCGGTACATTGCCTACCTTGATATTGCGTACGTAGCCGTAATAGTTGGACGATGCGTAGACGCCACGTGCAGCGGCAGCCACGCCGAGGTTCTCGGTGAGCTTATACGCCACGCCGAGCGAGAGACTATAGTAATACTGTCTGCCGCGCATAAAACTTGTAGCCGAGTAGGAACCCTTGGTGCCGAAATAGTTGTCGCTGGAGAAGCCCTTGGCGCCAAGCTGCTGTACCAGGGCTGCCGGAACGCCGGCACCTAAGAGTTGCTGGCCGAGGGCGTTGTCGATGGTTGAGGCGAGGCCCGAAGCGGCCACGGCTGTCTCAGAGACGATCTTCTCGAAGGAACCTAAGCCGTCATCGAATGTGCACTTGCCGCCGCCTCCGGTGACACCGGCATTGGCTTGGAAAGAGAACTTCCCGCGGTTGTATGCCATCTGGAACGTGGGGAAGAAGGGAGCCAGGGATTTGCCCTTAAACTCGCGGCTCGTAGTGGGGTTCGCCGTGTTGTTGGCAAAGAGCGGGTAGGTGTTGTCGATGTAACGGCGCTGCGTGATGAGCTGCCAGCCCATGGAATAATGAAATCCCGGAGCCATGAAAACAACGCCGGCGGGGTTGAAATAGACGCCGTCGGTGGCGATGACAGCGTCGCGTGAAAGCGTGCGGGTAAAGGCTACGCTCATGTTGCTATTGGTATTGATGCCTCCGGCGAGCACGCCTTGTGCAATGAGGGCGGCGATTGCGGCACCTGCCCATCTCTTCTTGATCATATCTAAAAAAGTGTTTATTAAAATTGGCTGCAAAGTTACACGTATTGTTCTAAACTTCCTATTATGTGCTCCATTATTATACACTTCTTTGTATTTTTATTGATTTACATCAAGCCTCCTGCCCTTTGAAATTTATGTCTATACAATATTATGTACAGGTTATACGTTGTAAGAATGTATGGAATGGACAGACAGAATAAGACGTATCAAACTCATCCTTGTGTTAGCGGCTATCGTGATAGCCGTGGGCTCGCTGTTTGTCTCCAAACAGCTCACCGATACGCTGAAACAGGAGGAGCATAACCGCATGGCGGTGTGGGCTGAGGCTATGAAATCGCTCAATAAGGCTGATGAGAACACTGACTTAAGCCTGGTGCTGAAGGTTATCAACGAGAACGACTATATTCCCGTTGTCTTGATGGACCAGGACGGAAAGGTAACCGATTTCCGCAATGTGTCGTTGCATGCCGACAACCGCACCGACAGTCTTCGTGAGGCGCAGCAGATAGGATTGCGCTGCAAGGCCGAGGGACATTTCATTCGCATTACACTCGATAAGGCTCATTATATTAATGTGTGCTACGACGAGTCGCTTATCCTCAAGCGTCTGACGCTCTTCCCGGTCATACAGCTTGGCGTTGTATTGGTGTTTGTGCTGTTGGCGGTCTTTGCATTGTTGGCTTCGAAGCGCGCGGAGCAGAATCGCGTGTGGGCGGGATTGTCGAAGGAGACGGCCCATCAGCTTGGAACGCCTATCAGCAGCCTTATGGGGTGGGTGGAGGTGCTGCGCGAAGAATATCCACAGGATGATTTGATCCCCGAACTGGACAAGGATGTGCAGCGGCTGCAGCTTATCAGTGACCGTTTCTCGAAGATTGGCTCGCCGCCGGAGTTGAAACCGACAAACCTCTCTGCCGTCTTGTCGCATGTCGTCGATTATATCGACCGGCGCACGAGCCACAGTGTTGTCATCTCCTGCCTGTTGCCGGATCATGACGTCATGGTCGATATCAACGCCGCCCTCTTCGAGTGGGTCATAGAGAATCTTTGTAAGAATGCGGTGGATGCCATGAACGGAGGCCCGGGAAAGATAACGATTGTCGTCACGGACAGTGCACAGAAGGTGGCAATAGAAGTGACCGATACGGGGAAAGGCATCAGCAAGAAAAACCTGAAGACGGTCTTCAAGCCCGGTTTCACCACGAAGAAGCGGGGATGGGGGCTGGGGCTCAGTCTCGCCAAACGTATTGTGGAGCAGTATCATAAGGGGCGTATCTTCGTCAAGAGTTCTGTTGTCGGACAAGGCACTACGTTCAGGATCGAACTGCAGAAATGATTTCTTCCATCAGATAAAAAATAATGTAAACTTAACATCCTTATATTAAGATATAATTATAGAACTTGTTACCTTTGTAACAAATATTCCTATGATGGATAATGATATGCAAAATATTGTTCCCGAATCTGTGCTGATTCAACAATTGAAAGCGTCTTCCGAAAAAGCCTTCGACGAGATATACAATCTTTATGCCGGCAGGCTATACACTTTCTGTATGAAAAATATAAAAATAAGAGAGGATGCAGAAGAGATCGTGGAGGATGTTTTTGTCAAGTTGTGGAAAATACGCAAAACAATTCGTCAGCAACAGTCGCTGAAAGCTTTATTGTTCACGATGGCACGTCATGCTATCATAAGTTCTTATCGACATACGCTCAACTCCCCGGAATATGCAGCGTTTGTTTCGATAAGGGAACGGAGCGATTCGTCTGATACTTCGTCTCTTGTTGAATATAATGAATTTGTGGGTCATTTGCATCGTGAAATGTCCCTTCTGCCCAATACTCAACAACAGGTGATCTATCTTTCTAAATATGAAGGGCTTAGTAATGAGGAAATAGCCCAAAAACTAAATCTAAGCCGTCAAACAGTCAGAAATCAGTTGTCAGTCGGGCTAAAGGCCCTTCGACGTAGCCTTCTTCCTCTTTCAGCTCTGTTTTTGTTTTTTATGAGCTGATTTAACACTTGGGCGAAGTACGAACTTTTACTAACTACGTCTTATATTAAACACCACAATGATGATGAATATGAAATCGTTGGAAAAGCAATATATCAAAGACACAATTACTTCAGAAGAACTTGAAAGCCTCAGGTATCAGGTCGATAATCAGACTGATGAAGAGCTTTTCAAGGATCTGCAGGCACAATGGATGGATGATGACAATGCCGGAACCGCTGATGCCGATGCTGTACGTATGATAAAGAAGCGTGTGGATATTAGGTTGGGCCGGGAACGCTCCATTCTTCGTTCCACTTTTATGCGGATATCCTTACTCTCTGCAGCTGCTCTTATTCCTTTCTTGATAGTGACGACCGTCCTTCTTTACCGGCAGAATAAAGATTTGTCAGCCAATGTGGTGACATTCACCACGGGCAGAGGGGAAAAAGCTACTGCCACTCTTCCTGACGGCACTACGGTGATGCTAAATTATAATTCCCACTTGCGCTATAAGACTTCCGATTTTAACAGTAAGAATAGGAGTGTGGATTTTGAAGGTGAAGGTTGGTTTCATGTCGTTAAGAAATCAGGAAGCCCGTTCTATGTGAATAGTCGTGGATTGCAAGTGAAAGTGACAGGCACGCAATTTGATCTCTGTGCACGGCGGAATCAATCGGTAGCTACATTGATGTTGTCTGAAGGGCATGTAGCGTTGACCTCTTTGGTCAGTGGCCAGACCATGGCTCTTCATTGCGGCCAGATAGCTTCATTGGATTATGCGAGCGGTAAATTGACGATAAACCGTTCTATGGATACCCTTTCAGCCAAGAGCTGGCAGCGTGGGCTTCTTTCTTTTCACAATACGCCTTTGCAAAAAGTCGTGGCTCAGGTGAAAGACGTGTATGGAGTAAGAATGACCATAGTAGGGAATGCTCATCCTAATAATTTCACGGGTGCCTTGCCTATGAATAATATTGATGAAGCTGTCATAATACTTTGCAAGGCCTATGGCATGCGTGCTACCTATCGCAAGAATAGCATTCTATTACGACCAGTATCCGTGAGCAAAAACCAATAATGAACATTGGGGCTGGTGCGGAAGTTCATGGCTGAGCACTAATTTTTCTATGCAAAAAGTTAAAAGTCAGGGTAGCGTGAATGGTGTGAAAGAGATTGCGGGCGGGAGGTACGAAGGACGAAAAAAAGCCAAAAGTTTTTTAAGTTTCCTTTGGTACGATTGAAAAGATTATGCGTCTACCTTTATTGACAATAGTATATTAATCTTTAATTTTTTTATTATTAATCTAAGCAACATGGAAAAAAAGTTTTTTCAGAGGTGTTGTCTAACAATTTTGGCATGCCTGTGTTGGATGTCGGTTAATGCGCAGCAGACGGTTACCGTCTGGCTACGGAAAGCCACGCTGGTGCAGTTGTTCAAAGCTATCGAACAGCAGACGAGCTACGTATTCTCGTACCAGTCGGGCATCGTTGGCAATGGTAAAACCATATCTATTGACCGAAGTAACGCACAAGTATCGTCAGTTCTTGATGAAGCTCTGCGAGGAAGTGGTCTGACTTATGATATTGTGTCGTCGCATAGTATCGTCATATCAAAGCAGAAGGCAAAGTCCAGTGCCATCTCTCAACACCAGGGTGCCGTGCAAGGCTCTGTTCGGGGAATAGTGACCGATTCGAATGGAGATCCGGTGATTGGTGCGAGCGTGAAGAGCCTGGGGGGCAGTATCGGTACCGTGACAGATAATGCCGGTCGCTTTGAGTTAGCTGTTCCTGAAGGAACGGTTCTCGAAATATCTTATATAGGTTTTATGACGAAGACCGTAAGGGCTACGGGTCGTTCACTCAAAGTGACTCTTTCTGAGGACACCAAGCTCATGGACGAGGTTGTTGTCGTGGGATATGGAACGCAGAAAAAGGTTAATCTGACGGGAGCTGTGGACCAGATTGATAATGAGATTCTGAAAAACCGCCCTTCTGCCAACCTCTCTCAGATGCTTGAAGGTGCGGTGCCTAATCTGAACATCCAACTTGCAGATGGCAAACCAGGGCGAGGCTCTACGTTCAATGTCCGTGGCGTAGGATCTATCAACGGCGGAAGTGCGTTGGTGTTGATAGACGGCACACCGGGTAATGCCAATATGCTCAATCCTGATGATGTTGAGAGTGTGTCAGTTTTGAAGGATGCTGCCTCTGCTGCCATTTATGGTTCAAGGGCACCTTACGGTGTGGTACTGATAACGACCAAGGGTGCCAAGAAAGGTAAGCCAGAAGTAAACTACTCCTCTGAATACACTTTCCAAACTCCGCAGAATGTCCCCGACCTCGTCACGGATGGTTATGAGTGGGCACAGCATTTCTATGATGCGCGATATGGCTATTACCATAAGAATCCGACAAGCATGAACACAAGTCAGAAGTTCTCTACGGCTTGGCTTGAGGAGTATAAGCGCCGCCATGATGAGGGCGATTTTGGTACTGTCATCTCTGATGGTTCTATATTCGCTAAGAACAGCTATGTCTATTATCCGGAGGGAACCGACTGGTACGATCTTCTTTATAAGGATCATACATTCACTACGACTCAGAACGTGAGCATATCCGGGGCCGACGGCAAGTTCTCTTATTATGTCTCCGGGCGCTATTTCAATTATGGAGGATTGTTTAATAGTGCTACCCAGACGGATAAATACACAAAATATAATTTTCGGGCAAAAGCCGGATACCAGGCAACAAACTGGTTGAAGGTGAGCAACAATATGTCGTACGGGTATTCCAAATATTATAATCCGATCAATTATTCGGATAATGGCGGAACCGTATGGCGTAGCATCAACGATGAAGGTCATCCTACGGAGCCTTTGCGGAATCCAGACGGCACTTTCACTTCCGTTGCGATTATTGGCGGTGTAGCTGATCTGCTCTATGGCAAAAGCGGAATAGACACGCATACAAAGGTCTTGAAGAATACAACCTCTGCTGATCTGTCCTTCTTGAAAAATACGCTCAGGTTTCACGGCGACTTTACCTTTTACAATTCTCGGAATGACAGTTATAAGAAGTTAGTGAAGACTCCTTATTCGCAGGCAGTAGACAGCTTTGGAGAAAGTATCCTCAGCTATACTTCATACGGGACCATGACCAATCTGTCCAAGACTTGGACGAAAACGGATACTTATGTATCCAATATCTGGGGTGAATATGAGAACACGTTTGCTCAGGATCATTACTTCAAGGCAATGGCGGGATGGAACTATGAGAAGAGCTCCACGGAAACGCTCTATGGTTATAACAGTGATCTGTTGACAGATGACGTTACATCACTTTCTTTGGCCATGAGCAGCACCAACCGCAATATCTATAACACGTATTCAGCCTATCAGTATGCCGGTCTTTTTCATCGAATCAACTATAACTGGAAGAACCGTTATCTGGTAGAGTATGACGGACGTCTCGACGGATCGTCCAAGTTTTCTTCTAACAAGCGTTGGCACTATTTCCCATCAGGATCAGTGGGCTGGCGCATGACGGAAGAGCCTTGGTTCAAAGTAAGCCCATCTGCAGTCAGCAATCTTAAGCTGCGTTTCTCTATTGGCTCACTGGGAAACGCCAACGGATTAGGAAACTATCAGTATAAGCAAATCATGGGTGTGGCAAAATCGGGATACGTTCTTAACGGAGCCCGGCAGAATTATGTTTCGCGGCCTGCTGCCGTTCCTGAGAGCCTGACGTGGGAAAAAGCTACCACGTACGACGGGGGTATGGATGTAGCGTTCCTTAAGGATCGCCTTTCGGCCACGTTCGATTACTATATAAGAAAGACTACAGGCATGATCACCTCTGGTCCGACTGTCCCGGATGTGTTTGGTGTCGCTTCTCCCCAAGGAAACTATGCAGACCTTTCAACACGGGGGTGGGAACTTACGCTGCAATGGAAGGATCGGTTCAACATGGCCGGTCGCCCATTTAATTATTCTGTTCGTGCAACTCTTGCTGATCACTATTCTGTCATCGACAAGTACAATAACGCAACGATGTCTCTCACGACAACCAATACCGGCGGTTATTATAAAGGGAAGCGCATTGGTGAGATATGGGGATTCGTGATTGATGGCTTGTATCAGAGCCAGGCGGAGATAGATGAGGATATGGCTAAAGCTAATGCGGCCGGACAGAGCCGTTACAATACGCTCATGCAGAACTCCAGCGACTGGAAGATGTATCCGGGTGATGTTCGTGTGAAGGATCTCGATGGAAATGGCTACATCTCTCGTGGAAAGAATACGGTAGATGATCCGGGTGACCGTAAAGTGATAGGAAACTCGGAGCCCCGATACATCTATAGCTTCGGGCTCAATGCTGATTGGAATGGCATTTATCTGAGCGCGTTCTTTCAGGGAGTAGGCAAACAAGACTGGTACCCTTCCAGTGAGAGCCCGTTCTGGGGACAGTATAACCGCGAATACAATCAGATGCCTAAATGGATGGAGGGCAACTATTGGACCGAAGATAATACGAGCGCTTATCTTCCGCGCTATGCTTCCCGCTATAAGATTTTCTACAAAGGCAGCGAATTTGCCAATACCCGATATCTGCAAAATGTGGCTTATCTGCGACTGAAGAATATACAGGTCGGTTACGACTTGCCTAAGAGATGGATAAGTCATGTTGGTTTGCAACGGGTGAACATCTATGTGTCTGGGGAAAACTTGTTCACCTGGTCACCTCTATATAAGCACTCCAAAGACTTTAATGTATCAAATATCTATGGCAGTGATCCGGATCTTATCAGTTCTAATATGGGCGACGGCAACAACTATCCTATGATGAAGTCGTTTAGCTTTGGACTGAACATTACCCTTTAATATGAAAGTTTTTAGGATACGTATAAACAGATCAAAAAAATGAAATATATCAATCATATCGTGTCATGTTTCATGGCAGTAATGGCCTTTGCGCTTGTGGGTTGCGATCTCGATGAGAACCCAAAGTCTGAGGCCTCGGAGAGCACGATCTTCAGCAGTGAGAGTGGTTTGAAAACCTTCTCTTGGTCTTTTTATAATGCGTTGCCGGGTCGCTTGTCGGCTTCGCATATGGATGAATCGTGCGACTATGGGGCAAAGAGCTCGCTTTCCAATATGGATATGGGCCAGTACACTACAACCACTTCCAGCAGCTGGGGGTGGTATGCACTGAGTAATCTCAATTATTTCATCAACCATAACAATAATACGGCAGTTAGTCAGACTGTGCGCGATAATTATAATGGCATAGCCCGCCTGTTCAGAGCTTACTTCTATTATCAGAAACTTGTCGTTTATGGGGCTGTGCCATGGATCAGCAAGTCGTTTGAAGATCCGGAAGATCCCGAACTGATGAACCCGCGTGATCCGCGCGATACCATTATCTCTCATATTATTGACGATCTTGACTTTGCGGCCTCGCACATCACAACCAAGACTGTGACCAATGGCTCAACGCTCGTCAATCGCTGGACAGCATTGGGACTTAAGTCTCGAGTCTGCCTTTTCGAGGCATCGTGGCGGAAGTATCATGCCAACGACGATCTTGACTTTGCCAGAACAGGATGCTCTAAATATACAGCCAATGATCTGTTCAAGTTGGCGGCCGATGCGGCCAAGCAAGTGATGGACGGTGGTGTATACAAGTTATACACGTCTTCAAGTTATGCCAATGGACGGGGTGCGTATCGTGCTTTGTTTACCTCAACAAATGGTCTGACAACGGAAAACATGCTCTGCATTGCCACAGACCCGGATAACGCACTGCCAGGCGATGCCAACTGGTGGTACAACTCTTCTACGAAAGGTGTACAGTTGTCGATGAGCCGTAAGTTCGAGAAAACATATCTTAATCGCGATGGCTCTCCTTATAGCGATAAGAATGCTGATGGCTCCTACAAATCATTCAAAGAAGAGACTTCGAACCGCGACTTGAGGCTTAACCAGACGATCAGAGGCTACGATTATACTTGCAAGAACACATCCGGCAATTATGTGAATACTACTCCGGACATTGGGGGCAATAATCTGACAGGTTATCAGTTTACTAAATATGTATACGATGATGTCAGCTACGACAATGCCGCTAAAAACGACAACAGCTATCCTCTGATGCGCTATGCTGAGATCTTGCTCAATTATGCTGAGGCTAAAGCCGAACTTGGAACGCTGACCGACGAAGACTGGGCGAAGACAATCGGCGCGTTGAGGGTCCGTGCGGGAATTACCGGCGGAACGGATGAGACGGGAACTCTTACGACAAAACCCGTCAAAGCAGAGCCTTATATTAAAGCCTACTATCCCGGGGTGACAGATCCTGCTATCTTGGAAGTGCGTCGAGAAAGGGGAATAGAACTTTGTCTGGAAGGCTTCAGGTTCGATGATCTCAAGCGCTGGAATATGGCTCAATTGTGGGTTGATGATCCTTGGGAGGGTATTTTTATTCCAGCTCTCAATCAGCCTGTTGACCTCAATGGTGATGGCACCTATGATGCCTATTTCTACGAAACGGGAACGGTTCCGGATAATTATAAAGCCATTGGTGTGTATGTGGGTACAGATAAGAAAAACGTACTCAACGTGGAAAAAGTCAATGGTGGCTATCTAATCAAATATAATATATCCGGAAGAGACTGGCCGAAGAGACAATATCTCTATCCAATACCTCAGGTGGTTATTCAGAAGAATCCTAACCTCACTCAAAACCCGGGCTGGGAGAATAATTGATCATAATGATTGATTACAAAGAGCATTAATACGCATCGGCTGACGTGCGGAGAATGATTGTCCGTTGAACGTCAGCCGATCTTTTTTAGAGCGTCAGACAATATGTTCTCATTGTTGCGTTTGGGATTTCAATTCGTGGTCTCATTTAAGTTCCCCCTCCGAAATTACAGTATGAATGAATTGTCGGAAATGATCCTGTTTTAGAATATTTTTTTATAATACCTTGCAGCAATTCAGAAAAAAGCAGTAACTTTGCAGCCTAAAGTGTGATAAGGTCCATAGAAGGGTCCATGTTAGAGCAGTTTAAGATAGACTTGAAGAGCCTGAGTGAGGGAAGAACTTCTCTCCGTCTGGCTTTGGATGACAGTTTCTTTGAGGCTGTCAAAGCGCCTGTCGTGCATAGCGGCAGGCTGAGCTGTGAGGTCGCTATAGACCGCAAGGGCGATGTCTTCGACCTTGACTTTCACACCGAGGGTACTGTCACGATACCCTGTGACCGTTGCTTGGACGATATGGAGCAACCTGTCGTCAGCGACTATCACCTCGTGGCAAAGTTCGGAGAAGACTACTCAGAGGACGATGATCTCATCACGGTGCCTGAGAACGAAGGAATACTCGACACCTCGTGGTTCATCTATCAGTTTGTAGAGCTCGCTATCCCGCTCAGGCATGTGCATGCACCTGGAAAATGCAACCCTGCCATGATGAAGCTCCTGGAAGAGCATTCGGCCGCCCGAAGCGGTGCCGGCGATGACGATGCGCCTGTGGACTCCCGATGGGCAGCACTCTCAAAATTAAAAAACAATAATTAAAAAGTAATACTCAAAATGGCACATCCAAAAAGAAGACAGTCAAAGACTCGTACACTCAAGCGTAGAACTCATGATAAGGCAGTAGCCCCCACACTGGCAGTATGCCCTAACTGTGGTGCTTACTATGTATATCATACCGTATGCCCGACTTGCGGCTACTATCGCGGTAAGGTTGCTATTGTCAAAGAAGCTGCTGAATAATGGCTAAGGTCAACGCAGTGATCACTGGCGTTGGCGGCTACGTGCCCGACTATATCCTCACCAATGAGGAGCTGTCGCGCATGGTAGACACCAGCGACGAGTGGATCCGGACGCGTGTGGGTATCCGTGAGCGCCGTATCCTCACCGAGGAGGGCTTGGGTGCCAGCTATATGGCGCGCAAAGCCTGCAAGCAGTTGCTTAAGAAGACGGGTGTGGACCCTGATTCTATCGAGGCGCTCATCGTCTCCACGACAACGCCCGACTATCCTTTCCCGTCAACGGCAAGTATCGTTGTGGGCAAGCTCGGTCTGAAGAATGCGTTTGCGTTCGATATGTCGTGCGCCTGCTGCGGTTTCATCTACGCCCTCGACATGGCATCGTCGATGATCCAGTCGGGACGTTACAAGAAAGTCATCGTCTGCTCGGCAGAGAAGATGTCGTCTATCGTCGACTGGACGGACCGCCAGACATGCGTGCTCTTCGGCGATGGTGCCGGTGCCGTGCTCTTAGAGGCTACGGAGGAGGAAGGCGTGGGCTTCCAAGACTCAATGCTCCTCACCGACGGTAAAGGTCTGCCGTTCCTGCACATGAAGGCAGGAGGCTCCGTCTGCCCGGCTTCGCATTTCACCATCGACAACCGACTGCATTATGTGTATCAGGAAGGCCGCACGGTGTTCCGGCATGCCGTCACTTATATGAGTGATGATGTGGCAACGGTGATGAAACGCAACGGACTGGACAACACGAACCTCAATTGGATCATTCCTCACGAGGCTAACCTCCGCATCATCGATGCTGTGGCCAAACGTGCCGAGCTCCCGCTCGACAAGGTCGTGATCAACATCGACCACTACGGCAACACATCGTCTGCCACAATTCCTTTGGCTTTGTGGGACAACGAGGCCAACTTCAAGAAGGGTGACAACATCATCTTTACGGCCTTCGGGGCCGGTTTCGTTCATGGCGCTATCTATTATAAGTGGGGCTATGACGGAGACAAGGTAGGAAAGGGCGAGTAATTAACGGAAGCTCATAAGCCCGGAAGTCCGGAAGTACTGAAGTTTAGAAGCCCGGAAGTACAGAAGTCCGGAAGTTCAGTCATTACTTTATTGCTGAATAAGCATAACATTTGACTGGACTTCCGGACTTCTGTACTTCTGAACTTCCCCAAAACGGACTTCCCAAAATAACGATAAATCATCATCATCATGACACACAAAGCCGGTTTCGTGAACATTGTCGGCAATCCTAATGTCGGTAAGTCAACGCTGATGAATCAGCTTGTTGGCGAGAAGATCAGTATTGCCACCTTCAAGGCACAGACCACGCGTCACCGCATCATGGGTATCGTCAACACAGACGATAGTCAGATCGTCTTCTCCGATACCCCGGGCGTGCTCAAGCCAAACTATAAGATGCAGGAGTACATGCTCCAGTTCTCCGAGTCGGCGCTTGCCGATGCCGACATCCTCCTCTATGTCACCGATGTGGTGGAGAACCCGGAGAAGAACATGGACTTCTTGGAGAAGGTGGCGCAGATGAAGATCCCCGTGCTCGTGCTCATCAACAAGATCGACGAGCTGAAAGGCGACGACGCTACCGAGCGCCTCGGAACGATCGTGGAGAAGTGGCATAAGCTCCTTCCCAACGCAGAGATCCTTCCCATCTCCGCTGCCAACAAGTTCGGCATCGACATGCTCATGAAGCGGATCAAGGAACTGCTCCCTGAGAGTCCGGCTTACTTCGACAAGGACCAGCTGACGGACAAGCCGGCTAAGTTCTTCGTCTCAGAGATCATCCGTGAGAAGATTCTCCGCTATTACGACAAGGAGATCCCTTACTCTGTAGAGGTCGTCGTGGAGCGTTTCAAAGAGGATGACCACCATATCCATATCAATTCCGTCATCTATGTGGAACGTGACTCGCAGAAAGGCATCATCATCGGGCACCAGGGCATGGCGCTGAAGAAGGTGTCGACAGAAGCGCGTAAGAGCCTCGAGCATTTCTTTGGGAAGGCTATCTACCTCGAACTCTTCGTCAAGGTCGATAAGGACTGGCGCAACTCGGAGCGTGAGCTCGACAACTTCGGGTATAACCCGGAATAGTAATGTTGAATGTTAAGTGTTAAATGTTTAATGATCTTAATGCTGAATGATCTTAATGCTGAATGATCTTAATGCTGAATGTCATTCAACACTTAACATTCAACATTCCACACTATTTCTCCCCTGACTGTAGTGCAGGGCGCACTCTCGCACGACGCGAGGGCCGAAGAATGTTAAACTTCAGTAATCAAACAACAGAATGGCAAATTTAGTAGCTATTGTAGGACGCCCCAATGTGGGTAAGTCAACACTTTTCAACCGTCTCACGCAGAGCCGCCGGGCTATCGTGAGCGATGTAGCCGGCACGACTCGTGACCGTCAGTATGGCAAATGCTCATGGGATGGCCGTGAGTTCTCCGTCGTTGATACCGGCGGTTGGGTTGTCAAATCGGACGATATTTTCGAGGATGCTATCCGTAAGCAGGTTCTGGTAGCTTCCGATGAGGCTGACCTCGTGCTCTTCCTCGTGGATGTGGAGACGGGTGTCACCGACTGGGACGAGGATGTGGCGCAGATCCTGCGCCGTGCCAAGCTCCCCGTGATCCTTGTCGCCAATAAGGTCGACAACAGCGGTCTGGCGTATACCGCTGCCGAGTTTTATAAGCTTGGCTTGGGCGATCCCGTGTGTATCAGTGCAGCCACGGGCGGTGGCACGGGTGACCTTCTCGACCTTGTCATCAGCAAACTTCCGGCTGACAACAAAGAGCTGATCGACGATGAATTGCCGCGTTTCGCCGTCGTAGGTCGTCCTAATGCAGGCAAGTCGAGTATCGTCAATGCTTTCTTAGGTGAGGACCGTAACATCGTGACGGAGATCGCCGGCACCACACGCGACAGTATCTATACGCGCTTCACGAAGTTCGGTTTCGACTTCTATCTCGTCGATACCGCCGGTATCCGCAAGAAGAACAAAGTGACGGAAGACTTGGAGTTCTACAGTGTCATGCGCTCCATCCGTGCCATAGAGAACAGTGATGTATGTATCCTCATGATCGATGCCACCCGTGGCATCGAGGCGCAGGATATGAACATCTTCCAGCTTATCCAGAAGAACAACAAGAGCTTGGTCGTCGTCGTCAATAAATGGGACTTGGTGGAAGACAAGAGTCAGAAAGCCATCGACTTCTTCAAGAACGCCATCCATAACCGCATGGCACCGTTCACCGATTTCCCGATCATCTTTGCTTCGGCGCTGACGAAGCAGCGAATCTTCAAAGTGTTGCAGACAGCGGTGGATGTGTACAAGAACCGCACGACCCATGTGGGTACGAACAAGCTCAATGAGATCATGCTGCCGATCATCGAGCAGACACCGCCTCCATCGACAAAAGGTAAGTTCATCAAGATCAAATACTGCTCGCAGTTGCCGAACACACAGATCCCCTCGTTCGTGTTCTATGCCAATCTGCCGCAGTATATCAAGGAGCCGTACCGCCGTTTCCTTGAGAACAAGATCCGCGAGAACTGGTCCATGCACGGCTGTCCCATCAATGTGTTTATTCGGCAAAAGTGATTTGGAAGTCCGGACTTCTGGACTTCTAAAGTCTGTACTTCCGGACTTCTAATAAAATAAATAATACAATGCGTAAGCTTTTATTCTTTTTCTCTCTTCCTCTTCTTATGGCTTGCTCCGGCAAGCCGTCGGGCCCCGATGCTGCCCAGTTGGCAGCCAATGCTGCCAAGACCTATTACGAGCAGCTGTTGAAAGGCGACTACGGCAGTTTCGTGGACGGCCGTTACCAGCCCACGGCCTTGCCGGAGAGCTATCGCCAGCAGCTTATTGCCAACGCAAAGATGTTTGTCGGACAGGAAGAGAAAGAGCATAAAGGCATCAAGGGCGTGGCGGTGGCTGACGGTCGTGCTGACACCGCTAAGCATGTGGCTAATGCTTTCCTCACCTTCACTTATGGCGACGGGACAAAAGAACAAGTGGTCGTACCGATGGTAGAGGTGAAGAAGGTGTGGTATATGCGATAAACGATTCCTATTTTCCCTCCACCTCTTTCACTTTCCTAAATAGGTCGGAAGCAAAGACAAGGTCGTTGAGTTCTTTGTTTGTAGAACTCATGACATCGTCTTTGGTTCCCTGCCATTCCTTGTGACCTTTATAGATAAAGATAATATTCTCACCGATACCCATCACCGAGTTCATGTCGTGGGTATTGATGATGGTTGTGATACCATATTCCTTTGTAATTCCCGAGAGCAGTTCGTCGATGACGAGCGACGTCTTAGGATCCAGTCCTGAGTTTGGCTCGTCGCAGAAGAGATACTTGGGGTTGAGTACGATGGCGCGTGCGATGGCCACCCGTTTCTGCATGCCTCCGGAGATCTCGGCGGGATATTTGTTCTGTGCGTCGAGCAGGTTGACACGCTCCAGACATTCCTGGGCCCGTCGGTCGCGCTCGCGGCTGTTCATCGGTGCGAACATATCGAGTGGAAAGCGGACGTTCTCAAGCACGGTGAGCGAGTCGAAGAGCGCCGAGCCCTGGAACACCATGCCCATCTCACGCCGGAGCAGCACCTTGCTCTTCTTGTCCATCGAGAGCACGTCGCGCCCGTCGAAGAGCACGTCGCCGCTCGTAGGCGTGAGCAGTCCCACGAGATTCTTCATCAGCACCGTCTTTCCGGAGCCGCTCTGACCGATGATGAGATTGGTCTTTCCCGTCTCGAAAACGGCGTTTATATCGTAGAGCACGGTCTTGTCTTCAAAGCTCTTTGTCAAGTGTTTTACTTCAATCATGACAGAAATAATTAGGACATGAGAATCAGGACAGCAGTTCTGTGAGGAACACGTCGGAGAAGAGAATGAGCACGCTCGAGCACACCACGGCGTTGGTCGAGGCAGTGCCGACCTCCACGGAGCCGCCCTCCACGGTATAGCCGAAGTAGGATGAGACGCTGGAGATGATAAAGGCGAAGAAGAGGCTCTTGATGATACTCATCCACACGAACCACTGGTTGAAAGCGTGGTGCATGCCTGCCGTGAGATCCTCCGGGGACATCATGTGACCCACGAAAGCAGTAGCGTAGGCTCCGATGATACCTAAGGCGGAGGAGAAGATGACGAGGAACGGCATGATGGTCACCAAACCGAGGATCTTCGGCAGGATGAGGTAGGAAGCCGAGTTGACGCCCATGATGTCGAGGGCGTCGATCTGCTGCGTCACGCGCATCGTGCCGAGCTCAGAGGCAATGTTCGACCCGACCTTACCCGCGAGGATCAGACACATGATCGACGAGGAGAACTCGAGGAGCATGATCTCACGCGTCACATAGCCCGTCACCCAGTGAGGCATCCACGGGCTCTGGATGTTGACCTTCATCTGAATGCATATCACGGCACCGATGAAGAAACTGATGAGGAGCACGATGCCGATGGAGTCGACACCGAGCTGTGACATCTCCTTGATATAGCGTTTGGCAAACATGCGCAGGCGCTCCGGAATGGAGAACGTGCGCCCCATGAGCATGAGATAGCTTCCGAAAGTCGTCAGATAGCGATGCAGTAACCTGATTATAAACATACGTGTGAACTGTTCTTTCCGTTTCTATGCTTGCAAAAGTACCCAAATTCCTATTAAAAACTGCAATAATGGAGATAGTTTTTCCTTTAAGCAACGTTATTATTCCTTTTTTTAGTAATTTTGTGGCAAAATACACATCATGGAAGAAGAAAACACACAGCGACAGATAATGCCGGATGTTTCAGAGAATGTGGCACCTGTTGCCATGAACGATTCTACGCAGCAGCTCCCCGAAGCGGATCCACAGGAGCACACGATAGCTGATCCGCAGGCCGATGAATCGGCTGACGCATCCTCCGGCGCGGCGGCTGATGATTACGACAACCTCTCGCCCGAACAGGTCGACGAGCTGCTCAAGGAGCGTCTCCCCCGTCAGGAGCTTCACACCAAAGGCTTAGTGAAGCGCTACGGGCGCCGCACCGTGGCCGACAACGTATCGTTCAACGTCAAGCAGGGAGAGATCGTCGGGCTCCTCGGTCCTAACGGAGCCGGTAAGACGACATCGTTCTATATGACCACGGGACTGATCATTCCCAACGAGGGCCATGTCTATATCGACGACAAGGAGATCACCAGCTATCCGGTGTATAAGCGTGCTCGCGCCGGCATCGGCTACCTGCCGCAGGAAGCCAGCGTCTTCCGCAAGATGTCGGTGGAGGACAATATCATGGCGGTGCTGGAGATGACGAAGCTCACCCACCAGCAGCAGCTCGACAAGCTCGAGAGCCTGATCGCCGAGTTCCGCCTGCAGAAAGTGCGCAAGAACAAAGGTGACCGTCTCTCGGGTGGTGAGCGCCGCCGCACGGAGATAGCGCGCTGCCTGGCCATCGATCCGAAGTTTATCATGCTCGACGAGCCTTTTGCCGGTGTCGACCCTATCGCCGTGGAGGATATCCAGCACATCGTCTGGCGACTGAAATATCGTAACATCGGCATCCTTATCACCGACCACAACGTTCAGGAGACGCTTTCTATCACCGACCGCGCTTATCTCCTCTTCGAAGGCCGTATCCTCTTCCAGGGTCTCCCAGAGGAGTTGGCTGAGAACAAGATCGTGCGAAAGAACTACCTCTCCGACAACTTCGTCTACCGTAAGTTCCAGTCAAACGAGGACGATCGTGCCTTTGCGGCCAATGCTCGCAAGCAGCTGCTCAAGGAGATCAGCCGGTGACAGGAGCAATTATTCTGCGTGAATTCTGCGTTCCAGCCATCGTGCCTCAACCGTGTCACGATTCTCTCTCATTCGTGTCACGATTCTACCTCATTCGTGTCACGATTCTACCTCATTCGTGTCACGATTCTACCTCATTCGTGTCACGAAGCATATTGCCAATTGAACGTTCCCGTTAAAAAAACAAATTTTATTCCTTATATATTAGGTACTTTCGTTAATTAGCACTAACTTTGCACCCTGTTGTAGACTCGGCAAGAGAGCACACACACTATAAGAGGCAAAAATAACAAAATAAAAACAAGAATATAAATGAAAGTATCATTCGATTGCCCCGATAAGATCAACGGCCTGCTGACCGTTACCATCGAGGAGGACGACTACAAAAACGATGTAGAAAAGGAGTTGAAGAACTATCGTAAGCGTGCCAACGTGCCCGGCTTCCGTCCTGGCATGGTGCCTATGGGCCTTATCCGCCGTCAGTATGGCAGCGCCGTGAAGATGGACGTGGTGAACCACAAGCTCTCCGACGAGGTGAATAAGTACATTGCTGACAACAAGATCAACATGCTCGGCATGCCGATGGGCTCAGAGAAGCAGGAACCCGTGGATCTTGAGAAGCCGGCTCCCTACACCTTCATGTTCGACATCGCTGTGGCTCCTGAGTTCGACATCGAGCTCTCTGACAAGGATACCATCGACTATTACGACATCACAGTGGATGACAAGCTCGTTGACCAGCAGGTGGACGGTTTCGCTTCCCGCTTCGGCAGCTATCAGAAGGCTGACGAGTATAAGGAGGGTGACGTGCTCAAGGGTGACCTTCGCGAGCTCGACGCTGACGGCAACACCAAGGAAGGTGGCGTTGAGGTAGAAGGCGCTACGATCATGCCGCAGTATCTGAAGAACGACGACCAGAAGAAACTTTTCGAGGGTGCCAAGGCCGGTGACATCATCACCTTCAATCCTTACAAGGCTTACGACGGCGGTGCCGAAGTCGCTACGCTGCTCCGCGTGGACCGCGACAAGCGCGACCAGTACCAGGGCGACTTCAGCTATCAGATCACCGAGGTGCAGCACTTCGAGAAGCACGCTGTCGACCAGGAGCTCTTCGATGAGGTCTTCGGTAAGGACAAGGTGAAGGATGAGAAGGAGTTCCGTGAGAAGATTCGTGAGGGTGTCAAGGAGCAACTCGCCGTGGACGAGGATTTCCGTTTCCTGCAGGATCTGCGCAATTATGTTGAGCAGAAGGTCGGTCAGCTCACTTATCCTGACGCGCTGCTCAAGCGTGTGCTCAAGGAGAACAACAAGGACAAGGACGACGAGTTCATCAATAAGAATTATGAGGCAAGCCTCAAGGATCTCACATGGAGCCTGGCTAAAGATAAGCTCGGTGCCAAGGCCGGTGTCAAGATCAACGACGACGACGTGAAGAACGTTGCCCGTGAGGTGGCACGCGCCCAGTTCGCGCAGTACGGCATGCAGAATGTCGGCGAGGAGTATGTTGACAACTATGCCAACGAGCTGCTCAAGCAGAAGGGCTCAGCCAACCAGTTTGCCGAGCGTGCGCTCGACGAGAAGCTCGTGGCTGCCGTGAAGCCAGTGGTGAAGCTCAACCACAAGGAGATCTCGCTCGACGACTTCAATAAGATGGTAACAGAGGAGCAGGCTCAGGCCTAACCCGCTCTGGATGCTATAGAAGCTATAGACACTATAGAAGCTATAGAAGGTGTCTGAGCGAAAGCTCAGATCATTATAGGTCCCGCCTGGTTCATTCCAGGCGGGACCTGTTGTATCTTGGCAGTTGGAAGGCTCGTTGTTTCTTCGCGGCGGAGGGCTGCGATCCCCTGAAGAGCCTTGCACTTAAATAGATACTTCAAAAAAATATTCGGTAAATCTTTTGGTTTCTGAGAAAAAACAGTTATCTTTGTATAATGAAATATCAAACATGGGCAAGAAAAAATAAATATTCTTGGCATGATGTTTGCAATCAATGAAACCAATGTGGGATTCTTCCCACGGTTTGTTGAACTATAAAAGAAGGAAAATAATGAACAACGACTTTAGAAAGTTTGCTACCAAGAAACTTGGAATGAACGGCTTGGTGCTCGACGATGTGGTGAAGGCACAGCAGCAGTACCTCAACCCATATATCCTTGAGGAGCGTCAGCTCAATGTTACGCAGATGGATGTCTTCTCCCGCCTGATGATGGACCGCATCATCTTCCTCGGCACGGAGATTGACGACTACACAGCCAATACGCTGCAGGCCCAGCTGCTCTATCTCGACTCTGTGGACAATGGCAAGGACATTTCTATCTATGTCAACTCTCCCGGCGGCTCTGTCACGGCAGGCTTGGGCATCTACGACACGATGCAGTTTATCACCTCGGACGTGGCCACGATCTGCACGGGTATGGCCGCATCGATGGCCGCTGTGCTCCTTGTCTCAGGTACGGAGGGTAAGCGCTCTGCGCTGCCTCACAGCCGCGTGATGATCCATCAGCCGCTCGGCGGCGTGCAGGGTCAGGCTTCGGATATCGAGATTGAGGCCAAGGAGATCCTGAAGTTCAAGAAGGAGCTCTACACCATTATTTCAGAGCATTCGCATCAGCCTTACGACAAGGTGTATAAGGACTCTGACCGTAACTACTGGATGACAGCCGAGGAAGCTAAGGAGTACGGCATGATCGACCAGGTGCTGAAGAAGAAATGATCGGGTGAGACCCCGTTCTTCAAGCAATACGGTCGATAAACGAAAAAGAGAAGAAAGACAAATGAAAAAGAAAACATGTAGTTTCTGCGGGCGCAGTGAGGATCAGGTGAAGCTGCTCATCACAGGTATCAATGGTTACATCTGTGAGGATTGCGTCCAGCAGGCTTACAAGATAGTACAGCAGACCGGTGTGCTCGGCAATCAGCAGCATGCCGATGCTACCCCTTACCGTCCGAAGACGAAGATCCCCAAGCCGGTGGAGATCAAGAAATATCTCGACCAGTATGTCATCGGTCAGGATGAGGCTAAGCGCTATCTCTCCGTGGCCGTCTACAACCACTACAAGCGTCTGCAGCAGCCGGAGACCGATGACGGCGTGGAGATCGAGAAGAGCAACATCATCATGGTGGGCTCTACGGGAACGGGTAAGACCTTGCTCGCCCGTACCATCGCCCGTCTGCTCGATGTGCCGTTCACGATCGTCGATGCCACGGTGTTCACCGAGGCCGGCTATGTGGGTGAGGACGTGGAGAGCATTCTCTCCCGCCTGCTACAGGTTGCTAATTATAATGTGGCAGCGGCAGAGCGCGGCATCGTATTCATCGATGAGATTGACAAGATCGCGCGCAAGAGCGACAACCCCTCCATCACGCGTGATGTCAGCGGTGAGGGTGTGCAGCAGGCGCTTCTCAAACTGCTTGAGGGCACGATGGTCAACGTGCCGCCACAGGGTGGACGCAAGCATCCCGATCAGGAGTATATCCATGTGAACACGAAGAATATCCTCTTCATCTGCGGCGGTGCTTTCGACGGAATTGAGCGGAAGATCGCGCAGCGCCTGAACACCCATGTGGTGGGTTACAACTCGGTGCAGAACGCCCGCAACGTAGACAAGAAGGATCTCATGAAATATATCGTTCCGACGGATCTCAAGTCGTTTGGTTTGATTCCCGAGCTCATCGGCCGTCTGCCCGTGCTTACTTATCTCAATCCGCTCGACAAGGCAGCGCTGAGGCGTATCCTGACGGAGCCGAAGAACTCGATCATCAAGCAGTACACAAAGCTTTTCGAGATGGACGGCATCACACTGACGTTTGATGAGGATTGTCTCGACTATATCGTCGACAAGGCCGTGGAGTATAAGCTCGGCGCACGTGGGCTCCGGTCTATCGTGGAGGCTATCATCATGGATGCGATGTACGAGATTCCTTCGAAGCGTATCAAAAAGTTTGAAGTGACGCTCGACTACGCCAAGAAGCAGTTGGAAAAAGCACACTTGCAGAAATTGGAGTCGGCCTAAGGCCGGCTTCGTCCCCCCTATGCCATCCCTAAACAACGTTACTATGAAATTGGATCTTACTGAAGCATTAAAGAAATATTTCGGGTTCGACTCATTCAAAGGCGACCAAAAAGACATCATCAACCATCTCATGGCCGGCAACGACACCTTTGTGCTCATGCCTACAGGAGGCGGTAAGAGTCTTTGTTATCAGTTGCCCTCGCTGATGATGGACGGCACGGCCATTGTCGTGTCGCCGCTCATCGCCTTGATGAAGAATCAGGTCGATGTCATCAACGGATACAGTGAGGACGACTCCGTGGCTCATTATCTTAACTCTTCGCTCAACCGTGCGGCCGTGAACCGGGTGGAGAAGGATGTCAAGGAGGGCAAGACGAAATTGCTCTATGTGGCTCCGGAATCTCTGAACAAAGAGGACAACCTGCCTTTCTTTGAGTCGTTCAAGATCTCTTTCATAGCCGTTGACGAGGCTCATTGCATCTCTGAGTGGGGACATGATTTCCGTCCCGAATACCGCAACATCAAGCCTACGATAGACAAGATCGCCGCGGCGCGAGGCGTGGAGCATATTCCTGTTATAGCTCTTACGGCTACGGCTACGGACAAGGTGCGGATGGATATCAAGAGCAACTTGGGCATGCCGGACGCGAAAGAGTTCAAGAGCTCCTTCAACCGTCCGAATCTTTATTATGAGGTGCGGCAGAAGGTGAGCGACGAAGATACCGACAGCCAGATCATCAAGTTTATCAAGCAACATCCCGGGAAGAGTGGCATCATCTACTGTCTCTCGCGAAAGAAAGTGGAGGAGCTCGCCAAAAAACTTTGCCTCAATGGGTTCCGTGCCGCTCCTTATCATGCGGGACTTGACAATGATGTGCGGGCGAAGACGCAGGACGACTTCCTGAAGGAGAACATCGACATCATCGTGGCGACCATTGCCTTCGGAATGGGTATCGACAAGCCCGACGTACGCTTTGTCATTCATTATGACATTCCCAAGAGTCTTGAAGGTTATTATCAGGAAACGGGACGTGCCGGCCGCGATGGGGGAGAAGGCATCTGCATCGCGTTCTATTCGCCGAAGGACCTGAAGAAGCTCAGTAAGTTTATGGACTCTAAGAGTGAGACGGAGAAAGAGATCGGGCGCCAGCTCTTGGAAGAGACGAAGGCATACGCGGAGACAGCCGTATGCCGGCGAAAGGTTCTGCTCAATTATTTTGGAGAGCCTTATCCAAAAGACAACTGTGGCAATTGCGACAACTGCAAGCACCCGAAGAAGTATGTGGAGGCTACCGATGCCTTAGTGTGTGTGTTGGAGGCGATCAGCGCGCTCAAAGGCAAGTATGAGCAGACCTATGTCGTCGACTTCGTGCGCGGGCGTGCCACGGATCATATTGTGAGCGACGGCAACGACAAGTTGCCGGAGTTTGGCAATGGCAAGGCCATCAACGATGAGGCCTCCTCAATTTGGAATCCGGTCATCCGACAAGGCATGATCGCGGGATTCATCCGAAAAGATATTGAAAACTACGGTTTGCTGAAGATCACCGCTTCGGGGCGGGAATGGCTCAAGGAGCCCCGCCCATTCATGGTAGTACCCGACCGTGAGTTTGTGGACAGTGAAGAGAATGGGGAGGGCGGAACCTCCGCGCTTGACATGGGACTTTACCAGCAGCTCAAAGGGTTGCGGCACGACGTGGCGAAGAAGCACAACCTTCCGCCTTATGTCGTATTTCAGGACATCTCGCTCACGCAGATGGCTACCACCTTTCCTCAGACTATGGAGGAGCTCCAGCAGATTCAGGGCGTAGGGCAGGGCAAGGCTCGTAAGTTTGGAAAGCCGTTCGTCGACTTCATCAAGAAGTATTGTGAGGAGAACGACATACAGCGCTCGGACATCATGCGTGTCATCACGATACCGAACAAGTCGAAGCGCAAACTGAAGATCATTGAGATGATCGACCGCCGCATTCCGCTGGAGGATATCGCGGAGACGCAGGGTCTTGATTTCGACGACCTGCTTGATGATATCGAGTCGATCGTGAACAGTGGAACGAAGGTCAACATCGATTATTATGTCAACGACGAGGATGTCGTCGATCAGGATGAGATGCAGGATATCCTTGACTACTTCCGTCACAGCGACAGCGATGATATTGACAAGGCTATCGACACCGTGGATATCTACGATGACGATGACGGGCTCACGGCGGAGGAGAAAGCACGCTTAGGGCTCATCAAGTTTCTCTCCGATGCCGGTAACTAAAGGTTATATTATAGAGGCTATAAAAACTATAGAAGCTATGTAGGGCGGCGGTTGAGCCGCCCTCTTTTTTTTAGGATCATTGCTCTTTCCGCTTCATTCTTTCCTCTTAACTCTTTTTATAGCACGAATGGTACCTTATGTGCCGATTTATTGCTAATTTTGCATGCAATAAATTTATAAGGTTACTATCTATGTCATCATTTGTTGCAGATAAAATCGTTATGGACGGTCTCACTTTCGACGACGTCCTCCTTATCCCTGCTTATTCTAATGTACTGCCCAAGCAAGTGAGCCTTCAGGCAAGGTTCTCACGGCACATCCAGCTTAACATCCCCTTTGTGACGGCTGCCATGGACACTGTTACGGAGTCGTCGATGGCTATTGCTATCGCACGTGAGGGTGGCATCGGTGTCATACATAAGAATATGCCGATCGACGAGCAGGCTCGTCAGGTGGCTATCGTCAAGCGGGCAGAGAACGGTATGATCTACGACCCTGTGACGATTCGTCGCGGCAAGACCGTGCGCGATGCACTGAGGATGATGGCTGAATACCATATCGGCGGTATTCCTGTTGTGGATGGCGAAAACCATCTCGTGGGTATCGTCACGAACCGTGACCTGCGTTTCGAGCGCCATATGGACCGTCTCGTGGATGAGGTGATGACGAAGGAAAACCTCGTCACGACCCATCAGCAGACAGACCTCTCCAACGCCGCGCAGATCCTGCAGGAGAACAAGATTGAGAAGCTCCCCGTTGTGGATGGCGATAATCATCTCATCGGCCTTATCACTTATAAAGATATCACCAAGGCCAAGGACAAGCCCAATGCCTGCAAGGACGACAAGGGCCGTCTGCGGGTGGCTGCGGGTGTAGGTGTCACCGTGGATACGTTAGAGCGTGCGCAGGCACTGGTAGACGCGGGTGTTGACGCGATTGTCATCGATACGGCTCACGGTCACTCCGCCGGTGTCATCGGCAAGCTCCACGAGGTGAAGAACGCCTTCCCTCAGCTCGACATCGTCGTAGGTAACATTGCGACAGGTGAGGCTGCCAAGTATCTCTACGACAACGGTGCTGACGGTGTGAAGGTCGGTATCGGTCCGGGTTCAATCTGCACGACACGTGTCGTTGCGGGTGTCGGTGTGCCCCAGCTCTCTGCTGTCTACGATGTCTACAGTGTGCTGAAAGACACGGACGTGCCTCTTATCGCTGACGGTGGTCTGCGTTATTCCGGTGACATTGTGAAGGCTTTGGCTGCCGGCGGCAACTGCTGCATGATCGGCTCGCTCGTGGCCGGAACGGAGGAGAGTCCCGGTGACACGATCATCTATAACGGCCGTAAGTTTAAGACTTATCGCGGTATGGGCTCGCTCGAGGCCATGGGTCAGAAGAACGGTTCCAAGGACCGTTATTTCCAAAGCGATACGACAGACGTCAAGAAGCTCGTACCCGAAGGTATCGCAGGACGTGTGCCTTATAAGGGAACGGTTCAGGAAGTTGTATATCAGTTGACGGGTGGCTTACGGTCAGGCATGGGCTATTGCGGCGCTCACAACATCGACGAGCTCCACAACGCTAAGTTCACGCGTATTACTAATGCCGGTGTTCTGGAGAGTCATCCCCACGACATCACAATTACCTCGGAGGCACCTAACTATTCGCGTCCGGGTGAAGAATAAAGCATGAATATAAGAAAATCAGTTTTATCAACAGCAGTAGTCATTGTTGCGCTTGCGGCAATGGCTGTGCCGTCCGGAAGAATATCGTCTTCTTTCTCCGCGTCGTCGGACAGTGTAAAGGCAAGCACCGACTCTTCGAAGCAAGGGGCTGTGGTGCCACAGTCTTCTGTCATCGATGAGGTGATATGGGTTGTCGGCGATGAGCCTATCCTGAAGTCGGATGTGGAAGAGATGCGTATGCAGGGTCTTGCCGAGGGTATAAGCTTCGGCAGTGATCCCGACTTCTCTATCCCTGAGCAGATTGCTGTTCAGAAGCTCTTTCTGCATCAGGCTGAGATCGACTCCATCCAGGTTACCGAGGCTGAGATCGCTCAAGGCGTAAACCAGCAGATCAACCGATGGATAGAGATGGCAGGCTCCAAGGAGAAGTTGGAGGAATATCGTAAGCAGAGCATCAACGACATGCGCTCGGATCTGCATGACCAGTTCCGTGACCAACAGCTCATTCAGAAGATGAAAGAGAATTTGGTGAAGGATGTGAAGGTGACACCGGCCGATGTGCGTGCTTATTTCCGTAACCTTCCTCAAGACAGCATTCCTTTTGTCCCTACGGAGGTGGAGGTCGAGATTCTTGTCAGTGCACCGCGTATCAAGCAGGCGGAGATCAATCGTGTCAAGGATGAGCTGCGCAGCTTCACGGATCGTGTGAACAAGGGAGAGACGACGTTCTCTACCTTGGCACGCCTCTATTCGGAGGATCCGGGGTCAGCGCGTCAGGGAGGTGAGTTAGGTTATGTCGGGCGCGGTATCCTTGATCCTAACTTCGCCGCCGTGGCTTTCAACCTCACCGATCCGAAGAAAATCTCTAAGATTGTCGAGTCGGAGTTTGGTTATCACATCATTCAATTGGTGGACAAGCGTGGAGACAAGATCAATGTGCGTCATATTCTTCTGAAGCCGAAGGTGTCGCAGGATGAGATTGACGCTGCTACACACCGCCTCGATTCTATCACAAACGATATCCATGCGGGGAAGTTTACGTTTGAGCAAGCCGCCTCTTATCTCTCGGATGATAAGGATACGCGTAACAACGAAGGCCTGATGTCCAACAATACTTCTACCGGCATGACATCCCGTTTCCAGATGAAGGATCTGCCTACTGAAGTGGCGAGAGTCGTTGATACGATGAAGGTGAACGAGATCTCCAAGCCTTTTGAGATGATCAACTCCAAGGGTAAGACCGTTGTGGCGGTGGTGAAGCTCAAGAGCCGTACGTTAGGTCACAAGGCAACGATCACGGAAGACTTCCAAGTGATGAAGGATGTCGTGCTCAATAAAGAACGGGAAAAGACGATCCACGACTGGGTGGTTGACAAGATCAAGCACACGTATGTAAGGATGCTGCCCCAGTATCGTGTGCCGGGGAAATATGAATACCAGGGATGGGTAAAATCTTAGGAAACAGGGGAAGAGCCAGCATACTGTTGCTCTTCCTTTTTGCGGTTGCTGTTGTCTTCGCAATGACCCCCGCACGGAAGCGGAGGGTGCCGAAGCAGGTCGATACGCGTGTGTACTTGAGGCATGCGGATGAACTGAAGTATGACGAATACGGTCCTAATCCCGATGCGCAGATAGCTAAGGGACATGTGCATTTTGTCAACAGAGGTGCGACATTGCTCTGCGACAGTGCTTATTATTATCAGGCAACCAACTCGTTTCGTGCCTTCGGCCACGTGCGCTTCCGTCAGGGGGACACTTTGTCGCTGACATGTGACAACGCGTGGTACGACGGCGAGGGACAGATGATGGAGGCGCGAAAGGATGTAGTGCTCAAGCATCGGGGGCAGACACTTTATACAGACAGCCTCAATTATGACCGTCTGTACAATAATGCTTATTTCTTTAAGGGAGGACGGCTTGTTGACTACAGAAACAAGCTTTCAGCCGACTGGGGCGAGTACAATACGGATACGCGCGAGGCTGTGTTCTATTATGATGTACAGCTTCATACGCCCAAGAACCGGGTCTCTACCGATACCTTGTATTATGATACGAAAAAGTCGATAGCGCATATCGTGGGTATGTATACGCCCAACCGCGGTATGGGGAAGCCCGGGCCATCTATTATCCGCAGTAAGGATGGTATCGTGAAAACGACTGACGCGTTCTTCAACACCCGCACGGATCGTGCAAGGCTCTTCGGACGCTCGACGGTGGTCAACAAGGAAAAGACTATTACCGGTGACACATTATATTATAATAGTGCTACAGGGCAGAACCATGGTTACGGCAACGTCATCTTCGTTGATTCAAAAAACAAGAATAAGCTCACGGCGGGAGAAGTCAACTATAATGAAAAGACCGGTAAGGGTTATGCCACGAAGAAGGCGCTTGTCGTTGACTTCTCTCAGAAAGACACCCTTTATATGCATGCCGATACGTTGCGCTTGGAGACGTTTCACATCAATACGGACAGTGTCTATCGAAAGGTTCATGGCTATTTTCATGCGCGCGCCTTCAGAAGAGATTTTCAGGCAATGTGCGACTCGCTCGTCTATGACACGCGCGACTCCTGTCTGACGATGTATAAAGACCCTATCACGTGGAGTGACGGCCGTCAGCTCACCGGGGAGGAGATCCTTGTCTATACCAACGACTCAACGGTGCGTGAGGCTCATGTTATCGGCCAGGCGCTGTCTATTGAACTTATGAAAGACAGCACCCACTATAACCAGGTCTCTTCAAAGGAGATCTATGCTTACTTCGACCACGGTAATATTCGTAGAAGTGATGCTGTGAGCAATGTGAGGGCCATCTTCTATCCTACGGACAGCGGTGATTCGACACTCATCGGGCTCAATTATGTGGAGTCGGACACGATGCGTATGTTCATCTCTCCAAAACGACAGTTGGAACGTATCTGGATGCCGAAGGCGCAAGGCACCCTATACCCTATGACGCAGATTCCGCCGGGGAAAGAGAAACTTGATGTCTTCGTGTGGTTTGATGATCTTCGGCCGAAGAATCCGGACGATGTCTTTGTCTGGCGGGGTAAGCCGGGAGGCTCGTCGCTGAGAATCCTCAAACGTCATGCTCCGCCTCTCCAGACCTTGCCCAATAAGGAGAAGGCCGTGACGGCGTTGGCTGACACGCAAAATGCCGGATCGAGTAAAAAAGAGATTAAACCGTCTAAATAATAGTTTACTTAGATATTCGTATTATGTCTGATGTTATCCAACTTCTTCCCGATTCTGTTGCTAATCAGATAGCTGCAGGAGAGGTCATTCAGCGTCCTGCCAGTGTCATCAAGGAACTGGTTGAGAATGCCGTAGATGCGGGGGCACATCATATTGATGTCTCTGTAGTGGATGCAGGACGTACTTCTATCCAAGTGATTGATGATGGCAAAGGTATGTCTGAGACGGATGCGCGTCTTGCTTTCGAGCGCCATGCCACATCAAAGATCCGTAAGGCGGACGATCTTTTCAACCTCCATACTATGGGCTTCCGGGGCGAGGCACTGCCTTCGATCGTTGCAGTTTCCCAAGTTGAGCTGAAGACTCGAATGGCGGATGACACTTTGGGCACCGACATTGTCATCTCCGGGTCTAAAGTTCAATCACAGGAGCCTTGTGCCTGTCCGCAGGGAGCCAACTTCAAGGTGGAGAACCTGTTCTTCAATGTTCCCGCCCGTCGTAAATTTCTGAAGTCGAATGCGACGGAGCTGAACCATATTCTCTCAGCTTTTGAGCGGATTGTTCTTGTTTATCCGGAGATAGGCTTTACGTTTCAGTCCAATGGCTCAGAGCTGTACGATCTTCGACCGGGATCATTACGGCAGCGTATTGTGGATGTCTTTGGTAAGCGTATCAATGCTGATCTGTTGCCTTTGAAGGTCGAGACCTCTGTCTGTGGACTCTCTGGCTTTGTTGGGAAACCGGAGTCGGCGAAGAAGAAAGGCGCTAAACAGTTCTTCTTTGTCAATGGCCGTTATATGCGCCATCCTTATTTCCACAAGGCGGTGCAGAGAGTCTATGAACGTTTGGTGCCTCAAGGCGAGCAAGTGCCTTACTTCATCTATTTTGATGTCAATCCACACGACATTGACGTGAATATCCATCCGACAAAGACTGAGATAAAGTTTGAGAACGAGCAGACCGTTTATCAGATTCTTTTAGCTGCGGTGCGCGATGCTATCGGCTCGTTCAGCGGAGCTTCTACGATTGACTTCGACACAGAAGGGAAGCCTGATATCCCGCTCTTTCAGCCGGATGCTCAGGGCGCTCCGTTCTCGATGCCAAAGGTGGACTTTGACCCACAGTATAATCCATTCACGCCGACTCCTAAAAGCACGGCTTCGTCTTTTGGAAATCCCGCTTCTTCTTTTGAAAGGGCAGCTTCTCACGAGGAAGCAACTATTTTCGCAGGTCCGGTATCTGCCGCATCCTTTGTCAGTCAGGACGATACGCAGGATAAGGACGGCGGGCTCTTCTTTGGGCCAGCGCAGGAAGACAAGGCCGAGGAGATAGAAGAGAAGGCTCCGCTGCACTATCAGTACAAGGGCAAATATATCATGACCGCCGTGAAGTCGGGACTGATGATCGTTGACCAGCATCGTGCCCATATCCGGATCCTTTATGAAGACTATCTTACCCGTTTGGCTGCCCACAAGATGCATTCTCAGAAAGTGCTCTTCCCGCAGTCGATCGACCTCACGCCGAAAGAGATGGTCGTTTTCACGACGATCAAGGATGAGGTGGCGCTCGTTGGTTTCGAACTCTCTCCGTTAGGTGCCTCTTCTTATGCTGTCAATGCCATTCCGGAAGGCTTGGAAGGCGTTGATGTTGTCAGTCTGCTGCATGAGATCTTCGCCGATGCTGATGCGGATAGCCGGTTGTCTAAGATTCAGGAGGACATGGCGCTGTCATTGGCGCGTGCCGCGGCCATTCCCTATGGACAAGTACTGACGAATGAGGAGATGGAAAATATTGTTAACCAACTCTTTCAGTGTACGAATGTCAACTATACGCCCGACGGCCATGCGACGCTGTGTATCATCAAGCAAAAGGATATTGAAACAATGTTGGGATAAGTTTTTCAAAAAAAACTTGGCAAAATGTTTGGCGCATTGGTAAAATCTTCGTACCTTTGCACCCGCAATTAAGAAACAAGGGCGTTTAGCTCAGTTGGTTTAGAGCATCTGCCTTACAAGCAGAGGGTCGGCGGTTCGAATCCGTCAACGCCCACAGGGGTGGTTCCCGTAGTGGCTTCGGCTGCTGCGGGATTTTTTTGTTATCATCTCCTAAATTTTCAAGCCTTTTGCCCGCTCTCTCAATGATATTTTGTAATTTTGCACGTATAATTAATTATAGAACGCGTTTTTATAAATTAGAATATAACAATTAGGTAATACGTATTATAACACTTGTTCCTATGAATCTCGATGTATTGACGGCAATCTCGCCTATTGACGGTCGTTACAGAAGCAAGACCGAAGCTCTTGCCGATTATTTTTCAGAGTATGCGCTCATCCGCTATCGCATCCGTGTTGAAATAGAATATTTCATCACGCTCTGTGAGCTTCCCCTTCCGCAACTGAAGCCGTTTGATCACAGTCTCTTTCCCCGCCTTCGTGATATCTATCTCAAATTTGATGAGAAAGGTGCACAGCGTGTGAAGGATATCGAGAATATAACCAATCACGATGTCAAGGCTGTGGAGTACTATATCAAAGAGCAGTTTGATGCTATCGGCGGGCTCGAAAGCTTTAAGGAATTTGTGCATTTCGGTCTCACCTCTCAGGATATCAACAACACTTCTGTTCCTTTGGCTTTGAAGGAGGCGCTTCACAAAGTGTTCTATCCCCAAGTGGAGGAACTTATCGCCCAGCTTCAGGCTTATGCGGACGAGTGGAAAGACGTGCCGATGCTCGCTAAGACTCATGGACAGCCTGCTTCTCCCACACGCCTCGGTAAAGAAATTATGGTCTACGTTTACCGTCTGACCGAACAGCTCAACACGTTGAAGGCTGAAAAGATCACGGCGAAGTTTGGTGGTGCGACGGGCAACTTCAATGCTCATCATGTGGCTTATCCTGATTACGACTGGCGTGCTTTCGGTAATCGTTTTGTGAGTGAGAAGCTCGGTTTGGAGCGTGAGCAGTACACGACGCAGATCTCCAACTACGATTATCTCGCAGCCATCTTTGATGGGATCCGCCGCATCAATACGATTATCATTGACCTTGATCGCGACTTCTGGATGTATATCTCTATGGATTACTTCAAGCAGAAAATCAAACCAGGTGAGGTAGGCTCATCAGCCATGCCGCATAAGGTCAACCCCATTGATTATGAGAACAGTGAGGGTAACCTCGGTATGGCCAACGCTGTGCTGACATTCCTGTCCATGAAACTGCCCGTCAGCCGGCTGCAGCGTGATCTCACCGATTCTACGGTGCTTCGCAACATCGGTGTGCCTCTCGGACATTCGATTATCGCTATTCAGTCGACGCTCAAAGGCTTGCGCAAGCTTATTCTGCATGAGGAGAAGATCGATGCCGACCTCGACAACACATGGGCAGTCGTAGCAGAGGCTATCCAGACCATCCTTCGTCGTGAGGGCTACCCCCATCCGTATGAGGCGCTCAAGCAGCTCACACGGACAAACAAGACGATGACAGAAGAAACTATTCACGATTTTATCAATACATTAAATGTTAAGCCGGAGGTGAAGCAGGAGCTGCTTGCTATCACGCCGCACAACTACACAGGTATATAATTTTTATTTTATCATTTCTGTGGGGAACTATAGTGAGTACAGTTCTCCATGGATTAACTAACTACTACTATGTCAGAAGATCAGGAAAAGACGCAGGCGGAACAGGAACCGCAGAAAGAAGCCCGTGAGGGCTATGCACGTCCCACAGGACAGCATCAGAATCAGAGAGATTACAACCCTGGTACAGGCCGCACCCAGCGTCCGCGAATCCATTCTATATCATCGCGCCCGCAATATAACGCTGGTCATGCTCCGGCAAACAAGCCGGCTGACGCAGGATTCCGCCCGGCAGGCTTTGGGGCTGCTTTAGGCGGCAGTGATCAGCCGCGTCAGCAAGGTTATGGTGATAACCGTCAATCCGGTTATCAGTCGCGCCAGCAAAGTTACGGAGACAGCCGCTCCGCCGGTTATCAGTCGCGCCAAGGTTATCAGCCGCGTCAGCAAGGTTATGGCGATAACCGTCAACCCGGTTATCAGGCACGTCCACGCTATAATAGCAATGGTGAGGGCGGCTATCAGCCTCGTCAGCAGAATGGTTACGGCAACCGTCAGCAGGGTGGATACAACCGTCAGCAGAATGGTTACGGCAACCGTCAGCAGGGTGGATACAACCGTCAGCAGGGTGGATACAACCGTCAGCAGGGTGGATACAACCGTCAGCAGAATGGTTACGGCAACCGTCAGCAGGGTGGTTATCAGTCGCGTCAGCAAAATGGTTACGGAGAAAGTCGCCAGAATGGTTACGGCAACCGTCAGCAGGGCGGATTCCGTGGCGGTTACAACAATAATAGCTATCGTGGTTACAACAATGCACGTCCGGGCTATGATCCGAATGCGAAGTATAGCATGAAGAAGCGCATTGAGTACAAAGAGGAGCACGTCGATCCGGATGAGCCCATCCGTCTGAACAAGTATCTGGCCAATGCGGGTGTCTGCAGCCGCCGTGAGGCTGATGAGTTCATCACCGCCGGTGCCGTGACTGTCAACGGTGCTGTAGTCACGGAGCTCGGTACCAAGGTGAAGCGATCTGACGAGGTTCGTTTCCATGACGAGCCGGTGACAATCGAGAAGAAGGTGTATATCCTGCTCAACAAGCCGAAGGATTACGTTACTACCTCAGACGATCCGCAGCAGCGCAAGACTGTGATGGATCTTGTGAAGGATGCTTGCCCGGAGCGCATCTATCCGGTCGGACGACTGGACCGCAACACGACAGGTGTATTGTTGCTGACCAACGATGGTGAGCTGGCATCAAAGCTTACCCATCCTAAGTTCCTCAAGAAAAAGGTCTATCATGTCTTCCTCGACAAGAATGTCAGCACGGAGGATCTGCAGAAGATCGCCGACGGCATAGAGTTGGAAGATGGCGAGGTGCATGCTGATGCTATCGAGTATGCCGATGAGCGTGACCATTCTCAGGTAGGCATCGAGATCCACAGCGGCCGCAACCGTATCGTGCGCCGTATCTTCGAGCACCTCGGTTACCGTGTCGTGAAGCTCGACCGTGTTCAGTTTGCCGGACTGACGAAGAAGAACCTTCGTCGCGGCGACTGGCGCTTCCTCACCGAGAAAGAGGTGGAGACACTCCGCAGCGGAATGTTCGAGTAACCATAAAGAACAGACAAAAGTTTAATCTATAAATAATCCTTGAAGTCTGTTGATGATTCTTTAGGGCTGTCGTCGGCAGCCCTCTAAGACCATCAACATTCTTTCCTTTAGGGGAACTTTGAGGGCTTAAAGTGGTTTTCAAATGAGAACAAAGGTTATCGATGCACTTCGTAGCACCGATTATAATAAGGAGATAACAGTAAAAGGTTGGGTGCGTTCGCACAGAAGCAGCAAGGCTGTAGACTTCATCGCCTTGAACGACGGCTCGACGATTAAGAACATTCAGATCGTTGTGTCACCGGAGAAGTTCGATGCCGAGATGCTGAAGAGCATCACTACGGGCGCATGTATCCGTGCTACGGGAACGCTCGTGGAGAGCCAGGGTAAAGGTCAGACCGTTGAGGTCCAAGCTCAGGAGATTGAGATCTACGGTCTCTGCCCGTCCGATTATCCGATGCAGAAGAAGGGCCAGTCCTTTGAGTACATGCGCCAGTACGCGCACATGCGTCTGCGCACGAACACTTTCGGTGCCGTCTTCCGTATCCGTCATAATATGGCCATCGCCATCCATAAGTATTTCCATGAGCATGGCTTCTACTATTTCAACACACCGCTGATCACGGCCAGTGATGCTGAGGGTGCAGGCGAGATGTTCCAGGTCACCACGCTCGACCTTGACCGTGTAGCAAAGAGCGGAAAGGTAGAGTACGACAAGGACTTCTTCGGCAAGAAGACGAACCTCACCGTGTCTGGCCAGCTCGAGGGTGAGCTCGGCGCTACGGCCTTGGGTGCCATCTACACCTTTGGTCCTACGTTCCGTGCAGAGAACAGTAACACACCGCGTCACCTCGCTGAGTTCTGGATGATCGAGCCAGAGGTCGCTTTCATGGATAAGGATGAACTGATGGATCTTGAAGAGGACTTCATCAAGTATTGTGTCCGTTGGGCACTCGACAACTGTAGGGATGACTTGGAGTTCCTCAACAAGATGATCGATAAGACGCTTATTCAGACTTTGGAGAGTGTCATCAATGAGGACTTCGTGCGTCTGCCTTACACGGAGGGTATCAAGATCCTTGAGCAGGCAGTGAAGGACGGCCATAAGTTTGAGTTCCCTATCACGGGGTGGGGTATGGATCTCGCCTCTGAGCATGAGCGTTACCTTGTGGAGGAGCATTTCAAGCGGCCGGTCATCATGACCGACTATCCTACGGAGATTAAGGCGTTCTACATGAAGAAGAACCCGGATGGCAAGACCATGCAGGGCACAGATGTCCTCTTCCCCCGTATCGGTGAGATCATTGGCGGTTCCGTGCGTGAGGAGAGCTATCAGAAACTCCTTGACGAGATTGAGCGCCGTGGCATGAAGGAGAGCACCTACAGTTGGTATCTCGACACCCGAAAGTACGGCTCCTGCCCTCACGCCGGTTTCGGCCTTGGCTTTGAGCGTCTGATCCTCTTCGTTACAGGCATGCAGAATATCCGCGACGTCATTCCGTTCCCGCGTACCCCGAAGAACGCAGAGTTCTAATTTAAGAAAAAATAAGGAAAAAAGTCACACATGTATTGATTTATTTGCTAACTTTGCACAGAGATTAACGTGCGTGACGTTTATTTGGGAGAATATATAACAAGTTAATATTAACTAATTTAATCGCTTTATGAAGTGCATTAAGACTTTATTGGTTGCAGCTTTGGTCCTTGGCGGATCATCTGTTGCTATGGCTCAAGCCACTTACACGGATAAGGAAGGCAATGAGTACACATTCAAGAAGCATGCGTTCCTGGATCTGCAGGGGGGTGCTCAGTACACACTTGGCGAGGCTAAGTTTGGTGATCTGATTTCACCGAACGTACAGCTCGGCATTGGCTACCAGTTCAATCCTTGGTTCGGTGCCCGCATTGCTGCTAACGCTTGGCAGAGCAAGGGTGGCTACAATGGTGTTACGGAGTTGGGTAACGCCGTTCCCGCCAATGTCACTTACAAATGGAAGTATGTAGCTCCGGGCATCGACTTCATCTTCAACCTCAGCAACGCTTTCTGTGGTTGGAATCCCAACCGTGTGTTCAATCTGAGCGCTTTCATTGGTGGTGGTGCCAACATTGCTTGGGGTAATGACCGTGCCAATGAGCTTGCAAAGGCTTATGAGATGCGCTATATCTGGGACGGCACAAAGGTTCGTCCGGTTGGTCGTGGCGGCGTAGAGTTGAACTTCCGTGTCAGCAAGGCTGTCAGCATCATGGTTGAAGGCAATGCCAACATCTTGACAGATAAATATAACTCTAAGAAAGCCGGTAACCCCGACTGGTATTTCAATGCCCTCGCTGGCCTGCGCATCAACTTGGGTAAGAGCTACACAAAGAAGGCTCCGGAGCCAGCACCTGCACCGGAACCACAGAAGGAAGAGTATGTTGAGCCTACACCGGCTCCGGCACCAGCTCCAGAGAAGATCGAGCCGCTGCGTCGCGACGTGTTCTTCACCATCAACAAGACTGCTGTTACTACACAGGAGCAGCCGAAGGTTGACGAGATCGTGGCTTATCTGAACAAGTATCCTGAGGCTAAGGTGACCGTGACGGGTTATGCTGATGCTGGCACAGGAAATGATAAGATCAATGATCGTTTGGCTGCTAAGCGTGCTGCCACAGTGGTAGAAGCTCTGAAGAAGGCAGGCATCGCTGAGAGCCGTATCACAAGTGACAGCAAGGGTGCACGTGTTCAGCCGTTCTCCGAGAACGATAAGAACCGTGTCTCTATCATGGTTGCTGAGCCGTAAACATACAGACCTCTTCCCCCCCTTACCCTGTAAGGAGAGGAAGTTATACCCAAGACGTTAAAACAACGCTAAACCCCGGTTTGCTATCGCGCAAGCCGGGGTTTCTGTTTTTCCTCCTCGTTTTTTCCTCCTCGTTTTTTCCTCCTCGTTCTTCTTCCTCGTTCTTCTTCCTCGTTCTTCTTCCTCGTTCTTCCCTTTTCGTTTTTCCCTCTTCTTTCTTCCCTCTTCTTTCTTTCCTTTAGTTCTGTGCCGTGCCGTTTACGGCACGGTCTTCTGCTCTCTTCAGCTCTATCGTCAGCACCTTTTTTGTGCTTCCTGCTATCTTGAACCGTTCGTCTACAGTCCTTCCTACGAGCCACATGATCAGCCCGTTGCTGTTGGTGACAACGAGCTGCTGATGACGCTCCAACGGTTCAACCTTTCTGTCTTTTAAGTAGTCGCTGACGAGCTTCGACCCGTTCATGCCGAAAGGAACGAAGCGGTCGCCGGCCAGAGCAGGTCTTAAGGTAAGCGGAAACGTGGCTGTATCTGCGTCCAAAGTGGCGATATTGCGCTCTTTGGAAGGCTGTGGAGGGATTGCCTCTGCGATTGTTACGCGAAAATTGCCATTGTGGAAGCTGTAGAGCCCTTCTTCCGGAATGCGCAGGGTAGGTAAGGGGGCTTCCCATGCCGCACGGGCATAAAAGAACAAGGTGTTATTGCTGATGACGGCCACAGTCTGTTGGCTGGTCCAGATCCTTCCGCCTTCAGTTGACGATAGCATCTCTGTAGCCTGCTGCCTGTTAAACCCGTGGCCTGAGACAAGAGACCATAGTAGAAGGCGTGGACTGGCATAGCTCCGTATCATTTTCAAGGAATAAGCCTTTCCGGAACGCGTGGCCATGGCACATCGTTGTCTGGCATCTTCGAGGCTTTGCTTCACTACTTCCGCTACGTCACCGAGGTTGTCGGCCATGCGAAGGATATTCTGCTTGGCGGCAGGTGTCACTTTTTCCAACAAAGGTATGACATCGAGCCGTAGCTTGTTGCGTTGCACGTCATCTTCTAAGTTCGTGCTGTCGGTCACATAGTCTTGCCCGATAGCGTCGAGATACTGAAGAATCTCGTTTCTCGAAACATCCAACAACGGTCTCAGGAAAATGCCGTTCTTGCGTTGCATTCCTAAGAGCCCTTTGAGGCCAGTGCCGCGAAGCATATTGAGCAGGATTGTCTCTACCTGGTCATCACTGTGGTGGGCGATGCAGACCCCTTCGGCACCTGTGTCTTGAGCGAGTTGGGCGAACCACCGGTAGCGCAGCTCGCGTGCCGCCATCTCGATGGAAATGCCACGCAGTTGCGCGAACTCCTTCGTGTCGAAATGCACGAGATGTAGCTTTACGCCTAACTTCTCGCACAGATTCTTGCAGAACGCCTCGTCGCGGTCGCTTTCTGCACCGCGCAAATGGAAGTTGCAATGTGCAGCCTCCACGTTATAGCCTTCGTCAAGTATCATCCGCAGCAGGGCAACACTGTCAGGGCCGCCGCTGAGAGCAAGGATAAAGCAGGAGGACCTGCTCTTGTCAGATGGAAGAAGCAACTTCTTGATCATACTGCAAGGGTATCGGTTTCTCCCTCCTTCTTAGGGGAAGGCTGAGGCGGAGTCTCCAACACGCCGTCCTTCATGTGTATCGTTCTGTCAGTGAGTTGGGCGAGGTTCTCGTCGTGGGTGACGATGACAAAGGTCTGACCGAACTTATCACGCAGGTCGAAGAAGAGTTGATGGAGCTCAGCCTTATTCTTCGAGTCAAGGCTGCCCGACGGCTCATCGGCAAGGACCACGGCGGGGTTGTTGACCAGGGCGCGCGCCACGGCAACACGTTGCTTCTCACCTCCCGACAGCTCATTGGGCTTGTGGAATGCACGGTCGGAGAGCCCCATAAAGTTGAGCAACTCTTCTGCACGCTCGCGCGCTTCCTTGCGCCCCTTGCCGGCGATGAAAGCGGGGATCATGATGTTCTCTAAGGCTGTGAACTCCGGGAGAAGCTGATGAAACTGGAATACAAAGCCAATGTGCTGGTTTCGGAAGTCGGCAAGTTTCTTTTCCGACAGTCCGCTTACGTCTACACCGTCCACGGTGACTGTCCCGCTGTCCGGCTTATCGAGTGTGCCGATGATCTGCAGCAGGGTCGTCTTGCCGGCTCCTGAAGGGCCGACGATGCTCACCACTTCACCTTTATCGATGTGCAGGTCGATACCCTTGAGAACCTGCAGCTTTCCGAATGATTTTGTTATTCCCTGAATGTCTATCATTTCTAAATCGTGTTTAATCTTTATTGTCTTATCCTTCCAATCAACCTATGCAGCCATTTAGCCACGCTGTCATAAGCCGACATTTCCTCCGTGTGCTGCGATTGTGCGAACGTCATCGTCTGCTTGTCGTCGCCGTATTGGTCGGGGAAAATGATCATGAGGTTTTTGCCTTTAAAATATTTTGTCAGCTCTTCTGGCAGTCGTTCCATGGCTGACTTGTACGAAACCGTGCCTTTACGGGCTGTCACTACGACGAAGAGATGGTCGTCAGCAATGGTTGTCGCCACATGGGGCAACTCGTTCCAGTGAGGCATCTCTACACACGTGAAGCGGAGGTTGGGGTGCCGGTTCGTGACAAATTGATTGATCATCTGCAGCGTGTCCAACCGGCCGTTAAACTGGATCTTACAGTCGAGGTTCACGGCGATGCGTGACAGGCGCTCCATCCATCGGTAGAACCCCGGCTCATATTGCGCGCGGGAGGGAACGGCCACGACAATCCTCCGAAGGGTGGCTAACGGATGGTAGAGCCTGGCCATGATGATCTGACGGTTGAGGCCGTTGAAAAGACTCTGATGAAATTGTCCCCAGAACTTCGGCGACACGTTCTCGTGCATGTGCATGCCGATGAGGATCTCCGAGGCCTGAAACTCCTTGAAGGCGTGCTTGATGCCGTTGGCTATGTTGGCGGCTACACGCACCTGCGTGTCGACCTTCACGTCGGAGCCTGCCGCATAGGTCTGTATCTGTTCCAGGAGACGCTGCCCGTCTTTCTGGTTACGTTGCATGTTGACATCGTCGTAGACCACATTGATGGCCACGAGCGACCGGTTCAGTTTGGGGTTACGTGCCATGATGGCAAGACTGATCAGCCGGTCAGCATACTCTTTGTATTTCACGGGCACGAGGATGCGCTCGTCATCATCGGGGATGTCTTCTGAAGGCAGCTCATGCTCGCGCAAGACCGTGGCACGCGCTGCCCATTCCGTGATGAGCGAGGAGATGATACACGTGAAGAGAATCATGATGACGATGCCGTTGAGCATACCTTCGTCGACCAGGGATGTACCGTCCTTGGTCTTGAGGTTCATGCCGACCATCACCATGGCGATGGCCCCGGCGGCATGGGCAGAGGTCAGGCCGAACATCAGGTGCCCTGCAAGGGTAGGGAGCCGGAAGAAGAAAGCGGCGATATAAGCAGCAAGGGCCTTGCCCAAGGTGCCAAAGAAGACGATGCATGCCACGACAAACAGAATGCCGCCACCTTGGAAGAGCAGGCGCACATTGATGAGCATGCCTACGCCAATCAGGAAATAAGGGATGAAGATGGCGTTGCCGGTAAACTCGATGCGGTTCATCAAGGGTGACCGCTGTGGAATGTAACGGTTCATTACCAGTCCGGCAAGGAAGGCTCCGAAAATGCCTTCCAACCCGACAAGCTCTCCTAAGGCCGCACAGAGAAAGAGCACTGCCATGACAAAGATAAACTGCATCACGGCATCACTGTAGCTACGCAGAAACCAACGAGTGAGCCGGGGAATGATGAAGAGTGTCAGGCCGACATAGACAGCGGCTTTCCCGATGAACCACAGCCAGAACAGCACGTCGCTCTTGCCTTGATACGAGGCTACGACAGCAGCGAGCACGACGAGGGCGAGGAAGAGGCTCGTCATCGTAGAGCCTACCGACAGTGTCACACTCTTCTGTTGCTGCAGGCCGTAGCGTGAGACGATGGGGTAGGCCACGAGGGTGTTCGAGGCCATCACGCAGCCTAACAGCAAGGCAGCGAGGGGCGTGTAGGCGAGGATATGAAGCCCCATGACCCAGGTAAGACAAAACGGGATGCCGAAGGTCAGAAGCCCGAAGATCAGCGTGCGCCATTTGTTCCGCACCAGCCCCTCCATGTCCATTTCCAGGGAGGCGAGGAACATGATATAGTAGAGACCCACGCGGCCGAAGAGCTCGAAGCTCGAGTCGCGAACGAGGATGTTCAGCCCATATTTCCCCACAAGCACACCGGCAAGCACCATGCCGATAAGATGCGGGATGCGAAGCTTGCCCATGATGATAGGGGCAAGGAGGATGATCAACAGCACCACGAAGAACACCAGCGTGGGGTCTGTGATGGGAAAATATGACGCAAATATCGACATCTGACGACCTTTTCTGTTAGTTAAGCAGTTTTCTTTCCTATTTTTGTGGCAAAGTTACGCATAATTTCGCTGAATTGTTGTAATTTTGCCATATTGTTTGATGATTACATTTCAAATTATATCATTATGAGAGTTGCTATTGTAGGCGCAAGCGGTGCGGTAGGGCAGGAGTTCCTGCGTATCCTTGCTCAGAGAGAGTTCCCAATCGATGACCTTCTGCTCTTCGGCTCGAAGCGCAGTGCCGGCCGTCAGTATACGTTCCGTGGCAAGGCTTACACGGTGAAGGAGTTGCAGCACAACGACGACTTCAAAGATGTGGACATCGCCTTCGTCTCTGCGGGGGGCGGCACATCGGCCGAGTTTGCTGAGACGATCACAAAATATGGCACCGTGATGATTGACAACAGTTCGCAGTGGCGCATGGATCCCGAGGTGCCGCTCGTGGTGCCGGAGATCAACCCCGAGGATGCGCTCAACCGTCCCAAAGGCATCATCGCCAACCCCAACTGTACCACGATTATGATGGTTGTCGTGCTCAATCCTATTGACAAACTGAGCCATATAAAGAAGATTCATATCGCTTCTTACCAGAGTGCTTCCGGTGCCGGCGCGGCAGCCATGAAAGAGCTCGAACAGCAGTATAAAGAGATGGTTGAGACAGGTCATGTCAGCACCATCAACAAGTTCCCTCATCAACTCGCTTATAATGTCATTCCGCAGATCGATAAGATGACGCCCAACGACTACACGAAGGAAGAGATGAAGATGTTCAATGAGACGCGTAAGATCATGCACTCGGATGTCCGCACGTCGGCTACCTGTGTGCGTGTCTCTTCGCTCCGTTCTCACTCTGAGAGCGTGTGGTTCGAGACGGAGAAGCCGTTGGAGATTAAGGATATCCAGGAAGCGTTGAAGAACGCGCCGGGCGTGACGCTCGTCCAGGATCCCACTGACCAGTATGTCTACCCCATGCCGTTGGAGAGTGCTGGGAAGGACGATGTCTATGTCGGCCGCGTGCGTAAGGACCTCGCTGAGGACAACAGCTACACACTGTGGCTCACGGGAGACCAGATCCGCAAGGGTGCGGCTCTCAATGCCGTGCAGATTGCTGAGTACCTCATCAAGGTAGGAAACGTGAAATAAATATGGTTGTTCTCACTGTCTTGCTAATATCTGTGCCATGTCGTTGAGTTCAAGGCATTGGCTACGGGTGATGTCCCGTCGCTCGTTATGATGTTCCCAGGGCGCGAGAATAAGAAGTTTGCCGGCGGCACACAGTGCAAAACGTGTGCCGCCGGGTTTGGCTAAACTTGTGAGCCCATTCTCTTGAAGGAAGACGACCGGGAAACTGCCGTCTACAAGGGCTCGCATGATGGTTTTCTGTTTCTTTTTCTCTATATCTTCTGTCGTCATGCTTCGTGAACATCGGAGTGCAATCTTCTCAGGATAGTCAAGGAGGAACCGATTACCCACGGCAGAGAAGCTAAGGTTGCCATATCTTAGGTTTCTTTGTACCTTGAAAAGTTCCGGATGCTCACGTTTCATGAGAAGACGATAAGGGTTGGTATATAAGTATTTTTTCCAGCGTTCATATTGGCCGTCCTGATATAGGATGCGGTCATTATAACCTTTAGCCCAAAGGAGCTGGCTGCGTCCATACTGTTTTGGGGTAAGGTTTTTATTGAAAGCCGGTTGCTCCTCGTGCAGGATGAGCTTTCTGAACGCTTTGTTGCATCCTACCTTGAAACCATTGATGACTTTTCCCAAAGGACGGGTGAGCTCCTCTTTGACGAAAAGGATACCATGAAGATGGTCAGGCATCATCTGTAGCATGACGACCTCAATTTCCGGATGATGAGTATGAATATCGAACCAGCAGTGCCCGACAGCCCGACCGAGCGGAGAGAGCGCTATATGTGGAAAGTCCTCTGATCCCCAAGGTGCATTCGTAGAGCCTACAATCTGTCCGAACCAAGGGGTTCTGTTAGCGGTAGTCATCGTGATCATATACATGCGACGGGCCCGATAGTCATTGCCGGAGCAGCGCCTGAGCATAGAAGGCTTTTTCTCTCCAGCGAAAGGATTGTTGGATCTGTCTGTGTGGTCGGTCATAGGTAAAAAGCTTAATGGTTGATGTTTTTGTCGTTGGTGGGAGGCTTGAAGAGGGTGGAGCCGCTTGTTGAGGCGCGCGGAGTCCATCATGAGGTTGTAGAGAGAGCCGATCTTCTGTCCCAATGAGCCTTTCTGCTGCGGCTTCGAGGCATATTCGAGGATGATCCCCTGGATGCGTTTCTGGTTCAGCTCCTGCAGGTCCACAAGGCGCCGTTCTCTGCGTGCTCGGCATCGAGCGGGTGCGATTTGAGCCATCCGCCGGCAGCATAGTGGTAGAAGTCGTTGCCGGGCTTGATCTCGTGTCGAGGTTCTTCAGGTCAATGCCCGATAATAGGCTGGTCTGTGCAAAGGCACCCAAGGCACAGAACGCCAATCCCAAGAAAAATATTCTTTTCATTATGAATGAATTAAAAAAATATTTCTTGCAAAAGTATAGTCCCGGCTATGTGCCGGCGTGCAGGATCTTCTCTACGGCAGGCGGCGTGCCTCCTCCGTGCGCTTTTGCCTGGCACGCAGCTTGAACAGATCGTTGGTGCACCAGAACATACAGAGGTTCGTATGCGGGCCCTGGTGCACGGCATACAGTTGCATGATGGCGCGGTAGGCTTCCTCCCACCGCCCCTCTTTCCGCATGGCAAAGACATCTCTCACTTCCATAGCTCACGGATTTTTATAGTTGTTTATTGATTGCCAGGAAAATCTTTACTTTGTGCTTCCCTGATAACGTCATCGGCTATATACCGATCCCCAAAGGTGTAGAGCATGGTGTCGGGGTCGTGCAGGCGTTCGTTGGTCTTTGAACGGTACCATAGATCAAGTGCACGTTCATCTGAAATATGCAGCTGTTGGGAAAGGATGGTGACAATTCTGCCAATCTTGTTCCACATAAGAAGATCACTTATCATAGGTTGTAATATTTTACGAAATGAAGATATTTATCGCATGCCTCTTGGTTGAGAAAGCAAATTTGATTATTGGGACGATGTTCTGAAAGGCGTTCCAAGCATAGATCTTTGGGCATCAGTCCCGCAATATAAGCTTCAATAGAATCAATAACGCGGTCATTAGCAACTCCTCCTTCGATAATGTCGTATTTGGCAGCAAGATCTTTACCTTGACGATTGCCCACGATAAAATCTAACCACTGCTCATCATAGTTTTCAAAATAGAGGTATCGGTATAAGGCTTTACAGTCTTCCGAATCAAACGAATAGACATTCACAATGGCCGGCTTGTTCCAATAGCGAGAACCTCTTTTAGCCCAACTTTCTGCCTGAGATTTTATATTCGTTGTATAGAACCCCGGCCCAAAGTCTAAATTCTTCCTACCAAGTGAAACGATGGGATAGCTGACAATGTCAGTTCCGCCGTGATATACAGTAATGCTCATGCCTGCCCCTCCCATTTTAAAAGGCACTGGAGAATATCATCGGTAACATTCTCCCGACTTTCTGTGTGGAGAGTATCATAAAAAGGATATATGTATTCATTAAAGATGTTTGCTTTTTTCATCCGTTTGTACATATCGGATGTAGAACAGTTGAGCCTCGATGCAAGGGACTCGACGCATGATGCCGCAAAGATGTTTTTTAACTCTACCTCCGTTGGTTGGCTTTCTATTAGATGATGGTTACTGTTCATAGTTCGTTTCCTTGTTCGCTTTCGTCTACAAATTTAGATAAAAATACTTATACTTCCAACTTTTTGGCCTACTTTCTCACAATATGAAGATAACCATCTATCCAATCTTGTTTTTTCTTGGAAAGTACAGCGGCCTGTGCGCCGTGCCTTCCTTCGTCAGCCGGCCTTGTTGGACGAACAGGGTGAGCCACTGGCGCGCCTTGCGCTCGCTGAGCCTAAACGTGCTGCGCATGATGCGGCAGGTGAGATAACGATGGGTGGAGAGATACTCCGACACCTTGCTCCATAGCTCGTCGGGGAGGTAGGCAACCGACTGAGCGGTGTACCTGGCATGTGTGAAGCTGACATCCTGACGCAGGTCACTCATCAGTCTGTCTTCGGGCAGGAAGTTGATGCCACGGAGGAAGATATTCTTGCCCGTAACCTTCTGCTGCTCCTTCTGCTGCTCCCGATGGGTCTGTTGCTCCTCGGGATAGTTCAGCGAGGCTGCGAGGGAGAAATAGCCGAGCTTAGGAATGTGGAAACGGCGGCCGCTGCTCAGCGAGTTGGTGATGTGATAACGCAAGGCCTCGAACACAGCCTTGATGTCGGCACGGCTCAGCGTACATTCGTGCTCTATGGCAGATGCCAGTTCGTCGTCCGTCATCGGTTCCTCCTGCTGAAGTCTGATAAACTTCCGCTTGTTGCCCTTGCCTTCAGAGTTGTTGATCGTTCCTATTTCAAACTTTACTTCCATAATATTTAGTATTAAGAGATTGTACTATTCAAAGACATCGGCAAAGTTACACAACGTCTTCTAATCGACCAAAACCCCGAGGGGCATAACGGCGTAGACCCATCGCGCCTCGGCCGCGTCGTGTTTCCGCCTCGGCCATGTCGTGTTTCCGCCTTGGCCGCGTCACGTTTCCGCCTCGGCCGTGTCGCGATGGGAATATTGTTGTATAGTATCTGCTTTTCTGCTTGCTTTTTATTAATTTTGCATGCAGAAAAGAACATAACGGTCTATATTTAGAAACAATGGCACGACAGCAAAGGGGTGGAGCCACCTTAGAAGAGAGATTGAAAGCATGGGGAATAACGGTTGTAACCTTGATCCCTTTCTGCTTCTTGGCAGGAGTAGTGGGAGAGGTCACAGCTAAGTACCTCCATCCTGGTTTTGTCGTTGTTGCTCTGCTTTCAGGAGTATGTTTCTTGGGGTTCTATTTTATCGTCCGCAGACAGGTGTCTATCATCAACCGGGAAAAGACGCGCGACTTTATCTATACCTTGGCTTGGGTGATCCTTCTCTTCTCTTTCTTAGAACTGCCGCGGTGCTATACGGTCCTGACAAACGATGTGCACGAAGTATCGAGCCTTTCACAGGGCGATGTGAGTAATTATCAATTCTTTCGGGTTGACCGGTTAGATCTTGACACGGCAAGGGCCGGACGGTTCATCGATCATTCGTTCCGGCATCGCCGGCACCACACGGATATCGAATTCGACGGTAACCTTGCTATCCCCATCAAAGGATTGGAGAACACCTTCCTTCTTGTGGTGAGCAGTGAGTCGGCTAACTATACATTCGGAGACGAGAAGGACTGGGAGAAGGCGGAGGACGAGGCGGCGTCGGAACTGGAAGAGAACTATCAGGAGGCGTTGTCGCTCAGCTACTATTATTTAGAGAAAGAGACGGATATAGAGAATGGGATGCTATATGCAGCCGATGCCACGGGGCTTGTCAAGCATAAGAAGGGCAGTGAACTAACCTTTCTCAGGATATGTCACGATGATGAGGCTCCCGATGCCTGGTCCGAGGTGGGATTCTTGGTAGAAATACCTTTCGCTTTTTATGTTGTTGCCACCCTGTTGGTATTTCTATTTGCCGGGACGCAGTCGGTGAAGGCCAGAAAGAAGCCCTCTGGTAAATCGGCGAAGAACCTCAGAGAAACACTGATTTGGCTGAAAGTAACCTATCCGCTCGTCATCTTAGGCGTTAGCTGGATCGTGATCTATATCATCGAACTGCTTTACGGTTTAGACAGTGATCAGCCCGACAGAGAACTGCTCTATCGGTTGGGCGCATTGGATACCATCCATTTCTATTACGACCCGCAGTGGTGGCGAGTCCTCACCTTCGGTTTCCTTCATGGGAGCATCTTCCATCTCATTGGCAATCTCTTCACGTTCTACATTGTGGGTATTTTCATGCTCCGGCAGATTGGGGCGTGGCGGACGGTAGTAGTCTTCCTGATCACGTCAGTTCTTTCCGGTATCTCTGTTCTGATCTTCTCCTATGGATCAACGGTGGGAGCGAGTGGTGGCATCTTTGGCATGATAGGAGCCTGTGTCACGATTGAGGCTGTCTGCTTCCTTGAGGACAAGCCTGTCGATATGATAGCCGTTTCCATTGCGGGTGGTCTCGGTGCGATCAACCTTCTCTTAAGTTTTGGTCACGGCATCAGTATGGCTGCTCATGTCGGTGGCTTCATCGCCGGAATCGTATGTGGCGTCGTGATCATGGTGGTGGAGAGAATTAGAGCTTCGCGTAGCATCGATTTCTGATATTCTTTGTTGGAATTCATTGTGCTTTTCAATAAAATGATGTAACTTTGTATCCATGAAACAGCGAGTAGAATATATTGACCGACTGAAAGGCTTTGCCATTCTTTGTGTTGTTATCGGACATTTCACGTTGTGGGCTATTGGAAGACTTAATGACCCGCTCCATGATTTTGTGTACCTCTACCACATGCCTCTTTTCTTCTTCCTGTCGGGAATAGTCATCAGTGCAGTCCCTAAGCCTATAAAGGTCTTGGTCAAGGCTTGTCAATTTCTTTGTCCTTTCTTTCTTGTTGGAGGCTTGGTCTACTCTTCTTATATCAATGGTAATTTCCATGATTTTATCTGGGGGCAACTTAAGTATGGATATTGGTATCTTCAGATATTGACACTATTTTATATCCTCCTTTTACCATTCCATTGGTCTAATCTCAATGGGGGGGTAGCCGTTCCGCTGTTCTCAAGGATATTGTAATGGCAATGGCTGTTTATGCTTTCCTTGTCGTAATAAATAGTTTGTTGTCTCCCGGGACTTCTTCACTGATAGGGATTGGTCAGGCTCGTTTATATTGGCCTTATTTTATCTTGGGATTCTTTTCTCATAAATATCAGCTTACGGAACGGCTGATGTCGAACAATGTAGTGATGTCTTTGTCAATGGTCTTAATACTCCCGGCTTGTATCTTGTATTTTTCCGGTTTCAAGCATATCTACAACTTTTTGTCATTAGCCTTTATCATCGTCTTTGTCTACTTGTTCAAATCGAGAGAAAGTAAAACATCGGTGATTGAGCGTGAACTGGCCAGAATAGGAAGAGGAACGTTAGATGTCTATATTTTCCATTACTTTGTGATAAGTACCGTTCATCTTGGCGCTTTCGGTCAATGGCTTGAAAATTCAGGAAACTGGTTGTTTCTTGGAATCGTTAATGCATCAGTCTCCATCGCCATAGCTTATGTCTGTGTGGGTTTTGGAAAATTAATAAGGCAATCGAAATTGATTGAAGATGTGTTGTATGGCGGGTTTATCAAGAAAATCGTGTCTGCCCTCCGCGAGACAGCTGCATAGCTTGCCGGCACCGTCGGCCATGGCAAGATTGAGATGGGAAAGCTGTCGGGAAAATCCGCATATCTGACCGCGTAGCGAAGCGTAGCCATCTTTTCGATCTTTGTGATCCGTGTGAGATAGCCTTTTGTGACCTTCGTGTCTTTCGTGGTCAGATATGGTATAACGAGTTAACCGGAGAGCATCTGTCTCCTCGGACTCCTCCCAAGACCGACGGTCTATCTGCAATCTCTGCGTTTCAAAGGCACCGTCTCTGCGTTTCAAAGGCACCGTCTCCGCGTCTCAAGTATACCGTCTCCGCGTCTCAATAATCTCCGCGGCTCTGCGCGATATTATGGCAACGGCTTCTCACGGCTTTTCTCTGCAGCATCCTTGCCATACCGGGCAGCGCATCGCGCAGCCTTTGCTGATAAGCTATAAGCAAAATGCCAAATAGCTGATAAAGAGCTATTTGGCATTTTAATATGTGCGCCTGACAGGTATGTGCGGGACCATGTCCGTGCCTTCGTTAGCAGGTGTTTGTAAGCTTGTCTTTTCATCATTTCTCGTTTTGCATTTAATTTTAAGACTTAGAGGCAAGGCATATCCCCTATTCGAAAAGCAAGAAAGTATGCAAAAGAATATCTTGAGACAATCTATCTTGTGCATTCTTCGATGAAGTGTGGCTGTCCAAGACAAGCCAAAGCGTTATCCTGAGTATGAGGGTATGGCGTGACATAATATGACTTTTGGTTGCAAAAGTATCGTATTTCCGCTGTCAAGTAAGCAGGAATGTGACTGAAATGGGAAAATAGAAAGATGAAGCAGAACGGGCAAAATAGTTTCAATCAATAAGGGAAATGCTTTGTCATCTCGATCTTTTTCATTACCTTTGTAGCCGTAGGCAGGTGAAGGCTTTTGTCATCTGCCGCGGATCTTCTCCATTCTGACAGCTTTTCTCATCTTTAATTTCTTTATTAAGATTATGCTAAAGAAAATCATACATAACACCACTTTTACCCGTAATGTAGCTCTCCCAGGCATCATCGTTCTGGTGTTGCTCTCGTTGCTCTCTGTGGTATTTCCTTTAAGAGTCAACAATTGGCTGACTTTTGTACAGTCGCTTATCTACAAAAATCTCAGCTGGGTGTATATTCTGCTCGTTTCTTTCTTTGTCATCTTCTTGTTGGCTGTCGCCTTCAGCAAGTTGGGCAACATCCGCTTAGGGGCCGACAACTCCGAGCCGCAATATGGCTTCTTCTCCTGGATCGCCATGCTCTTTGCCGCCGGCATGGGTATCGGCCTAATGTATTTTGGCGTGTCGGAGCCGATGTCGCACTATGTCTATCCTGCCCTGCCCACGATTGTCAACAAAGCCAAGGACGCGCAGTTAGCCACCTTCTTCCACTGGGGTATCCACGCATGGTCGATCTTTGCCTTGGCAGGTCTCATCTTGGCTTACTTCTCGTTTCGCTACAAACTGCCGCTGAGCATCCGCAGCGGCTTGTACCCCATATTGAAGGCGCGTATCTACGGCCCTATCGGTGACGTGGTGGATGTCTTCGCCTTGGTGAGCACCTTCTTCGGCATCACCACCTCCATGGGCTTTGGTGTGCAGCAGGTCAACGCGGGGCTGGTACATTTAGGCATCCTCCACAGCTCGAGCTTTCTCTTTCAGTGCGTCATCGTGGCGGTATTCTGCGCCTTGGCCGTCCTGTCGGCCGTAGCGGGCGTGAACAAAGGCGTGCGGCGGCTCAGCGAGCTGAACCTCGGCACGGCCATTCTGCTGTTGGTCTTTGTGCTGCTATTGGGCCCGACGACGTTCTTGCTGAGCGCGTTCTCCGAAGGCATCGGCAACTACATCGAGAGTTTCGCCAGCCTGACGTTCAACACCTTTGCCTTCGAGAAGGCGGGGCGCGGATGGTTTACGAGCTGGACCGTGATGTTCTGGGCATGGTGGATATCGTGGGCACCCTTTGTGGGCCTGTTTATCGCCCGCATCTCCAAGGGGCGCACCATCCGCGAATACATCCTTGCCGTGATGCTCGTGCCCTCACTGTTCATCTTCCTGTGGATGACCGTCTTTGGCAACGGTGCCATTTGGATTGACCGCAACGTGGTGCATGGTGCACTCTC
>Ga0256406_1000752_pt1 | contig 56687 bp, 51 predicted proteins | sample RumenRJG_03DNA_FD_185986 | JGI IMG/M metagenome (GOLD analysis project Ga0256406, IMG submission 185986) | Bovine rumen microbial communities from Lethbridge, Alberta, Canada - RJG_03 | ecosystem: Host-associated > Mammals > Digestive system > Stomach > Rumen | place: Canada: Alberta | collected...
CCTCTTCAAAGGAGACTTCGTTCTTCTGTGTCGCCATATCTGTAGGGTTTAAGGGTTATCTGTGGCAAAGATACAAAAAATCCCTTTTCATTCCCTTTGGCGAAGCCTTTCATGTACGTTTCATAACGAAAAAGGGCATGTACTGCTTTCCAATACATGCCCTATGGATATCATACCTTGTATTTTACATGTCTTATTTTCACACAAATCTTATTCTTGTTCACCGTCTGAAGGTCAGCCGGCAGCCCTCATTTCCATGAGCAACTGACGCTGGCGGTCGTTCAACTGTGTAGGCAACTGTACGTTGTAGGTGATTATCAAGTCACCATAAGTGCCGTCGCCACGGTCGTAGCCTTTGCCACGCAGACGGACTTTAGTGCCATTCTGCGTACCAGCCTTAATCTTCAGTTTTATCTTCTTGCCCGAACTGAGCTGTATGATAATGTCGCCTCCGAGCAGAGCGGTGTACAAGTCGATGTTCACCTTTGCGTCCATCTGTCCTGTGCTGTGACGTCCGAAGCCATAACTCTGACGGCTTGACGTGCGTCTGCCGGTGTTCCCGAACAAGTCCTGGAAGAAACTGGAGAAACCTCCGCCACTTCCGAAACTGCTGAAGTCGAACCCTCCGAACGGGTCACCTCCTCTGCTGCCGAAGCCGGAGAAACCACCTCCACCGCCGGATGCGCCTTGTGCCTGCTCGAAAGCTTCAGCGTCACGCCAGCGCTCACCGTACTTGTCGTACTTAGCACGCTTTTCCGGGTCACTGATGACGGCATAAGCCTCATTCAGGGCTTGGAACTTCGCCTTCGCCTTTGGGTCGTTAGGATGCAAGTCGGGGTGGAACTGCTTTGCACGCTTACGGTAAGCGGCTTTCACTTCATCTTGCGGGATGTCCTTGCTGACGCCCAGTATTTTGTAATAATCAATAAATGCCATAATTCAAAACCTCCTGTTCATTTTTCTTTTCTACTTGATTACCTACAAAAAGTATGCCTAAACACGGGGGAAAGGTAAAAAGGTAGAAAAGTAAAAAGGTAAGAACAGGGTGGATGATGAATAATGTAGAAGGGTAAAGGGTGAATTATTTCATTGAGTCGCCTATGAAGGAGAGGGGCAGAATGTCCTTGACAGATTTAACGACATAGACTCCTTCGGTGCCGTAGAGTAGTATGCGGACAGGCTGTTTGTAGCGGTCCTCAATTTCAGTCATCACCTGGCGGCATGAGCCACATGGTACAATGGGTTGCGGCATGAAGCCGCTGGCATTGCGGGCGGCGATGGCGAGAGTTGTTATAGGCTGCTCCGGGTGCTGTGCCTGGGCAGCGAATATGGCGGTGCGCTCGGCACACAGCCCTGAAGGGAATGCCGCATTCTCCTGGTTTGCGCCAATGACGATGGTACCGTCTTTCAGCCGTAGTGCTGCACCGACAGCAAACTTGCTGTATGGAGAATAGGAATTGCGCGTCGCTTCCTTTGCCTTCTCTATGAGTTCCTGCTCCTCTGAAGACAGTTCCTGTGGCTGGCAGTAGCCTATGGTTATGCTTAAGTTGATGTGCTTCATAATATATAAAGATTTTAGTCGGTTAGTTCGGTTGTCGTGAAGAAAGGCGGCGGTAGCCTTTTACCGCCGTCTACGTATATTTGCCGCTCCCTTGTGATGCTGGAATTCGTATGCTCCGATGTCCGGACGGGAGTCGCGTGGCTTTCCGTCACGGTCGTAGGCGCTGTAGCCGTTGGGAAGAACGAGACCAGAGTCGATGGCCGTTGACAGCGAATCGAGGTGGAAATCGTAGTACTGGCGGTCGGCGTCTATGTTCTTGAAATGCTTTTCACCCGTTATGGCCGCCGTGTCCTTGATATCCTCGAACTGAACGTTGACGAACCGCTCTGTGTCGAGCGTGTCAGGTTTGATGGTCCGAAGAATGCAATGGCTGAACATATAAGTTGCGCTTACGTCATCCTTGAAGTCGCCCATGACGACATCATCGGCGTAGCCGGTTACCAATGTGTTGTAGACATCAAACTGATAGAGTGGGTAGGTATGCTCATTGCGGTAGTTGGCAAAGCGAAGTGCGACGCCGCGATTTGAGTCGAAAGGATAGAACTGCGCAATTGTACAGTGGCGAAGCATTGCTCCACCGCCGAAGAATGCAGCGCAATCGTTCAGAGTATTTGTTATCTGGCAGTTGTATAAGTCAACCACACAGTTCGTCTCCAGCAGTCCGTAGCCTTGGCAGTTGTGTATAATCGTGTTGTAGGCACGCAGTTTCAGACGCTCAACACTCGACGAGTCGCACACAACACCATTGTATGCGGAGTGGATATCTGCATAGTTGAACGAGTTCTCATAAGAAGACTCATGGAAGTGGATGCCCTGCCACTGTCCCGGAACGCGGTCGTAAGGGAGATAATCGAACATCCTGTCGATGCGGTCACCACGGAATACGACGTTGTTGTCGGCTGTTCCCTCAGCAATCAGACGACCGTAGACGTCGGCACCGGCGCGCTGACCGAAGTACAATGTTGTTCCTGCCGCTACTGTGAGTGTAGCTCCGGAGTCGACTTTTAGCCCGCTTTGTATTACGATAGGTTTCGTACTCGATATTGTCGTGTCATGTTGTATTTCCAGAAGGCCGTATATGGCGGCGTCCCAGGTATATCCACGGAGGTTCACACGTTGCTGTACGCCACTCTCGAGGGTAAACACGAGGTTGTCCTCGAGCAACTGTGGAGTCTTGGCGTTATTGTTTGGCGATGTCAACTCTACGAAAACACGTATCGAATCCTTGTCGCGTATTTCTATTTCGTTGGTCTGATAGCCCTGTGACTCGCCGAGATAGATGCCGTCGACATTGACACGGAAACCGGTCTGGTTGCCTTGCTCGAGACGGACGCTGCTGCATCGTATGCCGTCGCCTGAATGGTTGTAAACCCAGAACGTGCGTGTTGCCGTCGGAATGCGTGAGAACACTGTGTCGAGCTTTACGGTATCGGTTGAGAACGTCAGCAGGTTGGATGGCGAAGTCGTAAACGAGTCGTCGTCGGAACATGCCGTTAAGAGCATTGCAAATAGTGATATAATGAGAAGTGCGTTTCTGTTCATATATCTTTTAAACGCATTTTATTAATTAATATTGTGTAAGTAGGGGATAATAAAGGATTGATGATTGTCTTTCGAACGCGAAAGACCGGAATGGTATATAAAAAGAAAGAGCGGCCTCTTGTGGAGAACCGCCCTAATGAAAGGAGGAGTGGTACCTCTTGGAGTTGAACCAAGGACACATGGATTTTCAGTCCATTGCTCTACCACCTGAGCTAAGGCACCATTTTGTTTTACAATTGAAAAAGTTGTACTGATGTACTTGTTTTCTGAATTGCGGTTGCAAAGGTACTGAAATAAATCGGTTCGCGCAAAATATTTTGCTACTTTTTTGCCAATAATTTTCAGTTACCTTTGTAACCGGTTGATAATTAGTGGAATTTTACTTCTCTTCTTTCATGTGGTCCCAGCCTTGTGCTTTCAGTTCAAACTCTTGACCGTCGCGGGTTACGAGATATTCGCCTAGTTCCTCCTTGGTGATGTAGCCAATCTGATGGATACCCTCAAGGGCTTTCAGTTTCTCGTGGTCACCGATAGGAACAGTAAAGAGCAGTTCGTAGTCTTCACCTCCGTTGAGCGCCGCAGTTGTGAGGTTCATGTTGAACTCCTCGCATGTTGATGCCGTTTGGTAGTCAATTGGAATCTCCTTTTCGTAGATTCGGCATCCGCAGTGGCTGTGCTTGCAGATATGGAAGAGCTCTGACGACAGTCCGTCGGAGATGTCCATCATTGCTGTTGGGTGGATATTGTTCTCGCGCAAGGCTTCGATGACGTCTCCGCGAGCCTCTGGCTTGAGCTGACGGTCGATTAAGTATTCCTTGCCGGCAAAGTCTGGCTGGAAATCTTCTACCATTGAGCGCCGTGCACGTAGTCCGTTGAGTTTCGCCACGTCGTTGTTCTTCTGCGCTTCGCGAACTTTCTTGTTGTAATCGTCTATCTGCTGGTAGTAGACGCTCTTCTCCCGCTCGAGAATTTGCAGGCCCATGTAGGCAGAACCGAGGTCTCCGGAGACGCAGATGAGGTCGGTCTCGTTTGCTCCGTGTCGGTAGACGATGTCTTCCTTGGCAGCTTCGCCGATGCAAGTCACCGATATTGCAAGACCCGTCAGCGATGTTGTCGTGTCTCCTCCGACAATGTCAACGCCCCATTTGTCGCACGCTTTCTGTATGCCACGGTAGATGGCTTCCACGTCTTCGACCTGTAGTCGCTTGTCGATGGCAATCGATACGATGAGCTGCCGTGGCGTTCCGTTCATGGCAAACACGTCGCTGATGTTTACCATTGCCGCCTTATAGCCCAGTTGCTCTAAAGGAGTGTAAACCAAATCGAAGTGTATGCCCTCCATGAGCATATCCGATGTGACGAGCACTTCTTTGTCGGGGTAGTGCATAACGGCACAGTCGTCGCCGACACCCATTACCGAACTCTTGTTCTTAAGTTCTATATTCTTGGTGAGCCGGTCGATAAGTCCAAACTCACCAATGCTGTTTATTTCCATTATTAACTTCTCTTTATAAGTTCACGGAATATGTCGCACATGCGCGGCTGTGCCTCGTTGGCAGCCTCCTGTACTTCTTCGTGGCTCACTTCTACAGGGTTGTCGAAGCCGCCAAGGTCTGTAATGACTGATATTCCGAATACTTTTATTCCGCAGTGGTGGGCAACTATGACCTCCGGTACTGTGCTCATACCAACAGCGTCGCCACCGATGAGGTGGTAGAACCTGTATTCTGCCGGTGTCTCGAATGTCGGTCCCTGAACGCCAACGTATACTCCGTGCTGAACCTTTATGCCCTTTTCTTCAGCGATAGTATCAGCAAGCTTGATGAGTTCGTGGTCGTAAGCCTCGTGCATGTCGGGGAATCGTGGACCAGTCGGGAAGTTCTTGCCGTGCAGAGGATGCTCCGGGAAGAGGTTTATGTGGTCGGTTATAATCATGAGGTCACCGATTTTGAACTCAGGGTTCATACCTCCCGAGGCATTGCTGACGAACAACGTTGTGATACCGAGCTCATACATGACGCGTATCGGGAACGTTACCTCTTTCATGGTGTAGCCTTCGTAGAAGTGGAAGCGCCCGTCCATCGCCATGATGTCCTTGCCGCCAAGTTTGCCGAAGATAAGTTTGCCAGCATGTCCCTCGACGGTTGAGATTGGGAAATTTGGAATATCCTTATATTGGAATTCGTAAGTATCAGTTATCTCGGAAGCTAATTGTCCGAGGCCTGTGCCCAGAACGATTGCCGTTTTTGGGTGTGTCGTCATCCTTTTTTCTAACCAGGATGCTGTTTCTTGAATTTTTTTGTACATAGCTGATAATTTTATTGTTGAATAGTTCTTGTCCGTCAAGCATAAACTTTATTTCCACCGGCAGTACGACAAGGTGCTCGCGAACTTCTTCGGACAGGCCTTCGGCGTTGCGAAGCCTTGCCGCATCCTTCTCCGTTGTCACTATAACCTTGTTGTTTCCCTCCATGGCGCTGAAGGCGTTGTTGATTCTTTCAATGTCCTTACGGCGGAAAGCATGGTGGTCGGGATAAGTCATCGGCGTAAGAGTATGCACTTTCGGGCGCAGGTCATCAATCATCTGACTTGGTCCGGCTATGCCTGTAAGCAACAGCACGTCGATGTTTATCGGCTCGATTTCCGGCAGTTTGCCTTCGGGGAAAAGAGGATATGGCTTATCGTATTTTAACGAAGTAAAGAACAACGATTGGTAAGCATACAGCTTCATCGCCTTTGTCAGCACTCGGAAGTCAATTGGATTGAGCGTATCGGGGCACTTTGTGATGATGACAATGTCCGCGCGGCTCTTGCTTTCGATAGGTTCACGGAGGCTTCCGGCAGGCAGCAGCTCATCGTAGATTATCAATCGGTGATAGTCGACAAGCAGAATATTGATGCCGGGCTTTACATACCGATGCTGGAAAGCGTCGTCTAGGATGATTACGTCAGTATCCTTGGTCTTCTCATCGTTCATAATGTGGTCGATACCCTCGCATCTGTTGGCGTCGACGGCTATGTTGATATCAGGGAATTTGAGCTTCATCTGATACGGTTCGTCGCCGATTGACCTCATTGTAGATGTCTCGTCGGCGAGGATATAGCCTTTTGTCTTTCGCTTGTAGCCACGGCTAAGGACTGCAACATTGACGTATTTCGACAGCAGACGTACAAGATACTCGACATGTGGGGTTTTCCCCGTTCCTCCGACGGTTATGTTCCCGACAGAGATAACAGGTGTAGTGAAGCTCCGGGTCTTGAGTATCTTCAGTTCGAACAGTTGGTTCCTTATTCCAATTCCTATCCGGTACAAGAAACTCAGAGGCCGCAGCCACTTGCGTATCTTTATGTAATCGCCTTCCATCAATCTTATATTTTCAGGTTTATGCTAAGTTCTCTTTATTCAATGTTCGGCTCGTAAGGCATGCGCATCTGAATTGCATCAGCCTTGTCGATATTGCGGAGCATCATAACTGGCTCGTAGAGAGGTCCGAGTTGCGAGCGTATGCCCTCGTCAAGGTAGTTGTCTCCGCTGATTTGCCCTACTAGTTGGTCGAGCCAGGACGCAGGGGCGGGGTAGGGAGAAGTGTGATATTCCTTTAGCTTTGCTAGCTGTGCAGCCTTAGCGACAGCTTCATCGAGGCCTCCGAGTTGGTCAACGAGGTGTATGCGGAGTGCATCCTGTCCGGCAAAAACATGACCTTGAGCTATCTTCTCTACTTGTGCGGTTGTCATGTGACGTCCGTCGGCAACGCGCTGGCGGAAAAGCTGGTAGCCACGGTTGATATATCCTTCGAGAATGTGCATCTCTTCGGGAGTGATAGGTCGAGAAATGGCTCCGAAATCACTATGAGCGTTGGTCTTGACGGCGTCGAACTTAATGCCGAGCTTGTCCTTTAGGAGTCCGCTTGCATCAGGGAATAGACCGAAAATGCCTATTGAGCCTGTCAGCGTTGTTGGCTCAGCGAATATCCAATTGGCAGGTGCGCTTATGTAATAGGCGCCGCTTGCTGCCATTCCACCCATGGAAACGACAACTGGCTTTTTCTTTTTCAGTTCTGATATCTGATGCCATATCTGCTCAGAGGCATACGCTGAGCCTCCACCAGAGTTGACTCTGAGTACCACAGCTTTGACATCGTCGTCGATGGCAAGCTTTTCAAGGTCGCGACAAACGGTTTGAGCGTCAATCTTATGGTTACTGTTGGGTGATGAGGCAGCCCCGTCAACAACATCACCGTATGCATAGTAGACTGCTATTTCATCGCCTTCGTCATCGTTCTCGGCAGCAAGTACGGACGGAGTGACTTGTTTTATGTTGTCATCGTCGTCAGGTTCCATTCCGAGACGCTTCTTAACGATTTTCTTAACTTCGTCGGTGTAGATGAGAGAGTCGGCAAGGTGCTCCGTAACAAATTCCTTAGTGTCGGCGAAAGTGATAACACTGTCGGCGAGCTGGTTGAGCTTTTGAGGAGTGATGTGTCGTGACTTGCTGACATCATTGACAACGTTGCCCCAGATGGCGTTGATGTATGCCTGAGTCTGGGCGCGGTTAGCATCGCTCATTTCAGTAGCTGTGTACATCTCCGGCATGCTCTTGTACGTTCCGACTTTGGCCACTTGCATCTTGATACCAAACTTGGCGAGCATGTCCTTGAGGAAGATTGGCTGCGATGCAAGACCGTGCCAGTCAATCTGACCTTGCGGATTCAAGTATATTTTATCGGCAACAGAGGCGACATAGTATGCACCTTGAGTGTATGTATCGCCGTAAGCAATAATCCATTTGCCGCTTTTCTTGAAGTTGCTGAGAGCATTGCGAACTGCCTGCAACGAAGCGTAAGAGTCGGCGGCGAAAGCTCCAGCCTCAATATATATGCCTTTTACCTTGTCATTCTTTTGAGCGTTGCTTATAGCTTTGAGGTAAGTGTCGAGTCCGATGGTGCCTTCGGTGCCGGCAATGGCAGAAAGTCTGGCGTTCTCAGAGCGCTCCTGCATCAGTCCGGAAAGGTTAAGCACGAGGACGGAGTTGTCGGCTACGCTACCGGAAGTCTCCGAAGCTGCTGCTATTCCGGCAAGTGCTATTATGCCGAAGACCGTTGCCAGTATTCCAGTTATGATGATTCCCACTATCGTGGCGCACGTGTACTTGAAGAATTGTTTCATTTTCGGTTTTTGTTATGCCAAGTGAAATTGCACAATTTTGTGGCAAAGATACGAAAAAAATTCCACCCATCAAGTCTATGTGTTAATTTTTTAGTAACTTTGCAGTCGGTTTAGCCAAAATTCCTGTTTATAGGCAAAATTCTTAGAGTACGAGGACTTCTTTATAATGGATAACACGAAAAAGACTATTGATTGCTGCGGCGATGGGTGTCACACATGCCATACTGAGTCGGTTCAAGACTTGAACCATCGGATAGACTTACTTTTACGGACGGGACAGATACTCGTTGACAGTTCGGCAGATACGAGCCGTATCCTTCGCAATATGAACCGCGCTGCCGCATTCTTTGGATTCTCCAAGGAATATCTTCATATTTATGTTGACTACTACATGCTTACGATATGCTTTGGCGACGACCATCATTCCTTCGTACGTATGCGCCGCTGCTACAAGCATGGCATAGACATGGCGGCAATACAGGACATTTCGAAGTTGACTTGGCGTGCAATATCACGAAATTACAGCATTGAGGATTACGAAGCGGCCTTGCAGTGTGTCGGTACACGTAAGCGTACATACAGCGATTGGGCAGTGGCCATTTGCGCCGGGTTCGCTTGTGGAGGCTTCTGCATTCAGTTTGGATGCGACTGGGCAGCATTCTTCTATGCGTCAATAGCAGCAATTCTGGGCAACCGACTTCGGATGTGGCTTAACGGTTGCGGCTCGAATACTTATTTCGACATTGCTGTAGCAGCTTTCGTGTCTACCATACTCGCGTGGCTGTCGGCATACATTAGTATCCCTGGAAATCCTCTCTCGGAATTCATTTCAACTTCACCGCTTGCTTTCATGCAGTCGGTTACGCCTTGGCATCCGCTCATGGCTTGCTCATTATTCATCGTTCCTGGAGTGCCGCTTATTAATTTTGTAAGCGACATGCTTGACAACCATATTGAGACGGGACTTGTCCGTGCTACCAACACGTTGCTGATGATTATCGCAATGTCGTTTGGTATCGCGATGGCTATCAAGGTGTTCGGTATCAATAACTTCGTGACGGATTTGAGTATGACCCCGCATCATACTTTCTTAGAATACGCTATAGCTGCTGCTGTCTCGGCTATAGGCTTTGCAACAATCTTCAATACGCCCCTGAGGTTAATGCCTTGGGTAGCATGTGGCGGTGTAATAGCAGTGTGCTTCCGCAACTTTGTGAACCTAGGACCATCGACCAACAATATCGGACTTGACTATGGACCGATTGTGGGAACCCTTTGCGGCTCGGCACTGATATCGATTATCAATATCAAAATGTGCCATGTCATTCATACTCCACACCAGTGCATAACGATACCGGCTGTTATTCCAATGGTGCCGGGAGTGTTCATGTACCGCGCTCTGTATGGATTGATTAACATGTCAGGTGTAGTTGGTGAGCTTACCGTTGCCACTACCAATGCCATCAAGGGAAGCCTTATCCTCATAATGATTGCCATTGGCGTTGATATTCCTAATGTCTTCGCCCGTAAATGGATACAGTACAGTCGTAAGAAACGCCTTGAGCGCAAGATTGAAGAGCGTCGTGAGAAAGGCGAATTCGTTGACCTTGACCACATTGTAAACGTCGACAGCGAAATGTTGTAGGAAGTAAAACTTTACAGGTATGGATGGATTGTCTTACAAGAATATAATCTTTGACTTGGGCAATGTGCTTGTCAGGCTCAACAGCGATGGCTGCATGAAGGCTTTCGCGGCACTTGGACTAGCACCATACCTTGACCTGTCGCAGCATTCAGAGGGTCCAGAACTGATGCATAAGCTAGGTCTGGGACTTATTTCCACAAAAGAATTTTGCGATGGAGTTAGGACTTTGTCAGGGCTTCCCATTACTGACAGGGAGATAATAGACACTGCCAATGTCATGCTCGGTGAGATTCCAACACGTAAAATGGACGTCCTGCTATCTTTAAGGGCGAAAGGCAAGCGCGTATTCTTGCTCAGCAATACGATAGACATTCATTGGGACTATTGTGTTGAGCACTTATTCCCATACGACGGTCATAGTGTTGACGATTACTTTGAGCAGGTCTTTCTGTCCCAACGTATGCATCATGACAAACCGGACCAAAGAATATTCAAGGAGGTAGTACGGCAAACGGGCATCATTCCTGCTGATACATTATTCATAGATGACCTTCCTGCGAATTGCAAAGCTGCCCAAGAGTCTGTGGGCTGGCATGTTTTCCAGAATAAGAATTTTGACGATTGGCTTGAATTGTTTTGAATTACCATGTCAAAACTTTTCATTCTAGCTTTCTGTTGCTTTTGTCTCTGTAACTTATTGATAGTCAATGCCGCTGCAAAAGGTCAACTTTGGGCTTCCAAAAGGTTAGGTTTGAGGCTGTAAAAGCTTAGGTTTTGCAACGCAAAAGGTCAGGTTTTGCGAGCCATTTCGGCAGCTTCCGTTCTACTGTAAACTTTTCTTACGTTTTTTGCGGCCGCTTGGATGATTGCGAATAATAATATAAAGCGAATATCCGCAAATGTCCAAACAACTATGCCACCCACTGCAGGAGCGCCCCTTGTGGGTGCCCGATTGCCTTGCAAGGACAAATAAAAAGGCATTAATTGTCGGTCTTCCATACCGATCGGGCGTCCACAAGGGACGCCCATGCTGTGGAATTTTGTAGCAGTTTGGATGATAGCTGATAATTATCTAATAAAATTAAATAAGCACAACCATCCAAAAACAAATGTCTCACACGGAGTTTAAAGATTTTAAAGATGTCGGCTTCGCCGATTCCTCTTTGCTGTGATGTGTGTAGCGACTAGCGTAACCAATCTTTAAAATCTTTAAACTCCGTGTGAAAGAAAATCGGTTGATTGCGTATAGTCATATATAAAAACGAAAGCCGCTGAAATTCAGCGGCTTTCTTACGGTTTATATGTAGTTTTCTACGGTTTGCCTAATGCTACCCGAAGTTGTCATAGAGGATGCTCTCAGGCTCAACTCCGAGGCTGTCGAGGTATTCTGTGACAGTCTTGATAAGCATAGGTGGACCGCAGAGATAGTATTCACAGTCTTCCGGTGCCTCATGGTCCTTGAGATAAGTGTCGCGAATGCAGTTGACAGCGAAGCCCGTATAATACTTCACACCGGCAGCATCAGCCTTCGGATCTTGACGGTCGAGGGACAGATGGAAGTGGAAGTTAGGGAACTCTTTCTCCAATTCCCAGAAGTCTTCAAGGAAAAATGCTTCCGTAAGACTGCGTGCTCCGTAGAAGAAGTGCATCTCTCGGTCGCGGCAGTTCAGTGTCTTTGTCATGTACATTATCTGTGCACGAAGAGGCGCCATACCAGCTCCACCGCCAATCCATATCATCTCCTTGCCTGACGTAAGGTTAGGATGGAAGTCGCCGTAAGGCCCGCTCATCATGACCTTGTCACCTGGTTTAAGTGAGAAAATGTATGAAGAGCCGATACCTGTCGGAACATCTTGGAATCCTACTTGTGGACGCGGCTTGAACGGAGTGGTTGCTATGCGCACGGTAAGCATTATGATATCGCCCTCGTCGGGGTAGTTAGCCATTGAGTAAGCACGTATTGTTGGTTCCGGATTGTGTGCCTTCAGAGAGAAAATGTTGAACTTCTTCCATGCGCCTATGTATTCCTCTCCAATGTCATTCTTGTCGAAGTCCTTATCGTAGTCGATGGTATCGTAAGCAGGAATGCGTATCTGTGCGTATGAGCCCGGCATGAAATCCATGTGCTCTCCAGGTGGTAATGCTACCTTGAACTCCTTGATGAAACTTGAAACATTCTTGTTGGAAATAACGGTGCACTCCCACTCCTTGACGCCGAGTATGCTTTCAGGTATCTTTATCTTGAAGTCGCCTTTCACTTTGGTCTGGCATCCGAGGCGCCAATGTTCCTTAATCTGCTTGCGTGTGAAGTGTGGACGCTCAGAATCGAGTATCTCTCCGCCGCCTTCAAGCACTTGCACCTTGCACTGTCCGCAGCTTGCCTTTCCTCCGCATGCTGATGGCAGATAAATGCCGTTGGCATTAAGGGTTGCCATAAGCGATTCGCCTTGAGCTACGCTGAGCGTTTTGTCTCCGTTAATGGTGATGGTGACGTTTCCGCTCGGTGACAGATATTTCTTGCATATAAGCAATATAATAACCAAGAGAAGTATTGTGACGAGGAAAACGCCTATACTTGCAAATATGAATGGTCCCATATATTATTATTTCAAATTAAATAGTCTGATATCTTTTTTATAACTTAAGTCCGGAGAAGCACATCATAGCCATTGCCATAAGTCCGACGGTAATGAACGTAATGCCAAGTCCCTGAAGTGGCTTTGGCACGTCGCAGTATTGCATCTTCTCGCGTATTGCGCCCATAGAGACGATGGCGAGCGTCCAACCGAGGCCGGAACCGAAAGCGTAAGCTATGGAATCCCAGACTGAGCCGATATATTGTGTGCTTGACGGGTCAAGTCCTATGCGCTGCTGCATGAACAGTGATGCTCCCATAATGGCACAGTTGACGGCGATAAGCGGAAGGAATATGCCCAAAGCACCATATAGTGAAGGCGAATATTTCTCGACTGCCATCTCAACAATCTGTGTTATACCAGCTATAACCGCAATAAAGAGGATAAAACTAAGATATGACAGGTCTACTCCTTGTATGAGACAGTCAGGTCCAAGGACCTTCGTCTGAAGGAGATAGTCGACAGGTACGGTTATGACAAGAACGAAAGTCACAGCCAATCCGAGTCCAAGTGAAGTCTTGACATTCTTCGATACGGCAAGGAAAGAGCACATGCCGAGGAAGAAGGAGAATATCATGTTGTCGACAAATATCGACCTTATGAAAAGATTTATTATATGTTCCATTTAATAGTCCTACTTGTTTTTTATTTGTCGTCCTTGCTGAAGTAAGCGCGATGTATCCATATCACACATCCCAAGAGAATAAGAGCCATTGCCGGCATTGTCATCATGCCGTTGTTCCAGCCTGCGTCGCAGATGTTCTTCGGTATGATTTGGAAGCCGAGCAGTGAGCCACGGCCAAAGAATTCGCGGAATGCACCGACAATGACGAGTATCATTGCGTAGCCAAGTCCGTTGCCGAGACCGTCAAGGAAACTAGGCCAAGGCTTGTTGGTCATGGCGAAAGCCTCGAGACGTCCCATGAGAATACAGTTGGTGATGATAAGTCCAACGTAAACGGACAATTGCACGCTGACATCGTAAGCTACAGCCTTGAGTATCTGACTTACGATTGTAACAAGGGCTGCAACGACCACAAGTTGAACAATAATTCTTATTCGGTTTGGAATAGTCTTTCGTATCAACGATATAATAACGTTCGAGAAAGCCGTGATGATGGTCACAGCCAATCCCATCACAATTGCAGGCTTCAACTGAGAAGTAACTGCCAACGAAGAGCAAATACCCAACACCTGAACCATAATTGGATTATTCAGGTTCAGTGGCTCGGTAAATACCCGCTTATTTTGTTTTGAGAATAATTCCATATCTTACTTTTGACTAAGAAATTTAACATACGGTTGCAGTCCGCCCTTATCTGCTTTGAGCATGTCGGATACACCGTTGGAGGTCAGTGTAGCACCAGTCACTCCGTCAACTTCGTAATCCGGGTTCTTTACAGTTCCCTTCTTAACGACAGAAAGAGCTATCTTTGATGGGTTTGAGGCAAAGAGATGCTTTCCCCTGAACTGCTGCTGCCATGTTGTATTGTCTTTTATCTCAGCACCGAGGCCTGCCGTTTCGCTTTCATGGTTGAAGTATGCACCAAAGACGGTTGCTTTGTCTTCGTTGATTGCGATATATCCGCTTATCGGTCCCCATAGGCCATTGCCATAAATAGGTATTACATACTTGTCCTTGCCATCGACTTTGCAACGGTAGAGGGCTAGCTTTCCGTTCTTTGCATCCTGGCTGTTGAGTTTGAAACCAGCTTCCGTTCCGCCTTGTGAGCCTTTCTTTACAACGTTTCCGTCAGCATCAATGACGTCGTCGGAAATAATCATTTCCTTGTATTTCTGCTTCGCTTCGGCATCTGTCATCTTGTGACTTTGGTTCAAAGCATAAAGTATCTGCTTCTGCTTGTCCAAGGCTACGTTGGCGTCTTGTGCAGGTTTCAGTGCCTGAAAGACGAATGCGAGCAAGAAAGCCACTACGACAACAAGTATCGCAGAATATATTATTGTATACGAATTGCTGTTTGTTTTCATCATCCGTCCTCCTTTATTTGTTTTTTACACGATTGGCACGCTTGCTGATATTGTGCTGTACTACACAATAGTCGATAAGCGGAGCAAACATATTACCGAAGAGAATGGCTAGCATCATGCCTTCCGGATAGCCGGCATTCAGTACGCGAATAATCACTGCCATAGCACCGACGATGAACCCGTAAATCCATTTACCAGTCTCTGTACGTGCACTTGTAACCGGGTCTGTTGCCATAAAGACAGCTCCGAAAGCAAATCCTCCAAGAACAAGGTACTCGTACCAAGGAAGAGTTAGCGAACCTGTAGCGTTGAATATGGCTCCCAGCACACCGCCTCCGATGAAAACGCTGAGCATAGTCTTCCAACTTGCAATTCCGCACCACAGCAAAATGACGGCTCCGATGGCAATAGCGATAAGCGAAGTCTCGCCCACTGAGCCCGGAATCAAACCGTAAATCCAATCCATATTGAAAGGAATGTTCGCTCCTTGAGCCATCTCTCCTAATGGAGTTGCCATTGTCTTGCCGTCAGCTACGTCAAAGCCTAAACCGCATATAGCGCTCTTTGCGACCCAGACAGAGTCGCCGGTCATCTTGCTCGGATAGCTGAAGAACAGGAAGGCACGTGCTACTAGAGCAGGGTTGAAGATGTTCATGCCCGTACCTCCAAAGATTTCCTTGGCGAATATTACGGAGAAGGCTACTGCAAGAGCCAGCATCCAAAGTGGAATTGTGACAGGGGTGATAAGCGGGATGAGAATTCCAGTTACCAAGTATCCCTCTTGTATCTCCTCATGTTTCCACTGTGCCCATGCGAACTCGATACCAAGTCCGACGATGTAAGATACTAATATGTTTGGAAGAAGTGCCAGAAAACCGTAGAAGAACATTCCCCAGAAAGTTGCTTCGGAAAGTTTTCCGGCGAGATAAGCGTTCTGATAGCCTATATTATACATTCCGAATAGCATTGCAGGTATAAGTGCTATCACCACAATACTCATTATGCGCTTCGAGTCGATGGCGTCATGGATTGACGTTCCACTGCTCGATGTTTCAGAGGAGACATATAGGAACGAGTCAAAACCGTCGTAGACGCTCTTGAAGGCATGCAGTTTCCCACCTTCTTCGAACTTCGGGCGTATCTTGTCTAAATAATTTCTTAAACTCATATTTTAAGATATTAAGTTGAATTTTATGAGTTGTATGTTTCTTGTTTAAAGCAAACTATGCATTCTCTTTGCGTAGAATATCAAGTCCTTGACGTACAATCTTTTGCAGCGGAAGCTTAGATGAATCCACGAATTCAGCCAATGCGAAATCCTCAGGGCTTATCTCGTAGATTCCAAGCTGCTCCTGCTTGTCTATATCGCCAGTGATTATTGCCTTGATAAGGTACTCGCCGTAGATGTCCATTGGCAGAACGCGGTCGTATTCGCCACTCATTATCATGTGGCGCTCACCTCCCTTGATGCGGGCGTCAAGGTCGTATTCCTTATTCTTTCCACGAAGCCAACTGAAATAACTGTGAGAAGTGGAGAATTCCTTAAGACGTGGCATTATCCAACCTGCGAATTCATTGACGTCATCGCCTTCTGGAATAGCGGTAATCTCTGATGTATGCGCACTAAGGTAGTCCTCTTTGGAAGCCTTTCTGCCTGTTAGCGGATTTCCATCAATAACACGTATGTCACGACCATCTACGCTAACGTTGTCAGAAAGAACCTCGGAAATGCTTGAACCGACTTTTACATCGACGTATCCTGTACTCTTCATCTCGCTGCCTGCTATGGCAATCGTACGGGTTAAGTCGACTTTGCCAGTACGGAAAAGCCTTCCGAAGAATATTACAGCCGATGGGTCAACAGTCCAAACCACTTCGCCTTTGTTCACGGGGTCTAAGTGGTTGACCTGAACACCTACATTGCCGGCAGGGCATGGTCCGCTGAATATATTTACCTCAACATCCTTTGCTGATGTCAATGCATTGGAATTCTGATGCTTTCCTATGCCTAAATAAACTTTTGCTATGCGTGATAATGCTGTAAGACCTGTCTGGAAATCCTCCTCGTTGCCCTTTAATTCGATTTCAAAATCGGCAGCAAGTGGCATGTCTCTTAATGCGGAGACAAATATAGACTTTGGTTTTACACTTGGATTGGTAGAAATTGCGTATGGCAATTGATTGATATAACCGAACAAGCCTGAACTTGTTAACTTTTCAACGACGCCGTCTGCGTCAAGTTTTACAGGGGCTGCTTTACCGTAATCGCGGTATTCCTGCTTTTCATCAGCGTCTATTTTCACTGCGAGAACCCTTCTGCGTTCTCCACGCTGTATGGCTGTGACAACTCCACTGACAGGAGAAGCGAACTTAACATCTGGAAAAGACTTGTTGACAAACAAAGCGTCACCAGCCAGGACCTTGTCGCCTTCCTTTACAACGACTTTGGGTGTCACACCGGTGAAGCCCGATGGAAGTAAAGCAAAGTGTCTAACCTTTGGCGAATCGAATTTAGTCGCCTCAGCTTTTCCTTTTAGATGAATGTCCAAGCCTTTCCGCAATTTTATAACATTTGCCATATTCTTGCTTGATTGGTTTGTTAAAATATGTCTGAAAATAATGAATAGTTGGTGCAAATTTAAGAAAAAAAGCGTTAAGTTCATAATTTTATCCGTTTTATTTTCTGCTTTTCTCAAAAAGTTAGTAGTTTTGTAATCTTAATGAAGCAAATGCGCAAGGTTATAAACGTTATTCTGTGGTCGGTGGTGGCATTATATTTTGCTGTCATCATTTTGCTTCATATTCCGGCTATACAAAATTTCACGGGTGCCGAGGTCGCAAGTGCTCTGAGCAAGAAGTTGGGAACAAAGGTCGAGGTAGGCCGTGTTGATTTGGGCTTTTTGAACCGTGTCGTAATTGATGATGTCCGCATTTACGACCAGCAACACAAAAAAATGCTGTGTGCAACGCGAATGTCTGCTACAATAGACATCATTCCTCTCTTTTCCGGAAAGGTTTCGGTGTCATCTGCCCAGCTCTTTGGACTGAACGCGGACTTTTACAAGCGAGATGCCAAAAGTGCTCCTAACTTCCAGTTCGCTCTAGATTCTCTATCTTCAGGAGGTGGCGGCAAGACAACATTAGACCTTCGTATAAGCAGTCTTGTCATAAGGAATGGCGCTGTCAAGTGGAACGATTATTCCAAGCCACGCAAAGGTCAGTTCGACGTTAATCATCTTAGTGTTACCAATTTGAGCTCACACATGCTGCTCAATCATCTGACTAGCGACAATGTTGACTTTGTTTTGAAGCGCCTGTCCTTCAACGAAGCCTCCGGCCTTGACCTCCGAGATTTGAGCTTTAAGTTTAAAGCTGATGCGAAGTCTGCAAAGTTAAGTAACTTCAGCATTAAACTTCCGAATACAAGTATCTTCTTCCCTGAAATCAGCGCAACATACAAGTTCAATGGCAAACAGCTCGATACCAATTCACTAAGATACCATGTCCTGTTGCGTAAGAGCACGTTTGCTCCTGCCGATTTGGCTTGGTTGGAGCCAACTCTCCGTAGTTTTAAGGGGCAAGTAAAAATGTTTGCCAACGTGTCTGGTACGACTAAGAATGTTGATGTAGACAAATTGCTTGTCGAATCTGACGATGAAAGCATCAGCGTTCGTGGCAGCGGAGAGCTTCGAAAGCTTGATAAAGGCCTTAGTTGGACACTCCATGCCAATCCCATTAAGGTGAGCGCGGATGGTATTAAGTTCATAGAAAGAAATTTCAGAAGCAGGAATATTGAACTTCCTGCAGTTATAAGCCGTCTCGGCAATGTTTATTTTAATGGCAATGCCTCCGGTCTTGGCAACAAGATAACAGCTGACGGAAACATAAAAAGTGGTGTAGGCGATGTCGCTTTGGCAATAAAATGGGACAATAATAAATTCGATGGGCATATCAAGACTGATGGAGTCGACTTGCAGCAGATACTTGCCAACAACGATTTCGGTATTGTTCGTGGCGACGTTCAGGCTAAAGGAGAAATTCCTTCACCTTTCAAGCTAGAGAAGTTCGATGTTGTTGCCAAAGGCAACGTAGGTCAATTTGATTATCGAGGCTACTCCTACAAGAACATAGTTGTCGACGGAGCCCTTCATGGAGGAGTCTTTAAGGGACTTGCTTCCTTGGATGATATTAACGGTAAGTTGCGGGTTGACGGCACGGTAAGTAAGGAAAAGGTTGTTGCCACTATTGATGCGCAGCACGTAAATCTCAAGAAACTTAAACTTACCGATGCCCTTGGAGACGTCACATTCGGTTTCCAGGCAAAGGCAGACATGAGCGGCCATGACCTTAACCACCTTAATGGCGAGGTGAATATAAATAATTTCACGGCTTCGGATAACCGTAACAATTATAATATAGAGCATCTGAGCGCACGCGTGAAGAATAATTTCCGTCAGCGTTCAGCCGATATTGAGAGTGATTTTGGTAATGTCCGTCTAAGCGGTAACTACGACTATGCGACCCTGCCGTCAAGCATTCAGAGTGTATTGTCACACCATCTGCCAAGTCTGTTCGCATCACGACCAAAGCCAACGGGCAACAATTTCCACATAAGTGCTAACATGGTAAATGGGGATATTATTCGTAAACTGTTCAATATCCCGTTGTCAGTTAACGGAGTGGTTAGCGTTGAGGGCTCGGTAAATGACCCGGCACATGCCATCGATGCTGAATTGTCAGCTTCCGAGGTACGTTATGGCAGTAACCTTATACGTAATGCGAATGTAGACTTGAACACAGTCAATGGCGAACTTGCCATGACATGCAACGGAGAGTATGCCAATAACGGCGGGCGCCCTCTTGTTGTAGGTCTGACAGCTAATGCAAATTCAGACAATATCGCACTCAATGGCAATTGGGACTTGCAAGGTGGCAAACCGTTGTATGGTGATGTCAACGCCAAAGTTCGTCTTTACCGCAATGAGAAGAACCAAACGTCAGTGGAAGTTTCAGTTCTTCCGTCCGAGGAGGTATTCGACACTATCCATATTTCTGTCTTGCCGTCACATCTAATATATAGTCACAATATGCTGGACATCGACCATTTCGAAGTCTTGAACGGTGAGCAGCGTGTCACGGTGAACGGTCAGACGACAGGTAATGAGAACGATTCGCTGATGGTAGACTTCGCCAACATTAATCTTAAGTATGTTCTCGATTTAGTTGGCTTCAACTCTGTGAGCTTCACAGGATTAGTTACGGGTAAAGGCTACGTCAAATCATTCTTCAAGAGTCCAAAGGCTTACGCAAAATTAGACATCAATGACTTCCGCTTCCAAGGTGGAGAGTTCGGTACTTTGCATGCTAATGTGAATTACGACAACGACATTCAGCGCATAAGCTTTACCTCAGTTGCCGATGACGGACCTGATAGCTATACCGACATCAACGGATATGTCTCCTTGAAAGACAACTACCTTGATATTCCTATGAGGGCTCATGGCACCAAGCTGCAGTTCCTTGAAGGCTTTGCAGGCAATGTCATGAAGAATGTTACAGCAAGAGGAAGTGGTTGGTGCCGTATCTTTGGAGATTTGTCACATGTCAATCTTGAGGGCGATATGTATGCGAATGGTGATGTGGAAATCATCCAGACCAAGACTGTCTACACCATGCGCAATTCTTTAATTCACATGGTTCCGGACGAGATAGAGTTCTCCAACGACTCCATCTATGACAAGGACGGAAACCTCGGTATAGTCAATGGAGCATTGCATCACCACAATCTCCACGGCTTGACATTCGATATACATGTTGATGTCAAAGACTTCTTGTGCTTGGATTTGCCCGATTTCGACGACAAAACTTTCCGCGGAGTCATCTATGGTACGGGAGAGTGTGATATAATAGGACGTAAGAATGAAACGACGATAAACGCGAACATCACTCCGGACCGTAAATCATATATGGAATACGATGCTGGCTACTCCGGTTCGCCCGGTGATAACTCCTTCATACATTGGAATGACGTGACTCCAACGGACTCCGATTCAGTCAGATACCGTCTTGATGTTGAACCCGTTAACGGCGGGGCTCCACGTGAAATCCCCGATATACCAAGCGATTTTAGGATGAATCTTCTTATTAACACAACACCGGAGTTTACTCTTCGAGTGCTTATGGATGAAAGCACGGGCGACCACATGGACTTCCATGGTAACGGAGTCGTGCGCGCCACATATTATAATAAGGGGGCATACCAGATGTTTGGCAACTATGATGTTGACGATGGCATATACACAATGACCATCAATAACCTCGTCAAGAAGTTCTTCTCATTCCAGCCAGGCTCGTCAATAGCATTCAACGGAAATCCTTTCGACGCACGTTTGAACCTTAAAGCGCAATACACGGTTAATGGTGTGAGTCTCTCGGATTTGCAATTAGGACGCAGTTTCACGTCCGGAAACATCCGTGTCAACTGTCTGATGAACATAGCTGGAACGCCACTCAAGCCGACAGTTACATTCGACCTCGACCTCCCGACGTTGTCAACGGATGCCCAGCAGATGGTCCGCTCGCTTATAAACTCTGAGGAAGACATGAACCAGCAAGTGTTGTATCTCCTTGCAGTCGGCAGGTTCTACAACCCAGGTAACAACAACGCTGAGATTGAGGATAATGCTTCGCAGAGCCGGACATCACTTGCCATGCAGAGCGTCCTTTCCGGAACACTGTCACAACAAATAAGTAATGTGTTGCAAAGTGTCATCCACAACACCAACTGGAACCTCGGTGCCAATATCGCAACTGGTGATGAAGGATGGAGCGACGCTGAGTATGAAGGACTCCTCAGCGGTCGTATGTTCAACAACCGTCTTCTTTTCAATGGCCAGTTTGGCTATCGAGACAATGTAACGACCGACAACAGCTCTTTCATAGGTGACTTTGACATCCGTTATTTGCTCACTCCGACCGGTAGTGCAGCAGTTCGTGTGTACAATCAGACCAACGACCGCTACTTCACCCGCAACTCCATGACGACCCAAGGCATCGGTTTTGTCCTTAAAAAGGATTTCAATGGTTGGAAGGACTTCTTCCGTAGCTCTCATAAGAAGAAAAAAACAAAAAAATCGGAGAAAAACCATTGATAATCAATAATTAATTTGTAATTTTGCGCCCGCAAAGGGCAACGTGTGCCCTTTTGTTAGTAATCAACATAAAGTCTAACTTTATTAATTTTATTTTTTTATTAAACATTTATGGCAAATTTAGAAGACGTCAAGAACGTACAGCCCTTAGCCGATTTCGACTGGGATGAGTTCGAGAACGGTGGAAAAGTTGAAGTCAGCAAGGCAGACCAGGAAAAGGCCTACGACGAGACTCTCAACAAAATCCAGGAGCATCAGGTCGTTGAGGGAACAGTTATCTCAATCGACAAGAAGGAAGTAGTTGTAAACATCGGCTACAAGAGCGATGGTATCATCCCTGCTTCCGAATTCCGTTACAATCCAGACCTCAAGGTAGGCGACAAGGTAGAAGTCTACGTTGAAAGCCAAGAGGACAAGAAGGGTCAGCTGGTGCTTTCTCATAAGAAGGCTCGCCTTCAGAAGAGCTGGGAGAAGATAAACTCCGCTCTCGAGAACGACGAAGTCATTCAGGGCTATATCAAGAGCCGCACCAAGGGTGGCATGATTGTCGATGTATTCGGCATTGAGGCATTCCTCCCAGGTTCACAGATTGACGTTCACCCAATACGTGACTACGATGTATTCGTAGGCAAGACAATGGAATTCAAGGTTGTTAAGATTAACCAAGAGTTCCGCAACGTTGTTGTTTCACACAAGGCTCTCATCGAGGCAGAGCTCGAAGCACAGCGCAAAGAGATTATTTCGCACTTGGAGAAGGGGCAGATTCTCGAGGGTACTGTCAAGAATATCACCTCTTACGGTGTATTCGTCGACCTCGGTGGTGTTGACGGACTCGTACACATCACAGACCTTTCTTGGGGCCGCATAAACGATCCGCATGAGGTTGTACAGCTCGACCAGAAGATTAAGGTTGTTATCCTCGACTTCGATGAGGAGAAGAAGCGTATCGCTCTCGGTATGAAGCAACTCACTCCGCACCCATGGGATTCTCTCGATCCTAACCTTAAGGTTGGTGACCACGTACATGGTAAGGTTGTCGTTATGGCAGATTACGGTGCTTTCGTTGAGATTCAGCCGGGCGTTGAGGGACTTATCCACGTTTCAGAGATGTCTTGGAGCCAGCATCTTCGTTCAGCCAACGAGTTCCTGAAAGTTGGCGACGAGGTTGAGGCTGTCATCCTGAGTCTCGACCGTGAGGAGCGCAAGATGAGCCTTGGCTTGAAGCAGCTCAAGGAAGACCCATGGGAGACCATCGAGGTTAAGTATCCTGTCGGCAGCAAGCACACCGCTAAGGTTCGCAACTTCACCAACTTCGGTATCTTCGTAGAGCTCGAAGAGGGTGTTGACGGTCTTATCCACATCAGCGACCTGTCTTGGACCAAGAAGATTAAGCACCCATCAGAGTTCATTAAGGTTGGTGCCGACATCGATGTTGTTGTCCTTGAAATCGACAAGGAGAACCGTCGTCTCAGCCTCGGTCACAAGCAGCTCGAGGAAAATCCTTGGGACAAGTACGCTCAGATTTATACTCCGGGCTCAATCCACGAGGGTACAATCACCGAATCTATGGATAAGGGTGCTGTCATCACACTCGATGAGGGTGGCGAAGGCTTCGCAACTCCTAAGCACCTTGTAAAGAAGGACGGCACACAGGCTCAGCTTGGCGAGCACCTTCCATTCATGGTTATTGAGTTCGTTAAGGATACACGCCGTATCATCCTTTCTCACTCTCGCACATTCGAGGATGTCAAGGACGATTACAAGCCACGTAAGCACTCTAGCCACAAGAGTGAGGCTCCGAAGATTGAGAACGTTCAGGCTGGAACAAGCCTCGGCGACCTAGATGTTCTTGCTAAGCTCAAGGCTGACATGGAGAAGGAAAAGTAATTAACGATAAAGCGTCCACTAACGGACGTATAAACTTCACACTTTGCAGGAGACCGGTTCATTCGTGAGCCGGTCTCTTTTTTTGTGTCAATAATACAACAATGAAATCGTTTACGTTGTTTTTCGAAAACGCATGCCTATTCAATTGTAGGATTTTTTGTAAATTTGCAATACGAATATCCTAATAGACAAAACGAAATAATTTACTAAACAAGTTCAAATGAAAAAACAATTTCTTGCTTTGTGCCTTGCCGTTGGGCTTGCAGTACCTACTATGGCAGCAGTTGCAATAGCAGGTCAGACCATTACAATCAACGGTCAGACGGTTGAGAAGGAAGCCACTGAGCTTACATTCAGTGGTGACAATGTTGTCCTTCATTTTTCAGATGGCTCAACGCAGAGTGCTGATATGAGCACTGTCTCCATTTCTTTTGACCCAACAACGGGTATTGACGAAATCAGCACTTTCACCCTCAAATGCGCAACCGAAGGTGTTCTTAACATCAGCGGGTTGAAGCCCGGTATGAAGCTTCAGGTCTATGATGCAAGCGGAAGAATGGTTGCCAATACCAAGTCGGTGGCTGAGAGCACCGTCGTCGACCTTTCCAACATGAAGGGCGGAGTATATATTCTCCGTGCAGGCAATAATGTTATTAAATTCGTAAAGCGCTAAGGAGGAAGAAAATCATGCAGAAAAGAAGAATAGTTTTTTACGCAGCACTCCTTGCCACTACATTGGCAACAGCGCAGAATAAGGTAAATATTACTTCGACAGACGGCTCTGTTTCATCCTATAATACAACAGAGGTCAACAGCATTGGCATCAGTGGCAATACCGTTACGGTAAATCCCCAAGGTGCCAGTTTCACAGCCAGCCGCATAAACTTCACGAAAGTTGCAGCCGGAGCAGTGCAGATAAAGGAAAGCAACGGTTGGCAGGAGAGTGCATACGTTACATGGAACCTCCTGTCTGGTGCCGAGAGCTATAAGGTATATGTCAAAGGCGGAAAGTATTCCGACTATACAAAACTCGACGACCAGCTTGTTCGTAACTATGGAACCTACGGACGCGCTGACGCTGTAGGCCTCACGGCAGGCACATATTCGTTGAAAGTCGTCCCTGTCATCGGTGGTAAGGAAGACGAGAGCAAGGCTTCTGAGGCTACATCGCTTACCGTTACCAATTACAACCGTGAGGGATTTGCCCACAAAGATGCAACAGCCGGCATCGGAGCATACAACAATGATGGTTCGCTGAAGAGTGGAGCAGTTGTCATTTATGTAACTGCCAAGAACGCCAAGACCGTATCTGCCACATTGGCAAACGGTACATTCAGCGGCATTCAGGCAATTCTTACAGCCTATCAGAAGAAGGGCGTATCGCAGCCACCTCTTGATATACGCGTTGTCGGTACAATAAATAATGGTGAAACCGACGCGTTCGGCTCTTCTTCAGAAGGTCTTCAGATTAAGGGAGCAACCAAGGACACACCTTTGAACATAACCATAGAAGGTATCGGAAACGATGCTACAATCCACGGTTTCGGCTTCCTCGTCCGCAATGCAGGTTACATCGAGTTCCGCAACCTTGGTATAATGCGCCAGATGGACGATGGTATCTCCCTTGATACCGACAATAGTCATATCTGGATTCACAACATCGATGTCTTCTATGGCAAGCAGGGCAGTGGCGACCATGCAAAGGGCGATGGCGGTATTGACGTCAAGTCCGACTCAAAATATGTCACTATCGACAACTGCCACTTCTGGGATACAGGTAAATCGTCGATGTGTGGTATGAAGAGCGAGTCTGGTCCTAACTATATTACATACCATCACAACTGGTTCGACCATAGCGACTCCCGTCACCCGCGTATCCGTACGATGAGTGTACACGTGTATAACAACTACTTTGACGGCGTTGCCAAATATGGTATTGGCGCTGCATCGTCATCTGATGTCTTCTCAGAAGCCAACTACTTCCGCGCTACCGAGTACCCGATGACTATAGCAAGCCAGGCTCACGACATAAAGGCTGATGGCAGTTCTGTTCTCTCCGGTGAGGATGGTGGTATCATCAAGGCTTACAACAATATAATTGTAGACCTTCCAAGCAAGGGCGGTTTCACTCCGTGGTCGGAGAATAACACCAACTTCGATGCTTACGTCGTATCCAGCCGTGACGAGAAGGTGCCTTCATCTGTTACCGCTCAGAAGGGTGGACACAGCTACAGCAACTTCGATACCGACGCCAGTGTTATGTACTCGTATACACCTGATGCCGCAGCCGATGTTCCTTCAAAGGTGACAGGCTTCCTTGGCGCAGGCCGTATCAACCATGGCGATGCACAGTACAAGTTCACCAACTCTACTGACGACAGTGGTTACACACCTATCTCGGCACTTGCAAGTCTCATAGACAACTACAAGTCATCTCTCGTAGGTATCTTCGGCGATGAGAATGCACAGAGTGGCGAGCAGGGAAGCGACGACAAAGGTGGCAGCACCGGTGGCGGTGACCAGGGGCAGACCGGTGGTGAAACAGGAGAAGACACTGGCGGCGATGCCGGTGGAACTGTAGACCAGCCAACAGGTACAGTTGTTATCAGTTTCGAAGGCAAGAAACCTTCAAACGACATTGTAACCGTTACCGGCAGTTATTCAACCTCTAAAGGCACTGCAACATACGGTGGTGTTACCTACAGCACATGCGTAAAGATGGAGTCGAAGACAAATATAGTTGTCAATGCGACGAAGGCATATAAGATGACCCTCGTCTTCGGTGATAGCGAGACAGCATCTGCAAAGATTGACGGAACGAAGATTTCCGGCAGTGGCTGTACCTATACGCAGGACATCAGTGGAAAGACAACCATCACGAAGGCTAACTCTGTTAACCTCTTCGCTATAGTTCTTGCTCCGGCAGAATAAGAAAGTATAGTTTTAATTGATAGATAAAGACATTAAAAAGGGCGGGCAATCATGTTATTGTCCGCCTTTTTTGTGCATAGAGGCTAGGGAATGGGGAAACAGCAAAATAATTTGCTAAAAAAGACAGCATATATTTTGCCACTTCAACAAAAAGTATTACCTTTGCACTCGCAATCGAGAAATGAGCGCCCTTAGCTCAGCTGGTAGAGCAACTGACTCTTAATCAGTGGGTCTAGGGTTCGAGTCCCTAAGGGCGCACAAGTCGACTTGCATAGCAGGTCAAACTCTTTTGCAAGCGCCCTTAGCTCAGCTGGTAGAGCAACTGACTCTTAATCAGTGGGTCTAGGGTTCGAGTCCCTAAGGGCGCACAATTTGGTTTCATCCTTGTAATAAAGGGTAATAAAACGCATTAAAATGGAAATAAGATTTCGTTTTAATGCGTTTTTATTTGTGTACATGAATGTTTGTTTCCGAGAAAATTATTTACAGCTTTACGGAAGCTGAGCTTTAAGGTTGCGAAAGGTCATCTTTTGCGTTCTAAAACCTTACCTCTTTCAGTCCGAAAGTTGACCTTTTGCAAGTCCAAAGATGCCCTTTTCTGACGGCATTGATAATCAGTGAATTACATGGATGTATACAGCAAGATTGTTCTTTGAAATATATTTACATCTGTAGGCGAAATAATAAGGTTGTCCACTATGTCCAATCAGCCACCAAACCTCCACCACAAGGGACGCACCTGCAGTGGATGGCATAATTGTTAGTGTGTTAGTGGGTACCCAATCGTTATTTTATTGTAGTCCCGAAATTATATTCCACGCTGACGCCGCCTTTCTTATCCTTTGCCGGACCACGTTTCGTGTGAACATATATAGCGCCGTTGGCTCCCCGCGAGCCGTATATGCTTGCGTCTTTCATAACGTCAACATAGTCGACATCATAAATATTCAGCGAGTCGAAGCTATCAACTATTACACCGTCGATTATGTAAAGTGGGGTGGTGGGCGACATCATGCTGTCTATACCACGAATGGTAGCGTCATAGTCGTTTCGTCCTGAGCGCACAACATTAAGTCCGGGAACAAGGCCTTGCAATGCTCCCAAGACAGAAGACTGCCCCGTCCGCTGAAGCTGCTCTCCTGTTATATGGTCCGGATTGATGCCCTCAAAGTTGCCGCTGGTAGTGCCGCATGAGCCGATAATAAGTATTCCAAGTGCAAGTAATATTTTTCCGAGTATATTTTTCATTGTGATTAGTTAAGATGATAGATAAGTTATTGTCTATGATTATAACGCAAATCACAGACAATTATTATGCAAATACAGTCTGAACAAGCACCATATACGTGATTGTTCCACCGGCGATGGACAACAGCATCTGCCGTTTCCATACGTGGAGCATCGTTGTCACGATAATGCCTGTCAGCTCCGGCAATCCGTGCGGACTGTTTACGATGCTGACATTCTTAAGGCAATAGACGACGAGAAGCCCGAAGACACCAGCTGGCAGCACTGTACCTAAGTACTGGACATACTTTGGCGTCTTGCGTCCCTGGAAGAATATGAACGGCAGAAAGCGTGAAAGGATAACCGCAAGGGACATAACTGCTATGGTAATGATTTGCTGAGTAAGCGTCATGCCTTACCTCCTTTCTTGTCATCAGTGATATTTCGTTCATTTATTTGTTCAAGCCGTGGACGTAATAAAGTGAGAGCCAACAGCATAAGTATCATAGAAGGAATGACGAAATTCTCCGAACCGAATATCAACAGACTCACGACTGAAAGCACAATGCCCAGTAAAGCACTTGTGTGATTTTTATCTTTTAGCCATTGTTCGACGAAAATTACCACGAACATTGATGTCATCACGAAGTCAAGACCTTTGGTAGAAAAACTTATCAGGTTGCCGAAGATACCTCCAAGCGTTGCTCCAGTGACCCAATAGCTGAAGTCGAGCAGCGATATCCACAACATGAACCATCCCTTGTCGACGTCGTCGGGAATCTTTGCCGTATAGTTTATGGAGAAAGTCTCATCGCACATGAAGTATATAAGGAAAGGTTTCTTCCATCCGGTGTGCTTGAAGCGGTCTAGCATGGAGATACTGTAGAAAAGGTGACGCGCGCATATCATGAACGCCATGATAAATGCCTGAAGCGGATGAAACGGAGATAGGAGCAGTTTGACGGCAACAAACTCAACACTGCCGCTGAAGATGACCATCGCCATAAGCATCGGCCACACGAAGGAGAACCCCGAAACGTTCATCAGTATTCCGTATGTCAGTCCGAGAAACCAGAAACCTGCAAAAATGGGAATTGTGTAGGGGAAAGCCGCCTTCAAGGCTTTCTTCCACATTTTATTGGTTGTTCGTGTTGCTGTTGTCGTCAATTTGTTCATCCAATGTCAAAATATCAGAAGCAAAGGTAATAAAAGTTCAACTATATTTCAACTTTTGCTGACATTTTATTAACTTTGCATTTACCATCTAACCTTGATATACCACGCTTATGAATGATATGAACAGTGAGGCAGAGAATTTCTCAAAACTTGACGAAAGTCAAAAGATGGTGGTGACAGCCAATGGCGGTTATCATCTTGTGCTTGCCCCGCCGGGATGCGGCAAGACCCACACTCTGGCGGAACGTATATGCCATGCCCATTCACGAGGTGTCAGCTATGACGATATGCTCTGTCTGACATTCACCAACCGAGCCTCGCGTGAAATGCTGAACCGTATCTATCAGCGTATAGATGACGAGACGGTAAGCAATCTTCAAGTGGGAAATGTCCATCGGTACTGCTCGCAGTTTCTCTTCGAATCGGAACAGGTCAGTGCCGACACGTCAATCATTGATGATGAGGAGTCGGTTAGTATAATTGCCGACTATATGCATGAGGATGACGAACATGTGATGGGGAATTTCAACCGCTACAAAGTCTATCAGGAAATAATATTCTTCTCCCATCTCATGTATCAAATAGAGCATGGGCATCCCATTGCCGTCTACCTCCATCCCGAGGCTTTCACCGAGGACAACCGGCAGGGACTGAAGGAGATATGCCGTTTGCAGAAGATAGATTTCAATCCCAAGGCGATGCTCGACATATACCATCATGCCGATGACTATATCTCCGACTCCTTCGCTCCGCACCTTTCGCGTGACAACTCGAAGTTTATACGCGATTTGGCTTTGAAGATGTACTATGCCAGAATGTTCGAAACGTACAAGAAAGAGCATGATATGGTCGACTTCGAAGATTTGCTGCTATTGACCTATGATGCCTACAAAGTTGACAAGGCGAAATCTGCGGAGGAACGCGAGTTCAAATATTATCCTTGGATTCAAGTCGATGAGGTGCAGGACTTGAACCGTATGCAACTGGCAATTATCGACTTGCTGACAGCTGATAAGGACTTCACCGTAATGTATTTGGGCGACGAGCAGCAGGCGATATACTCCTTCATGGGCGCCAAGATGGAGACGCTGATGGAACTGCGGATGCGCTGCAAGGGCCATATCCACCATCTGACGAAGAACCATCGCTCGCCAAGTTATCTGCTTGATGTCTTCAATACATACGCTGAAAAGACATTGAAGATAGCTCCCGACTTGTTGCCTGTTACCGACAGAAAGGAAAATGGCAATTCTGATAATCTGCGGATTGTGACGACAACGACTATTGACGAAGAGGCGAAGGCTGCCTCGGACCTTGCTGCTGGTTTACAGAGGAAATACCCGGATGAGCGAACGGCAGTCATTGTCAGCTCTAACCGCGATGCCGACAAGATAAGTGAGGTGATGACAGACAACAAACTGAGTCACTTCAAGGTCTCCGGGCGTGACTTGTTCTCGACAAGTGAGATGAAGTTGATACTCGCTCACTTCAATGTAGTCAACAATGAACAGAACCTTATATGCTGGGCGAGGGTACTGAAAGGCATGAAAGTGTTCCCGACCAATTCCCTTTCGCGCCGCTTTATGCATAAACTCCGCCAACTGTCGCTTACCCCTGCCGATTTCATAGAGTACGACAAGAGTTCGTATGTCCTTGACTTCAAGTCTGAATATGAGCGCGGCGACATGGTGGTGTTCGACACTGAGACTACCGGGCTGGACGTGTTCTCCGACGATATTATTGAGATTTCCGCTATACGGGTCAGCAATGGCCGACAGGTGGGCGAACCTCTCGACCTGTACATTGAGACATCGAAGGACATTCCTGAAAAGTTGGGCGACAAGGACAACCCTATGTACACCATAATGAGCGAAAAGAAGAAGCAAGGATTACTTCTTCCGCATGACGAAGCACTAACAATGTTCCTTGACTTCATCGGTGATTTGCCGATAGTTGGGCATAATGTCACGTATGATTATAACATATTGGACAACAATACGAAACGCTATCTCGGTGAAAGTATTCGTAAAAGGAGGAATAAAACCTTCGATACGTTGAAACTGTCGCATCTCCTTATGCCCGGATTGAGCAACTATAAGCTGGAATCACTGTTGAAACTGTTTCACCTGGAAGGCAGGAACTCGCATCAGGCTATTGACGATACAGCCGCAACAGTTAGTTTGCTTAGCTACTGTTATCAAAAGGCAGTTGGCAAGTCTGAACAACAATTGGCCTTCGTGAGTCATCCTAAGGTAGTGCCTTTCGCCTTAAAGTTGAAGCAGAACTACTCAGAGCTCTACAGTCATACACGTGATGAGCTTTATAAACCAGTAACCACTGCTGCTCCACCATTGCTTGCCGAGTTGAAGTATGTGTACAAGTATCTCATGGATGGTCAGTTTATTGGTAAGATAAGTAAGTATGATGATTTCCTTTCCTATGTCTCCGGCGATACTTTGGAGGATGAATTCCGTCACAGACCACTTGTAGATGAGTTGTCGAGATACCTTATTGACCTTAATACCCTTAAGGAAGCCGACTTCTGCAACTCGAAGAGCGTGCATGAGAAGGTATATGTCTCGACGGTACACAAGGCGAAAGGACTTGAATTTGAGAACGTTATAGTCTTTGATGCAGCAAACGGCAGGTATCCGAACTATTACAACAAGTCGAAGAGGCAGGACGATGAGGATGCGAGGAAGTTCTATGTCGCTATTTCACGAGCCCAGGAAAGGCTGTTCGTGACTTTCGCTTCAGAGCAGGTCGACAGGTATGGTGGACATCACCGGCGGGAGTTGACTCCGTTTATGAACAACATCATGAGTTTCTTTCACTGATTTTTCCACCTTGATTCGCTGCAAATGTCTAAAGGCTAAATCCGAAGATTACGTCGTCATCTTCTACGTCCTCGTCGCATGCCTCAGTCTCAACCAAAGAGAAAGGGGTACTAAATGAATAACATCAAAATTTGTCTCCCTCAAAATAAAACACTAAATTTGCTCAGTTAAAAAGTAGAAATAAATATGAGTACAATAACTATAAATGATGAACTCTACAGAAATGCCGAGAGCTCTGCTAAGCTGAGTAATTATTATTTAAATTCGTATAAACGACAAAGGGCACCACGAAAACGTGATGCCCTTTTGCTTAGTGCCTGTTATATAAATGTTGATATTAATAAGCGCTCTCAAACTCGCGTAGGAAGCGAGTGTCGTTCTCCGAGAACATACGCAGGTCGCTAACACGGTACTTGAGGTTAGCAATGCGCTCAACACCCATGCCAAAGGCATAACCAGTGTATACATCCGGGTCTATGCCACAAGCAGCGAGGTCATGCGGGTCTACCATTCCGCAGCCAAGTATCTCGACCCATCCTGTGTGCTTGCAGAAGCCGCAGCCTTTACCTCCGCAGATGTTGCAGGAGATATCCATCTCCGCACTTGGCTCTGTGAACGGAAAGTAGCTTGGACGAAGACGTATCTTTGTGTCAGGTCCGAACATCTCGCGTGCGAATGTCAGAAGAACCTGCTTAAGGTCGGTGAAGCCAACACCCTTGTCGACATACAAGCCTTCAACCTGATGGAAGAAGCAGTGGGCACGGGCAGAAATAGCCTCATTGCGGTAGACGCGTCCCGGGCAAAGAACTCTGATAGGCGGCTCGTGGGTCTCCATATAGTGAGCCTCGTCGCCTGAAGTATGGCTACGAAGCAATACGTTCTTGGTAACGTCGTTAGGGTCGCTGCGCTCAATGAAGAAAGTGTCCTGCATGTCGCGGGCTGGGTGGTCGGCTGCGAAGTTCAGCATTGTGAACACGTGCTTGTCGTCGTCAACCTCCGGACCCTGGAACAAAGTGAAGCCCATACGACTGAAGATGTCGATGATTTCGTTCTTGACGATAGTAAGAGGATGGCGCGTTCCCAGTTCAACAGGGTAGGCAGTGCGCGTCAGGTCGATGTCGTCGCTCTGAGCCTCCTGCGTCTCCAGTTGTTCGCGAAGCTGATTAATCTTGTCCTGTGCGGTTTTCTTGAGTTCGTTTATCTTTATGCCTACAGTCTTTTTCTGGTCTTTCGCAACATTGCGGAACTCAGCCATGAGCTCGTTGACCTCGCCCTTCTTACTAAGATATTTCAGTCTCAGTTGTTCAATTTCCTCAGCGTTGCTTGCCTTTGCCTGCTGTACTTCATTGAGAAGCGTTTCTATCTTTTCTAACAACATAGATGTATTCCTGTTTATTTAAAACAAATGCAAAGGTACAACAAATCAACGAAAAAATGTAAGGACATGGCAGAAAATGTGTGAACGGTTAAATATTAATTCTCTGTCGGAATTAAAAAGATTGTTTTTCTTTGCATTTCAATTCTTTTGCACTACCTTTGCGGCATATTTATGAATATGAGAGAATTATGAGAAAAAGTGTTTACATTGTTTTCGCCTTATGCGTTTCAATGATGTTCTTTGATGGTTGTAAGAGCGAGAAGGCAACACCCGTCGACGACTCTACGACTGTTGACTCGCTCGACAGTGACACGTCAGCCGACAGCGACACTATGGCTGAAATCATTGCAGAGACCCCGATGCCAAAGGCTGCTGACCAACTCTTCGATGATTTCTTCTTCAACTTCATTGCAAGTCCTAAAGTCCAGAAGGCACGAACAGATTTTCCTTTGCCTATAACAACCATAACTGACAGGCAGCAACATACTGTACAGTTGCAGAAGAAGCAATGGAAGATGGATAAATTTTTCCGTCCGCAAGGCTACTATACACTTATTTTCGACAATGAGAAACAGATGGACGCTTCCAAATCGACGAAGATTGACACTGTAGTCGTTGAGCGTATACACCTGGCTGAAGGTAAAGTTGAGCAGTTCTGCTTCGACCATCCGAATGGTAAATGGCGCTTGAACCAGGTTAGGAACATCGACTTCAGTACGTCAAAGAATGCTTCTTTCCTGAAGTTCCTTCAAAAGTTCTTCGCTGCCGACGGCCGTGGCATGATTAAAGATCCGCTTCCATATCGCGGTGCCGACCCTAACGGAGAAGAGACAAACATAATAAGCACGAAGATACCCGCATCAGATTGGAGTTCATTCCTTCCGCAAGTACCGAAGGATGTTATATATAATATCATCTACGGACAGAAATATGGTGAGGGCAACAGAAAGATATTGGATTTCAAGGGCCTTTCAAACGGACTTGAGACGCAGCTTATATTCAACCGTCATGGCAACAGTTGGCGTCTTGTCAAGTTGAATGCTTATTAAATTTCGATGAAGAGTGAAATTGAAACGGTTATAATATGATTGACGAATGGAATTATAATCTTTTAGACTACAATACCTTTGGCTTCAATGTCAAGTGCAGGAGATTTGTTGAATACGGAAGTACGGACGAGGCAAAGAAGCTTGTGGGCTCGCTCACTGAAGCAGACAAGCCTTTGCTGATAATAGGCGAGGGGAGTGATCTCTTGCTTACCGGCGACTATAACGGTACTGTAGTTCACTCCGGCATTAAAGGCATACAGATAGAGGAGAGCGGTTCTGACAACGAGAACGTGCTCGTCCGTTGTGGCTCTGGCGAGATATGGGACGATATTGTGGCATGGAGCCTGAAGCATAACTTGTATGGTGCTGAGAACATGAGTATCATTCCCGGTGAGGTTGGCGCAAGTGCCGTGCAGAATATCGGTGCTTACGGCGTTGAGGCTATGGACTTAATCACAGATGTCGAGGCTGTGGAGATATCAACGGGAAAAGTCTGCCACTTCACCAATCAGCAATGCCAGTACAGCTATCGTCAAAGCCGCTTCAAGCATGAATGGAAGAATAAGTATCTGGTAACATACGTCACTTACAGGTTTAGCAAGACTTTTACTCCTAAGCTTGACTATGGCAACATTCGTTCGGCTCTGGCTTCAAAAGGGATAATAAATCCTACGGCAGAGGACGTGCGTAATATTGTCATTGAAATTCGTAATGCTAAGTTGCCTGACCCCAAAGTTCAGGGGAATGCAGGGAGCTTCTTTATGAATCCAATCGTTGACGAAGAGACTTTCGAGAAGTTAATGGCAAAGTTTCCTGAGTTGAGGTATTATGAGATGCCTTCGAAGGATGGCTCATCAAAAGAATACAAAATTCCTGCCGGTTGGATGATTGACCAGTGCGGCTGGAAGGGTAAAAGCCTCGGACCGGCTGCCGTTCACGACAAGCAGGCGCTAGTTCTAGTCAACAATGGCGGCGCCACAGGCAATGATGTCGTAAAGCTGATGCATGCAATACAACGCGATGTAAAGGCAAAGTTCGGGCTTGAGCTTTATCCTGAGGTGAATATAATATAATAATGTAGGGAGACAGTTGCGTGGCAAATCGTAAACTAACATTCTTAGGTACGGGAACATCGAGTGGCGTGCCGGTTATCGGCTGTACGTGTGAGGTGTGCCGTAGCAGTGACCCGCGGGATAAAAGGTTTCGTACATCGGCATTGCTAGAGACGGCTTCGACAAGAATTCTCATTGACTGCGGTCCTGACTTCCGGCAGCAGATATTGCAGCAGCCATACAAGAAAATAGACGGCGTACTCCTTACCCATATACATTATGACCACGTTGGGGGCATAGATGATTTGCGTCCCTTCTGCAAGTTCGGCGATGTTGACATTTATGCCAACAAAGGAACTGTTGAAGGTCTTCGCCTTTCAATGCCTTACTGTTTTGCGGAGCACCTCTATCCCGGTGTGCCTAAACTGAAACTCCACACTATTGAAAAGCACGTCGGCTTCAAGATTGGTGATGTCGATGTGATGCCGGTTGAAGTTATGCATGACAAGTTGCCGATTTTGGGCTATAAGTTTGGTAATCTTGCCTATATAACCGATATGAAAACTATATCGGATGAGGAATATCCTTATTTGCAGGGGATAGATACTCTTGTGGTGAACGCTTTGCGATGGACGAAGGTTCATCATTCCCATCAATTGGTGGATGATGCCATTAAATTCTCAAGAAAGTTGGGTGCGAAGCGTACTTACTTCATCCACATGACCCACGATATAGGGTTGTATGATGAAGCAGAAAGCAGACTGCCGGATGGTTTCCATTTTGCCTACGACGGTCTGACGATTGATTGCTGATAGAAAGAAATAAAATAACGAAGCCTTACCGCTTGAATTTGCGGTAAAGTTTCCATGCCAGAAGAGCGCCGTCAAGAACTCCGGCTCCCGTACTCAGTAATCCCGAGAAGCGTTTTGACGGAGTTTTCTTCCCGCTACTCCTCTTGTGGAACAAGCTGTCCCACATCTTTCTCATCCGGTTGTTGTCCTTTGCAATGTCTGTAAGCAACTGGGCCTTGCGTAGGCGTATCTCATCAAGGTTGTTGTAAACAGGACTTTCTGTTTCGATAGTATTCTGTTGCATAATCACTTAGACATTAACATATTCGCCAAAAACCTTACTAGCGGACGCTCTACAAGACGATGACGGCACAATATAAATAATATGAGCAGTACAACATAGAAAGCTCCTATTATTGCAAAAGCACCGGCAATGGAGTGTATCATTGGCGCTATCAAGTAGGCTGCTGCAAAGGAGAAATAAATGAGTGCGATGATAAGGAGAAGACTGAACACCAAGATGACTGCAACGGCTGTCAACAGGCGCACGACCTTCTCAATTACATCGAGCCTCACGTACTCCGACTGAAGCCCGATGTAATGTTTTAGCACTTCGACAAGCTGTGCTATAGTCTCAACATTATTGTCGTTGGAGAACATAGCTTACTCTGCTGTCTCGGTTGAATCCTTTATGTCGTCAACAAACTCGTCCATTTCCTTGCGGGAGAGTTTGATGTCATGTTTCTTGCAGAAGTCGTCTACAGCGTCAGAAATCTTCGTACGTGTGTCTGCTCCTTTTTCAGGTGCCAACAGTAAACCAAGGGCTGCGCCTGCGATTGCGCCACCGAGAAATGCACCAATGTAACCAAGTGTCTTCATAATCGTATTGTTTTTAATTAGTATCAAGAATGGTACGAAAAGGTGTTTGAACACTTTATCGTCCGTGTTTTCAATCGCAAATTTAGAAAAACTTTTCATATTAACGCATATTTGTTTCTCTATTTAATGTTAAAAAAGTTGTAAAACGTTTATTTAACAAACTTTATTGTCGATAGCCTGTTTCATTTGGAAAGAAATTTGTATCTTCGCAGAATAATAAATTACATTTGTTTTTCCAATAATAGAGAATCTACGATTATGAAGAAAATTGTGTTTTTAGGTGCCGTTGCTTGTGTAGCTTTAGTATTTACAAGTTGTAAATCTAGTGAAAGTGCATACCGCAAGGCTTATGACAAAGCCCAGGCGCAGGAGCAAGCATACAATGCCAATACTACAAATACCCAGCCTGAGCCGGCAACAACTACTACCGATACTACGGTTCCTGTTGTAGCTCCGCTCGACCAGAGACCTGCCGACCAGACACGGGTTGTCGACAATAATGATAATGTAACTGTTCGCCACGAGAATGTCAACTATGAAAGTGGTGAGCCTTTGAAAGCATTTAGCGTTGTAGTTGGCTCTTATTCTATCAAGGCGAATGCCGATGACCTTCTCGCTCGTTTGCAGAGGGCAGGCTATAAGGCTACAGAAGCTTCAGCTGATATCAATGGTACCACATACTACCGTGTTATTTCAGCAACGGCAGATACTAAAGGCGATGCTGTAACAAGCCGTAATGCAATACGTGGCTCGCTGTATAATCCTAAGGGCGACGCTTGGATTCTTGCTAAATAATATCATCTAAAGGATTACGGTGGGAAGAATTCTCTCTATAGACTACGGAAAGAAACGGACAGGACTGGCTGTTACAGACCCGATGAAGATAATTGCCAATGCCTTGACTGCTGTTCCGACGCATGAGTTGATGGACTTTCTGAAGGATTATGTAACTCGTGAAGATGTAGAGAGAATAGTTATTGGCAAACCAGTACAGCCTAACGGTGAACCCAGTGAGAACTTGAAAAGGGTAGAGCAGTTCGTCAATAGATGGCGGACTGCCATGCCTTCTGTCCCGATTGATTATTACGATGAGCGTTTTACATCGGTGATTGCTCATCGTGCCATCATTGATGGAGGCGTCAAGAAGAAACGCCGAAGGGAGGATAAGGGCTTGGTTGATGCGGTGTCTGCTACGATTATCCTTCAAGACTACATGACATCGTTGGGCAGATAATAATAATTCTTTAATAGATTAAGAACAAAACAGATTAATGACATTACCAATTTATATTTACGGGCAGCCTGTTTTGCGTAAGGTGGCTCAAGATATTACCGAAGATTATCCTGACATTAAGACTCTCATTGCCGACATGTTCGAAACTAATACAGCCAGCGACGGTGTCGGACTTGCTGCTCCGCAGATAGGAAAGAGTATTCGCGTGGTTATCATCGACCTCGACCCGTTAAGCGATGAATTGCCTGAGTACAAGGATTACAGGCGTGCTTACATCAATGGTCATATCATAGAGTATGATGATAGTCAGACGGATAATCTTGAAGAGGGGTGTCTGTCACTGCCTGGAATTCACGAAAGCGTGAAGAGGGCGAAACGTGTACATATTAAATATGTAGATGAAGACTTTAAACCTCACGACGAATGGGTTGACGGTTACTTGGCACGTGTCGTGCAGCATGAGTTCGACCATCTTGAAGGAACTATGTTCATCGACCATCTTAGTCCTTTCCGTAAGCAGATGATACGTAGTAAGCTTAAGGCTCTTGCTGCCGGAAAGGTTCGTTGCGGATACCGTATCAAGCCTTACAAGAAGTAAGGATTCTTACATAAAATCATTGAAGAAGTTAGTTCTCATAGTCATACTTGCCCTTCTTTCTACACCAGTCTTCGCACAATACAATATAAAGAAGATGATGGAAGAAGGGCATCGCTCACTTGATATGGGGTACTATGTAGTCGCCCTGCAAATCTTCCAGCGTGTGTTGGGGCTACGGCCTGACAAGTATGATGCGTGGTATCTAAGCGGACTTTCAAAATATCATTTAGAGGATTATGCTGGTGCAGAGTCGGATTGTAGTCATGCAATAGAGTTAAATCCGTTCGTCGTTGACATCTATGAGACTCGTGCGATGTCCCGACTGCGAACGGAGAAGTACGATAGTGCCATTGCCGACTTCACTCATGCCATAGAAGTAAATCCTGATAACAGTAGTTATTGGTTTAATAGGGCATACTGCTATGCGCAGGAGCACGCTTTTAGTATTGCCTTGCAGCAGCTTGACTATATTCAGAAACGTTGGCCTAAACTTGAAGAGGCTAGAAATCTAAGGCAGACCATTTTGGCTACACAACGGCTCCGTAGGCGTGAGGAAGGCAAATAGTGACCTATTTGTAATCCTTCGGAGTGAATGTGACGTCAAGAATTATTTTATTTGGCTCTTTCTGAGACCGATAGGTGTATCTGAAATTGAAACCGTTGTCCTTATAGGTCTTATTTGCCGTGTTAGCCTTGAGGTTATCTTTCATGGAACTGACGATTTCAGATTTGTGCTGGTTTATTGCCTCAGCGTTATCCGCCCGGTTGCATAACTTCTGATAATAGTGTATCGTCTTTGTTTCAGGCTCATAGTTTGCGCTGTCGGTTTGGACATCGTTGATGATAGGAGTAGGGCATTTCTTCAAAGTATACTCTTTCAACTCGCGTGCAGCACGTTTTTCAAGGCTTTCCTGACAGGCAGAAAAGCAGAATAGAACTAATACTAAAATAAATATATTCTTCATTTGTTCCGCTTTTTGTGCAAAGTTAATCAAATTTCTTTCAAAAATCTTTTTTTTTGTGCTTTATCTCATTTTTTATTGTTAAATTTGCAAAGCTAAAGATTGCTTTACTGATGAATAATATACGAAACTTTTGCATTATAGCGCATATAGACCATGGTAAGAGCACCCTTGCAGACCGTTTGCTGGAGTACACGAAGACAATCCAGATAACTGAGGGACAGATGCTTGACGACATGGATTTGGAGCGAGAGCGGGGAATTACTATTAAGAGCCATGCAATCCAAATGGAATATGCGTATAACGGCGAAAAATTTATTCTGAACCTGATAGATACTCCGGGACATGTGGACTTCTCTTATGAAGTCTCGCGCAGTATTGCGGCTTGCGAGGGAGCATTGCTTGTCGTTGATTCGACACAGGGCGTTCAGGCTCAGACCATCAGCAATCTGTACATGGCTATAGACCATGACTTGGAGATTATACCGGTTATCAACAAGATAGACATGCCCAATGCCATGCCTGACGAAGTTGAAGATGAAATTGTCGACTTGATAGGTTGTGACCGCAGTAGTATTATACGTGCAAGTGGAAAGACTGGTGAGGGCGTTCCGGCCATGCTTGAGGCTATTGTGAAACGTATCCCGGCTCCCAAGGGCGACCCTAAGGCTCCGTTGCAGGCTCTTATATTCGACTCTATTTTCAATTCTTTCCGTGGAATTATAACCCTTTGTAAAGTAGTTAATGGCGAAATACGAAAGGGCGATAAGGTTAAGTTCGTCCAAACTGGGCAGGAATATACCGCAGACGAAGTCGGAGTGCTCAAGATGGATATGATTCCGAAGCCGGTTCTTGAGACAGGCGAGGTGGGATATATCATCAGTGGCATTAAGGACGCAACCGAGGTGAAAGTAGGAGATACTATCACTCATGTTGATGCTCCGTGTAAAGAAGCCATAGAAGGTTTCCAAGAGGTTAAGCCAATGGTCTTCGCCGGAGTTTATCCAATAGATCCTAATGATTATGAGAATCTCCGCTCAAGTTTGGAAAAGCTGCAATTGAACGATGCTTCGCTGACATTCCAACCTGAAAGCTCGCAGGCTTTGGGCTTCGGCTTCCGTTGTGGCTTCCTTGGACTTCTACACATGGAAATCGTTCAGGAACGTCTTGACCGCGAGTTCAATATGGACGTGATAACAACGGTGCCGAACGTATCGTACAAAGTTTACGATAAGCATGGTAATGTTAAGGAGGTGCACAATCCATCGGGGTTGCCTGATGTTACTTCCATTGACCATATAGAGGAACCTTATATACGTGCCAGCATCATAACGTCAAGTCGTTTTATCGGACCGATAATGAAGCTCTGTCTCGACAAGCGTGGAGAACTTGTCAGTCAGAACTATGTGAGCGGTGACAGATTGGAGTTGATCTTTCTGATGCCACTTGGTGAGATTGTAATAGACTTTTATGATAAGCTTAAGAGCATATCAAAGGGTTATGCATCTTTCGACTACCACATTGACAGCTTTCGTCCGTCAAAGTTGGCTAAGCTCGATATCCTTCTTAATGGGGAACCTGTTGATGCTTTGTCGACCTTGACCCATGAGAGCAATGCTGTTGCTTTGGGTAGGAAGATGTGCGAAAAGCTTAAAACACTTATACCGCGCCAGCAGTTCGACATCGCCATCCAGGCTGCCATTGGTGCGAAGATTGTTGCCCGTGAAACTGTAAAGCAGGTCCGCAAGGATGTAACGGCAAAATGTTATGGAGGTGATATATCACGTAAAAGAAAGTTGCTCGAAAAGCAAAAACGTGGAAAGAAACGAATGAAACAAATAGGAAACGTGCAGGTGCCGCAAAAAGCTTTCCTTGCCGTTCTGAAACTCGATTGATTTAAATGTAATTTTATTAAAGAACCTAAAATCCTATAGTTCCTTATCAAAGGAGCACTGACAAAAATGAAAGAATCTATAGTTGACAAACGGGACATTGCCAGAGAATTGGCAAGAAAGTACAGTACGATGACTCATGACGAGCTGGATACATTGGAGAGCATACTTGTTCCAATGCGGTTCGCCAAAGGTGACATGATACTTAAGGAGGGCGAAGTTTGCCGGTATATATATTATGTAGAGCGAGGGCTTATCCGTCAATACTACTATAAGAACGGGCGTGAGATAACGGAGCATTTAGGTGAAGACCACACAATATTCATGTGTATTGAAAGTCTGTTCAAGGAAGAGCCGACACGGCTTCAGGTTCAGGCTATTGAGCCCACTCTTGTTTTCGCACTTCCTAAGGCTCGGCTTGAAGAAGTTGCCATGCATAATGTGAATATCCAAATTTTGTATCGTAAGATTCTTGAAGAAAGCCTAATTATAAGTCAACAGCATGCAGACTTGGTGCGTTTCGAGACTGCGCAGAATCGTTACAAACGTATGTGTAAGATGTCGCCACAGGTTGTGCTAAGAGCTCCGTTGGTCTATATTGCAAGTTATTTACAAATGACTCCGGAAACGCTCAGTCGTGTCAGAAGTTCAACTCTTATGGATGATTAGTTCGATTTCATTCAAATGAACAGAAAGAATTTGTTCATAATCACTAAAGAAGTAATAAGTTTATCTATAACAAGTTAGAACGCACGAGGTTTTTTATAAGCCGGGTTAAATGAAAAAATAATTAACGAGATGTTTGGCGTTCACATATAAAAGTATTACCTTTGCACTCGCTTTAACGCTCTTGGGTGGTTTCCAGAGTGGCCAAATGGGGCAGACTGTAAATCTGCTGCTTCTAGCTTCGGTGGTTCGAATCCATCACCACCCACAAAAAACGGGACTTTCCTAACAATTAGGAAAGTCCCGTTTTTATTTGATTTCACTAATTTATCTCCTACAGCTTGTTTCCTTCTTTAGGGAATACTATTGTTGGCTTGAAAGTCTTTGCCTCTTCAAAGTCCATGAGAGCGTATGCAATGATGATAACTGTATCGCCTACTTGCACCTTGCGGGCAGCTGCACCGTTAAGGCATATGCAACCCGAACCGCGCTCACCCTTGATGATGTATGTTTCAAACCGCTCGCCATTGTTGTTGTCCACAATCTGAACTTTTTCCCCGGCGATTAGTTCGGCAGCATCCATGAGGTCTTCGTCGATGGTTATGCTTCCCATGTAGTTGAGGTTTGCCTCAGTGACTTTTACGCAATGAAGCTTGGACTTCAGTACTTCTATCTCCATTATTTCTCTTCCTTATATTTTATGTGGTCGATAAGGCGGATTGGTGTTTTGCCACAATAGACGGTTATGCAACCAACAATGTACTTGCTGTCGTTCCAGTCGTTGACATCGACAAGCGTGTCTCCATCAACAATCTCAAAATATTCGACTTCAAGACCGTCAATAGCATTGATGTCAGCAACGACCTTGTCGTGAGTCTCCTTCACACTGTGTGTCTTTGCAAAATCAAGACTTTCTTTAAGGACACGGTATATGTTAGGGGCTATTGCACGCTCTTCTGGGGTAAGAAGAGAATTGCGTGAGCTCATAGCCAATCCGTCTTTCTCACGAACTATCGGACATTCAACAATCTGTAGTTTGCCCTCCATGCCGATATACCTGACCAGTCGTTTTACAACTGCAATCTGCTGCCAGTCCTTCTCTCCAAAGTAAGCTCTGTTAGGACGCACAATGTAGAACAGACGGCTGACAACCTGACAGACACCGTTGAAGTGTCCGGGGCGTTTAGCTCCCTCCATGACGGTTGTCTGAGGTGGAAACTCGAAGTGGCGTGTGTCAGGTGTTGGGTACATTTCACTTACACTAGGAGCAAAAACATACTGCGCACCACACGACTCGACAAGTTTGCAGTCAGACTTGAGGTCACGTGGATAACGCTCCAGGTCTCCTTTGTCGTTGAATTGTGTTGGATTGAGAAATACAGATACTACGGTGACGTCGTTATCCTTGACGCTGCGCCGAATGAGTGACGCATGCCCTTCATGCAGAGCTCCCATTGTCGGAACCAAACCGACGGTCTTACCATTCTTGCGAACTTCGAACAGTTCGTTTTGAAGATCTACAATTTTTTCGAATACTTTCATAGTCTGTTTCCTGTTTCGGCGTGCAAAGTAACAACATTTTTATCAAAAAGACAAGAAATATCTGAATTTTTTCGTAACTTTGCACATTGAATGCTGTTTCCAAAGACATAAGAAGGTATTAACGTAGTAAATAAAGCTCGTTTTAAATGCCATTATAGAGAGCAGTCGTTTGTATTTAGAGAAAAGAGAATGGGAAAGAAAGTATTGTTCGTTAATCAGGAAATTAAGCCATACGTTCCATCTTCAGAGATGTCAGAGTTCGGCTACAACATGCCGTGTATCATGCAACAGGAAGGTTATGAAATACGTTCGTTCATGCCGAAATGGGGCAATATCAACGAGCGCAGAGGGCAACTCCATGAGGTTATCCGCCTTTCTGGCATCAATCTTATCATCGACGACATGGACCATCCGCTTATCATTAAAGTGGCTTCGATACCTCAAACACGAATACAGGTCTACTTTATTGATAATGAGGACTATTTCCAAAAACGAAAGATGACTCAGGACGAGATGGGAAACGACTATCCTGACAATGGTGAACGTGCGATTTTCTTTGCGCGTGGAGTCCTGGAAACTGTCAAGAAGTTGCGTTGGGCACCTGATATCATACATTGCCAGGGCTGGATGTCCGCAGTTATTCCTTTCTATGTAAAGACCGCATACCACGATGAACCTCAGTTCGCTAATTCTAAGGTTGTAACTTCCATGTTCAGTGATCAGCCTCACGGTGATTTTGGAAGCAAATTCAAGAAGAGTCTGGAGTTCAAGACGGCTAAGTCATCCATGCTTAAAAAGTATGGCGATAAGTTCGACTTCATGGAGCTTGGTAAACTTGCCATCGACTATTCCGACGGCATTGTTCGGACAAGCCCTGATGTCAAGCAGCAGATAATCGATTATGCTGAGGCGGAAGGCAAGCCGGTTCTGAACCAGCCTGAGCAAGAAACCGTAGGCAAAGTCTACAAGGACTTCTATGAAAAGTTGCTTGCCGAATAGGTAGTTTCACTTTCTCACAATTTATTCACGGCAAAGAAGATGAAGGCAAAATATCTCTTTCTTTTATTGTTGACTGTTGCGACGGTCATGGTATCATGCGATGATACTACTGATGAAATGGGTTCTTCACTGACCCCAACGACAGACAGACTTAGCGTAAATGCCGATACTTTCAGCGTAACATCAAGGACTATTGTCCCTGACTATGTTACTGGTAATAATACAACAGGATATTTGGGGCGTGTAAAAGACCCAGAGACAGGTAATGTCGTTACTGCCAGCTTTATGTCACAGTTCCATCTTCTCGATGGTTATCAGCTTCCGGCAGAGAATCGGATTATGAGTCGTGATGCTAATGGTAAAGTCGTAGCAGATTCTTGTCAACTTCAGCTTATTTGCTCCGGTTACTATGGTGATTCTCTGGCTCAGATGAAAACACGCGCTTACTTAATGGGCGAGCCCCTGGAGGAGAATTCTACTTACAATTCGGCTTATGATCCAATAGCCGACGGAAAGGTTAACCCTCAGGGATTCTATCAGGATAAATCGTACACCATTGCCGATTTGACGGATAATGATTCTCTTCGAGCTACGTCATCGTATGCCAACAGTATTCGCATAAACCTTTCCAAGCCATATACAAAGGATGGGGTAACTTACAATAACTTCGGAAGTTATCTCATGCGACAGTATTATGAACATCCTGAATACTTCACATCATCATACAACTTTATTCATAATGTTGTCCCTGGTTTTTACTTTAAAAATACAGGTGGTGTAGGCAGTATGGCTTACATAAACACTACATTGCTTATATTCTATTTCAATTGCAAGAACGATGCAGACTCCGTAATAAGTGCGAGTTCGTCGTTTGCCGGCACGGAAGAAGTCCTCCAGACTTCAAGTTTCGCCAACGACCGTGAAAGGCTTAACGAGTTGGCTGCTGACAACTCATGTACATATCTCAAGACTCCTGCCGGCTTATACACAGAGGTTACACTGCCGGTTGAACAGATTATGTCGGGACACGAGAATGATACAGTCAATACCGCACGCCTTAACATCCCGCGTATGACCAATCAGACACCTACGGTCTACCCTCTGGATATTCCGCAGAGCGTACTTATGATACCGGAGGACAGCATACATAGCTTTTTTGCAAATGACAGGCTGCCAGATTACTATACATCTTTTATAAGTACATATTCCCGTACCACAAATAGCTATCTTTTCGGAAACATATCCGGAATGATAAATGCAATGCATAGAAGCCATCAGAATGGCAATACGTCGAGCAACTGGAACAAGGTCGTGCTCATACCGGTGACTTTGCAGACTACCACAACTTCAAATAACAAGACCACAATTGTCAACTTGTCCAATAATATGGCTTTGACATCAACACGTCTCTTAGGAGGAAGTGATAATCCAGATGCATTGAAGATAACGGTCGTTTACAGTAAGTTCAATACCAAGTAAAGCGATTTAAGAGTTTAAACGATTACTGCTATGGCAGACAACTTCTTGGAACGCCATACTGAGGACTACGAGCAGCGAAAGCAGCAGTGGCTCCTCAGGAAGCGTCACATAAAGGTAAAACATACAAAACGCAATATACACAAGCCTGACGACGAGGCTTTGTGAAATACTAACAAGTACTTTGGCATGCTGTTTGCTGTTATATCGAACAAAGAACAGATTGTATAACCGAAGTAGAACATTAAAAGGAGGATTTTACATGATAAATCAGTTTTCGCCCAAAGTCTCTGAAGTATTATCGTTCAGCAGAGAGGAAGCTGAAAGACTTGCAAGTACTTCTGTAGGACCGGAGCACCTTCTCTTAGGTATTTTAAGGGAAAAGGAAAGCCCGGTAAAGGATTTCTTTAACAAGTTGCACGTCAATCCGGATATTATTAAGGAACAATTGGAGGAACGGGTTAGACAAAACAACAGTGGAAGAATGCTTTTCTCATCAGAAATGCTTCTAAATGATGAGGCTAATAATATACTGAAACTTTCTGTATTGGAAGCAAGATTGCAGAGAAGCCAGACTGTGGATGTCCCACATCTCTTCCTCGCTATACTCCACGACAATGTCGATAACGGAGCTAAGGAAGTTCTTGAGGATAACGATATTAACTACGATTTGGCTCGTTCGGCATTCCAGAAGAAGGCTAATAAGCCAGCTGACGGACTTGACATTCCAGAAGAAGACGAAGAGGAAGACCCAATGATGAACATGCATGGTTCTCAGGGCACATCGTCAAACAGGCAGAATGGTTCATCAACGACAACACGTGCACGTGGCGGGAAGTCAAAGACACCGGTACTTGACAACTTCAGTACCGACCTCACGGAGGCTGCTGCAGAGAACAAACTTGACCCTGTCGTTGGTCGTGAGCGTGAGATACAACGTGTATGCGAGATACTTGGAAGGCGCAAGAAGAACAACCCTATACTCATAGGTGAGCCTGGAGTTGGAAAAAGTGCGATTGTAGAAGGTCTGGCACAGCTCATTGTGAGTCATAACACAAGCCCGGCATTGTTCAACAAGCGTGTCGTAAGCCTCGATATGACTGCAATTGTAGCAGGTACAAAGTATCGCGGACAGTTTGAAGAGCGCATAAGAGGACTTATCCAGGAGTTGGAAAAGAGCCCAGACATAATAGTATTCATCGACGAGATACATACTATAATAGGTGCCGGTAGCACTCCTGGCTCTATGGACGCTGCCAATATTCTCAAGCCTGCGTTAGCTCGTGGCACCATACAGTGCATCGGAGCAACGACACTTGATGAGTATCGCAATTCCATAGAGAAAGACGGAGCCCTTGAACGTCGTTTCCAGAAAGTCCTCGTTGAGCCTACTACAGCCGACGAGACACTGCAAATACTCAAGAATATTAAGGGTCGTTACGAGGACCATCACCATGTTCGGTACACTGATGCAGCATTGGAAGCATGTGTCAAGTTGACCGACCGATACATAACCGACCGTTATTTCCCTGACAAGGCAATAGATGCCCTCGACGAAGTCGGCTCCCGTGTTCATCTTAAGCACAGTGATGTTCCGCCAGAAATTATCGAAACCGAAAAGCAATTGAAAGAGGTTGAGGCCCAGAAGAGGTCAGCTGTAGCTAAGCAGAACTTTGAAATGGCAGCCGGTTACCGAGATAGGCAGGCTCAGTTGGAGCAGTCTCTTAAGAGCATGCAGCTGAAATGGGAGAAAGGCGATGATGGTGAGAGAACCGAAATCGGCGAAGATGAAGTCTCTGATGTTGTATCAATGATGACTGGAGTACCAGTTCAGAGAATGAAACAGGCCGAAGGCATACGACTCCGTGATATGGGCGTTGAGCTCAAGAAGGAAGTCATTGCCCAGGATTCAGCTATCGATAAGATGGTGAAGGCTATTCAGCGCAACCGTGTAGGACTGCGTGACCCGAACCATCCAATAGGCGCTTTCATGTTCCTTGGACCTACCGGAGTCGGCAAGACTTATCTCGCTAAGAAACTCGCAGAGTACATGTTCGGCTCGAAAGACGCACTTATCCGTATCGATATGAGTGAGTACACAGAGAGCTTCAACACCTCTCGCTTGATAGGAGCGCCTCCAGGATATGTCGGTTACGAGGAAGGCGGACAGCTAACGGAACAGGTACGCCGTCACCCGTACTCCATTGTCTTGCTCGATGAAATCGAGAAAGCCCACGGCAATGTATTTAACTTGCTGTTGCAGGTACTCGATGAGGGTCGCCTGACTGACGGTAACGGTCGATTGGTTGACTTCCGCAATACGGTAATCATAATGACCTCTAACGCCGGAACAAGACAATTGAAAGAGTTCGGTCGCGGAGTTGGCTTTACGGCAGGTAATGCCAGTGGCCTTTCACACGATGACAAGGACAAGGAATATGCACGCAGTATAATCCAGAAGTCGTTGAGTCGCCAGTTCGCACCTGAGTTCCTCAACCGTCTTGACGAGATTATCACCTTCGACCAGCTTGACTTGAATGCCATTAAGAAGATTATCGACATCGAGCTTCGTGGACTTTACAAGCGTATCGGAGAGCTTGGCTACGGCCTTGAGGTTTCCGACAGCGCAAAGGAATATGTCGCAACGAAGGGCTATGATGTGCAGTTTGGAGCGCGTCCATTGAAGCGTGCCATCCAGTCTTATATCGAAGATGGCGTTTGCGAGCTAATTCTTTCGGGTGACATAAAGGCTGGCGATGTCATTAAAGTAGACAAACCGGCTGACAGTGACAAACTGTCGTTCGTCAAAGATGAAAAAGTTGAACAGACTTTATAATACTGGATTGACTTTGATTTTAGACTAATAGAAACATAAAAACAAAAGCGGCTACCTTCACAGGTAACCGCTCTTTTTTAATTCAAAGGTATTAGTTCTTTTTAAGGTAAAAAGATTGCTTTCAGGATAACGTTTGCAAAGATAATAAATTTTTTACAAACGACAAATATTTTCTGCCTTTTTTAGCCAAAAAATGGAAAATTCCGCAAATAAAATCCTTTATAATGGATTTCGTTTGCGGAATTTTTCATTATTGCGGAAAAGAGCTGCTTACTTCTTGTTCTTTATCTTATCGACGTAAGCATCAATCACAGCGACAGCCGTTATGTTGACAATGTCACGTACAGAGCATTCGAAGTCGGTGAAGTGGATAGGTTTGTTAAGTCCCATCTGTATCGGACCGATTATCTCTGCGTCAGGGCTGAGCGCCTGCAACAGCTTGTAGCTGGCGTTGGCACTTGAGAGGTTAGGGAACACGAGCGTGTTAACCTTCTTGCCCTTAAGCCTTGTGAACGGATACTTGTTGTCGCGAAGCTCGTCGTTCAGAGCGAAGTTAATCTGCATCTCACCATCAATGGCAAGGTCAGGGAACTCCTTCTGCATCTGCTCTACGGCAGCGTGGACTTTCGCAGGAGAACCGTCGGCGTCGGTACCGAAGTTCGAATAGCTTATCATAGCCATTACCGGCTCCTCGTTGAAGAAGCGAACACTGTTGGCGGTAAGCTTTGCAATATCATGCAGAGCGTCCGTGTCAGGATGGCGGTTGATAAGTGTGTCTGACAGATAGTATATACCCTGCTTTGTATTCAGGATGTGCATAGTTCCGAAGTGGTTGTATTCCGGACGTATGCCGATAACCTCTTTCGCAACTTTAATGGTATTGCTGTATTTCGTGTACAGACCTGTGATGAACGCATCGGCATCGCCATTCTCTACCATTGACATTCCGAAGTAGTTGCGTTCATACATCTTATCGTAAGCCTCTTCGAACGTGTAACCCATGCGGGCACGTTTTTCAGCAAGGTGCTTAGCGTAAGTAGCACGGCGTCCCTGCTCCTTGTCGGCGCGCATATCAATGATTGTGACACCCGAAAGGTCGAGTTTCAGACGGTTGGCGATGCGGTTCAGGCGGTCAGGGTTGCCGAGTAGTATCGGCTCGCATATACCTTCCTGCTTTGCCTGTACAGCAGCCTTCATCATAGTCTGGTGACCGCCCTCGGCGAATACCACGCGCTGCGGGTGCTGAGCAGCAGTAGCGTGAAGTGTACGAGTCAGTTTCGTCTCCTGACCGAGCAACTGGCGCAGGTGCTGCTTGTACTCGTCCCAGTCGGAAATGGTACGGCGTGCGACACCACTCTCGATGGCTGCCTTTGCGACAGCGGCACTTACCTCAGTGATAAGGCGTGGGTCAACAGGCTTCGGAATGAAGTAGTTCGGACCGAATGTCAAGTCGTTGACGTGGTAAACCTGGTTGACGATGTCCGGTACCGGTTCCTTTGCAAGCTGGGCGATAGCCTTTGCAGCTGCCATCTTCATCTCCTCGTTTATGGCAGATGCATGAACGTCGAGCGCACCACGGAAAATGTAAGGGAATCCGATAACATTGTTAATCTGGTTTGGCTTGTCTGAGCGGCCTGTCGACATCAGAACGTCAGGGCGAGCGTCCATAGCGTCCTCGTAGCTAATCTCCGGAACAGGGTTAGCAAGTGCGAATACGATAGGCTTGTCAGCCATAGAGCGTACCATATCCTTTGTGAGGACATTACCCTTTGACAGTCCTACGAATACGTCTGCGCCCTTGATAGCTTCCTCAAGAGTGTGAACGTCGCGGCGGTCGGTAGCAAACAGCTTCTTCTGCGGTGTGAGATTTGTGCGGTCGCTGGTGATAACTCCCTTAGAGTCAAGCATCACGATGTTCTCCTTCTTTGCACCGAAAGAGCAGTAAAGCTTAGTACAGCTAATGGCGGCGGCACCTGCTCCGTTGACGACAATCTTCACTTCGTCGATTTTCTTGCCTGCAACCTCAAGCGCATTCATAAGTCCTGCTGCAGAGATGATGGCAGTTCCGTGCTGGTCGTCATGCATGACTGGAATGTCAAGAGTCTTCTTCAGGCGCTCCTCGATGGCGAAACACTCAGGAGCCTTGATGTCTTCGAGGTTGATACCACCGAATGTCGGGGCTATCTTTTCTACTGCCTCGCAGAATTTATCAGGGTCTTTCTCGTTGACTTCGATGTCGAACACATCGATACCTCCGTATATCTTAAAGAGCAGTCCCTTACCTTCCATTACCGGTTTGCCGCTCATTGCGCCTATATCGCCTAGACCCAGTACAGCCGTTCCGTTACTGATAACGGCTACGAGATTACCTTTGTCAGTATATTTATAGACGTCCTCAGGATTCTTTTGAATTTCGAGACACGGGTAAGCCACACCCGGAGAGTATGCCAAGCTCAAGTCAGTTTGAGTTTGATACGGCTTTGTAGGTTTTACTTCGATTTTACCTGGTCTGCCATCATGGTGGTAAGCCAAGGCTGCTTCTTTTGTTATCTTTACCATATTGTAGTTTTGTTTTGGTTGTTCGCCTTCGTTTAATTAGGGGCAAAGATACGGAAAATAAATCATACTAGTTCCGATTTTACTTAATTTAATTTTGTCTTTTACTCAGAAAGTAGTAATTTTGCACTCTAAATTAGGTTTTCAGCTATGCAGAGTCCTGATAATATAACGTTGTATAGGCATGACTTGCGTGATAAGATACTGCATGTCGCTTCGGATATGTTCCTAAAGAGAGGTATCCGGCAGGTACGTATGGATGACATTGCCAAAGAGCTTTCGATTTCGAAGCGGACGTTATATGAGATTTATGAGGATAAGGAACACCTTCTGTTGGATGTTATAAAGAACCGAAAGGAAGAGCACGACAAGTCGCTTTCGGAGCTTATGCAAGGCAATGCCGATGCAATGGAAATCATATTGAAGTTCTATCATATCCAGATGAAGGAATTCTCCTCCGTCAATTCCCAGTTCTTTTCCGATTTAACCATGTACGACGACATTGTCGACTATTGGCGCGCCGAGCGCCAGAAGAATGCAGACGGCCGTCAAAAGTTCATACAGAAGGCTATTGACGAGGGGTTCTTTATCCGTGATGTGAATTATAATTTCATCTTCCGGATAATGGAAGCGATGTCAGATTATATCGTTGCAAACGACTTGTACAAAGAGTATGGGCTGAAAACAGTATTCCACAATTTTATAATGATTTTCCTTCGTGGCATTTGCACGCCAAAGGGCATGAAGCGCTTTGACGAGCTTATGCTTAATATTAATAATTGAAGATGAAAGACGGAACGCTTAAAACGCTCTTATTGGTGGCTTTGGTCATCGTTATACTCTTGTTGCTCCATTTCGTTCCATCGGTCTCTGTCTTTGGAGTTAAGCTAAGAAAAGTCAACATTCTTAGCCAGATTATAACACTGCCGGGCGACAACGAGTCGACCGATGTTATTCCCAAACCGAAAGACCCGAAGCAGATAGAGGCAAGAAGCAAGTCGGGCAAGCTTCTCGACTTCAAGGAAGTATGGCCTAAGGGTGTACAGCCTATCCTTGACTATAGTGAGGGCAATGCCGGCGGAATGGACCATTTCTATGAGATGGTCGACTCTGCGGCGCGCCATAAGCTTAAGGGCAGACCCGTCAGAATTGCATATTACGGCGACAGCTTCATAGAAGGCGACATCCTCGTGGCTGATTTGCGTGAACAGTTGCAGGCAAAGTATGGCGGCAGCGGTGTCGGTTGGATTGATGCCGGCAACGATTTGGAGCAGTACAAGATTTCCATCGGTGCCTCATACACCGGTATGACCGAGCACATGGCAATGAAAAAAGAAAGCTATGACCCTTCGAAGGCTGGCATAGCGGAACGCTATTACACCACGAACGGTTCTGCTTCGATGACGATGACTGGGCAGAAATACTATCCTCACACATCGACTTGGACGAACTCAAGGCTCTATTTCTGCTCTGCCGGTAAAGCCCATATTGTAGGAAAGCTTGGCAGTGGCATTGTTTCGGAAAAATCTTACAGTGCCTCGCCATCTGTTCAGGAATTCAGCATGAGCGGAGCCAAAACAAACAAAGTCAAGTTCAGCATCACCGGTGCTCCCGTTCTCTTTGGTGCTGTGGCAGAAACCGATGGCGGTATCGTCGTCGACAATTTCAGCATGCGTGGCTCCACAGGTATAACTCTTTCGACTCTTTCCGAACGGACGTTGAGCGACTTCAACCGCATACGTCCATACGACCTTATTGTTTTGCAGTTCGGTGTCAACGCAGTATCGTCCGATACCAAAGACGAAGAAATGCATAAGTATCTGTCGGGCATGCGTAAGGTGATACGCCTCATGCGTAAGTGTTTCCCCGAAGCCAGCATCTTGGTTGTCAGTACACCAGACCGAGGCAACAACGCGAACGGAACTATGCCTACGATTAAGGTCCTCGAAGGCTATCAGAAGGAGCTCGCCGCAGAAGAGAAGGTCGGCTTCTACAGCTTGTTCCATTCCATGGGAGGCGAGGGGGCTATGGCACGCCTTCATGAGAGGAATATGACCTCAGCCGACTTGGTACATGTCAGCCGTGGCGGAGGAAAACTGATTGCCAACGGAATATTCAGGTCTATAGTTGCGGGCGAGAACAATTACCTGCGCCGAAGGAAACTGGAACGGGAGAATTGATAGTCTTTCGCGTTCCTAGTCAACATTCTTAAACATGGAAATTATACAAAAGATACTTACACTACTTCAATATAACCCCAAGGAACCGTTGTTGTTTACAACGGGACTGTTCCTGTTCTTGTTCCTCTTTGTAGCACTGGGATACTTTGCCCTTAGGAAGGAGCTGACGGCGCGCCTTCTCTTCGTCACACTGTTCTCTTATTATTTTCTGTACAAGAGCTCAGGCCTTTATTTCTGTCTGCTGGCAGTTGTGACCATTTCCGACTGGCTGATAGCAAAGAAGATTGCAGCTTGCGGAAGCGGCGATGATGGCGAGCAACTTGCGCCCAACGACCCTGACAATCTTCTTAGGGACAGTGCAAGGCAATGGCTGCTGCTCAGTCTTGTCATCGATTTGGGACTCCTGGCTTATTTCAAGTACACCAATTTCTTCGCTGGACTGATATCGCAACTCATCAACTACAACTTCCAACCTTGGGACATCTTCCTTCCGGCAGGCATTTCGTTCTTTACTTTCAAGAGCATATCTTATACTATAGATGTATATAGAGGCAAAATGAAGCCCGTGGATAGCCTTCTCGACTATGCTTTCTACGTCAGTTTCTTCCCCGTTCTGCTTGCCGGCCCTATCGTCCGTGCAACTGACTTCGTTCCGCAGATACGGAAGCCTATCAGCATTTCACGAAAGATGTTTGCCTTCGGTGTGTATCTCATAATGACGGGATTGCTTAAGAAACTGGTAATCAGCGATTATATAAGTGTCAATTTCGTAAGCCGTGTATTCGATAATCCTACATTGTTCTCCGGTGGAGAGATACTGATGGGACTTTATGGATATAGTATCCAATTGTATTGCGACTTCTCCGGCTACAGTGACATGGCAATAGGAATTTCCGCCTTGCTTGGTTTCAAGATACCGATGAACTTCAACGCCCCTTACAAGGCTGACTCGCTGAGCGACTTCTGGCGTCGTTGGCACATCTCATTGTCTAGTTGGATTCGCGACTATATATATATATCGTTGGGCGGCAACCGTAAGGGAAAGGTCAGAATGTATATCAACCAAATGGTTGCAATGGTACTCTGCGGCCTTTGGCATGGTGCATCGCTCAACTTCGTGCTGTGGGGAACGCTCCACGGACTTGGCGTCTGCATCCACAAATTCTTCTCGCAGACAGTTCTGCACCACGACCGCCACTATCATCCGTCAGGTATCCGGCGCTTCGTGGCTGTGCTGCTTACGTTCCATCTTGTAACGTTTCTGTGGATATTCTTCCGCGCTCAGGACTTCACGGCAGCCACGATAATCATCAATCAACTTGTGACGAAGTTCGATGTGACGCTGTTCCCCGCCATCTTCTCTGCTTATAAGTTCGTGTTCGCTTTCATGGCGATAGCGCTTATAGCCCATTGGATGCCCGATTCGTGGCAGGACAAGATGGTGCTCGGACTGGAACGGGGTGGAGTAGTGGTTTGTGCCATCGCCCTGGCATTTGTTATCTTCATTGCCATGCAGGTCAAGTCAAGCGATATCCAACCGTTCATCTATCTGCAATTCTAGGCCGAATGATAACCGCTAACAAAGCAATTGTTTAATATTAGCATCCGCGTTCATCTCTTTAGCCTCAAGAACTTCCACTGCAGGGGCGTCCCCTGCGGTGGCAGGCATAGCTGCTTGGGCGTTTGCGGATATTAATCTTGTATGATTGAAATTATTGCTCCGGCTCGAGAGTGATGATTTCGTCTTTGATGTTATTCGAGTCAACGGTAATCACCGATTTGTCAAGTCGCTTTATGCCGTGTATGTCTTTCGCGATGTCGCCTATCGATTCTTGGACGTCATAGCCACGTTTGCCCTCACGGTAGTGCATCAGAATCTTCAGACTTGGCTTCTTCAGATGCTTGATAATCTCTGCTGCTTCCTTCGATGTGATGGTAAAGTAGCCTGCGCAAGGCAGTAGGACAACGTCTGCTTTGGCTAATTCCTTGTATTCATCTTCCGTCGGGAGTCGTCCTAGGTCGCCCAAATGAACTATCGTTAGCTCAGGCAGATGCACGAATGTAATATCCGACAGGCCACGATGCGCACCGTTGTGGTGGTCGTGAGGCACCGTTATCTTGCTGACTTCGAAGTTCAATTTCTTGCCCGAAGCATTGATTAGGTGAGCCGCATTGTGGTCGCCGTGCTGGTGAGAGCAACTGACAACGTCAGCTTTGATGCCTCGTGGAAGCTTTATCCCCGGTACGCTGCCGTTCTCGTAAGGGTCAAACACTATTGAAGAGCCTTCTGCTTCAACCTTGAAACAACTGTGCCCGTAGTAAGTTATTGTTGCTTTTGACATAGTTCGTTTATTTTAAATCCATAATAATCTTCGTCTGCAAATATACAAAAAATAAGATAATAAACGAGTTTATACACCATTTTTTATTGCATAAGTTTCCAGAAAGAATGCGTGTTGGTAATATATCGGAATGCCGTCAGGGACCTTTCATAATGCCAAAGATAACCTGTTGAGATACAAAAGATTATCTTTTGGTTTGAAAAATAAATTAAAAATAGAGGAAAAATAATTTATTTTTCAATCAAAAATAAATTAAAAACCAATTCCAAAGTTAACCTTTGACATTGCAGGACATAAACTTTTATATACTAAAAAAGCCATGGCTAGCTATCAATAGGTTGATAGAGCCATGGCTGAATGGTGTTATTTGTCTTAATTTAGAATTAGGCTGTCAAAAATTTAGTCAGTTTTTATACTCATAATTGCTTTTGATTTACAAGGATTTATTCTTAACTTATATAAACATATTCCATAGTATATATTAACTTTAATAATTTGCATAAGTCA
>Ga0256406_1000753_pt1 | contig 56663 bp, 47 predicted proteins | sample RumenRJG_03DNA_FD_185986 | JGI IMG/M metagenome (GOLD analysis project Ga0256406, IMG submission 185986) | Bovine rumen microbial communities from Lethbridge, Alberta, Canada - RJG_03 | ecosystem: Host-associated > Mammals > Digestive system > Stomach > Rumen | place: Canada: Alberta | collected...
CAGCCCGATCATCTTCGCCTTCCGCGCGGACATATCCTCCGTCACGATCAGGCGGGTCAGTCCCTCGTACTGAACTTCCTGCTCCACAAAGAACCGGGGTTCCACCCCCGTCACTTTGGCGCCTGCCGCCAGAGCACTGGCCGCCAGGCATCCCATGAGACCGGTTCCCGATCCGCCGTAGACCAGCGCGTGCCCGCTCTCGCCGATCCACCGGCCCAGCTCGGCCACGGCTTCCCGGTAGACCGGGCTGTTTCCTTCGTTCGCTCCCAGATAGACCGTGATCGTCAATGATCTGTCCTCCTTCAGTCGGTTTGTCAGCTTCCTGTCTTTCTGTTCAATTTATAACGGCATCCTGACGAAACGTCAATTTTCCTTCCGGGAGGAGCCGGACGCGGCATGCCTTCTCCTCTCCTCGCAGAACATGTACTGCTGCATCACACCCGCGTAAGGAGCGTATGAAGAAAGGGAAAAGCCCTGGGGGTAATGCGTCTCTAGCGCCCGCTTCATCCAGACGTCGACGGGAAAAGCGTTCAGCCGGTGGAATCCGAACAGCATGATGCAGGAGGCGACCTTGACGCCCACGCCCCGGATACCGAGAAGCGTCTCCATCAGCTCGCCGTCTGAGAGTGCTTCCAGCCCTCTCAGCCCGCCGTTCCCCTCCCGTGAGGACTCCGGATCCGGCCGTTCCGCGGTTCGTCCGCCGCGGTCCCGGGCCCATTCCGCCGCCGCACGGATATAGGGCATTCGGTATCCCAGCGAGCAGCTGTCAAACCCGGCCTGCCGGAAGGAGCAGAGCGGCTCCTCGCCCTCGGGCCGTCCCTCCGCCCGCGAACAGCGGAGACGGAGGATTTCCTCCGGAGTCGGGAAGCAGTATTCCGCTTCGCCGCCGCTGTCCGTACCGCTTCCCGGCCGTCCTCCGGATGCTTTCTCCGCCGTCAGAGGGCCGGAATCCGCGCGCAGTCTCCGGCCCGTCATCCGGCACAGCTTCTCGACACAGGTCCGGATCGCCGGGATGTTCTTTCGCTGGGAGATGATGAAGGTCACGGTCATCTCCCACGGATCCTGCCGGAGGATCCGGATTCCTTTGCCGCGGGCGGCGGCTTCCGTCAGGTATGCGTCCTCCGCCGGAATGGTGCGGCGGATCGCCGCATAATCCGTATCCAGATCGAAATAGCTCCGCCAGACCGTCTCGTATTCTTCCCGCGTGCACGCCAGTGTAAGCATCCGGCCATCCTGACGCGCGCGCAGCACCCGGTCAAAGGCCGCGATCCGCCACCAGCCGTCCGATTCTTCTCTCCAGCGAAAGGTCTGTCCGCTCTCCGCGATCTTTTTAAGAGAAAGCTCGCCTTTCGTATCGACTTCCATCATAGCGTCCTCCCTGCCGCGCCTTTCCGTTCCAAAGCATGCAGCCGCCCGTTCCGTCTGTTCCTTATCCGCATTGTATTCCGGCCGGAGCCATTTGCCAATCGGTTTCCGATCCGCCGGATTTCCGAAAAACCGCGGCAGCTGCGTTTCTGCAGCCGCCGCGGTTCCCGTTCCGTTTTCTTTCATGCCCCAGTCCGGTCCCTCAGATCCGGCCCCGGACGGTTCAGCCTTCCTTCTCCTCGTCATGGCTGTGATGCTCGATCCCTTCGTAAACCAGTTCCGCCTCCGAGTTTCCCGGACTGACGACGTGGCAGTGCCGGTGAGAATGATAGAATACCTGCAGCTCCTCCGCCTCATGACGGTCATTGAAGAAGATATGCCGGTCTCCCAGTTTCTCGGCCAGCTCCTCGTTGTGTGTGGCGATGATCATCGTCCGGCCCGCCTTCTTCAGCTTCAGAAGAAAACCGATCAGCCACTCCTGCGTTGGCCGGTCAAGTCCCGCCAGCGGTTCGTCCAGCACGAGAACCTCCGGGTTCATCGACAGAATGCACGCAATGGCCACCTTCTTCTTCTCTCCGCCGCTCAGATGATAGGGCGCCCGCTCCCTCAGAGAATCGATGCCGAGAAGCGTGATCACATCGTCAGTCCGGCGCTTCACCTCCGCCTCCGGAAGGCCCATCTGGGACGGTCCGAAGGCAATCTCCTCCTCGACGTTCGGACAGAAAAGCTGCACGTCCGAGTTCTGGAAAACGAATCCGACCCGCTGATGAAACCATTTCGAAAAGGCGGAGTCCTTCATGCTCTGCCGCGAAATCTCCCTGCCTTCGAACCGGTAGGTTCCCTCATCCGCGAAGACCAGCCCGTTGAGCAGCCTTAACAGCGTCGACTTGCCGCACCCGTTCGGTCCCTCAAGCACGATGGTCTCACCCTTTGCGATATTAAAGGTAATGCAGCGGAGCGCGATCTGATCCTCATACGCGAAGCAGACGTCTCTGAGTTCCATGATATTTCCGGTCATGCCGCCATCCTTTCCAGATACCAGAACGCGGCCGTCACGGCTGCCGCGAGCAGTGCATACAGAAGATCCGCCCAGCGGAACCGTTTCTTTCTGATGCTGTGATACTCTCCCTCGAACCCGCGGCACTGCATCGCGCCGTACATCTCCTCCGCCATTTCCCTCGAACGGATGAAGACATGGCCGAGCACGCCGGAAAAGGATTCCTTCTTGTTCCGGTTGCGGCCGACGGACCGCAGCCGCAGCGCGGTCAGTATGTTCACGCAGAGATCGCCGAGAATCACGATGTACTTCAGCGTCAGATCAAAGGTGAAGATAAAGAGATCCGGGATATGAAACATGTGAAACGTCTCGGTCAGCCGGTTCCAGGGCGTCGTCGCCGCAAGGCAGGCGATCAGGCTGACTGAGATAAACACCTTCAGCGACACCGTCAGCATCGTGTTCGGCTGGCCCATGAATACGGCAGGCAGCATGAGCAGCATACTGAAGGCGGCCGCCGCCGCGCCGCTCCGGATGATTCTTCTCAGATATCGCCCCGGAAGGATACAGTAACGCACAAGACAGCCCGCCAGAACGCAGTAGGAAAAGAACGCGTTCCGGCTGCAGGCCGTCAGAATCAGCAGATAGAGTGTACAAAGAACCTTCACGGAAGGGCTGGTGCCTCCGATCCGGATGCTGCCGTCCTCCCGTGCATTTGACAGAATGCTCATCAGCTTGAGGAGGCTCCCCGAAATGAACCGCTCCCGGTCCTTCTTCGGCTCATATACCTCTTCCTCAAGCATCCAGTCGGGGATCTCCCCGGTCCGGGTTTCGCTCATCCGTTCGCGCTCCCGTCCAGTCTGAAATCTTTCTTTTCCCTCATCCCCGCCGCGATCAGGCGGAAGATGATGATCGCCAGCGCGACACCGATGACAGCCGATACGATATAGCCGGCGGCGTCCGGTAGCCCGGCCACCGTGTAGTCCGGCAGCAGTGAGGAAAGGCTGAATCCGTTCTTCATGCCGGAGGGCGTATAGTTCAGCGTCTTTCCTCCGCTCACGACCGACGCGATTTCATCAGCGCCCCACTCGCCCCAGGCCGTCCCTTCCGCCAGCAGTCCCAGCGGAACCAGACAGATCAGAACCGCCAGCAGAATGATCAGCGGTTTCAGTCCGGTTCTCTTCTTCTGCGAAACCGAAGCGTCGCGGAAAAGTCCCGGCGCCGTTCTCCCGACAAAGGCGCAGAGCGCTACCGTGAACACCACCTCCGCGATTCCGAATACGGTCAGATGGCCGATCATCATCGCCGGGACGGAAACGTTGAGCCCGTACGGGCAGTACAGCGCCCGGCCCTCCGCGTTATGAAACAGCGCGGGCTGGATACCGAATTCCACCGCTGCAGCGAAAGCGGCCGCATTGATGCCGGCGTAGGCGCCGACTGCGGCCGGAAGATACCGGCTGTCCTTCTGTTTCATGGCATGGCGCAGCGCGCTGTAGACCCCGTACCCCACATAGGGAAGAAGGAACGCCATATTGAAGCAGTTCGCGCCCAGCGCCAGCACGCCTCCGTCACCGAACAGAAGCGCCTGGATCGCCAGCGCGATCGTGATGGACATGCATGCCGCATCGGGACCGAGCAGAATCGCGACCAGCGTGCCGCCGACCGCGTGGCCTGTCGTGCCGCCCGGAAGCGGGACGTTGAACATCATCGCGACGAAGGAAAACGCCGCGGCCACGCCAAGAAGCGGCATCTTCGCCTTCGGGATCTCATATCGGACCTTCTTCACCGCGTGGGCCCATACGGGAACCATCGCGGCCGTCATCACCGCGCAGGTCTGGGGACTCAGATAGTTTTCGGGAATATGCATGGAAATTCTCCTTCCGTTTTTCTTTTCCGACGATCATCATACCGGAAGGCGCCTCTCGGCGGAAGCCTCTCGGGGGGTTATTCCGCGCCGGCCGGAGCAGAACGGAAGGCAATTCTTCGCCGCGGCTCTTCCTCCGCTCAGAGACGCCCGGACGATCCGGCTCCCGTGCAGAGTGTCAGGAAATACACCTCGCGGGCGCCGCCGGCCCGCAGCGCCTCCGCGCAGGCGTCGACTGTGGCGCCTGTGGTGAAAATATCGTCAATCAGAAGGACCCGGCGCGGCGCCGTCCGCCCGGGCGCAAGAGAAAACGCGCCGCGGATGTTCTCCCTCCGTTCCCCGGCGTCCAGCGCTTTCATCGCTTTTGTCCGTCCTGTGCGGAGCAGCAGTTTTTCATCCATCGGCAGCCGGTTTCCCTCCGCCACAGGTCCGGCCAGCAGGGCGGCCTGATTGTATCCTCTCTGCCGGAGCCGGTCCGCGTGAAGCGGAACCGGGATCACGACATCCGGTTTCCACAGATCCACCCGGTCGCGGGTACCCAGAAAGAGCAGGCGTCCGAGCACGGAGCCGTATTCCCGCCGGCGCTTGTATTTAAAGGCCGCGATCGACTCCCGCATCACATCGTCATAGAGATAGAGCCCCATTCCCTGTGAGAAGGCGTGCTTCGTCCGAAGGCAGTCCCCGCAGTACGGTTCGTCCTCCGGCACCGGCCGGCCGCAGATCCGGCAGCGCCGGGAGCGGATCACCGGCAGGCGCGGCATGCATTCCCTGCAGATGACGCCTCGTTTCGGCGCGATGCCGTGACAGACCGGGCATCGCGGCGGATAAAGAAGATCAAGCAGGGGATCGTACCATTTCTCTTTCACGCAGTTCACCGCCTTCCTGCAGAGAGTAAGGATGCCGCCGCTGCCGCGGAACGCTGTGCCGGACAGATCCGGCGGCTGTGCGCCGCCTTCAGAACGGCGGTTCATACAGCAGGTCATCTGCCTCTCTTCCCGGCTGTCCGGAAAGCGGCATCTCCTCTTTCGTACCTGCTGCCGTGCTCTCCGGCTGTCCGGAAAACGGCGTCTCCTCCGGCCGTCCCGGCGGGCCGCAGGGCATCGGATCCTCCGCGCCCTCCGGCCCGCTGACCAGTTCCCGGATCCGGACGTCGAGGGAGGTGTAGCGATGCTCCTCGGACTCGTTTCCGATCATGCCGCGCACCGTCTCCTCGCTTCCGAGGATCACGACACAGCTCCTTGCCCTTGTCACCGCCGTGTAGAGGAGATTCCGCGTCATCAGAAGACGCGGGCCGGTGAGCAGCGGCAGAATCACGGCCGGGTACTCGCTGCCCTGGGCCTTGTGGATCGTCACGGCATAAGCGAGCTCCAGCTCCTCCAGCGCCCCGTAGGGATACTCGACAAAGCGTCCTTCGTCAAATTCGATCTCCAGGCACTGACCCGCATCGCTGATGGAACGGATCACACCCATATCTCCGTTGAATATGCCGTCCCCGCTGTCCGTCCGCACGCCGTTCCGGCCGCGGACCTCCCAGCCCAGCTGATAATTGTTCTTCGTCTGCATGACCTTGTCGCCCACCCGGAACAGATGATCGCCGAAGATTTTTTCCGCCTTCCGTTCGGACGGCGGATTAAGATAGCGCTGCAGGATTCCGTTCAGGCGTTCGACGCCCAGCGGTCCCTTGCGCATCGGGCAGAGCACCTGAATATCATACGGCTTCGCGTCAACATAGGGCGGAAGCTTCCGGCTGACAAGCTCGATGATGCCGCTGATGATCCGGTTCACATCGCTGCGGCGGAGAAAAAAGAAGTCGCGGCTCCGGTTGTCAAGCGAGATCTGCTCGCCCCGGTTGATCCGGTGGGCGTTGACGACGATATCAGAGCGTTCCGCCTGACGGAAAATCCGGTCCAGCCGCACGCAGGGAAAGGCCTCCGAGGCGATGATGTCCTTCAGCACCGCGCCCGGACCCACGGACGGAAGCTGGTCCACATCGCCCACGAGGATCAGCCTCGTACCGACCGCCACGGCGGACAGCAGGGCATGCATCAGAAAGATATCCACCATCGACATCTCGTCGATGATAACGACGTCCGCCTCGAGCGGATTCGTCTCATTGCGGTCAAAGGTCACGCTTTCCGGCGAATCCTCCGCCGGCGAAGTCACCTCCAGCATCCGGTGAATCGTCGACGCCTCGTACCCGGTAGTCTCCGTCATGCGCTTCGCCGCGCGTCCTGTGGGCGCCGCCAGCAGGACGGAAGCCCGTTTTCTCCGAAAGTAGCGGATCAGCTCGTTGATCGTGGTCGTCTTGCCGGTACCCGGCCCGCCGGTCAGCACCAACACGCCGTTCATCGCTGCGCCGATCACCGCCTCCCGCTGGCGCTCGTCCAGCACGATCCGGCCGTCCTCTTCCAGCGCGTCCACATCCTTCTCCGCCGCCTCCCGGGTGACGCCGGACGGCTCGCAGAGATCCAGCAGCATCCGCGCGCAGCTGAGCTCCAGATGATAATAGCTCCCCGCGTAGACGATTGGCTGCCCGTCATTCTCCTTCCGCACGACCTTCCGCTCGAAGCAGAGCCCGGTGAGTTCATGCCGCACCTGCTCTCCGTCCACACTGAGGAGGGACACGGCGCGGCTCATCAGCTGTTCCTCGGGGAGGTACACGCTGCCTTCTCCGGCAGCCGCGGCCAGCACGTAGAGAAGACCGCTCCGGATCCGGTAACCGGATCCCGCGTCGATCCCGATCTCCCGGGCCAGCCGGTCTGCCGTCAGGAATCCGATTCCGTCGATATCCTCCGCGAGACGGTAAGGGTTGGTCCGGAGGATTTCATACATATTCTCCCCGTAGGTCTTGTAGATCCGGATGCCCATCCGGAGTGAAATCTCATACCGGCTGAGAAAAAGCATCGCTTTGCGCATATCGGACTGCTCCGCCGCCTGTCCGCCGATCTCTCTGGCCTTCCGCTCGCTGATGCCCTTCACTTCGGCCAGCCGCTCCGGCTCTTCCTCGACAATCCGCAGCGTATCGTTTCCGAAACGCTTCACAATCCGTTTCGCCAGCGCCGCGCCGATGCCGCGGATCGCGCCGGAGGCAAGATAGCTCTCGATCGCGTCCGCCGTATCCGGCTCATGGTATGTAAACGAGTCGATCCGGAACTGACGCCCGTAGGCCGCATGCTCCGTGTAAGCGCCCTCGGCTTCGATGCCGGTCCCTTCGCGGAGCCCGGCGAGATAGCCGACACAGGTGATCTCGCCCTCTTCTCCGCGCAGCGTACAGACTGTGTAGCCGTTGTCCTCGTTGCGATAGATGACATGCTCTATCACGCCTGTGATGCGCTCCTGCATGATCCCCCTTTCATCCGTCAGAAATCGATGCGTCCGAGCCGGTCCATCAGCTCGCAGTAGAGTCCCGTACCCACGGCCACGCACTCGGAAGGATTCTCCGCAACCATCGTGTTGATGCCGGTTCTCTCCTCTAAAAGCTCCGTCAGACCGTCCAGCAGGGCACCGCCGCCGGTCAGCACGATCCCGCGCGTCGTGATGTCCGCCGCCAGCTCCGGCGAAGTCTTCTCCAGCACACCGTGGACCGCGTCGGCAATCCGTGACGTGCTGTCCTCAAGGGCCTCGCGGATCTCCTCGGATGTGATGGAGGCCGTCTTCTCAAGTCCGGTGAGAACGTTCCGTCCGTTGATCTGAATCGTCTCGACCTTCGGCCGCTTGAAGCAGGTACCGACACGGATCTTGACATCCTCCACCTGATCGTTGTCGATGAAAAGGTTGTGGTCCCGGCGGATCGCCCGGGCGATCTGCTCGTTGAAGGCCGCGCCCGCGATCCTCAGGGAATCCGAGATCACCGGCGCGCCGATCGAAAGCACCGCGATGTCCGTCGTGCCGCCGCCGATGTCCACGACAAGATTGCCCACCGGCTTGGTGATGTCGATGCCGGCCCCGATCGCCGCCGCCACCGTTTCCTCTACGATCACCACGTCCCGCGCGCCCGCCTGATACGCGGCTTCCTCCACCGCCCGTCTTTCCACTGCGGTGGCGCCGCTCGGGAGGCAGAGGGAGATGTTCGGCTTGCGGATCATGTTGCGGCCGATCGCCGCCTGAATATAGTACCGGAGCATCTGCTCCGTCACCTGAAAATCCGAAATCGTGCCGTTCCGGAACGGCCGGATCGCCACGATGTTTCCCTTGTTGTGCGCGACCAGCTGCCGCGCCTCCTCACCGAAGGCAACGATATGATCGCGTTCCTTGTCATAGGCGACGATCGTCGGCTCATGGATGATCACGCCCTTCCCCTTGTACCAGACGACCATATCGCTGGTGCCCATATCGATTCCGATATCCGTAAATGCCATAACCCGCTCCCTGTCTTTCCGATGAACACGGCCGCCGCGCCTCAGACGCGGAGCCGGTTTTCAATCCTCCCCCGGGCATCCGCCTTTTGCGGACCGGTGCGCGCTTCCGCTCATCCCGCGTCTTCCTCCGGCGTCCTGTTCCTGTCCCGCTCCAGATACGGCCTTAAATATTTTCCTGTCCATGACCCGGGCACCTCTGTGATTTCCTCCGGCGTGCCCTCGGCGATCACGGTGCCGCCTCCATCGCCGCCCTCCGGTCCCATGTCGATGATGTAATCCGCCGTCTTGATGACATCCAGATTGTGCTCGATCACGACGAGTGTATTTCCCTGATCCCGGAGACGCTGAAGGATTCCGATCAGCTTCCGGACATCCTCGAAATGCAGTCCGGTCGTCGGCTCGTCGAGGATATAGATCGTGCGGCCGGTTGCCTTTTTCGAGAGCTCCGCGGCCAGCTTGATCCGCTGGGCCTCCCCGCCCGACAGCTGGGTCGAGGGCTGGCCGAGACGGATGTAGTCAAGTCCCACGTCATGAAGCGTCTGCAGTTTCCTCCTGATCCTCGGTACCTTGTCGAAGAAGGCCAGCGCCTCCTCCACCGTCATATTGAGCACGTCGTAGATGCTCTTTCCCTTGTAGAGAACTTCCAGCGTCTCCCGGTTGTACCGGTGCCCGTGACAGACCTCGCAGGGCACATAGACGTCCGGCAGAAAATTCATCTCGATCTTGATGATGCCGTCGCCCTGACAAGCCTCGCAGCGGCCGCCTTTTACGTTGAAGGAAAACCGTCCCTTCGTGTAGCCGCGCATCTTCGCGTCGGTTGTCGATGCGAAGAGATCCCGGATCATGTCGAACACGCCGGTATAGGTCGCCGGATTGGACCGGGGCGTGCGGCCGATGGGGCTCTGATCGATGTTGATCACCTTGTCCAGTTCTTCGGTTCCCTCGATGGACCGGTACGGTCCCGGCACCACCAGCGCCCGGTTCAGTTTTCTCGCGAGCGCCTTGTAGAGCACCTCGTTGACCAGCGAGCTCTTGCCGGATCCGGAGACACCCGTGACGCAGGTAAAGACGCCGAGCGGAATCCGCACGTCGACGTTCTTCAGATTGTTGGCCGCCGCGCCCCGGACCGTGAGGAAGCGCTCCGCCTTTTTCCGCTCCTCCGGAACGGCGATCCGCTTCTTTCCGCTCAGGTACTGGCCCGTGACGGATTCCGGACATTTCATCAGGTCCTCCGCCGTGCCCATCGCCACCAGTCTGCCGCCGTGCTCGCCGGCGCCCGGACCGATGTCCACGACACAGTCCGCCGCCCGGATCGTGTCCTCGTCATGCTCCACGACGATCAGAGAATTGCCCAGATCCCGGAGATGGCGAAGCGTCGCCAGCAGCTTGTCGTTGTCCCGCTGGTGCAGTCCGATGCTGGGCTCATCCAGAATGTAGGCCACGCCCACGAGTCCGGAGCCGATCTGGGTCGCCAGCCGGATCCGCTGGGCCTCGCCGCCCGAGAGCGTCGCGGTCGCCCGGGAAAGCGTCAGATAATCGAGTCCCACATCACGGAGGAAGGTGACGCGGGCCCGGATCTCCTTCAGAATCTGCGCGCCGATCCGCTGCTGCTGATCCGTAAGCTCAAGACCGCTTACTGTCTCCAGCAGCTTTGTCACCGGAAGCTCCGTCATCTCGATGATGCTTTTTCCGCCTACCGTGACTGCCAGCGAGGAGGGCTTGAGCCTCTGGCCGTGGCAGACGGGGCAGGGCGTAATCTGCATGAATTTCTCATATTCCTGCTTTGATGCCTCGGAATACGTCTCGCGGTACCGCCTCTGCACGTTGCGGATCAGCCCTTCGAAGGCGACATCGTAGTCACCGACGCCCCGCTGGCCCTGATAGTGGACGCTGACTTCACGGCCGTTGGTGCCATAGATCAGCATTTTCCGAACGGAAGAAGGCAGCTCGCCAAACGGCGTATCCAGACTGAAACCGTAGGCCTCGGCCAGCGCAGTGAGCAGCGCGTGCGTAAAGCTCTTCGCATCCGGCGCGCTCTGCCATCCCATCACGGCGATGCAGCCCTGGTTCAGAGACAGCGTCGGATCCGGGATCATCAGGTCCGGATCAAATTCCATCTTGTATCCGAGTCCCGTGCATTCCGGGCAGGCGCCGTACGGATTGTTGAACGAGAAACTCCGGGGCTCGATTTCCTCGATGCTGATGCCGCAGTCCGGGCAGGCGAAATTCGAGCTGAGGGAGATCGTGCGGCCGTCCATCGTGTCGACCAGAAGCAGCCCGTTTGTCAGTCCCAGCACGGTTTCGATGGAATCCGTGAGTCTTTTTTCGATGCCCGGCTTCACAACCAGCCTGTCAACGATAATCTCAATATTGTGCTTCTGATTCTTGTCGAGCTCGATCTTTTCGGTCAGCTCATACTGATTCCCGTCCACCATCACACGGACATAGCCGCTCTTCTTCGCCTGCTCGAAGGTCTTCTCATGGCGGCCCTTCCGTCCTCTCACAACCGGCGCCAGCAGCTGGATCCTCGTCCGCTCCGGCAGCGTCATGATCTGGTCCACCATCTGGTCCACGCTCTGCCTCCGGATCTCCCGTCCGCAGTTCGGGCAGTGGGGCACGCCGATCCGGGCGTAAAGCAGCCGGAAGTAGTCGTAGATCTCCGTCACCGTCCCCACCGTGGAACGGGGGTTCCGGTTGGTCGTCTTCTGGTCGATGGAAATCGCGGGCGGAAGCCCCTCGATGCTCTCGACGTCCGGCTTTTCCATCTGCCCGAGGAACTGTCTTGCGTAGGAGGACAGTGACTCCATGTAGCGCCTCTGCCCCTCCGCGTAAATCGTGTCAAATGCCAGCGAGCTCTTTCCCGATCCGGAAAGCCCCGTGAACACAACCAGCTCATTTCGCGGAATATCCACATCAAGATGCTTCAGGTTGTTCTCATTCGCTCCGCGAATCCGTATATATTTCTGATCCGTCATGTACTGCCGTCACACTTCCTCTTGCTGAATCCTCTTTGCTTCCGCCTGCCGCCGGATCTGTTCCGCTGTCCGCCGCGCCCCCTCCGCAAGGGACACCTCCGGTCTCCAGCCGAGATCCCGCTCCGTCTCACGGATATCGGCCGCAAGGTACATAACCTGACGCGGGCTGTAGGGAATTTCTCCGAATCCGACCGCGGCGCCCGGACTCACGGCGTCGCGGATCGTCTCGATCTGGCTCCGCAGCGTCCGCGCCTCGCCCGAGGCGATCAGATACGTTTTCCCGTCCGCGCCCCGCTCCGCTGCGGCGAGCAGCGCGCGGGCCGCGTCGCCGGAATAAAGCAGGTCCCAGATCTGCCCGCCCGCCGTGGTCAGGGGCTTCTCTCCCTCAAGGAGGGATGTGATCAGCGAGGTCACCAGCGTGCGCGGACCGTCGCCGGGTCCGTATACGCTGAGGATCCTCGTCCAGACATGCCGGATTCCTTCGCGCCTGCATAGAAGCCGTGTCATCCGGCCGGCCGCCAGCTTGCCGATGCCGTAGGCGGACTCCGGCCGCTCCGGCGTATCAGGCTCAAGCGGTGCGCTCACCCGGCCGTACTCGGCCTGTGAGCCGGCGCCGACAAACACCCGGCAGCCGAGCCGCCGGGCAAGCCGGACCGCATCCAGGGCATAGCGGATATTCTCCGTATGGATATCCGGATCCTCGCGGGACGGCCCCTTTGTGCCGGCCCACCCGAGATGAAAGAACGCGTCCCATCCGCCCTCCTCCGGCGGTACGAAGGACCCGAGCGCCTCCAGCGGGCAGTCCGCCGTCGTAAGAAGCGGATCCTCCGGCAGATGATTCCGGTTCGGTGAATCCGGACGGACCAGCGCCAGCACACGGATACCGCGGCGGACCAGCTCCGCGGCCAGCGCGCTGCCCACCACGCCCGTCGCTCCGGTCACCACGGCTCCGCGGACCGCAAGATGCGGCTGCTCCTGTTTTTCTTCCCGATTCCCCGGCATATGCGTCTCCTCCGATTTCTCTCCGGCACGTCCGGCGCCGGCGGATGCATGTTCCTCAGTCCAGCAGAAACTCCGCCAGCACCTCGTTGCTGATATCGATTCCGTAATCCGTGAGGCGGAAGCGGCCCCGCCCGTCCCCGGTCATGAGTCCTTCGCGCTCCAGCTTCCGGATCACATCGCCGTACACATCGGCAAGCGAAAGAGCGAACGCGTGCCGGAACGCCTCTTCGGTGATGCCGTCCGTCATTCTCAGTCCGAGAAACATGAATTCCTCGATCTCCGATTTCCGGTCCAGTCTTTCCACATCCCTCAGAATGGCTTCCGGCGAGGCCGAACCGTCAAGATATGTCTTCAGACTCCGGGTGTTCCGCCAGCGGGTCTCATCCATCAGCGAAGCCGCCCCCAGTCCGAGACCGAGATACTCCCCCCGCCGCCAGTAACGGATATTGTGGCGGCAGGCAAAGCCCTCCCGCGCGTAGTTGGAAATTTCGTACCGGCGGAATCCCGCCGCTGCCAGTATCTCTCCGGTCCGGGCGTACATGCGCCGTTCCGTACCCTCATCCGGCAGAGGAAGACGGCCCTCCTTCCGCATTGCGGCGAAGGGCGTACCCTCCTCTACGATCAGGCTGTAGGCGCTGATATGCTCCGGTCTGAGCGACAGAGCGTGGATGAGCGTCTTCTCCCAGCTTTCCTCCGTCTGATCCGGCAGCCCGGACATCAGGTCCAGATTCAGATTGTTCACGCCCGCCATCCGAAGCCGTTCCACGCTCCGGTCCGCCTCCGAAGCCGTATGGATCCTCCCCAGAAACGCCAGTTCGCGGTCGTCGAAGGACTGAACGCCCAGACTGACCCGGCTGACCTCCTCCCGGATCAGCTCCATCAGAGGTTCCGTCACAGTCCCCGGGTTGACCTCCATCGTGATCTCCGCGCCGGGCGCGATCCGGAAGGTCTCGCGGAGCACCTCAAAAATCCGGCGGAGATGCGGAACCGGCATCACCGACGGCGTGCCGCCGCCGAGAAAGACGCTGTCCACCTCCCGGTCCCGGAGTGCGCCGCCGTACGCGCGGATCTCCCGGATCAGGGCCGCCGCGTACCGTCCTTTGGTTTCCTCATCCGGGGGGAACGAAAGGAAATCGCAGTACCGGCACTTTCTCACGCAGAACGGGAAATGCAGATAAAGGCCGATTCCGTTCATCATTCCTCGTCCAGTCTGAGCACGTTGAGGAATGCCTCCTTCGGCACCTGCACGCTGCCGATCTCACGCATCTTCTTCTTGCCTTCCTTCTGCTTTTCCAGCAGCTTCTTTTTTCGGGAAATATCACCGCCGTAGCATTTCGCCAGCACATCCTTCCGGACCTGGCGCACCGTCTCGCGGGCGATGATCTTCGAGCCGATCGCCGCCTGGATCGGAATATCGAAGAGCTGCCGCGGGATCTCCTTCTTCAGCTTCGCGCACATCTGGGAACCGCGGGCATAGGCGTTGGGCGCGTAGACGATGAAGGACAGCGCGTCCACCGGTTCATGGTTCACGAGAATATCCAGTCTGGTCAGATCACTTCTCTCATAGCCGTCAAAGGTGTAGTCGAAAGACGCGTAGCCCCGGGAGCGGCTCTTGAGCGCGTCGAAGAAATCATAGATGATCTCGTTGAGCGGCATCCGGTATTTGAGGACAGCGCGGGTCGTCTCGACGTACTCCGTGGACTCATAGACGCCCCGGCGCTCCTGGCAGAGCGTCATGATCGGCCCGATGTACTCGGTCGTCAGCATGATCTCCGCCTGCACCATCGGCTCCTCCATGTAGTCGATCTCCGACGGATCCGGCAGATTGGACGGATTGGTGAGATCGATCACATCCCCGTTGGTCTTGTGGACCTTGTAGATCACGCTCGGCGCCGTCGTGATCAGGTCAAGATCATACTCTCTCTCCAGCCGCTCCTGAACCACATCCAGATGGAGCAGACCGAGAAAGCCGCAGCGGAATCCGAATCCCAGCGCCTGGGACGTCTCCGGCTCATACTGAAGCGCCGCGTCGTTCAGCTGGAGTTTCTCCAGCGCGTCGCGCAGATCCGGGTACTTCGGCGTCTCCGCCGGGTAGATGCCGCAGTAGACCATCGGCTGAGGCTCCTTGTAGCCCGGCAGCGCCTCGGCGCAGGGGCGCTCTGCGTCCGTCACCGTGTCGCCGACCCGCGTGAGGCGCATCTCTTTGATGCTCGCCTCGAGGTAGCCCACCGTGCCGGCTGTCAGTTCATCGGTCGGAATGAATTTTCCCGCCCCGAAGACACCGACCTCCGTCACCTCGAACTCCGCGCCGGTCGCCATCATGCGGACCTTCGAGCCCTTCCTCACAGACCCGTCGAAAATCCGCATGAAGACGATCACGCCGCGGTAGCTGTCGTAGAGCGAATCGAAGATCAGCGCCTTCAGCGGTCCGTCCGGGTCGCCGGAGGGCGCAGGAAGCTGGTGCACGATCGCCTCGAGCACCTCATGGACGTTGAGCCCAGTCTTCGCCGAGATGCGCGGCGCGTTCTCCGTATCCAGACCGATGATATCCTCGATCTCCTTCGCGGTCTCGTCCGGCTGCGCGCTCGGGAGATCGATCTTGTTGATGACCGGAAGGATCTCCAGATCGTGATCAAGCGCGAGATACACGTTGCCCAGCGTCTGGGCCTCCACGCCCTGAGTGGCGTCCACTACCAGCACCGCGCCGTCGCAGGCGGCGAGGCTCCGTGAGACCTCATAATTGAAGTCCACATGCCCCGGCGTATCGATCAGGTTGAAGACATACTCCTCCCCGTCGTCCGCACGGTACACCGTGCGGACGGTCTGGGCCTTGATCGTGATGCCCCTCTCCCGTTCGAGATCCATGTTGTCCAGCACCTGATCCTGCATCTCCCGCTCGGTGAGCAGGCCCGTCATCTCGATGATGCGGTCCGCCAGCGTGCTTTTCCCGTGATCGATGTGCGCGATAATGCAGAAATTGCGGATTTTGCTCTGATCCATCGTTCCTCTCCGTGCCGTCCGTGCGGCCTGACTTCCTTATAAGCCTCTGACAGGCTGTGCTCCGTCTATACTATCAGAAGCCCCTGTGAAATTCAAACCTCACTCTTCTTCCTTCGCCCATCCCGCGGCGCACTGCACGGCGCGGTTCCAGCCCCGTATCAGCTTTCTCCGCTTCTCGTCCGTGATCTGCGGCTCAAAGATGCGGTCCACTGACCAGTTCCGCTCGATCTCATCGGTGCCTGCCCAGTACCCGACGGCGAGTCCGGCGAGACAGGCAGCGCCCAGCGCCGTCGTCTCCACGCAGCGCGGGCGGATCACCGGGCCGTTCATCACGTCGGCCTGCATCTGCATCAGGTAGTTGTTGGCCGAAGCGCCTCCGTCCACCTTGAGCGCCGGAATGGAAGCTCCCGCATCCGCCCGCATCGACATCAGGACATCGTGCACCTGATAGGCCAGCGAGTCCAGCGTGGCACGGATGATATGGTATTTATTGCATCCGCGGGTCAGTCCGACAATGGTGCCCCGCGCGTACGGGTCCCAGTGCGGCGCACCGAGACCGGTAAAGGCCGGCACTACATAGCAGCCGTTGGTGTCCTTCACCCGCGTCGCCATATACTCGGAGTCAGGCGTGCTGTCGATGATCCGGAGCTCGTCCCGGAGCCACTGCAGGGCGGCGCCTGCGACGAAGATCGACCCCTCGAGGGCATACGTCACCTTGCCGTCAAGTCCCCACGCGACCGTCGTGACGAGGCCGTGACTCGAGAACACCGGCTGGTTTCCTGTATTCATCAGCATGAAGCAGCCGGTTCCGTAGGTATTCTTCACTTCCCCCGGACGGAAGCAGGTCTGACCGAAGAGCGCGGCCTGCTGGTCGCCCGCCACGCCCGCGATCGGAACCGCCGCGCCGAGAAGCTCCGGCGAGGTATAACCGAACAGACCGGATGACGGACGGACTTCCGGCAGCATCGCCCGCGGGATCTGAAGCAGCTTCAGAATCTCCTCATCCCAGCTCAGCGTCCGGATATTGAAGAGCATCGTGCGGGACGCGTTGGAGTAGTCGGTGGCGAATATCCGTCCGCCGGACAGCTTCCACATCAGCCAGGTGTCGATGGTTCCGAAGAGCAGTTCGCCCCTCTCCGCCTTCTCTCTGGCACCGGGCACATTCTCGAGGATCCAGCGCAGCTTCGTCGCCGAAAAATACGCGTCGATCACGAGACCTGTCTTGCTCCGGATCAGATCCGTCAGTCCTTCCTGCTTCAGACGATCCGCGTATCCGGCGGTCCGCCGGCACTGCCAGACGATCGCGTGGCAGACCGGTTCGCCGGTCCGCCGATCCCAGACCACAGTCGTCTCCCGCTGATTCGTGATGCCGATGGCGGCAATGTCCGCCGCCGTGATGCCGAGATTCGCCATCGCCTGCTGGGCCACCTCGAGCTGGGTCGACCAGATTTCGTTGGCGTCATGCTCCACCCAGCCCGGCTTCGGGAAAAACTGGGTAAATTCCTTCTGAGCCACGCTCGCGATCTGTCCGTCTTTCCGGAACAGAATGCAGCGGTTGGACGTGGTCCCCGCGTCGAATGCCATCACATATTCTGCCATACGCCTTCTCCTTCCCGTCTCAGTGCATCGCCGCCGGCATTCCGGCGTTTCTCACTCTGATCGTACTGCTATTATAAGCCAGCGCCGTCATCCTGCCCATGCCGATTCCCTGAAACAGGTGATTTTCCGCTCCCGTGTGCCGTCCGGTCCGGCTTTTTCAGCGTCTTTACAGCCGCCGCGGTCATCTCGCTCAAATTTCTTTAAAATAGTGTTAAGTTTTTGTTGCTTTTATGCATGTCATCGACTATAATCGTCGATGTAAAAGAATTTACCCTTCAAAAATTTTTTTACAACCCCTTATTTATTTTTTACTCCCCTGGAAAGGTCCCGTCGGCTCCCCCGTCGGGGCCTTTTCATATTTTGAAATTGAAAATAGAAGCGGAAGCTTCCAAGGCTTAAAAACGGGGCCGGGTCCGCCGCGTCTGGCGAATCCGGTCCCGTTCTTCTTCCGTCCGGGCGGCACACAGGCCGTTCATTCCGGTTTCTTTTTTTTCTCGTCCTCATCGATGATCTCGTTCATCGTCCGCCAGCCGAGCTGGGCGCACTTCACGCGGGCCGGCATATGCGACACGTTTTGCAGCGCGGCGGCCTCGTCCAGTTCCTCGATCTCCCACTCCGCGGCCTCGCCTTTGATCATTCTCATGAAAATATCGCCGAGATGACGGGCTTCCTCTTCACTCTTCCCGATGATATTGTCAAGCATGATGTCGGCGGACGCCTGGGAGATCGCGCAGCCGCTTCCGTTGAAGCTGCCGTCGACGATCCGTCCGTCCTCGATCTTCAGCTGCAGATTGATATCGTCGCCGCAGCTCGGGTTGACGCCCCGGAGCACCACAGTCGGATTCTCCAGATCATGCTTGTGGTCCGGATGCAGGTTGTGCTCATTGATAATCTCGCGATACATCTGTTTCAGATCCATCATTCTTCCCTCCGGCTTCAGTCGCTGTAGCCCAGCTCGCCCCGCACCTTGCGCAGACTCTCCGCGAACCGGTGCACCTCATCCTCCGTGTTATAGAAATACAGGCTCGCCCGGCATGTCGAGCTGACGTGCAGATGCTCGAGCAGCGGCTGCGCGCAGTGATGCCCCGCGCGGATGCAGATGTGGTCCATATCCAGAATCGACGATACGTCATGCGGATGACATCCCTCGATGTTGAAGGAGACAATGCCGGTATGACGTTTCGGATCCTCTGATCCGTACACCGTGACATGGGGAACCGCCCGCATCTCCTCAAGCAGAAGCGAGGTCAGATGCTCCTCCCGCCTACGGATCTCGTCGAAGCCCACGCCGCGCAGATAGTCGATCGCCGCGTGCAGCCCCACCGCGCCGGCCGCGTTGACCGTACCGGCCTCGAATTTATGCGGCAGCTCCGCGTAGGTGGCGCCCTCCCTCGTCACGGTCTCAATCATTTCCCCGCCGACCAGGAACGGAGGCATCTCCTCCAGCAGAGCGCGCCGGCCGTAGAGCACGCCGATCCCCATCGGCGCCAGCATCTTGTGGCCGGAAAACGCGAAGAAATCCGCGCCCATCGCCTGAACGTCCACTGCCATATGCGGCGCGCTCTGGGCGCCGTCCACCACCAGAACGCCGCCGAAAGCATGCACCCGTTCTCCGATTTTCTTAACCGGGTTCTCTGTCCCCAGCACGTTGCTGACCTGACCGATCGCCGCGATCTTTGTCTTCTCCCCGATCTTCGATTCAATCTCGTTATCGGTGTATGTGCCGTCCGGCTCGCACTCGAGGAAAACAAGACGGGCTCCGGTCTCACGGGCGGCCATCTGCCAGGGCAGCAGGTCGCTGTGATGCTCGGTGATGCCCACCGCGATCTCGTCGCCGGGGCGAAGCCGGGTCCGGGCGTAGCTGCAGGCGATCAGGTTCAGAGACTCGGTTGCATTTCTCGTGAAAATGATCTCCGCGTCCTCCGCCGCGCCAATCAGCTCCGCCACCGCGTGGCGGGCCGCCTCATAGGACTCCGTCGCACGGACACTCCACTCGTAGAGGCCGCGGAGCGGGTTGGCGTTCTCGCTGCTGTAAAACGCATTGACCGCCTCCAGCACGGCCCGGGGGCGCTGGGTCGTGGCCGCGTTGTCAAAATAGATATAGCTTCCGTCCGAAAGGATCGGAAAATCGGCTCTCACCGCGTCTGTATTCATCTGCCTGCCTCCTCAGTCCGACTCCCCGTCTGATCCGTAGCGGTCGATCGCCGCGTCGATAAGCTTCACAGTCTCCTCGTCCGGGATCGCCCGCGCGATGCCGGCAAGACGCCCTCTGAGCATCAGGCGCTGCGCCTCCTTCTCTCCAATCCCGCGTGTCGCGAGATAGAAAAGAATGTCTTCCGAGAGCCGGCCGATGGACGCGCCGTGGCGTCCGTCCACATCCTCCTCCTCGCAGAGGATGACCGGCACAGTCTTGTTGATCACGTCCTCGTCCAGCAGAAGCACGTCCTCCTGCTCGTCTCCCACAGAGCCGGCCGAGCCGTTCCGGAAGTCGATGGTGCCCCGGAAGATCTTCACCGCGCGATCCGCGAGCACGCCCTTCACATCGATGGCGCTGACCGTCTTTCTTCCGAACTGGCCGGCGACATAGTTGAGATCAAGCCGGTGGTCCGCGTTCACCGCGTAACCGGTGCGGATCTTAAGGTTCGCGCCTTTGCCCCGTTCATCCGCGTAGCAGCCGGCCCAGTTCCTCGCGCCGCCCATCTCCATCTGAAGGAAATCCAGCGTACCGGCGTCGCCGATCACCGCGCCGGTGTCGTCAAGGTGAGTGAAGCCCGTGCCCAGCAGATTCACCTTCATCAGATGCAGTGTCGCGTCCCGGCCGATGAGGACATCCGTCTCCACCGCCGAGATGCCTTCCGCCTCCGCGTCCGAGCGATACACCAGAAGCACCGTCGCCTCCGCGCCGTCACCCACTGTGATCAGCTGTCTCGCGGCATCGCTGCCGCCCCTGCCGAAATCCCACGTGAGAACCGCCGGCTCCGTCAGCTTCGCGCCGGGCGCCACCGAGACGGTCCGGACGACAGGTGCATTTTTCCTCATATAATCGGAAAATTCGGCTCCGAGTCCCGTCGAGAAGCCCTGCTCCTGATAGATCGCGGTCTTGCCCGCCACAAACGCTTCTCTGCGGTCCGGCACCGCGACAGCGGCCAGCTGCCGGTCCGCATCCGCCGCGCCGATTTCTCCCGCGGCCATGCCTGCCCCGCCGCGCAGCGTAAAGACGGCGGGCGCGCCTTCCTTTGCCTCCGCCGTCACCTGCGCCTGGTTCACGCCAAGCCGGTTCCAGGTGAGCGAAGGCAGATGACTGACTGTCAGATTCAGATTTTCCATCAGCTCATACTCCCTTCCATCTCGAGTCGGATCAGGTTGTTCATCTCCGCCGCGTATTCAAGCGGAAGCTCCTTGCTCACCGGATTCGCGAAGCCGGATACGATCATCGCACGGGCCTCCGCCTCGGGAATGCCTCGGCTCATCAGGTAGAAGACGGCCTCATCGCTGATCCGGCCGATCTTGGCCTCGTGGCCCACATCGGCGTCGCTCGTCCTGACATCCATCTCCGGGATCGTATCCGAGCGGGAGCGGTTGTCCAGCATCAGCGACTGGCAGTCCACCGAGGATTTCGCCCTCTTCGCCTTCGGCTGAATCTGTACGGAACTCCGGAAAGTGCTGATGCCGCCGTCCTTCGACAGCGATTTCGTCGTCACCAGCGAGCTTGTATCCTCTCCGATATGAACCATCCGGCAGCCAGTATCCAGATTCTGTCCCTTGCCGGCGAACGTGATGCCGGTGTATTCCACATCGGCGCCTCTGCCCTTCAGGATCGTCGTCGGATACAGGTAGGAGACATGGGAGCCGAAGGATCCGGACACCCACTCCATTCTGCCGCCCTCCTCCACGAGGGCCCGCTTTGTGTTCAGATTGTACATGTTCTTCGACCAGTTCTCGATGGTCGAGTAGCGGAGCCGCGCGTTCTTCTTCACATAGAGCTCCACGCAGCCCGCATGAAGATTCGCCACGTTCCACTTCGGCGCCGAACACCCTTCGATGAAATGAAGGTCGGCTCCCTCGTCCACGATGATCAGCGTATGCTCGAACTGGCCCGCGCCCTTCGCGTTCAGCCGGAAATAGGACTGAAGCGGGATCGAAACCTTCACGCCCTTCGGGATGTAGACGAAGGATCCGCCGGACCAGACCGCGCCGTGCAGCGCCGCAAACTTGTGGTCCGTCGGCGGGACCAGCTTCATGAAGTATTCCTTCACCATATCCGCGTACTTGCCGGTCAGCGCGCTCTCCATGTCGGTGTAGACGACACCCTGACGCGCCACATAGTCCTGCAGGTTATGGTAGACCAGTTCCGAATCGTACTGCGCGCCCACGCCGGCGAGATACTCATGCTCCGCCTGCGGAATCCCCAGCTTGTCGAAGGCGCTCTTGATCTCCTCCGGCACATCGTCCCAGGTCGCCTTCATGTCCGTATTCGGCCGCACGTAGGTGACGATCTTCTTCATATCAAGTCCGTCGATGGGCGGTCCCCAGTTCGGCACGCGGAGACGGTTGTAGATTTCAAGCGAATGCAGTCGGAATTCTCTCATCCACTCGGGATCATGCTTCTCCTTCGAAATCGTCTCCACGATCTCCGGTGTCAGCCCTTCGTCCACCTTGTAAAATCCTGTCTCCTCGTCCCGGAAGTCATAGAGGCTCCGGTCCGTTCCCTCGAGATACGCGTTGATATCATCCCGGCTCGTATCGATCGCGGGATCAAAATTCACTGCTCTTTCTGCCATCGGTCAGGCCTCCCCGCTCTTCGCGCGTTCGGCTTCCATCCTCGCGGCCGCCTCCTCGACGTACTTCTCGAAGCCCTGCTCGTTGATTCGTTCCACCAGCTCCGCGCCGCCGGTCGTCACCAGTGTTCCCTTCACCAGCACATGCGTGTAGTCCACATGAAGCGCCTCAAGAATCTTCGTGCTGTGCGTGATGATGAGAAGCGCGCCATCGCTCCGTTTGTGATACTCCTCGATTCCCTTTGACACTGTGCGCACCGCGTCCACGTCCAGTCCGGAATCCGTCTCATCGAGAATCGCCAGTTTCGGGCTGAGCATCAGCATCTGGAGAATCTCCGCTTTTTTCTTCTCGCCGCCCGAAAATCCCACGTTCAGGTCTCGTTCCGCGTAGGATTCGTCCATCTGGAGCAGCTTCATCGTCTCCTCCAGCTGTTTTCGGTAGGCGAGCAGCTTCACGTTCTTCCCCGTCTTCTGACGCAGCGCGCTGCGGATGAAGCTTTCCAGCGAAAGTCCCGGAACCTCCAGCGGATTCTGGAAGGACATGAACATGCCGGCCCGGGCCCGCGCGTCCGCCGAAGCGCGCGTGATGTCCTCGCCGTCAAAAAGGATCTGTCCCGCCGTGACATGATAGGTCGGATTTCCCATCAGCGTGTTGCCGAGAGTGGATTTTCCCGCTCCGTTCGGTCCCATCAGTACATGTGTTTCGCCTCTGCCAATATGAAGGTTCACATCGTGAAGGATCTCGCCCTCCTCGATACTGACCGATAAATCCTTGACTTCAAGAAGATTTTCAGACATCGCGTCGACCGCCTTTCTATTTCCGACAATTTTGCTCTTCTTTAACCGTGCCAATTATATGAAACCCTACTAATCTTGTCAAGATTCTCTCTTCCTTTTCTTACAGGCTTTCTTCTGGTAAAATAAGAAGATACGAAATGATAGGAAAGGACTGGTATGAAGCACAGCAAAAGGGGGCATGCAGCCCTTACGGCAGCCTTCTGGCTGCTTCCCGCGGCCATCATCAGTCTCGTGCCTTTTCTGGTTACGAGGGTCTACTACATGGTCGCCGACGATTATCTCCTGAACTATATCGCGAACGGCTCCTTCGGCACGGCAGGATGCGCGCATCTCGTCTACATCCGTGCAGTAATCGGAGGCGTCCTGAAGGCTCTGTACCGTCTCGCCCCCGGCGTCAACTGGTACGCGGCGATGCTGGCCGTCTTCACGGTGCTCTCCTTCACGGTGTTCTACCGCGCCGTCTGGGACGCTTCACACAGTGTGCTCTGCCTGCTGCCGGTCCTGCTCATCGACGCGCTGACGGTGCCGTACTTTTTTTCCTACACGGTCATCGCGTTCTATATGGCTGCGGCGGGTGTCGTGCTCTGGTACGGCGCGTGGCGGCGGGAAACACCCCGGATCGGTGAAGGGATCTGCGGCTCTCTTTTTCTCGCGGCCGCCGTCTGTCTTCGCCGGGACGCAGTGCTTCCGAGTGTCGTGCTGACCGCGCCGCTTCTCCTTGGCGTGCTGCGCTTCCGGCTGTCCGCGCGGCAAGGATGCGGCCACTCCTGCCGGAGCGGCGAACGCCTATGCGCGGCGAAGGGAAACGCCCCGGGCGAAACGGCCGCGGAGGCTCTGACCCCGCCGGGCGGAGCGGGTATGTCCCGTCTCCGCCTCCGCGGCCCGTCCCGCGCCGTCACCGTCCCCGTCCTCCTGCTGGCCGCCCTCCTGCTCCTCACCGGCGCTGCCGAGAAGCGGGCCTACTCGGATTCCGGATGGCAGTCATTCCTCCGCTATACCAGTGCCCGCTCCTCCGTCGTCGACTACCCGGAGGCAGATTATCAGGCATACGTCTCCGAGTTCCGCCGCATCGGCCTGAGCGGGCTGGACTACAATCTGCTTCTCGGCTGGAAATACGCGGAGAAGCCGGTCTACACGGAGAAGGTGCTGACGGAGGCCGCCGATATCGGCCGCGCCTCCGTGACGCCGGAAAGACGGATCCGGTACGTCCGTTCCGTCTTCACGCCGGCGCGCCGTCTCTATCTGCTGCTTCCGCTTCTGGTGTTTCTGATGCTGCTTCTCCTTGCGAAGCGGTATCCGGTCCTCGGGGGCGCCGGCGCGCTGCTCTGCTTCTACGGGATCGTCTTCGCGCTGACCTTTGTCCGCATGCGGTTTGTCATCCGGGTCGCGGCGCCGGTGGCGGCGGTCAGCATGCTGACACTTCTCGTGATGACGCCGCGCCGGATCGGCCGCGCCCCGGAAACGGGCGGTCCGCCCGATGCGGCGCCGGCTTCCGGCGGACAGCCTCGGAGAATGCCCGTGTCCTGTCTTCTGCGAGGGACGGCCGCTCTGCTCTGTCTGCTTCTCTTCCTGTACAGCGGACAGAGCTTTATGCGTGACTATCTTGAATCCAACAGGGTGTCAAGAAGCCCGTCCGACGAGCCGCCGAAGAATGCCATTGTGGATGAGATCGCGTCGCATCCGGACACGCTCTACATCATGGACGCCGGCGTGATGAGCATCCTCTACTTCTTCGGCACGCCGGTGACCGCGGTGAAGCCGACGCACCGCTTCGACAACGTCGTCCGGTCCGGCAGCTGGGATACGTTCTCCCCCCGCTACTACGCGCAGGTCAGCCGCTTTCTCTCCGATCCGGACCGGCTTCTGACCTCGCTGGTCACCTCCGGAAACGTCCGCTACGTCTCCGGAAGTGCAGATGGCATCCGCGATTTTCTCGCCGAGCACACCGGGCAGAAGGTCATCTGGACAGAACAGGGCTTTGAGCGGCTCAGCTCAAAGGTCTACCGGTTTCATTTTCAGAACCGTGCCGGGCGCGAATCGTCCCGGCACTCATAACCCCGATCAGGAGGCATCGCCATGAACTACAAGTATGAAAATCTGGACCGTCTGATCTATATCCTCATCGGCGCGCTGCTCGCCGTCGTCTTCGAGCTCGCCTCGCGGGCACGGATCAATGTAAGCGGCGACGGGATCTGGCACGGACTCAATTACAATCTGCTGGTCTACGCGCTGGCGCTGATCGGCGCCTTCGTCCTCTTCTGCGTGCTGGCCTGGCTCGTGGAACGCCTTCGCAGGAAGAAGGAGGGCGCCTCACCGGCCGCAGCCGGAAGAGGCGCCGTCCGGATGCAGCGGGCGGTTCTCTACGGATTTTACACCATCGCCGCCGCCGCGCTGATTGCGCTGATCTGCCGGATCTATGTGAACGAATGCAATCTGTACCCCGGCAACGCCGCGCCGACCTATCTCCGGCAGGAGCTGCCCCACCGGTTCTATCTGGCTGCCATCGCCGCCATCGCCGGCTCTCTCTTCTTCACGCTCCCCCGCCTCAGAAGAGATACCGTCCGGAACCGGCCGTTCCGGGTCACAACCGCGCTGATCTGGGCCGTGCTCAACGGAATCGCCGTCTACTGCCCGAACATCTTTCAGGATCAGGGCGGCGGTCTCATCCATATCCACGCTGTCACCAATTCCATCGTGAACGTCGCCCGCCTTCAGCCCTACAGCGCCTATAACTGCAGCATCTACGGTCACTACGGCCTCCTCTGCCTGCCGTTCGTGAAGCTGTTGGGAGGCGATCTCTACGCCGTGATGCAGACGCTGGCCCTGATGGCTTTCTTCGCCTTTCTCGCGGCCTTCTACGTCGCGGACCGGCTGATCCGGCACGACGCGGTCTATCTGATGGCGGTCGCCGGCATCACGGGCACCACAACCATTCTGACCCGTCACGGCCAGTATTTCCAGATCAATCCGCTGCGCCTCCTGTTCCCCTGCCTTACGATGGCGGTCGTTGCCTTCGGCGCCGCTCACCGGACGAAGAGCGCCCGGGTCCTGACCGCCGTGCTGGCCGCCGCCTGCGGCGTCGGCTCCGTCATCTGGAATCTGGAAACCGGACTTTTCTGCGTGGCCGTCTTCCTTTTGACCTGGCTGTTCCGCGGATTCTACGAGGAACGGGTCTTCACGTACGCCACGCTCCGGCGTATTCTGACTGCCCTGGCAGCCGGCGCAGGCTGCGTCGCGGCCGCTTACGGAATCGTCTGTCTCTACAACCGGCTGACCGGAGGCGAATCCGGCACCTTCCGGCTTTTCATCTATCCGTTCTTCTCCGGAACGTACCATGTGGATCATCTCCGGGTCCCGCTTCCCTCGACCGCGTACCTCTATTTCTTCCAGATCCTGCTCTTCTTCCTCACGGTTGCCGGCATGCTCCGCCGTCAGTACCTGCTGCGCGCGAATGTGATCACGGGCGACCCGAACGCCGTCGAGGGGGTAGACTTCGGCGCGATGGAAGCCGCGGACACGCTGCGCGTTGCCATCGCCCTTTCCGGGCTTTCGTCCCTCACCTATTTCATGAACCGTGCCGCCTATGGCAATATGTCCATCTCGCATATTCAGATGTGTCTCCTGCTGGCGGCCTTCGGAGAAGGCTCGCTGGCGCTGTCGAAGGAGAGCCGCCGGCGTCTGCTCGGTACGCCGGCCGCGTATCTGAACACCGCAGTCTCGGCCGTCCTCTTCGGCGGCTGCGTCTGGATGGCCGTCGAGGGTGCGCTTTACCTCCCGGTCAGCTATGATTTCCGGGCCAATTCCTCGTGGAAAACCGCCTCGATGAATGAGGGAATCGAAGCGATCCGCTCATCCATCCCGATGGACACCTACGCCTTCGGCACCTATATTCCCGAGGTCTACCTCCAGCTCGGCTGGAATACCGGATGCGTGATGACCGACTGGTCCGACATCAACGATCTGAACCGCACCTTTGCCTTCCGGGGCGCCATGAAGCACAACCGGGTACTGACGACCGAAGTGGACGCGTTTGCCGCCTACTCCAAGGGCGTTTACGCGCCGACAACGAAAGTTTCGGTGGACGGCATCACCTTCCAGCTATTCGAGCGCATCGATCCGATTGATGAAAACGCTGCGGCCGCCGGTGATCTGAAGGGTGCGGCGGAAGGCACACTGGTTCCGGAGGGCACGGATTCCGGCGCCGTCTCCGCGGCGGAGTCCGTCAGCCAGTCCTCCTCTCCGGACGCCGAATCGGTTCTCTCCTCCGGAACGGAAGAAAAAGAGTCCGAAAAAGCGGACGGAACCTCCTCAGACAGCAGACGGAACAAAGACCGTGCGTCCTCCGGCTCATCCGGGACGGACGGCAGAAAAGCCGGACAGCGCTCATCCGGGAGCGCCCGTGTCTCGCTGGCGCCGCTTCCTTCCGGCCGGAACGCGATCCGGGTCTGAATGCAGCGGATATGACAGCGGCCCTGCCGCCGGGTGAAACCGGCGGCAGGGCCGCTGTCATATCCGTCCGGAGATCCGGACGGCTTCAAAGATGCTCTCTCACATAGGACTCCGTCTCCGCACAGGCTTTGTCCTCGTCTTCTCCTTCAAAGGTCAGCGTGATCTCCTGACCCATCCGGATTCCGAGCGTCATCACGCTGAGCAGCTTCTTCCCGTCAGCGGTTCGGCCGTTCCCGAAAATCGTGATCGCGCACTGATAGTCCCGGATTGCCTTCACGAGATCGCCGGCCGGTCTCGCGTGGAGCCCGATCGGCTCCCTGACCGTATAGGTGAATGATTTCATTCCGTACTCCTCTCTTCTTCCATCATGCATTCCCTGCTCTTCCGCCGTATGCGCTGCAGCGCATTGTCGATCGCCTTCGGTGTCCTGCCCAGCTCGGACGCGATCTCCCGGTAATCCATTCCCGTCAGATACAGTGTCAGAACCTTCGTCTCCAGCGGGCTGAGCGCCTCTCTCAGCCTCCGCAGACGCTCGTCAGCGGCTTCTCTCGCGATTACCAATGTCTCCGGCGACTCCTTCGCGCCGTGAAGCACCCGCTCTCCTTCCTCGTCCGTGAGCTCCACCGCATCGTTGAGTACCCGGTTCTTCTCGCGCTGCGAGGCCTCGATGGCGTGCAGCATCTGCCGGTCCGCGCACAGCGCGGCGAATGTCGCAAAGGAGGCCTGCTTCGACGGGTCATAATCCCGCAGAGCCTTGTACAGACCAATCATGCCTTCCTGAATCAGGTCCTCCCGATCGCCTCCCGCAAGATAGCGGGCCGCGCTCAGCCTCCGTACCAGCGGCTTGTATTTCTCCATCAGAAAATCGGCTGCCCCGGAATCTCCTCCGCGGGCCAGCCCGACCAGTTCCTCATCGGCATACGCCTCATACGGTTTTTCCGCCATTTGCCCCGCTCCTGCGGCCGCCCTTTACCGCCGCTGCCGCACGATCTCGTACATCAGGACACCCGCCGCGACGGATGCATTGAGCGAATCGATGCGGCCGGTCATCGGGATCGTCGCGGTCATGTCGCAGGCTTCCCGGACAATCCGGTTCACGCCGTTCCCTTCATTGCCGATCACAAGTCCGATCGGCCCTTTCAGATCAAGGTCGTACATCGGCGTGCCGCCCATATCCGCGCAGACGAACCAGATCCCCCGTGTCTTCAGCTCTTCGATGGTCTGCTTCAGATTCGTCACCTTCGCCACAGGCACATAGTTCAGCGCCCCGGCTGAAGCGCGCACCACGGTCGAGGTCAGTCCGACCGCCCGGTGTTTCGTGATGATCACCCCGTGCGCACCGGCCTGACAGGCGGTACGGATGATCGCGCCGAGATTGTGCGGGTCCTCGATGCCGTCCAGCAGCACCAGAAACGGAGGCTCTCCGGCTTCCTCCGCCCTCGCGAGCATCTCGTCCACCGTACCGTAGGAATAGGCGGAGACCTGGGCGATCACGCCCTGATGCCGGCCTGAGGGAGAGAGCTGATCCAGCCTCTCCTTCGTCATGAAGGTCACCGCTGTACCCGCCTTCTGAGCCTCTCTTAAAATCGTCCGCACCGGACCGTCGCCCGAGTGCTCCTGAACGAAGAGCTTGTCCACGGTCCGGCCGGACCGGAAGGCCTCGAGCACAGCATTCCGCCCCTCGATCCGGTCCGCGCATTCCGCGGAATCCTCTCCGTTTTCCGTCTGGCGTCCCGGGCGGTTCCGTCCGGATCTCCCGGCCTCCTCCGCCGTTCGTTCCGGGCGGAAAGAACCGCTCTCATCCTTCCGCCGGGCGGGACATTCCGTCCGTTTTACTTCCCTGTTTCTCATACTGTCTGATTCCTTCCCCGATCAGCCTGAGCATCCGCTCCTGCTGTCCCGTCAGATACAGATATCCCATCAGCGCTTCAAATCCGGTGGCGCGGCGGTAGTCCTCCGTCGTCGCGTGCTTCGCCATCGTGTAGGACTTCGCGTTCCGGCCGCGGCGGCTGATGTCCTGCTCCCGTTCGTCAAGCAGCGGCATGAGGCTTTCCATCATCGCGGACTGGGCGGCCGCCTTCACCAGACGGGCCTTTCTCCGGTTGAGAAGATTGGGGCGTGCATTCCCCTCCTTCACCAGCATCGTCCGCACCGCCAGTTCATAGACCGCATCGCCCAGAAAAGCCAGCACAAGCGGGGAGTAGCTCCCCGCTTCCGCCGGATCCAGATCGGGAATGAACCGCTCCGTCCCCTCGTTCTCCGTATGCGCCGTCAGATCCGTCTCCATTTCACGCCCTCCCGGGTGTCAAGCAGCTCGATGCCCTGCGCCTTCAGACGGTCGCGGATCTCATCGGCCAGCGCAAAGTTGCGCGCCTTCCGCGCCTCCTGGCGCGCCTCGATCTGCTTCTCGATGTCCTCGTCGAGCGTCTCCTTCTTCGGAAGCACGATCAGGCCGAGAATGTCCCCCAGCCCGGTCAGTACGTCGAGCAGGCCCCGGGCCAGCTTCTTCGGCGCGCTGTCGGTGACATTGATATTCGCGAAGCGGACCAGATCGAAGACCACGGCCAGCGCATCCGCCGTGTTGCAGTCGTCGTCCATCTTCCCGTCGAAGGCCGGCACGAAGGCGCGCGCCTCCTCCAGAATCTTCCGGGCTGCATCGTCAAGAGGTCCGTCCGCGCCGTTCTCCGCCACGTCGCGGAGATGATCGGCCGCCGTGCGGATCCGCTCAAGAGAGGTCTTCGCGGCCTCCATCAGTTCCGCGCTGAAGTTGAGCGGGCTCCTGTAGTGAGCGCTCAGCATGAACAGGCGAAGCACCTGGAGATCATATTTCTTCGAAATGTCACGAACAGTGAAGAAATTGCCCAGCGACTTGGACATCTTCCGGTTGTCGATATTGAGGAACGCGTTATGCATCCAGTAATGAGCGAACGGAACGCCGTTGGCGCAGGTCGACTGAGCGATTTCGTTCTCATGATGAGGGAAGATCAGATCCTCGCCGCCCGCGTGGATATCAATGGTATCGCCGAGATAGCGCTTCGCCATCACGGAGCACTCGATATGCCATCCGGGACGTCCCTCGCTCCACGGAGAGTTCCAGAATGGCTCGCCCTCCTTCTTCGGCTTCCAGAGCACGAAATCCAGCGGGTCCTCCTTTTCCTCTTCGCCGCTGACCTTCAGCTCGCGGAAACCGCTGCGGAGATCGTCCAGATTCTTGTGCGAAAGCTCCCCGTACTCCGCGAAACTCCGGGTCGCGAAATATACCGTGCCGTTGCGCACATACGCGTGACCGGATTCGATCAGCCCGCTGATCATCGCGACCATGCCGTCGATCTCCTTCGTCGCCTGAGGATGCGTCGTCGCCGGCTTCACGTTCATCGCGGCCATATCCTTTTTGCATTCCGCGATGTAGCGCGCCGCGATCTCCTCCGCGGTCACGCCCTCTGCGGCGGCCGCCCGGATAATCTTGTCGTCCACATCCGTGAAGTTCGAGACGTAATTGACCTCGTAGCCCTTATGCTCCAGATAGCGGCGGAACGTGTCAAACACGATCATCGGCCGCGCGTTTCCGATATGAATCAGGTTGTAGACCGTCGGCCCGCAGACGTACATCCGCACCTTGCCCGGCTCGATCGGAACAAATTCCTGCTTCGTCATTGTCAGCGTATTGAAGATTTTCATCACTTGTGCCTTTCTTATTCCTCGGTCATCCTGCTGAGTCTAGCAGACTCGGCGGAAAAAGTAAACGCGGGAATCCGGATGTCTCCGCACGGCAGGCGTTCAGCGCCGCGCGCTGTCAAACGTCTCGATCAGCGCCGCCGCCTGCGCCGCGATTCCCTCTCCGGCTCCCGTGAAGCCAAGACCTTCCTCCGTCGTCGCCTTCACGCTCACGCGGTCCGCCGGGATTCCGAGCGCCGCGGCGATGTTCTCCCTCATCCCGTCAATATAGGGACGGAGCTTCGGCGCCTGGGCGATCACCGTCGCGTCCACATTGACGACAAAGTACCCGTGGTTGGTGAGGATACCGGCCGTCTTCTTCAGAAGCTTCATCGAGGAGATCCCTTCGTACAGAGGATCCGTATCCGGGAAATGCAGGCCGATGTCCCCCAGCGCCGCGGCTCCCAGCAGGGCGTCCGCCACCGCATGAAGCAGCACGTCCGCGTCCGAGTGGCCGAGAAGACCTTTCTCAAAAGGAATTTCCACGCCGCCCAGAATCAGTTTCCGGCCTTCCTTCAGCCGGTGAACATCATAGCCAGTACCGATTCGCATCATATTGAACCTCCTGCCTCTTCTCCGCCTATTATAGACGATGGCAGGGAAGCGCGTAAAGCAGAACTCCGTGCCGCGTAAAAAGCGGATCCGCCGCAGGCCCGCCTGGCCGCGGTGAATCCGCTTCTTTTTCCGTCAGGATTCCGCCGATGACGCCGTTTCCGCCGGAGAATCTTCCGGTTCCGCCGCTGAAACGGCCGGCTCCGTCTGACTGAGGGCCGCCTCCGCCGCGGAGGACGCGCCCGAATCCGAGGTTTCCTTAAAGTAACTCAGATCATAGTCGAGATCCGTAAGCAGTCCCGTCGAGACCGCGTACACCGTTGAAGCATCGTCATTCAGATAAACATACACATCATTCGTGGTATCATTGACGGATCCCACGGCGATCATCGTCTTCTTCCCGTCCGTATCGGTCAGCTGCACGGTATAGGACGGTTTGTCCAGTCCGTACTGCGCCGGATCACGGACGTTTTCCATCTTTTTCGTGACGCTTACACCGGTCATCGTGGACGCCAGTGTATTCGCTTTCGTCTGGTCCACCGGGAATGCGGCGTCGCCGTCGGCGGACCACTGCCCTTCCGACCGTGTGAAGGCCACCTCATCAGAACCCGTCTTCGTATACGCGATTGACTTGATCCTGTCCGCCGTCAGATCCATCAGCGTCCCGCTGCCGCTGCTCTCCGACGCCTCATAGTCCGCTGATTTCTTCTGTGCGACCACAAGGACAGCGACCAGCACGAGCAGGACCGCCGCGCCGGCGAGCAGACGGGCCCGTCTGTTTCTCTTTTTTCCGCTCATCTCATTTCTCCTGTTCCCGAAACGGGTGCCGTCTTCCGGATTCCTTCCGGTTCATATGCCGGCTGCCTTTTCGAGTCTCTTTCATCATCTCTTCCTGCGTCTTCCCCAGACGGCGAAGCCGGCGATCAGCACAGCGGCCGGGAGCAGGATCATGAACAGATTGCCGAGCATCGACACCGCGCCGCTGTTGATCGTTGTCTGAGGCGCCGAAGTCGATTTCGCCGCCACGGACACCGTCACCTTCTGATCCGTAAGATACGTGACGATCGACGCGAAAAGATCATCGTTGCCGGTGGGCAGATCCGCCTGCTGCTGAATCAGAAGGGACAGCGCATCAGCGCTGAAGGTCGTCGGCGTCGTGAAATAAAGAAGCTTCATCTCTTTGGCCGTCTCGTTCTTCACACTACCGGAGCCGTGACCGGCCGGCGTCTCCGCGCCGCTCACCGTCGTCACCGCGCCCGATCCGGCCGCGTCCGCGGAAACATCCGTCTTCACGGAAGAAGAAGCGGCAGATTCCGTCCCGGAAGCGGACGCATCCATATCCGATTTCCCCTTGTCGTCATTCGAATAGGTCTGCTCCACCGCTACGCCGAGTGTGTACTCGCCCGAGGCGTCTCCCGACTCCTTCTCATACGTCGAAGAGAGATCCGTCTTCAGATAGGCGCTGTCACTCGTGGTGAGCAGCGGTGTGACTGTGTAGGACGCGTCCTCGCTCTCTCCGATCTGAATGCCGTCCGACATCCCCACCACGATGTTCTCGTTCGTCAGATTCTTCGTCACTTCCGAGGAGGCCGAGACATTCGGGACCAGCAGATAAGGGATCTGGGTGTAGTGGCTCTGGTCGCCCTCCAGCACCGCGCCGCCCGACCGGCTGAGACCGTACGCGGCCACGATGGAGTCGAACTTCGGCGTCGAGGCGCCGGTCCACAGCGTCGGCGCCGTCACGAGCAGCGCATGACCGCCGTCCGCGAGATAATCGGTGACCTTCTTCACCTCATCCGCCGTGTAATCCTGCTGCGGGCAGAAGGAAATCAGCGCCGTGCAGTCGTCCGGGATCTCCGAGCTCAGCAGATTCAGGCTCGCCGTCTCGACGTTCGCCTTCCCGAAGGCGTCCTTCATCTCCGATCCCAGCTCCAGCTCCTTGTGTCCTGTCGTATAGTAGACTTTCGCGCCGCTCCCGCCGGTCACATAGGCGATTGCGCTGGTGATTTTCCCTTCCCCGTCGAAGGAATCAGCCGACTGGGAATAGTAGTCGGAGTAAGCGTACATGTCGTTGTAATCCACGACTTTTGACCGGTTCCCGGAAACGACGATCACGCTGTTCAGCGTCACGGAGCTGTCCGTGTACTTCTTGACGAAGGTCGGATCCGACACGGAGTCGATCTCCCGGAATGTGACATGCTTCGATTCCCCGGCATAATTCTCGAGGAGTTTGACGATCGTCTGGTCCTCCTGACCGGTCTGGGTGATCAGATTGAGCGTTACGTCGCCGCTCAGGCTGTCCAGCAGCGATTTCGTCGTCTTTCCGACCGAATACAGCTTGGAGGCTGTCACATCAAAGACCGTGAACTTCGACGGCAGCGCGGCGACGATGAAATTCACCACGACCACCGCTGCGACCAGAATCGCCGTCATCGCTGCGGCATAGGTCCCGTTCGCGGCCAGACGCCTCCTGCGCGACCGGATCTGAGGAGACTGCTCCGTTTTTTTCTGTTTCTTTCTCATCATGCTTCCGTCCCTCCTCAGCTCCAGCGTCTCTTCTCAATCGACTGCACGGTCAGTCCGATCCCAATCACAATATAGGACACGAAAAACAGCAGGTTGCCGATGCTCAGCGACCCGCCCGCGAAATCCGAGAAATGCGTTGAGAAATCCAGCACCCGCAGAATGGACTCCGTACGGCCGCTGAACCAGTCCGGCCGCACAAGATACCCGATGACGGACGCGGCCGCGATTCCCCCGCCGAGTCCTGCGCTGATCAAGACATGTTTCGTCATGAAATACATCAGGAGGCCCGCCAGTCCGCCCAGCACGATCAGGAACAGAAGTGCCGTCACCGCACTGGTGCTTAAAATTGTGAACACGCCGCTCAGCATCTGGGTGAGAAAGACGAACAGGATACTGAGGATCGCCGCGATCACCGCGCTCTCCGTGCAGCTGGAGATGAACATCCCCACCGCGAGATAGGCGGCGCCCATCAGGAACCAGGCCAGAATGCAGGCGTAGTCCCAGCCCAGCGTCTCCGCCCCGAAAGCGCGCATGATCAGCGGGAAGAAGCACATCACCGCCGTCGGAATCGCGAGGATACTCACCAGCGCAAGATACTTCCCCATCACGATGGAGAATACGCTCTCCGGCGAAGTGAACAGGAGCTGATCGGTCCGCTGCCGCCGCTCCTCCGCGAACACGCGCATCGAGAGAATCGGCACCACGATGTAAAAGATCAGCGCGCAGTTACTCACCGCGTAGTGAAGCGTGAGCACGCCGTAATAGAGATTATAGTAGCGGAACATCAGTCCCGCGATCAGAAGCGACGCGGCCACCGCGATGGCGCCTGTCATGTTGGTGAAGCAGCCCCGCATCTCTTTCCTGTATACCGCACCCATCAGTCATCCTCCCCGTTCACGCCGTCTGCCTTCCTGAGGCGGAGCTTCTCGGCGGCCGGCGCCGGCCCCTCCGCTTCCCCGGAAGCATTCTCCTCTCCCTGCGTCAGTTCGAGGAAAATCGACTCCAGGCTTTCCTTCTCAGTCCGCATCTCAAGGATCATCAGTCCGGCCTGCATCAGCGCGCGGCTGACTTCGGCGCGAATATCCTGATCCCCCGGAACCGCGATCCTGACGCAGCTCTCCCCGTTTTCGGTGAACGAGGAGACATCCGTCACGCCGGGAACCGTCCGGACCGCCGCTTCAAGCTCGGCCGGCGTACCCTCAGCATGCACGGTCAGCGTCGCGCCCCGTTCCCGCTCCGCGGCAAGATGATCCGGCGTGTCGCAGGCCACAAAGCGGCCCTTGTTGATGATCAGCACCTTGTCGCAGACCTCGCTGACTTCGGCGAGGATATGAGAGCTGAGGATCACGGTATGCGTCTGCCCCAGCTTCCGGATCAGATCGCGGATCTCGATAATCTGACGCGGGTCCAGTCCGACGGTGGGCTCGTCAAGGATAAGCGTCTCCGGCTCTCCCAGCAGCGCCTGGGCGAAGCCGACCCGCTGACGGTACCCTTTGGAAAGATTCCGGATCAGCCGGTCCGTCACATCTCCCAGCTCCAGTTCTCCTGCCGCCCGTTCGATCTGGTCCTCCCGCTCCGCCTTCGGTATTTTCTTAATTTCGGCGGCGAACCTCAGGTATTCGTATACCGTCATATCCGGATAAACCGGAGGAATCTCGGGAAGATAGCCGATGGTCCGCTTGGCCTCCTCCGGCTCATCGAGAATGTTGTGGCCGTTGATGATCACCTCGCCGTCCGTGGGCGCGAGATAGCCGGTCATGATATTCATCGTCGTCGATTTGCCCGCGCCGTTCGCGCCGAGGAATCCGTAGATCGTGCCGTCCTCGACCGTAAAGCTCAGGTCGTCGACCGCGGCGTGCCCGCCGTAGAGTTTTGTCAGGTGCCTGACTTCAATCAATTGCTCCGCCTCCTCCTGCATGCTTGTTCCGTTGACACGTTTTTCTATCATAGATAGCAAATGTGTAGAAAGATTGAACGGCAGACAGAAAAAAGCGGCTGCCGGAGCTTCGTTCCGACAGCCGCGTCACGCGGGCTCTCTCTATATGGCGCCCTCCGGCACCGGCTCACAGTTCACCGCCCGGAACTGCAGCGCAGACATGACGCTGCAGAGATCAGTCCCGGTCCGGAAGTGTCTTACAGTTCCCCGTCCGGAATCGGACGAAGCCCGGCCTCTGAAAGCGCCCGGACTGCCTCTTCCCGGTTCTCGGTCTTGATGACGAAACCGGCGGTGCCCTCATGGCGCGAGAAAAGCGCGTAGGTATAATCCAGATTGACGCCGAACGCGCCCAGCGTCCGCAGAAGAGCCACCAGCGCCCCCGGATGATCCTCCACTTCGATGACGAGCACATCCTTCACCTGACAGATGTACCCCTGTTCCTCGAGTTTCGCCTTTGCCCTGCCGGTATCGCTGACGATCACCCGGACGATGCCGAAGTCCATGGCATCCGAGACGTTCATGGCCCGCATATCGATGCCGTTCTCCTTCAGCACGCCGCAGAAGGCGGCCAGCGCTCCCGGCGTATTGGAAATAAACGTAGTAAGCTGCTTTGCCATTCTGATCCGTCCTCTCCTTACCCGGTCCGTCCGCGACGGGAACCCCGGATTTCGCCTCAGTCCTTCATCAGACCCTTTTCCGCGAATGCCTCCAGCAGCCGGTCCATCTCAGGCGGGATCCGGATCGGCTCGCCGGCCGCCCGGATCGCGTTGTTCACATCCTTCAGCCCGTTGCCGGTCACAAGGGAGACCACTTCAGCGTCCTTCCCGATCAGACCTGTCTCCAGCGCCTTCTTCACACCCGCCGTGCCCGCTGCGCCGGCCGGTTCCGCGAACACACCGGCTTCCCTTCCCAGCAGCCTCATCGCCGCGAGAATTTCCTCATCCGAGACATTCACCGCGACGCCGTGAGACTCCTCGATCGCGCGGAGCGCCTTCACCGGATTGCGGGGCACCCCGACCGCGATGGAGTCGGCGATTGTATTTTCCTCCTGAGGCTTCCATTTCATCGTATGCGCGGCGGCTGCGGTGTTGATCGGGCAGCACCCCTCCGCCTGCACGCTGATCAGTCTCGGAAGCCGGTCGATGAAGCCGGCCTCGTAGAGATCCCGGAATCCCTTCCAGACGCCGGCGATCGTACAGCCGTCGCCGACGGAGACCGCCACATAATCCGGCATCCGGAAACCGAGCTGCTCCGCGATTTCCAGTGAGACCGTCTTCTTTCCTTCCATCAGATACGGGTTGATGGCCGCGTTCCGGTTGTACCAGCCCCAGCGGTCGATCGCCTCCGCGGAGAGGCGGAACGTGTCCTCGTAGCTCCCTTCCACCGAGATGACATGGGCGCCGAACATCATCAGCTGCGCCACCTTGCCCTTCGGCGCACGGGCCGGAACAAAGATAAAGGTCTGGTGCCCGGCCGCCGCGGCGTTTCCGGCCAGCGAGCTGGCCGCGTTGCCGGTGGAGGAGCAGGCGATGATCTCCTTCCCCGCCTCCTCCGCCTTGACGACGGCCATCGCCGACGCCCGGTCCTTGAGGGAGGCGGTCGGATTCTGTCCGTCATCCTTGATATACAGGGTTTTCACACCCAGCGTCTTCGCGAGCCGGTCCGCCCGGTACAGCGGCGATCCTCCCACGCGGAGCCGCGGGCGGCTGCCGATTCCGTCTACCGGAAGAAATTCCATGTAGCGCCACATCGTCCGGTCCGTCCTGCCCGCCAGCGTCTCCTTCGTCAGCGCGGAACGGATCGCGTCATAGTCGTACTCAATATCGAGAATGCCCCCGCAGTCCGGGCAGACCGTCGTCTCCGGCCCCGCCGGAAAGACGTGACCGCAGACCGTGCATTTCGCATCCATGACATAGCTCATATAACGCCGCCTTTCCGCCGGTCAAAGTTCTTTGATCAGGCCGACCTCCTCATTGAACTCACGGATCATATCGTCCACACGGTCCGCGTCCTTCTTGACCTCATCCCATGTGTGCTCCGTATCGTACCACTGGGCGTTCAGCTCCTCGGATGTCTTGCCCTGCTGCTCAACCCAGGTGTAGTACTTGAGATTGTGCACCCGCTTGCGGTCCGCATAGGTCAGCTCCTGCATGTTGTCCGTCTTCTCGCCGAGGATATGCGTATGGAAGTCAACCGCGGCCATCTCTCTCGTGTAGGCGCCGTCCGCCTCCTCGAGCTCCTTCACTCTCGACTCATACATCACCGCCGAATCCGTGAGCACCGACGCGACGACGTCATGCTCAGTCAGCTCGTAGTACTTGGCCATCTTGATCGCGCAGAGCATGTTCGCGATACCGGAGATGCCGAAGAGGCTCAGCTGGTCCACGGTCTGCTGCGGCACGCCGACGCTCGCGAGATAAGCCCGTCCCTCCGGCTCGTTGAAGAGGCGGAGCACCTTCTGGGAATCCTCATCATCGATGTCCACCACCAGGTCCGTGTTCTTCACGTTGTGGATCCACGGCACATGCTTGTCACCGATTCCTTCGATGCGGTGCGCACCGAAGCCATTCTCAAGAAGCGTCGGGCACTGCAGCGCCTCGCCGACACCCAGCTTCGCGGTCGGATAGAGGTCCTTGATCCGGTCGCCGGCCGCCATCGTGCCGGCCGATCCGGAGGTGAAGATCGCGCCGAACAGACGGTCGTCTTCGTCCTTCATGGCGTCGAACGCCTCGGCGATGGCGTTTCCCGTGACATTGTAATGCCACATATAGTTGCCCATCTCCTCGAACTGGTTGAAGATCATGCAGTCCTTCCGGGCCTTCAGCTCGTGGGTCTTGTCGAAGATCTCCTTCACGTTGGACTCGGAACCGGGCGTGGCGATGATCTCGGAGGCGATCTTTTTCAGCCAGTCAAAGCGCTCCCGGCTCATGCCTTCCGGAAGAATCGCGATGGAATAGCAGCCGAGCAGCTTTGAGTTGAACGCGCCGCCGCGGCAGTAATTGCCGGTGGAAGGCCAGACAGCCTTGTCCTTCGAGGAATCGAACTGTCCCGTCACAAGAGGCGGCACCAGACAGCCGAAGGAAGCGCCTACCTTGTGGCAGCCGGTGGGGAAATACTTGCCGACCATCAGAAGAATCTTCGCCTTCACGCCGGTCAGCTCCGTCGGAAGAACGATGTAGTTGGGGCCGCCGAAGAGCCCGCCGTACTCCTTCGGCTCGTTCTTCCATGTGACGCGGTAAAGGTTCAGCGGATTCACGTCCCAGAGACCCACATGCTTCAGCTGCTCAAGGATTTTCTCCGGGATCTTGCCCGGATCCTTCATCTCCGCGATCGTCGGAATGATGATGTGCTGCTCACGCGCCCGCTCGATGTTATGTTTTCTGCCTTCTTCATTGACTGTCAGGTCGATCATATTGCACCTCCGTATGCGCCGGACTTCAGCTGTCTGATAATAGCCTTCTCTGGCTTCTTTTATTGAAAAAGTGTATCACGCGGTTTCCTGAAATACAATGGAATAACAAATTTTTAGATTGCCTAAATTATTTTCTGTTGCAATACGTCCGCGGCATGCTATGATAAGGAAAGAAAAGAATACGTACCGGAATGCCGCGGAAACGGACCGGAATCAGAAAAGGACAGGAGGGCTGCGATATGAACCGTACGAATAACGCGGAGATGGATTTCACGATGAACCATCTGCCGCCGTCCAGCGACAAATGGCTTTCTCTCATGACGCCGGAGGAGGTGCGGAGAGCGCTCCGCTTTCACCGTTCCTTCCCCCAGTACGAGGTGACGCCGCTTCACAATCTGAAAAATATGGCGCGTTATCTGGGCATCGGCGGGCTCTATGTGAAGGACGAATCCTACCGCTTCGGTCTCAACGCCTTCAAGGTGCTGGGCGGCTCCTACGCGATGGCGCGCTACATCGCGAAGAAGACCGGCCGGAGCGTGGATGATCTCCCGTATCAGGTGCTCTCCTCTCCCGAGCTTCGCGAGGACATCGGCGCGACCACATTCTACACCGCCACCGACGGCAACCACGGCCGCGGCGTCGCCTGGGCGGCTCACCAGCTGGGCCAGAAAGCCGTCGTCCGTATGCCATGGGGGTCCTCCGAGATCCGCCGCGACAACATTGCGAAGGAAGGCGCTGAAGTCACCATCGAGAATCTCAACTATGACGACTGTGTCCGCCTCGCCGCCTCCCAGGCGGAGGCCGATCCGAACGGCGTGATCGTACAGGACACCGCATGGCGCGGCTACACCGACATCCCCGCCTGGATCATGCAGGGTTACGGCACGCTGGCGCTTGAGGCGGACCGGCAGCTGCTCGCCGACGGCATCGAGCGGCCGACCCATATCTTCGTCCAGGCCGGCGTCGGATCGCTGGCCGGCGCAGTGATCGGCTATTTCGCGAACCGTTTCAGGGGCGACGAGCCGACGATGTGCGTCGTGGAAGCCGGCGCGGCCGCCTGTCTTTACCGCTCCGCGGCCAAAGGAACCGGCCAGACGGTCCGCGTCACCGGCAAGCTGGATACGATTATGGCCGGTCTCGCCTGCGGAGAGCCGAACCGGATCGCCTGGGACATTCTCCGGAACCATGCCGCAGGCTTCGCCGCCTGTCCGGACTGGATGAGCGCCAAAGGCACCCGGATGTACGGCGTCCCGCTGGCCGGCGACAGCACGATCATCTCCGGCGAGTCCGGTTCCGTCACGATGGGCTTTCTCGCATCCATCGCCCGCTATCCGCAGTACCACAGCATCCGGGACGCGCTGGGGCTCGATGAAAATTCCCAGGTCCTGCTGATCTCCACGGAGGGGAACACCGACCCGACCCGTTTCCGCGAGGTGGTCTGGGACGGCCTGTACGGTGTCCGCCACAGGAACGAGGCGGTAGTCTGAACCGTGCAGAAAAGGGAGAGAGCCGGGCGGCGAATGCCGCCCGGCTCTCTCCCTTTTTCTGCTTCCGCTTCCCGGATCACAGATTCGCGTTCATGAACTTCTCCAGTTCAGCCGCTGCCTGCTCCTCGTCCTCGCCCTCGATCTTGAAGTCGACGGTCTCGCCCTGCTTCGCGCCGAGACCCATGACGGCGAAAATCTTGGATGCATTGCCTGACTTCGCGCCCTTGGAGATCGTCACCGTGCTCTTGAAGCCCTTCACCATCTTGACCAGCTCGCCAGCCGGTCTTGCGTGAATTCCTTCTGCGTCCTTGATCGTATAGCTGAATTCTTTCATAGGTTTGTCTCCTTTGCTGAAAACATCGTTTCCGTCATTATAGCATGTTTTCCCGTCCGATACAGTATCGCGCGGTACACTTTTTACAGTTTCTCCCCGTCGTAGAAGTACCCCCACTTCTTCCGGATCGCCGTCATCAGGTTCATCACGTCCGTGGTGTAATCGAGACGCATCACGGACGGATCCCCGCTTACGGCCCGCTCCATATCCGCGATCTCATAATCCAGCGCCCGCTCCGTATCGCCGCAGACGACTTCCTCTTTTCTGCCGTCCTCCGTCCATGTGATCACGGCCTTCTGCGAGCGCGGATACTCCATGATCTCGATATAGCAGCGGTCACACGCGATCATCGCCCGTTTGGGCTGCTTGCAGTGCATCGTGAGGCACATCGTGACCATCTGACCCTCCGGATTCCCGAGAATCGTCACGGACTGCTCGTCCGCCCCGCTGGGAGCCTGCCTCATCATCGTCTCGAACCGGTCCGGGCAGGAATCCAGAAAGAGCCGCGCGCAGCTGAGCGCGTAGACGCCGATATCCAGCATCGCGCCGCCGGCCAGCGCCTTGTTGAAGAACCGGTTCTTCATATTGTATTCCTTATAGCTTCCGAAGTTCATCGTGATCACGCCGGTCCGCCCGAATTCGCCAGCGTGAAGCCGCTTCGTCAGTTCCCGGTAAAGCGGCATATGGAAGATCGTCTGAGCCTCCGCCAGCACCACATGGTGCGCTGCCGCCAGCGCCTTCGCCTCCGCCAGTTCGCCGGCGTTCAGCGTGATCGATTTCTCGCAGAGCACGTGCTTCCCGTTTGAAAGCGCCGCTCTCAGAAACTCCATATGCGTGTTGTGGGGCGTCGTCAGATAGATGATGTCCACCTCCGGATCCGTGAACATCTCATGGAAGTCGTCATAAACCCGTTCCACACCGTACTTCTCCGCAAATGCAGCCGCCTTCGCCTGCGTCCTGTTGCCCACCGCATAGATATGACGGCCTTCCCGCGCGAACGCGTCGCCCATCTGATGGGCGATCACGCCGCATCCGAGAACCGCCCAGTGCCATTCGCTGCTCATCTGTCCGTCTCCTCTCTGTCTGTCCGTGTCCGGTTTCTTATCCATCCGTATGCCTTTCAGCTCCGGTCCGGCCGTTCACACCGTCCGGACCGGAAGATGAGGCCGGTTTTACGCCTCCCGCTCCGCCGGCAGCTTCTTCTTCCACAGTGAAAGAATCAGGCAGCCCGCGAAGCCTCCGATCAGCATCGCCAGCGCCCACTGAAGCGGATGCGTGATCACCGCGACCACCCAGAATCCTCCGTGAGGCGCCGGGCTCATGCAGCCGAAGGCCGCGGAAAGAGCACCGGCGATACCGGAGCCGATCATGCAGGAGGGAATCACCCGTCCCGGATCCGCCGCCGCGTAGGGAATCACGCCTTCCGTGATGAAGGAAAGTGCCATCACATAGTTCACCAGGCCGGATGTCCTCTCCTCCTTCGTCCAGCGGTCCCTGAACAGCGTGGTGGACAGGGCGATGATCAGCGGCGGAACCATGCCGCCGACCATCACGGCCGCCATGATGGTCTTCGCCGCATCCGATCCGCTGGCCAGCATACCGGTGGCGAAGACATACGCCGCCTTGTTGATGGGGCCGCCCATATCCGTGGCTTCCATCAGGGCAACCACCAGCCCGAGGAGGACGAGGTTCCGGGTCCCCATTCCGTTCAGCACACCGGTGATCCCCGTATTGATGGCAGCCATCAGCGGATTGATCAGAAACATCACGAAGCCGATCAGAAGAATGCCGATCAGCGGATACAGCAGCACGGGCTTGATGCCTTCCAGCGCAGACGGCAGATGATCAAAAGTCTTCTCCAGTCCTTTTGTGATGTACCCTCCGAGGAAACCCGCCACCAGCGCGCCCAGAAAGCCCGCGCTCACCGCCGTCACATGCTCCGGGTCAGAAAGATAGGCGAAGGTGTAGCCCGCCTCTGCCAGCGAGCCTCCGACGAAGCCGACAGCAAGACCCGGACGGTCCGCGATGGACTCGGCGATGTAGCCGGCCAGGACCGGCAGCATGAAGCCGAAGGCGACCTTTCCGATCCGGTTGAAGAACGCGGCCAGCGCCGTGGAAGTTCCGTAGTCTTTCGTTCCCATCCCCGCCTGATCGAAGAGGAAGGACAGGGCGAGGAGAATGCCGCCGCCCACGACAAAGGGAAGCATATGGGAGACGCCGTTCATCAGATGCTTGTAGATGATGTGCCAGGTGCTGTCCGTTCCGTCCCGGTCGGATGCCTTCCGCACGGTCCCCTCCTGAACCGGCGCCTCGTCGTTCATGATCTTCGTGATCAACTCCTCCGGACGGTTGATCCCGTTGGAAACCGATGTCTCGTAGACCTGCTTGCCGGAAAACCTGGACCGGTCGATGGTCTTGTCCGCCGCGATGATGATGCCGCGGGCGTGCTCGATCTCCTCCGGCGTCAGCACATTCTTCGCGCCGACCGAGCCCTGGGTCTCCGCCTTCAGCACGAGTCCCATCTCCCGCGCCTTCTTCTCCAGCGCCTCGGCCGCCATATAGGTATGGGCAATGCCGGTGGGGCAGGCCGTGATCGCCAGAATATCCGGATACTGTCCGGCGTCGGTCGCGGCCTGCGCCTTCGCCTCCTTTCCGCTCTCCTCTTCGATCCGCTCGGATTCCGCGCGGTCTATCACCCTGAGAAACTCCTCCGGCGTCTTCGCCTTCCGGAGGTTCTCCGTGAACGATTCGTCCATCAGCAGTGTCGCCAGACGGGACAGCACCTCGAGATGCACGTTTTCCTTCGTGTCCGGCGCGGCGATCATGAACAGCAGATCAGACGGCTCGCCGTCCGGCGCGTCATAATCCACACCGTCAGGAACCGTCATCGCTGCAAGGCCCGGCCGCCGGACCGCGCCCGTCTTCGCGTGGGGAATCGCAATCCCCTCCCCCATCGCCGTGGTGCTCTCGGCCTCGCGGGCCAAAATCGCCTTCCGATATGTCTCCGCGTCCGCGATGTTGCCGGAGCGGACCTGCAGATCGATCAGCTGACTGATCGCGTCCATCTTATCCTTTGCCGTCGCGCCGAGGCGGATTCCCTCCGGCCGCAGCAGATCTCTGATCTTCATTCCGATTCCTCCTTCAGTGTTCCAGTGACGCCATCAGCGCCTCTGCCTCCGCCCTCGTGGCGAGATCCGGAGAGAAGGCCGAAGCCGAGCCCGTGCACAGTCCCATCCTGAACGCCTTGTCATAATCATGGCCGCTTTCCATGTATCCGGTCAGAAACCCGGCGACCATCGAATCGCCCGCTCCCACCGAATTGACGACCTTCCCCTTCGGAGCCGGGCTCATCCGCACGCCGCCGTCCTCCTGAACGAGGACCGCGCCCTCGCCAGCCATGGAGACCAGCACATTCCGCGCACCTCTCTCCTGCATTTTTCTCGCGTACGGAACCACCTCTTCCCGCCGCGTAAGCTCCGCGCCGAAAATCTCGCTCAGCTCATGATTGTTCGGCTTGATCAGGAACGGGTGGTAGCGCAGCACATTGACCAGCAGGTCCTTCTCCGCGTCGACCACGATCCGGATTCCGCGGCCTTCGAGACGGCTCATGATCCGCTCATACATGTCGCCGGGCAGCGTGCCGGGAACCGATCCCGAGATCACCAGCAGATCCTCGGCCGTGAGGCGGTCCAGCCGGGCATAGAGCTTTTCGACATCTTCGCCGGAAATCGCCGGACCCTGGCCGTTGATCTCCGTCTCCTCGTCCGACTTCATCTTGAGGTTGATCCGGGTCATGCCCCCTGCGACCTCAATGAAATCCGTCCCGATGCCGCTGCTCTTCAGCCTCCGCTCGATCTCTCTTCCGGTGAAGCCGGCCATAAAGCCAAGCGCCGTGCTGTCATGCCCCAGGTTTTTCAGCACGATCGAGACGTTGATGCCCTTTCCGCCCGGCAGCACGTTTTCATAGTAAGGCCGGTTGATGCATCCCGTGCGGAAATGCTCCACCCGCACGATGTAGTCGAGGGACGGGTTAAAGGTTACCGTGTAAATCATTTCTCCACCTCCGTGATGTTTCTGTACCGGGCGTACGCCGGATCTGTCAGCCGGTCCGTGATGATCTGCGCGGAACGGAAGGGCGCGAAGGTCACCGGAGAGACCTGTGAGAACTTGCTTCCGTCGGCGATCACATATTTTCGTTCTGTCTGTTCCATCGATACCTGCTTCACCATCGCCTCCTCCGTCTCCGGCGTGGTGAAGCCGTTCCGGTCGGATACGCCGTTGGCTCCCCAGAAGCCGATGGTGAAATGGTAACGCCGGAGGGCCTCCACCGTCTCGGCCCCGACAAGCACCTCCGTTGTCGCCTTCAGGGTTCCGCCCGGCAGCAGTACCCTGCATCCTTTCGCCAGAAGCCGGCGGGCATGCGCGATCGAGTTGGTGACGAAGACCGCGGCGCTGGACTCCACTGCCTCCACGAGGCGGGCTGTCGTGGAACCGGCGTCGATATAGACAAAATCGTCGTCCCGGATCAGAGCGGCCGCGTACGCGCCGATCCGCTGCTTCTCCGGGGCGTGCAGGCTCTGCTTTTCCTTCATCGTCTGATCCAGAAGCACATACCGCGTGGTGATCAGCGTCGCGCCGCCGTGTACCTTGTTCAGTTTCCGCATCCCGGCCAGCTGCGTGAGGTCCCTCCGGATGGTGGACTCCGACGTATGGAGCCGCTCCGTCAGCTCCGTCACCGTCACGCTCTTCTCTCTCTCAAGCAGATCGAGAATGGCCTGCCATCGTTCCTCCGCCAGCATATCCGCTCCTCCTCTCACGATGCGCCAGCCGTTCAACGCAAATGGACGATTATGGCTGATTGTGACCGTTGTTGTCGTTTATTTTTGTCTGTGATTAGTATACAGTCATTAACGGTCATAGTCAATCAGATTCCGCCATTCATGTTCTGAAATAATACACAAAAATCGGCCGTTCGATTTGTCATATCTGTGATACGGCAAACCGAACGGCCGCGTTCCGATCTGATCCCGGCTGTTTTCAGGCTGTCCGGCAGCAAAAGCCGGCCGGATCCGTGCTCAGGAGGGCGCCGGCATCTCACTCTCCGTCCGTCACATCCGACGGCACATCCACCGCCGGCAGCGTGAAGGTAAATACCGCGCCTCCCTCCGGACGGTTCGCGGCGCGGATCGTGCCCCCGTGCTCGCCGATGATCGACCGGCACAGCGCGAGTCCCAGTCCCAGCGAGCGTTTGCTGTCCGCCACCTTGCGTGATCCGGTATAAAACATCTCAAAGGCGTGGCTCTTCACGTCGTCCGAAAGCCCCGGCCCGTTGTCCGCGACCTCCACCTCGACCTGAGCGCCCTTTCTGCGGGCGCTCACCCGGATGACGGATCCCTTCGGCGTATATTTGACCGCGTTGTTGATCAGATTGATGATCACCTGTGATATCAGCCGCGCATCCATACGGGCAAGGAGAATGTCATCGCCGTGGAGGACCTCGAGGCGATGCTCCGAAATCTCCCGGTCGACATGGCGGACCGCCTCGTCAATCACGTCATCCACTACCTCCACGTTCTTCGCCACATGAACCGTTCCGTTCACAAGACGCGTCACGGCCAGAAGATTCTCCACCATATTGGTGAGCCATTCCGCGTCATCGTAAATGTCCTGATAGATCCGCTGCTTCTCCCCGCCGCTCAGCGAGGGGCCGTTCACCAGCAGATTATCGGCGTTTCCGTAGATCGAGGTCAGCGGCGTGCGGAGGTCGTGGGACAGCGAGCGGAGCAGATCCGCTCTCAGCTCGGCGTTCTTCGCGATCAGTTTCGTCTCCTCCTTCTCGCGGGCGTTCTTCTCGTTCTCCGCCGCAAGCGCGCATTCGCTCAGTATGGACTGACAGATGCTGCGGGCGTACGGACTGATATACGTCTCCCTGGACGGAAGACCGATCACGCCGAACCGATTGCCTCTGGTTGCCACAGGAAGATAGCAGTACCGGGCGCCCGGGTACTGATCCGATCCGGCGCCGGTCTGATTTCCGTTCATCCAGCACCACCGGACCGCCTCGCCATCCACTCCCTCCAGCGATCCGACCGGCCGCACCTCGTCCTCGTCCAGCAGGTAAGGCCGTCCGGGACCACCTTTCTCCGGAGGACAGACCAGAATACTCCGTCCGACCAGCCGGACGATCTGCCTTCCGGCGGTATTCAGAATATTCTTCTCTCCCTGCGTCTTCTGCAGACTCTGGCTGGTATCGAGCAGGATACTCATCCTGTAAGCGCTCCGCTCGGCATGCTCCGCGTAGTTCTTGAGTCTGGCGGCCAGCTGCCCTGAGATGACCGCCGCGATCAGCATGACGCCGAACGTCACAAGATAGCTGGGCGAATAGAACTGGAAGGAAAGAAACGGTTTGATAAAGAAGAAATTGAAGATGATAATGCTGAGCAGCGATGAAAGAATGCCCAGCAGGCGGCGGGAGGTCAGGATCGAAATGATCAGAACCGCGAGGATGTACAGCGTGGCGATATTGGAGACATGCACACCGAGACGCTGGAACCCCCGGCCCAGAAGGGTCGCGCCGGCCAGCGTCACGATAATCTGGATATAGTCCCGCAGTCCTGCGTGAAGCGGTTCCTCCGGACGGCGGTTCAGATTCATGTGATACCGGGCCGCGCTGCCCTTTGCCGGTACAACCACCAGGGAGGCAGGCAGCTTCTCCTCCAGAATGCGGTCCGTAATGCTGCGGGTCCGGATCCACCGGAAACGCGGGGGCGCGCTCTGTCCGATCACAATCTTTGTGACAGCATTCTGACGGGCATACCGGGCAATGGTGCCGGGTATGTCCGTCCCGAAGTCACGTTCGATGTTCGCGCCCAGCGATTCGGCCAGCCGGATATGCCGGTCGAGCGCCTCGCTTCCTTTTTTGCCGGACTTTGACGGTGCCTCCACATACAGAGCGGTCAGCGTCCCCTCCGAGACGCGGGCCAGCTCCGCCGCCGTCTTCAGCAGCGTCTCATTGGACGGCGAGGACGACAGGCAGGCGAGAATATGTTCTTTGCTCATGCGTGCTGTTCGTTTTTGCTTCCAAGCAGGATCCGCGACGGCGAAGCCGTCCCGATCAGAATATGGTCATGGTGATGCGATATAAACGTATCGGATTCGTGAAATTTGTCAAGAGTCCGCTCTTTCCAGTGATGCAGCCGGAGCGAGCGCTCGAGCCTTCTTTTCTCCCGGATTCTCCGCCGTTCCTCCCGGATCTCCGCGATCGTGCTTTTTCCGGCCGCTTCCGGGGCTGCAGGCGCAGACGCGCCGCGGCGTATATCCTCAAACAATTTCTCCCCGCGACGGATCACGGCAAACATCAGAACCATGATTCCCGTAAAGCTCAGTATCAGGATCATATTCAGCATCATTTCACTCACCCCGTATCAGTCCGTTCCTTTCTTTTTCTGTTTCTATTCTCGCACAGAACGTGTTAAGCACGCATAAAGATACGGACCGCGATATAAAAATCGTATTAAGACATGGCGGTACAAGGTCTTTCCCCGTTGACTCCGGAGTGCGGCGAAGGCATGATAGTAGAAGGGTCGAAGCCTTTCTCCCTCTGCGGAGCCCGTGAAAAACGCCGATGCAGAAAGAAACCGGACCAGTATATAAAGAATAAACACAGGAAGAAACGACATCATGAATGAGATCAAAATACTGGCTGTCGAGGACGACCGGCCGGTCCGTAACCTGATCACCACCACGCTGAAGGCCAGCGGATACCGCTACCTGACGGCGGACGACGGAGAAGAAGCCGTAATGGAGGCGGCTACCCAGAACCCGGATATTATTCTGCTGGACCTCGGGCTTCCCAATATGGACGGGATCGATGTGATCCGGAAGATCCGGACGTGGTCGAACGTGCCGATTATCGTCATCAGCGCCCGGACGGAGGATGCGGACAAGGTAGAGGCGCTCGACGCCGGCGCGGATGATTATCTGACCAAGCCCTTTTCCGTACAGGAGCTTCTTGCCCGGATCCGTGTGACGCAGAGAAGGCTGAATTTTCTCGCCGGGCAGACCCCAAGCTCGGAATCCGTCTTCACGAACGGCGCGCTTGAAATCGACTACGCGGCCGGCGTCGTCCGGATGAACGGGGAGGAAATTCATCTGACGCCCAACGAATACCGTCTTCTGACCGTTCTATCGAAGAACGTCGGCAAGGTCATGACCTACCGGACCATCACGCGAGCCGTCTGGGGAAGCGGCTGGGAGAATAACATGGCCTCTCTCCGCGTCTTTATGGCATCTCTCCGGAAAAAGATCGAGAATCACGCCGGCGGCGCGAAGTATATCGAGACGCATGTAGGCGTCGGCTATCAGATGCTGCGGCAGTGACGGCTGCATTTACATGATGTTTATACGTTCCGGCCGATCTTTATACCGCCTTAACACAGACTGTGCGACAATCATAGGATGATCAGACAAGAAACGGAGTGTATCCGCGCCTACCGTGCGGAGTGTCGAAAATCATGAAAAAGAAGCGTATCAAGCTGAACAGTTTTCAGATCATCGTATTCGGCTTTCTCGGCCTGATCCTCACGGGCGCCCTGCTGCTGATGCTGCCCGCCGCCTCCCGTGACGGACGGCCGGCCGGCCCGATGACCGCCCTTTTCACCTCCACCTCGGCCGTCTGCGTGACCGGTCTCGTTGTCCGCAACACGGCGACCGCCTGGAGCTTCTTCGGCCAGCTGATCATCCTCCTTCTGATTCAGATCGGCGGCATGGGCGTGGTGCTCGTCGCGTCGGTTCTTGCGATGCTCACCCACCGGAAGATCTCCCTCATGCAGCGGAGCACCATGCAGGACGCGCTGTCCGCTCCGCAGGTCGGCGGGATCGTCCGGCTCGCCCGCTTCATTCTGAAATTCGTCATCTCCGCGGAAACGGCAGGCGCGCTGGCTCTGATGCCGGTCTTCATCCGGGACTACGGTATCCTTCACGGCATCTGGTTCTCTGTATTTCATTCCATATCCGCGTTCTGCAACGCCGGCTTCGATCTGCTCGGCATCCGGACGCCTTACTGCTCCCTCACGGGGTATGCGGCGAACCCGCTTGTCAACATCACGATAATGGGGCTGATCGTCACCGGCGGACTCGGATTTCTCACGTGGAACGATATTCTGAACCACGGGTTCCGTTTTCACCAGTACCGGATGCAGACCAAGGTCGTACTGACCGCGACGGCTTTGCTGATCCTGCTGCCAGCCGTCTATTTCTACTTCGGGGAATATGCCTATCTCCCGGCGAAGAGCCGCCTTGCCGCCGCCCTCTTCCAGTCCGTGACGCCCCGTACCGCCGGCTTCAACACGACGGATCTCACAAATCTTTCTGATACAGGCGTTTTCATCACGATCATGCTGATGCTGATCGGCGGCGCACCGGGTTCGACGGCCGGCGGGATGAAGGTGAGCACCTTCGCGGTCGTGCTGCTCACGGTCGCCGCGACGCTGCGTCAGGACCGCGAGACGCGGTGCTTCGGCAGAAGAATTGACGACAGCGTGCTCCGGCAGGCCGTCTCCATCCTGTTTCTCTATGTGACGCTGTTTCTGTTCGGCGGATTCATCATCAGCCGCGCGGAGTCGCTGCCTCTGCTTCCCTGCCTCTTCGAGACCGCTTCCGCCATCGGCACCGTCGGGCTGACGCTCGGGATCACGCCTCGGCTTCACACGCTGTCCAGGCTGATCCTGATCGCCCTCATGTACGCCGGCCGGGTGGGGGGGCTGACGCTGATTTTCGCTGCGTTCCCGCATATGCAGCACATTTCCTCCCGCTACGTGCGGGAGCACATTACCGTCGGCTAAGCCGTCCGCTGAATCGATGCGGAATGCATTTTCAGGAGGAATTGATTATGAAGAATATACTGTTGATCGGCTGCGGCCGTTTCGGCCAGAGAATCGCAAAGAAGCTGAATGATATGGACGCCCAGGTGATGGCCGTGGACCGGAGCGAGGAACGGGTGGCCGCGACCGCCCCGTTCGTGACGAACGCCATTGTCGGAGACGCGACCGACACCGGTTTTCTTAAAACGCTGGGAATCCGCAACTTCGACGCCTGCGTCGTCGCCGTCGGTGACGACGTGCTCTCCTCGATCGAGATCACGTCGCTTCTGAAGGATATGGGCGCGGCCCGCGTGGTCTCGCGTGCGTCGAAGAATCTTCAGGAGCAGCTGCTTCTGCGGAACGGCGCGGACGAGGTCGTTTTCCCGGAGAAGCAGATGGCCTCATGGACAGCCGTCCGCGTCGGGTCCGACCACATCTTCGATTACCTGAAGCTGGACGACAACTTCGCGATCTTTGAGATTCAGGTTCCGGACGCGTGGGTCAGCCACACGATCGGCGAGCTTAACGTCCGCAAGCGCTACCACGTCAACATCATGGCCGTCAAGAGCGGGGACAGCATGGAGATTTCCGTCGGCAACGACTACTACTTCACAAGCGGCGACGTGATGTTCGTCGTCGGCACGGATAAGGATATTCAGAAATGCTTTGAGTGATCCGCCTCTCCTTCTGAAAAGGTGCCGCTCTGACTCCCGGCGATCAGCGGCGCGGCCAGCATGACCGGCCAGAGATACCGCAGAAGCGCCACCGGACCCAGCAGCATCGTCGCCGCGTAGAGAATATAGAGAAGAAGCATAAGCGCCGGCCGCTCCTTCCTCCGGGTCAGGCTGACTCCGAAGGCCGCCAGCAGCAGCGTCAGAACGAGCCCCGGCTCGTACAGCAGTCCGATCACGGGCAGACGCGCGGTGTCGTCCGTGACAACGGCTCCGTACAGGAAATCCCGCAGCAGAGGAAAACGGCTGTGCGCGCCCAGATCACGCCATGTCGTCACCGGATCCGGAGTCGCCTGCATGCTGAGATAGCGGAAGGTGTTCTGGGACATATCCCAGAACGGCGCCGCCATCGCCCAGAACGCGCGGGCGTACAGCCCGGGACAGCGGAAACCGATTCTGAAGTACAGGCGGATAAAGCGTCCCGGATCCGTAAGGAACACCTCTGTCCGGAACGTCTCCTTCACCGGGTCCGCGATGGACGGCGTATACCGGCGGATGCCTTCTTCCGGAATCAGCTTTTCGATGGCTTTCAGCTCCCTGCCTGTGAGAGCCCGGGACTTTCCTTCCGTCTGCTGATAAGCCGCACAGGCGAGCTGCTGCATCGGGACGGACAGCATTTCCCGGAGATTGCCCTTCTCCGCGTGTACGGCCGCCGCCATCGCCGCGGAGGACGCCTCTGCCAGCAAGGCCGCCGCAAGAAGAAGCCCGGCCAGTCTCAGGCGCCCTCTCCGGACGATCCGCCGCCGGAAGACCAGCAGCATCAGAAAAAGCGCCGCCAGCAGCATATAGACGCCCTGATTCCGGAACAGACACATCAGGGTGCCGGACGCAAGCGCCCGCAGACACCTCCCCCGGGACGGATGCTCCGCCCGGTGTGCCTCCGCAAAATCCGTCGCAAAGAGAAGCAGAAACGAGCCGAAAAGAATGTCTTTTGTGGACGCAAAGACAAGAACCTGCATAAACGGATTGAAGGCCAGCCAGATCCAGCCGCCCAGACGGACCGGGCGCGGTACGCCGGTTTTCCTCATGAAAAGGAAGGATCGGGCAATGGCATAAGCTGTCACCGCAGCCTGCACCGCCGAGTAGAGCGCCAGGCCGCGGATGCTCGATCCGAGATGAAGTCTTCCCACATCCTCCACCAGAAAACCGAGCATCAGGGTATGAAGGATCGGATGCTGGGCCGACCATGCGCTGCTCCCCGTATACATGCCCAGCTGATAAGGCGCGTCATAGCCGAAGGTACCGGGATACAGCGCGAGATATACCGGCAGCCAGAGAACAAGGAAAGAAATCCAGACTGAAATCAGATACCGCCGGTCCGTCAGCGCGTCGATCCGCCGAATGAACCGTTCCCCCTTCCTCAGGCGGTTTTCGGCCGAAATCCGGAAAGACGGCCGGGAGCGGAGCCAGGTCGCCGCGAGCAGCCCGTAAAACGCCGCGCTGACCGTAAAAACGGCCAGCACCCCGGAAGCGTCCCGGTCCGTCGTGAACGGGATCGCGGACCCCGCCGCAAACCAGAATACGCACCAGACCGCAGCGGCCCGGTCCTTCCGTTCTCTGCTGTCCCGTGCCGCCTGCTCTCTTTCTTCCGCCAAAACCTTCCCTCTCCTTTGCCGCTCATCCGGTCTGTCTCCCCGTTCATCCGCCTTCCGCTTTCTTACCACGGAAACAGATTCACAAAAGGACGGTTCTGACCCATGAACTGATAGTACGAGACGAACCGGTACACGAGAAACAGGCTCAGTGCGAGAAGCAGAAGCGCCAGTACCCGCATAACCGCCACAAAATGGGGACGGTCCCTGAAGTGACCGCCCAGAACGCCGCAGACCAGCATCGCCAGTGCGGCGGGAAGGACGCAGAGGGTAAGGAAACGGGGCAGGTCCTGTGCCCGGTTCTCAAAGGGATACTCCAGCACATGCAGAAATTCCTTCCATGTAAGCTTCGGAAAATGCACCTTCATCCACTCGCCCGCCGTCGCGAGGAATGCCGAAACGCCGGCAAGCGCAACGCTCCATCCCGACGCCGTGCTTCTCCGCTGTGTATCCCGCCGGTAATCCCGGCTTGAGCGGTAGACGATCCGTTTGGAGACAGGCACCTCCGGAAGCTCCACCGGTCCGGCTCCCGGCATCCGTGCGTTCTCCGACACCTGCGCACCGCCATCCGACACGTCCGTTCCATTCCTCGGAACCTGTGCGCCGGCCTTTTCCGATTCCTTCCCGTCGACGGAAGCCCGTATGCCGTCGTCCGTCCCGTCCGTCCACGCCGCTTCCGCTCCGGACTCTCCTCCGCTGCTCCTTCTGTTCTCTCCCTTGATCCCCGCATCCGGCGAAAGCACGCCGGACGGACGCGCTCCGCCTTCCGTTCTGTCCGGCGCAGCCGGCCTGTTTCTTCTCCCCAGCCTCATTTTGCAGACTTCCGCCCCTTATCAGATTCCCTGCGGCCGCCCGTTTCCGCATGCGGCCGCCCGTTCCTTCCTCGGTACGGCGTTCACTCCCCAGCTTCCGCCGCATCTGAATCCCATTTTGCACCGACCCGTCACCGGAGCGGTTCACGAACCGAGATACCCGGCCGTTTCACCGCCGCCTCGTAACAGGGCCGTCCTTCACGCCGGCTCCCCGTCCGGCGTTTCATCCACCCGCTCGAGCCAGTCGCCCTCCTTCAGGACGCCTCCGTGCAGCACCCGCGCGAAAACACCCTCCCGGGGCATAATGCAGTCGCCCATCAAATGAAAAATCTCGCAGCCGCTGTGGCACTGCTTTCCGATCTGCGTGATTTCCAGCAGCACCTCACCCGAGCGGAGCCTGGTTCCCACCGGCAGCGACTTGAAATCGAAACCGGTCACCAGCAGATTTTCGCCGAAAGAGCCGAAATGGATCGGCGCGCCCTTCTCCTCGAAGGCATGGAACGCGTCATAGCCCAGCAGTGACACCTGCCTGTGCCAGTGTCCCGCGTGCGCGTCACCCTCGATCCCCCAGTCCGCCCGAAGACGGGCCTCGGGAACGCTTCTTTTCTGCGTTCCCCGCTCCCGGCTGATATTGATGGCGGCAATCCGCCCTCTCTCATGTTCCATCGCTGTTCTCCTTCCGCGCGCAGTCGGAGGTCAGACCTGTCAGAATCGCCAGTCCGTGACCCAGCGGTTCCAGAAGAAAAGTCAGCGTCTCCCGGACCGCCTTCGGGCTCCCCGGAAGATTCACGATCAGGGTCCGCTTCCGGATGCCGGCCGTCCCCCGGCTCAGCATCGCCCGCGGCGTGTACCGCATACTGTCGGCCCGGATCGCCTCGGGAATCCCCGGAACGGCCCGCTCCATAACATCCTCCGTCGCCTCCGGCGTCACGTCCCTCGGTGAGAAGCCGGTTCCGCCCGACGTCACGATCAGATCGGCCAGTCCTTCATCGGCGACCTGCTTCATCTTGTCGGCCAGCATCCTCCGGTCATCCGGCAGGACGATCCGCCCGGTCACCTCGTATCCCGCCTCTGTCAGCAGCCGCTCGGCCTCCGGCCCGCTCCCGTCGGCGCGGGTTCCCTGATAGCTGCTGTCGCTCGCGATGATAATATACGCACGAAACGTCATCACCCTTCTCCTTCTCCCGTTTTGCATCAGTATAGCAGAAAACCGGCGCCGCGTAACGGCTATCTCCCCGATTTCAGGGAGGAAAATGCAGACCGCGTCCGCTTCCTCCCGGATGCACGCCGGCGTGTCCGACAGGCCGTGTGCGCGCAGGAAAAACCCCGGCCCGGAAGCCGAAGCTTCCGGGCCGGGGGGACACAGACCGCAGCGGCGCGCCGCCGTCTTATTCGAGATTGGAGTAGCCCATCAGGAAGGTATCCACTTCCTTCGCGCAGGCGCGGCCCTCCGTGATGGCCCAGACGACCAGCGACTGGCCGCGGTGCATATCGCCCGCGGTGAACACCTTGTCCGCGCTGGTCCGATAGGCGTCGGGCGCCGTCTCGACCACGCCCCGTGCCGTCCGCTTCACGCCGAAGGCATCCGCAGCAGCATCCTCGCAGCCCACGAAGCCGGCCGCCACCAGCAGCAGCTGGCACTTCAGCGTCCGTTCGGTTCCCGGAACCTCCACGAGCTTCCGGTTCTCGAACTTCACGCCGACCGTCTTCACGCCGGTCAGCTTGCCGTTCTTCGTGATCAGTTCCTTCACCGTAGTCTCATAGATCCGCGGATCATGTCCGAACCGGTCGATTGCCTCCTGCTGGCCGTAATCGGTCTTCTTGACCTTCGGCCACTCCGGCCAGGGGTTGGACGGCAGTCTCTCTTCCGGCGGCTCCGGCATCATCTCGAGCTGCGTCACAGAGCGGCAGCCGTGGCGGAGGCAGGTTCCAACACAGTCGTTGCCCGTGTCGCCGCCGCCGACGATCACCACGTCTTTCCCTTTCGCGCTGATAAACGTGCCGGCCTTCAGATCATGATCCAGAAGACTCTGCGTCGTGGACTTCAGAAAATCGACGGCGAAATACACGCCCTCGGTCTCCGCAAAGCCGTCCACGGCCAGCGTCCTCGCCTTCTTCGCGCCGCAGCAGAGCACCACCGCGTCATAATCCCGGACCAGCTTCGCGGCCGTCTCCCGGTCCACATTCACACCTGTGCGGAACTCGACCCCCTCGTCCTCCATCAGCTTCTGACGGCGGAAAATTACCTGCTTGTCCAGCTTCATGTTGGGGATACCGTACATCAGCAGACCGCCGATCCGATCCTCCCGCTCGAAAACCGTCACGGAATGGCCGCGACGGTTGAGCCGGTCCGCCACGGCGAGCCCCGACGGCCCGCTGCCGACCACCGCCACGCGTTTTCCGCTGCGGACCGCCGGCGGACAGGGCTTCACATATCCTTTCGCGAAGCCCGTCTCGATCAGAAACAGCTCGTTGTTGTGAATCGTCACCGGCTCGCCGTCCATCCCGTTGATGCAGGCCTTCTC
>Ga0256406_1000754_pt1 | contig 56648 bp, 46 predicted proteins | sample RumenRJG_03DNA_FD_185986 | JGI IMG/M metagenome (GOLD analysis project Ga0256406, IMG submission 185986) | Bovine rumen microbial communities from Lethbridge, Alberta, Canada - RJG_03 | ecosystem: Host-associated > Mammals > Digestive system > Stomach > Rumen | place: Canada: Alberta | collected...
GTGCTCGGCATGACAAACAGCCAGATCTTCCGGAAGATTGTTTTTCTGCAGGTTATCAAGAACATCATTCCGCCGATCTCCAATGAGATCATCACACTGGTCAAGGATACCTCACTCGCACGCGTGATCGCTGTCTATGAGATCATCTGGGCAGGAGAAACGTATATCAAGCACGGCGGGCTGATCTGGCCTCTTTTCTACACCGGTGTGTTCTATCTGCTGTTCAGCGCACTGCTGACGTGGATCTTCAATAAAACCGAAAAGAAACTTGCCTATTTCTGACATTTGAACAACAGCTGATATCAGCGGATCCGGTCGTTGTCAGAAATCGGAAATAAATGACTGCTTGTGCCACCTGCGGAAGGCGGCGGGATGGAAATTACCATGGCATTACTCGAAGTACAGAATCTGAAGAAAAATTTCGGCAGCACAAAGGTGCTGAAGGATATCAGCTTTTCTCTTGAGAAGGGCGAGACACTGTCCATCATCGGTTCCTCGGGCGGCGGCAAGACGACGCTGCTGCGCTGCCTGAACTTTCTCGAGACACCGTCAGAGGGACGGATCGTTGTCAACAACGACGTACTCTATGATGGTGCGGATACCAGAAAATACTCAGACGAGGAGATAAGGAAGAAAAGGCTGCACTTCGGCCTTGTATTTCAGAGCTTCAACCTGTTTCCGCAGTACACGGCTCTGGAAAATGTCATGCTGGCGCCGACGCTTGCTTCCCGTCAGACCGGAGAGTCACAGGAGTCTATTAAGAAGAGAGCGGAGGAACTGCTGGACCGCATGGGCCTTTCGGAGAAGATGAACCTCTATCCGAAACAGCTCTCCGGCGGACAGAGCCAGCGTGTCGCGATCGCAAGAGCACTGGCGCTTCACCCGGATATCCTCTGCTTTGATGAGCCCACATCAGCGCTGGACCCTGAGCTGACGGGAGAAGTGCTGAAGGTCATCAGCGGACTCGCCGCGGGCCACACAACGATGATCATTGTCACGCATGAGATGAAATTCGCCCATGATGTGGCGGATAAGGTTATTTTTCTTGACGACGGTTATATTCTCGAACAGGGAACGCCTGAGGAGGTCTTTGAACATCCCACCCAGGAGAGAACCAGACAGTTTCTTGCAGGATATGACCAGTGATTTTCAGATATCATGCAGGAAGCGGACGTGCGCGAAATGCGCATGTCCGTTTCCTGTGCTACGGGCATTGCCGTCGGTTGATTTTAGCCGGTGGATGCTATATGATTGAGCGAGCAGACATGCTTAGAAGCATGCATTTTTAAATACCGATCGGAGGATAAGCATGGGTACAGACGGTTACATCAGCCCGCTGGCGGAACGCTATGCGAGTAAGGAAATGCAGCATATTTTTTCCGAAGACTTCAAATTCTCCACGTGGAGAAAACTCTGGGTCGCTCTTGCAGAGACGGAGAAGGAACTGGGACTCCCGATCACGCAGGAACAGATCGATGAGATGAAGGCGCATATCAACGATATCAATTATGATGTCGCGCATGAGAGGGAAAAAGTCGTCCGCCATGACGTCATGTCCCATGTCTACGCCTATGGTGTGCAGTGCCCGAAGGCAAAAGGCATTATCCATCTGGGTGCAACCTCCTGCTATGTGGGAGACAATACCGATATCATTATCATGAGCGAGGCGCTGAAGGTCATTCAGAAAAAGCTTGTCAGCGTGATCGCCGAGCTGGCGAAGTTTGCCAAGGCGCAGAAAAATCAGGCGTGCCTCGCCTATACCCATTATCAGCCGGCACAGCCGACGACACTGGGCAAGAGAGCGACGCTCTGGATGAATGAATTTGTTATGGATCTCGAGGACCTCGAATATGTACAGGGATCCCTGAAGCTTCTGGGCTGCAAGGGAACGACCGGAACACAGGCGAGCTTCCTTGAACTGTTCAACGGAGATCAGGAGAAGTGTGATCGCCTGGATCCGATGATCGCCGGGAAGATGGGCTTCAAGGCCTGCTATCCGGTGTCCGGACAGACGTATTCCCGAAAAGTGGATACGCGTGTGCTGAATATCCTTGCCGGCATTGCCGCAAGTGCGCACAAGTTCTCCAACGATATCCGGATGCTGCAGCATGAGAAGGAAGTCGAGGAGCCGTTCGAGAAGGGCCAGATCGGTTCTTCCGCAATGGCTTACAAGAGAAATCCCATGCGCGACGAGAGAATTGCCTCCCTGTCCCGCTATGTCATGATCGATGCGCTGAATCCGGCGATGACCTCGGCGGAGCAGTGGTTTGAGAGGACTCTCGATGATTCTGCGAACAAGAGACTCTCAGTTTCCGAGGCATTTCTTGCGACAGACGGCATCCTTGACCTGATGCTGAACGTGGTCGACGGTCTCGTTGTATATCCGAAAGTTATTGAAAAGCATCTTCGCGCCGAACTTCCTTTTATGGCTACGGAGAATATCATGATGGATGCCGTGAAGGCCGGCGGAGACCGTCAGGAGCTTCATGAGCGCATCCGTGTGCTCTCCATGGAGGCCGGCAAGAAAGTCAAGGAAGAGGGCGCAGACAACGATCTGCTCGACCGTATCGCTGCGGATCCGATGTTCCACCTCACAAGGGAGCAGCTGGAGGATACCATGGATCCGAACCGCTATGTGGGACGCGCGCCGGAGCAGGTTGACAGATACCTGGCCAATGTGATCGCACCGATCCTGGATGCTCATAAGGATATGCTCGGCGTGAAAGTTGAGATCGACGTCTGATCATGGTTTCAGAACAGAAAAATAATGGCTGATGAAAGAGAGGAATCATCATGGTTAAAGCTGTTGTAGGCGCCAACTGGGGCGACGAAGGTAAGGGAAAAATAACCGACATGCTCGCGGACAGCGCGGATGTCGTCATCCGTTTTCAGGGCGGAGCGAATGCAGGCCATACGATCGTGAATGAATATGGCAAATTTGCTCTTCACACACTTCCCTCAGGCGTGTTTCATCAGAACATCATGAATATCGTCGGCAACGGGATGGCGTTTGATATTGACCGTTTTATTTCCGAATATGAAGAGATCGTCTCCAGAGGCGTTCCGAAACCGCAGATCATGATCTCCGACCGTGTGCAGGTCATGATGCCCTATCATGTGCAGTTTGACTCTCTGGAAGAGGCAAGACTGGCGGGGAAATCCTTCGGATCCACAAAGTCTGGCATCGCGCCTTTCTACAGTGATAAGTTTGCCAAGATCGGCTGGCAGATCAATGAATTTTTCCAGGATGATGATGTCCTGATGGAGAAGATCAACCGGATCGCCGATCAGAAGGATGTTCTCCTCACGCAGCTCTATCACACAGATCCTATCGACAGAAAAGGACTTCTGGAATGGATTAAGGCGAGGAGAGATAAAGTTGAGCCGTATCTGGGCAATGTATCTCTCTATCTGGATCAGGCAATCAGAGAAAACAAGACGATCCTCCTGGAGGGACAGCTCGGCACCATGAAGGATCCGGATCATGGTATCTATCCGATGGTTACATCATCGAGCCCGCTGGCCGGTTACGGTGCCGTCGGCGCCGGCATCCCGCCTTATGAGATCCGGCAGATCGTCGTGGTGACCAAGGCATATTCTTCTTCTGTCGGCGGCGGTGATTTTGTCTCCGAGATCCACGGAGACGAGGCGGTTCAGCTGCGCAACCACGGCGGCGACGGCGGCGAGTACGGAGCAACGACCGGCCGTCCGAGAAGAGTCGGATGGTACGACTGCGTTGCGTCCAAATACGGATGCCGCCTGCAGGGAGCCACCGATGTGGCGTTTACGGTTCTGGATGATCTCGGCTATCTCGATGAGATCCCCGTTGTTGTAGCTTATGAGCTCGACGGTAAGCAGACGACAGAGTTTCCGGTGACAAGGGATCTCGCCCGCTGCAAACCTGTCTATAAGGTACTCAAGGGATGGAAATGCGATATCCGCGGTATCCGTAAATTTGAGGATATGCCGCAGGAGGCGCAGGATTACGTGAATTTTATTGAACAGCAGATCGGCTATCCGATTACGCTGGTGTCGAACGGCCCGGGCCGCGAAGATATCATCTACAGGGACAGCCCGCTGAAGAAGGCATAAGACAGGAGCATTATCATTGAAAAAAACAGTCAGAGCCGCGCTTTCCCTTGTGGCCGCGGTTTCTGTGGGCATGGCCGGATGTTCGCTGCCGAATAGCAGTCAGAGCACATCTCTTCAGGTGGACGATACCGGCGCTGTCACAGAGACAATTGTTGAAGACAGGGACGGAGATTACACGGAAGATGAGCTCACCTCCTATATCCGTGACTCCGTATCTGCCTATAACACGGGGAAGGATTCCGCGGTTTCCCTGGATTCGTGCAGCGTTAACGGCAATGCCGTGAAGATTGTCATGAAATACGCGACGGTACAGGATTACAGTGCATACAACAGTGTCACTGCTTTTCTGGGTACGCTGGAAGAAGCGGAAGCTGCCGGCTATGACATCGGACAGAACTGGATGACGGCGGGCGGAGAGACGGCAGCGGAAGACGATCTGAGCCAGATCTCGGCGAGAAAAGAGGAATGGAAGGTCTTCATCGTGTCAGAGCCGGTGTATGTGCGTGTGCCGGATAAGATCCTGTATACGACGGATAATGTCACGGTGACCGGAAGGCTGACGGCCAATGTGGATTCTGTGATGTCGTCGGATATCACCAATCCTGCCGCAGAAGTCAGCACATCCTCCGGAAATGAATCTGTGAACGCATCATCGGCTGTGAGTACCTCATCGGCCGGCGCGGCCACAGACAGTACGTCTTCGGACAGTTCCGGTTCCACAGCCATGTATTCTGTCACGGCTGTTTCGTCAGATGCGAAGTCTTCTGCTTCCTCATCTTCGACAGGGAGCACATCGGCTTCATCGACGGCCACGTCGGGAAGTTCGTCATCGGTGCTTTCCGGCACCTCATCGGATTCTTCCGTCGTGAGCTCTTCAGGACAGTCCCTGAATGCCAACGGTGAAAATGAAAAGTTCGTGACAGTGGCGAATGAATACGCGTATATTATTTATAAGTAGACAGCAGATGATCAGCAGATCAGTTTCATGCAGCAGACAACTGACAGGTCAGCAGGCAGTCCTATCATGATAAAGCAGCAGGCTCACAGATGCTGCAGCCTGAACGTTTACAAAAAAATATGAGGAGAGAGAAAAATGGATAATTCCGCAAAAACAATGGATAAGATCATCGCACTGGCGAAGTCAAGAGGCTTTGTCTATCCGGGATCCGAGATTTACGGCGGCCTGGCCAACACATGGGATTACGGCCCGCTCGGTGTAGAGCTGAAAAACAATGTCAAGAAGGCATGGTGGGAGAAATTCGTACAGGGCAATAAATACAATGTCGGCGTAGACTGCGCGATCCTGATGAATCCGCAGACATGGGTGGCTTCCGGACATCTGGGAAGCTTTTCCGATCCGCTGATGGACTGCCGTGAGTGCCATGAGCGTTTCCGTGCGGATAAGCTGATTGAAGATTTCTGCAATGAGAACGGCATTGAACTCGAGAACGGCAGCTGCGACGGCTGGTCCAATGAGAAGATGCAGAACTTCATCGAAGAGCACCAGATTCCCTGCCCGGCATGCGGTAAGCACAATTTCACGGAGATCCGTCAGTTCAACCTGATGTTCAAGACCTTCCAGGGCGTTACCGAGGATGCGAAGAATACCGTATATCTCCGTCCTGAGACAGCGCAGGGTATTTTTGTCAACTTCAAAAATGTACAGAGAACATCCAGAAAGAAGATCCCGTTCGGCATCGGTCAGATCGGCAAATCCTTCCGTAATGAGATCACACCCGGCAACTTCACTTTCCGTACCCGTGAATTTGAGCAGATGGAGCTTGAATTTTTCTGCGAGCCGGACACCGATCTGGAGTGGTTCGATTACTGGAGAAGCTTCTGCCATAAGTGGCTGAACGATCTCGGCATCCCGGATGACGAGCTGAGACTCCGTGATCATGCGAAGGAAGAGCTCTCCTTCTACAGCAAGGCGACGACGGATATCGAATTCACCTTCCCCTTCGGCTGGGGCGAACTCTGGGGCATCGCCGACAGAACGGATTATGATCTCGGCCGCCATCAGGAGGTTTCCGGCGAGGATCTCACATACTTCGACGATGTGAAGAACAAGAAGTACATTCCGTATGTCATTGAGCCGTCGCTCGGCGCAGACCGTGTGGTTCTCGCGTTCCTGTGCTCCGCTTATGACGAGGAAGTACTGGATGCGGAGAAAAATGATGTCCGCACGGTACTCCATTTCCATCCGGCGCTGGCACCCGTCAAGGCAGCGATACTGCCGCTTTCCAAGAAGCTCGGAAGCCAGGCGGAGAAGATTTACGATCATCTCTCCTCAAAGTTCAACTGCGAGTACGACGACCGCGGCGCCATCGGAAAGCGCTATCGCCGGCAGGATGAGATCGGTACGCCTTACTGCATCACCTATGATTTCGATTCTGAGAATGACGGTGCGGTGACGATCCGTGACCGTGATACCATGGATCAGGTCAGAGTAAAGATCGATGAGCTTGATCAGTGGTTTGAGGGCAAATTCAGTTTCTGATTGTCGGATGACAGAATATGACCGGCAGGCTTCGCGGGCGCATGTCGCGCGTCCCGTACAGGAGGAAATACGTCATGCTGCAGAAAAAGAAGATAGTAGTGGCACTCGGACACCGTGCGCTGGGAACGACGCTTCCGGAACAGCGGGAAGCTGTGAAGAAGGCCATGGTTTCCGTTGCTGATCTGGTGGAAGAGGGCGCAGATGTTGTCATCACACACAGCAACGGAGCGCAGGTTGGCATGATCCATACAGCCATGAACGAGTTTGCCGTGGCGCACAAGGGTTATACGGGTGCGCCGATGTCGGTATGCTCCGCCATGAGCCAGGGATACATCGGATATGATATTCAGAATGAGCTGCGCGCGGAATTTCTGCGCAGGGGCATTTATAAGTCAGTGGCAACGGTCATCACCCAGGTAACGGTTGACCCTTATGATGAAAGCCTGTATCAGCCGACCAAGGTTATCGGCAGAATCCTGACAAAGGAAGAAGCGGATGCCGAGGAGGCCAAGGGAAATTTCGTCACAGAGGTCGAGGGCGGATACCGCCGTATTATCGCTTCACCGAAACCGAAGGATATCATCGAGATTGATACGATCCGTCTGCTGGTTGATGCGGGACAGATTGTGATCGCCGGAGGCGGCGGTGGCATTCCTGTCATGGAACAGGGCGAGATGCTGCGCGGCGCCAGTGCGGTTATTGAAAAGGATCTGATCAGTGCGAGACTTGCCGAGGAGCTGAAGGCCGACGAGCTGTTCATCCTGACCAGCGTGGAAAATGCCAAGCTGGCACACGGTACAGATCATGAGAAACCGATCGGCCGGATTACGACGGAACAGGCGCAGCAGTACATGGATGCCGGCGAGTTCGGCTACGGCACGATGCTGCCGAAGGTTCAGGCCGCTGTAGAGTTCCTGAAGGAAGGCGGAGAGCGCGCGGTCATCACATCGATCGAAAAAGCGAAGGAAGCCTACTTCGGCAACTGCGGAACGATTATCACCAACGACTGATATTACACCGATACGATAAGACGGGTGGAAAACCGTAAACCGGTTTTCCACCCGTCTTTGTATGCTCTGATAACTCCATCTGCTTCTGGAGATCCAGCGAAATAATACCGCATGCAGACCTGCATAAAATCTGTCTCAGCGTACTTGCACAACGGCGAACTGCCAGCCGAGCAGGGTTGCTGTGTTGCCGTAGATGTGCAGCGGCGCCCCGTTGGTGAGGATGACCTCGTAGTGCTTGCCCTCGTCGGGCAGCTCGATATTCTGACATTCGGGCTGGAAATTGGCCATGATCAGCAGTGTGCAGATACCGTTCCAGCGGAAATAGGAGATGATATTGGACTGGCCTTCGTTATAGGCCAGGAATTCTCCGTTGGTCAGGACATCCCAGTATTCCTCGTTGCCGCGCAGCCGGATGAGCTTTTTATAGAAGTTCAGCACGGAATCCGGATCCTGCAGCTCGTCTTCCACGTTGTTTTCCGGTGAGGCATAGAGAGGTGTCCAGGGCGTTCCTGTTGTAAAACCGCAGTCCGGCGCCTCGGTCCAGCGCATGGGAACGCGGACGTTGTCACGGGAAAACGGAGCAACCGCTTGCAGTGCTTCATCCTCCGACAGCCCGGCCGCCAATGCCGTTCTGTACTCGTTAAGGGTCTCTACATCATCTACCTGAGCGATCGAAGGGATGGAGATATTCTCCATGCCGATCTCCTGACCCTGATATATGAAGGGAATACCGCGAAGAAGGAAGTAGGTCCCGGCAAGTGCCTTTTTGGCCGCCTTGCTCCTTGCACCCCAGAGATCCTGACGGATATAGTGGCTCACGCCGCGCGGTTCATCGTGATTTTCAATGATATTGGAGAAAAATCCCTTCTCTCCGATAGCCTTCTGCGAGTTAAACACGCTCTCGCGGTATTCATCCGCTGTGAGAAAAGGCTTTGCATGATACCAGCCGTCGGGGGATTTTCCACAGAGCTCCGTGGAAAAATCAAAGATGGAGCTGAAGCATCCGCCGTCCGTGCCGATCAGCGCCGGCAGATCCTCCGGTTTGTAATTGAAGAGCTCACTTACCGTGAACGTATCGTGTTTGTCGAAGACTTCACGTTTCATTTCCCGGAAAAAGTCGAGGATGCCTGTCTGTTCTGTCAGCATCTGCTGAACGGAGGCAAGGCCGTCATCTCTGTCTGCCGGATAATCGTGAAACGGAAGAACCTTTTTGATGTTGATGATGGCGTCCATGCGGAAACCGGACACACCCTTGTCCAGCCACCAGTTCATCATTTTGTAGATCTCTGCGCGCAGTTCCGGATTTTCCCAGTTAAGATCGGGCTGTTTTTTGTGGAACAGGTGCAGGTAAACCTTATCCGGGTGGCCCGGCAGAGGTTCCCAGACAGGACCGCCGAAGTACGAGCGAAGGTTGGACGGCAGGCGGTCGCCTTCCCGATCCATGATGTAAAAATATTTCCCGTATGGGCCGTCGGGATCTTCGCAGGCTTTCCGGAACCATGGGTGCTCATCGGAGCAGTGGTTGAGGACCATGTCGATTACAATGTGAATGCTGCGCTTTGACGCCTCAGAGATGAGTTCGTCAAAATCTTCCATCGTGCCGAAACGCGGGTCAATGCCGTAATAATCGGATATGTCATATCCTTCGTCCGCGAGAGGAGAAGGATAGAACGGCGAAATCCAGAGAATGCCGATGCCGAGATCTTTCAGATAGTCGAGTTTTGAGGTGATGCCGCGAATATCGCCGATCCCGTCTCCGTTTGAGTCCATGAAACTCTTCGGCCAGATCTGGTAAGCCGTTTCATTTTTCCACCAGTCGTTTGTCATATAATTCTCCTGAAAAAAAACTGACACCATTATATCACTGACCGGTTTTTTATGACAACACTTTCAGAACCGCCGGTCAGCATGGTACGACAAGTGTGGAACTTAATCGTTCAAACTGGAACTTCGGATTTCAACCGACCATGGTTACGATCTGGTTACGAAATCTGCTTCCAGAATCGTCCGTTAATAAAATGGATGCATTGTTGCCGTTATTTTTTCGGACGTTCTTTGATAATATGCTGTCTGCGCTATATAATAACGGGGAGTGTTTTCCGTATGGGGAGTTTGAACAGTTAATAAACAGATGCCGCAAATTGGGCGGCGGAATGGAGTAAGGTATGAAATATGACAGCAAAATCGTCAGCTGCTTCCTCGCGCATCAGGATCAGCTCTTTCCGGAACCCGTGGCGGATACAGAGGAAGAAGCCGTGTATTTCCTCGAGGATGTGGATGCCGTTGTCGCGCATTCCGCGAAGGATGTGAAGAAATATTTCGAGGAAGAAGGTGTCGACCTCGAGGGAGAGAATCCGCTTGACCAGGCGGAGGTATTCGATGTCGGTGACGGACGTTACCTCATCGTGGAGGCATAACCGGACATTGGTAAAGCGTGCAGCCTGATACGGAAGCGTGCAGTCGGATACAGGGGAAGACCGTGACAATATTTTGCGGAGGTGTGTTTGGAGGTATGCAGAGCAGCAGAGAAAATAAAGAATGGATGACATATCTGCTGATTGCAGCAAACGTCATTGTTTTTCTCCTGTGTACGCTGGCAGGTGGCAGCGAGGACACCGGCGTTCTGCTGCGGATGGGTGCTGTGACGGGAGAACTGGTGAGCGGTGGTCAGTGGTGGCGGATGTTTGCAGCCATGTTTCTGCACATTGGTTTTCTGCATCTGCTGTCAAACATGTTCAGCCTCTTTGTGATTGGAAGCTATATGGAGAAGCACTTCGGACACGTGCGCTTTCTCATTCTTTACCTGTGCGGCGGATTTCTCGGCTACCTGTTTGTCTGGATATGTGATATTCTGACAGAGGACAGTTCTCTGACGGCCGGCGCCTCCGGTGCCATTTTTGCACTGCTCGGAGGTCTGGCGGCGGCAGTACTTTTCAGGAGAGAATACGTGCGCGATGTTTCGGCACCGCAGACGATCCTGGTCGTTCTCCTCATGCTTTTCTCCGGATATTCCGACGGAAATATCAGCTTTACCGGGCACCTGGGCGGCCTGATCGGCGGATTCATCATGATGCTTTTTATACTTCACACGATGAGACATAAAAGGTCAGGGAACGCCAGCGGGATGTGAGATTGACGGACAGTATATCAGAGCTATACAGTGTGGCCTGTCATGGGAAGAGCGTCACAGTACTGTATGAAAGAAGATGTAAAAAAGCCAGATCGGACTTAGGAAAGGGAAATGCATGATCATGCGAGCTACAAATGCCATATCTGACGGATACGAACTGCTGTTTCTGGAGATCAATATATTCTGCGTGGTTCTTCTGATGATCCTTACCTTCCTCGGAAACGAACTGAAGGGGATCCGGTGGCATCGTATCCTGAACTGCTGCTGCGCATTCGTTTCCGTATGCTTTATTACCGATGCACTGTGGGTTATGATGCTGGACGGCACACTGCCGATGCAGGCCACGATCTTTTTTATACTGAAGGGTGCCTATTTCTTCTGTGTATGCCTGATGGGGTATTTCTGGTTTCTTTATTCCGAAAACGTAGTGAATCATCGCTTTGAGGAACACCCCGGACGCATGAAATATTTTGCCGTCCTGTGCGGAATCGAGGGAGTTCTGCTGATTGTCAACTGGTTTCATCCGGTGCTGTTCGGTATGAATCAGGACGGTGTATATACGCGCGGACCGTTGTTCCTCTTACAGTATCTTCTGGCATACATCTATGTGATAGCTGCATCGGCAGATGCGCTCCGGGCGGCAGGGAAGGATGAAAATTATGCGGAAAAGGACACCTGCCTGCTGCATGCTTCGTTCCCGCTGGCGCCTGCCGCGGCCGGTATCATCCAGTATTTTCTGCCGAGTATCCCGGTTCTCTGCTGCTGCATCACGATCGTTCTGCTGCTGATCCACCTGAAGGCCATGTCATCGCTGGTTTCTCTGGATCCGCTCACACAGCTGAATAACCGTAGACGCCTCCTGCTTCAGCTGCCGGATATGATCCATAATCCTATGCCGGATACGGACCTCTGGATCCTGATGATGGATCTGGACGGATTTAAGCAGATCAATGATACCTATGGTCACCTGAAGGGTGATCAGGCACTCTGCCAGACGGCAGCGGCTCTGAAAAAAGTTTCCGATCATCTGAAAAAGAGAGCGGTCATCGCACGTTACGGCGGTGATGAATTTATCATGATCGCCCGGCTGACAGGACAGGAAAATATCATTGATCTGATGATTCAGATTCAGAATGCAGTGGCTGATACGGCTGAAGATCATCCCGATGCCATCCGGCTGGGGATTTCCATAGGCTGTGCCCACTGGGAAGAGGGCATGAGCATTCAGGAACTGATCAACGAAGCAGACAGGAATCTGTACCGCGAAAAAAGGAAGAAACATGCTGCAAGGTAATAGACTCAGGTAAAAGCCAGAACTAAAAGCCTGAGGTAAAAGCTTCAGGATCACGCGTATGTGGAGAGACATGTGCGGCAATGAGGCAGAAACCTCTGCAGAAACATTCATACTGTATATTTTCCCTGCGAGTTGTATGATTTTTACAAAAAATAATGAAAATCTGTGCAAAGACACAATTTGAACACAAAGTCCTGATAATATCTTTTTCAGATAGTTGATCTAACCACTCACTATCTCCCCCTCATTATAGAAGCGCCGGCCCTGCAGCCGGCGCTTCTTTAGTATTCTGGAATGTTTGGACAGACTAGATGACACTTATTTATTGCCGGTTTACTGTGCTTCGTGACATAACCCTTTCGTTGTGATATTCTTAAATCGCTATGCATGAATTCCATTCAGAGGGGAAAAGAGGAGCCAGAATATGAAGAGGCTGTTATCAGATATACTTGCGCAGGACCACTGCGAGATCCTGCAGGGTTCAGCTGATCGCGAGATCAGTGCCATTGTTTACGATTCAAGAAAGGTGACGGAGGGCTGTCTGTTTGTCTGCCTGAAGGGCGCGGTATCCGACGGCCACCGCTATGCGGCGGATGCGGCAGCGCACGGTGCGGCTGCAATCCTCGTTGAGGATTCTGTCGAAGTGCCTTCAGATGTAACCGTTGCCAGAACGGACAATACACGGAGAGCACTCTCTCTGATCTCCGCCTTCTGGTTTGATTTCCCGGCGAAGAAGCTGAAGACGATCGGCATCACGGGAACCAAGGGCAAGACGACGACCAGCTATATGATCCAGTCGATCCTGAATGCGGCGGGACACCGCTGTGGCCTGATCGGGACGATCGAATCCATTACCGGCAAAAGAACGATTCCTTCAGAGAATACGACGCCGGAGTCTTATCTGATCCAGGAATATTTCGCGGAAATGGTGGAGGCCGGATTTGACAGCGTCGTGATGGAGGTATCTTCGCAGGCGCTGAAGATGGACCGCGTCGCCGGCATCACGTTCGACTTCGGTATTTTTACCAATATCGCACCGGATCACATCGGCCCGAATGAGCACGCAAGCTTTGAGGAATACCTGGACTGCAAGAAAATGCTCCTCCGCCAGTGCCGGATCGGCATCGTCAACCGTGATGACGACCATTTCGATCAGATCGTGGAAGGACATACCTGCGGGATTCTGGAGACGTATGGCTTCTCGCCGGAGGCGACGCTGCGCGCCGTCAATGTCACAATGCTGATGAAACGCGGCATGCTGGGTATCTGCTATCAGACCGAGGGACTGGTGAATATCGACGTGGAAGTGGATATTCCCGGCCGGTTTACCGTCTATAATTCTCTCGCGGCGATCGCTGTCTGCCATCACTTCGGCGTATCGGAGGAAAATATCACCGAGGCCATGAAGCAGGCCAAGGTGAAAGGACGTGTCGAGATCGTGAAGATCTCGGACCAGTTCACGCTGATGATCGATTATGCGCATAACGCCATGGCACTGGAGAGCCTTCTCTCCACGCTCCGTGAATATCATCCGTCGAGAATTGTCTGCCTCTTCGGATGCGGCGGCAACCGCGACCGCGAGCGCCGCTTCGAAATGGGAGAGGTCTCCGGACGTATGGCTGATCTGACAGTGGTCACGTCGGATAACCCGCGCAATGAAGAGCCCATGGCGATCATTGATGATATTCTCACGGGTGTAAAGAAGACGGATGGTCAGTATGTCACGATTCCCGACAGGAAAGAGGCAATTGCCTGGGCCATTCACCATGCGGAGCCCGGCGATGTCATCATTCTCGCCGGCAAGGGACATGAGGATTATCAGATTATCAAAGGGAAAAAATATCCGATGGACGAACGTGTTCTGATCCGGGATATCCTGGAGGAGGACAGAAAAGCCGGAAGGACGGTTTAATGGCAGAGGTTTTTGCAGATGTGATCGTGGATATCTCCGATACCGGTGCGATGAAAACGTTCCAGTACTATGTGCCGGATGGACTGACCGGAAAAGCCGAGCCCGGCTGTGTGGTCACGGTTCCCTTCGGGAGAGGCGGACGCACCGTCAGCGGCTGGATCCTGTCGCTGTCTGATCAGCCGAAGATCGAGAGAGAACGGATCCGCGATATTCAGGACATTCCCGACAACCGGGTGTCGGCAGAGGCAGGACTGGTAAGCCTTGCCATCTGGATCTGCAGGACCTATGGATCCGGACTGAACAATGCGCTGAAAACAGTGCTTCCCGTCCGGGATAAGAAGAAAGAAACCACCAGGGAACGGATTACCCTGGCGGTCAGTGAGGAAGAGGCGGAAAAAATCGCCGATGCCTGCGAGAAGAAGCATCAGACAGCCAAAGTACGCCTGCTGCGCGAGCTGATCCGTGGCGGCCATACCGACAGAACGGATGCGGCATCCCGCCTGAAGGTCACCAGACCGACGGTTGACAGTCTGATCCGCGAGGGCGTTATCTGTACGGATGTCTGTACGAAATGGCGCGGGATGGAAGAGGAAGACGAAGGACCCGCGGCGGAAGAACCGGTGCTGAGCGAAGAACAGTCGGATGTTCTGCAGGGTATTTTTTCGGAGTGGCAGCATCGGGACAGGCCCTCCCTGATCCTCGGCGTGACAGGCAGCGGAAAAACGATGGTCTATATGAAGCTCATCGAGGAGGTGCTGCAGGAGGGGAAACAGGCGATCGTCCTGATCCCCGAGATTGCGCTGTCATGGCAGAACGTCTCCCGGTTCCGCCGGCATTTCGGCGACAGAGTGACGGTCATGAATTCCCGCATGAGCGATGGCGAGAAGTCGGATCAGTATGAGAGAATGCGGCGGGGTGAAGCGGAGATCGTGATCGGCCCGAGGTCAGCGCTCTTTGCTCCCTTTCCCCGTCTGGGACTGATCATCGTGGATGAGGAGCAGGAGACTTCTTACCGGAGCGGATCGGCGCCACGCTATGACGCCAGAGAAACAGCCGTGGAGAGAGGCAGGCTGGAACACGCGCACGTGGTCTTCGGATCAGCGACACCTTCCGTCGATGCCTATTACCGGTGCAGGCAGGGGAGCTGGGCACTCTTCCGGCTGGACAGCCGATATGGCGGTGCAGCCATGCCGGATGTGAAGATCATCGATATGCGCGCCGAACTGAAACAGGGCAACCGTTCGATTCTGAGCCGGAAGCTCAGAGACGGGATCGAAGACCGGCTCTCAAAAAATGAGCAGACATTGCTTTTTCTGAACAGGCGCGGTGTGTCGGGATTCATCTCCTGCCGTTCCTGCGGCGAGGTGATCAGCTGTCCGCACTGCAGTGTGTCGCTGACCCTTCACGGAAACGGAACGCTCGTCTGTCATTACTGCGGCTATACCATCAAGGCGCCGGCCAGGTGCCCTTCCTGCGGTTCGCCCTATATAGGCGGTTTCCGCGCAGGCACCGAGAGGGTCGAGGCGGAACTAAAACGATATTTCCCTTCCGCGCGGGTGCTCCGCATGGATGCGGATACCACGAAGACGAAGGAAAGCTACCGGGAGATCCTGAAGACTTTCGCGGAGCATGGTGCCGATATCCTGGTCGGGACACAGATGATCATCAAGGGACACGACTTCCCGGCAGTTACGCTGGTCGGTGCACTGGCAGCGGATCTGTCTCTGTTTGCCGAAGATTACCGGGCAGCCGAGCACACGTATCAGCTCGTTGTCCAGGCGGCTGGCAGAGCGGGGCGCGGTACGCTTCCCGGGGAGGCACTGATTCAGACCTATCATCCGGACCACTACAGTCTGAAGGCTGCTGTGGAACAGGATTATGACGCTTTCTATGAAGAAGAGATCGCGACACGGGAACTGCTCGGCTATCCGCCGGCATCACAGCTTCTGGCGGTGCACGGATCCGGCAGGGATGAGGAAAGACTGGCGTCAGCCATGCATCATCTGCTGCTGTTCCTTCAGAAATACGCCGGTGAAGTCACCATCCTCGGACCGGCGCCCGAGACAGTCGCAAGGGTGAAGGATGTGTACCGCGAAGTTCTGTATGTCAAAACGGCATCGGAACAGCGCGCCATTGCGATCCGTAAACTTACAGAGAGCTATATAGAGATCAACAGGGGCTTTGACCATCTCGCGTTTCAGTATGACCTGAATGCGTGACAGTCTCGCTCCGGCATGTGTGATACAGCAAATGAGTATGACAGAGAAGATACATGATGAAAGGACAGGAAAATGGCAATCAGGAAACTCAGATACGAAGGCGATCCGATATTAAATAAGATCAGCAAACCGGTAGAGCGCATGACACTGCGCCAGAAGATCCTCATCCAGGATATGTTTGACACCATGTATGAGGATATGGGCGTTGGCCTTGCTGCTGTGCAGGTCGGCGTGCTGCGCAGAATCGTGGTGATGAATGTGGACGGAGAGCATCCGCTGGTGTTCATCAACCCGGAGATCATTGAGAGGGACGGAGAGCAGACCGGTGACGAGGGATGCCTCAGCGTTCCCGGTAAAGTGGGTACGGTCACCCGACCGATGCATGTGAAAGTCAGGGCGCAGGATATCAATATGCAGCCGTTTGAACTGGATGCCGAGGGCCTTCTGGCGCGCTGCTGCTGCCATGAATTCGAGCATCTGGACGGCATCCTGTACACCTCGCATGTGGAGGGCGAACTTCGGGATGTAAATGCGGAGCCGGAGATCAGGGTCGAAGAAGACGAAGAATTCCAGGATAATTAACTTTATGCAATCATCCGGAATGTGAATGGTTGCGGGTTGGAAGCATCTGTATATCTGGATATCATGAAAGAGAATATATATGAAAGCAGTATTTATGGGAACACCGGATTTTGCGGTGAACACACTGGAGGCACTGATCCGCGCCGGCCATGAGGTTACGGCAGTTGTCACCAAGGCGGATCGCCCGGTGGGCAGACGGATGGAGCTGCGTCCGTCTCCGGTAAAAATATGTGCGGAGGAACACGGGATTCCCGTGCTCCAGCCTGAAAAAATACGCGGTAACGGGGAATTCCTCGAAGCACTCCGAACGGCGGCGCCCGATGTCATTGTCGTTGCTGCCTATGGAAAGATCATCCCGAAGGAAATCCTCACGCTGCCTCGCTACGGATGCCTGAATGTGCACGCCTCGCTGCTGCCAAAGTACCGGGGAGCGGCGCCGATCCAGTGGGCTGTCATCAATGGCGATGATGTGTCCGGCGTGACGATCATGCAGATGAATGAGGGACTGGATACCGGCGATATGATCGCCCGGGTGGAGATCCCGCTCGCTCCGGATGAGACCGGTGGCACACTGTTTGACAAGCTGGCATCCGCGGGAGCGGAGCTGCTCGTGGAAACGCTGAAAAAAGTGGAGGCCGGGGATATCACGCCGGTGCCACAGCCTGCGGAGAGCCCCACGCCCTATGCAAGGATGATTAAAAAAGAGGATGGAAGGATCCACTGGACGGACAGCGCCGAACAGATCGAGCATCTCGTCCGCGGGATGAATCCATGGCCCTCTGCTTTTTCCATGCTGTCGGGGAAAAATATCCGCATCTGGAAATCGAAGACGGCGCCTTCAGCGGCGAAGGCCGATCCGGGAACAGTGCTTGAGGCAGACGGAGACGGTATCGTCGTGCAGACAGGCAGCGGCGCTCTCTGCATTCAGGAACTGCAGATGGAGGGCAGGAAGCGCATGAAGACAGAGGACTTTCTGCGCGGCCATAAAATAGCTCCCGGAGACAGATTCGACTGATCCCGAACAGAATAAGAAGAATGACCGGATCCGGGAGATAAAAGCCCGAAGGGATGACCGAATCCGGGCATTGGAACTAACAGGAAAGAGGTGACTGGCGGTGTACGGCGGCTACTATTATTATTTTGACTGGACGTATATTCTGATCATTTTTGCGTTTCTGCTCTCACTGATCGTGCAGACATCGATGCAGAGCACGTTTCGCCGTTACAGCAGAGTGGCGAGCCTTTGCGGACTCTCCGGCGCTGAGGCGGCGCGCAGGATCCTGGACAGCGAGGGACTGTATCAGGTGCGCGTACAGCCCATCCGGGGCAGCCTGACCGATCATTATGACCCGAGGTCCAAAACGGTAAACCTCTCCGAAACGGTGTACGGAAGCCGTTCTCTCTCCGCGCTCGGCGTAGCTGCGCATGAGTGCGGCCATGCGATCCAGGATGCGCAGGAGTATGTGCCGCTTCGCGTGCGTTCGGCGCTCGTTCCGGCGGCCAATTTCGGATCCCAGTTTTCATGGATCCTGTTCTTTATCGGACTGCTTTTTTCATCACAGATCCTCTGCCAGATCGGCATTCTGCTGTTCTGCCTGGCATTGCTTTTTCAGCTGGTGACACTGCCGGTGGAATTCAATGCATCGCACAGGGCGCTCGTGAAGCTCGGCGATATGGAACTGATGAACCGCAGCGAGGTAAAAAATACGCGCAAAGTGCTGCGCGCGGCTGCCATGACCTATGTCGCCGCCGTCTGCACCTCGCTTCTGTATCTGCTTCGTATGATCATTCTCTCGGGAGGCGGAAGAAGACATGACTGAACATTCCGTAAATGTGCGCGGACTCGCGCTTGAGACTCTGCTCGCTGTCATGGAGGACGGCGGGCAGAGCCATTTCGTCATCAGGGAGACGCTCGATGCGCATCCGGAACTGACACAGCAGGAGAAATCCTTCTACCGGCGGCTCACGGCGGGGACGATCGCCTGTGCGCTTCAGCTCGATTATATTCTTGATACCTTCTCCAGCGTCCGAACGAAAAAAATGAAGCCGGCGATCCGCGAGATCATGCGGATGGCGGTCTTTCAGTTCCTCTATATGGATGCCGTACCGGATGCAGCCGCCGTCAATGAGGCGGTGAAGCTCACGCGGAAGTTCGGTTTCAGAGGTCTGACCGGGTTTGTCAACGGTGTCCTGCGGGCGGTTTCGCGCGGCATCGGCGGCGTGAAGTATCCTTCGATGGCGGAGGATCCTGTGCGCAGCCTTGAGATCCGCTACTCCATGCCGTCTTACCTCGTAAAAAAATGGATCGATGAATTCGGTACAGAAACAACAGAACAGATCTGCCGCGGCTTCATGGAGAAACGGCCGGTCACGGTGCGTCTGCGCGGTCCGCGGGCGGAAGAACTGGCACGCATGTATCATAGGGAAGAGGAACGCAGACGTCCGTCCGAAAATGCTGTCGCAGATGGTACAGAAACAAAAGCTGTGGATAACGGTTCGGAAAACTCAGCGTCAGGAGCTCAGGTCAGCCGGCTGGAGAACAGTACATCAGGAACTGCGGACATTGGCAGGGATGTGCGCAAGGCACCGTATGTGCCGGACGCGTGGTATATGGAGAATGCAGGAAATCTGGCGGCACTGTCGGAATTCCGCAACGGCTCCGTCATCGTGCAGGATGTGAGCTCGCAGATGGCCGTACGCGCTGCCGGCATCCGGCCGGGAGATACGATCCTGGACGTGTGCGCCGCGCCGGGAGGCAAGAGCATCCTCGCGGCGGACCTGACCGGACCGGAGGGACATGTGCGTTCATGCGATATCTCGGAAAAACGTGCAGCACGCATAGTGGAGAATATTAAACGCTGCAGGCTTGAAAATGTCGACGTAGTGGTGAGAGACGCGAGGAAAATTGACGATTTTCCTGCAAATGTGGTAATATGTGATGTCCCGTGCACCGGATACGGCGATATCGGCAGAAAGCCGGAAATCCGCTACCGGGCATCGGAAGAGAACATCCGTGAGCTTGTCAGCCTGCAGAGAGAGATCCTGCGCGCATCGGTCAGCCATGTCAGACCAGGTGGGACATTGCTTTTTTCCACCTGCACCTTTGGACACAGAGAGAATCAGGACAGTTTCCTCTGGCTGCAGGAGGAATTCGGTCTGCAGCCGGTGGATCTGACGGAGCGCATTCCTGCGGAGGTGGCGGCGCTGCCGGGCGTCAGGGAAACAGCGGCGCAGGGCTATGTACAGCTGCTGCCGGGCTGCGCGAAGTGCGACGGCTTCTTCTTCGGTGTGCTCACGCGGCCGGAAGCGTAAACAGGGAGGATGAAGACAATGGTGGAAAACAGCATATCGGAACAGCCGGAAGAAAATCCGGCCATCGACATCGCCGGCATGCTGCCCGACGAGCTGCGCGGTGCACTGGAGACACTGGGTGAGAAAAAGTACCGCGCTGACCAGCTCTTCGCCTGGCTCCATCAGAAGGAAGCGGTGAGCTACGACGAGATGACCAATCTCTCGAAAAAGCTGCGCCAGGCGCTGGCGGAAAAATATCCGCTGGCGCCGCTGCGCATGGTCAGGGAGCAGGTGTCGAAGCTCGACGGGACCCGCAAATATCTGTTTGCCCTGCAGGACGGCAATGTGATCGAGAGCGTTCTGATGCGGTATCATCACGGAAACTCCGTGTGCATCTCTTCGCAGGTCGGCTGCCGCATGGGCTGCCGCTTCTGTGCGTCAACGCTGAACGGGCTGGTGAGAAGCCTCCTGGCTTCGGAAATGCTCGGGCAGGTGTACATGATCGACAGGCGCCTGAGGGAGCTGGAAGGACCGGATGCGCACGTGTCCAATGTGGTGATCATGGGCAGCGGAGAACCGATGGAAAATTATGACAACATGGTCCGCTTTATCCGTCTGATCAGCTGCCCGGAGGGGCGGTGCATCAGTCAGAGAAACATCACGGTCTCTACCTGCGGCATCGTGCCGGGCATCCGAAGATTTGCCGACGAAGAGCTCTCGGCGACGCTCGCGATCTCGCTTCATGCGCCGGATGACGAGAAGAGGAAGAAGCTGATGCCGGTAGCCAACCGCTACAGCATCGATGAGATCATGGAGGCCTGCCATTATTTTTTCAGGAAGACAGGGAGAAGGGTCACCTTCGAGTATGCGCTGGTCCATGGACAGAACGACACAGACGCCGATGCGGAGGAACTCGCCGGACGGCTGCACGGACTGAACTGCCATGTGAACCTCATTCCGGTGAATCCGGTGCGGGAGAGAAGTTTCATCCGGCCTGACCGAACGCACGTTCTCACATTCCAAAAGAAACTTGAAAAATGCGGAATTAATGCTACTATAAGAAGGGAAATGGGCGCTGATATAGACGGGGCCTGTGGACAATTAAGAAACAGCTATCTGAACGATAGTCAGGAGAGCGGTGGATGAAGGTATTTTCAGCGACTGACATCGGCCGGAAGCGGCATACGAATCAGGATTTTATTTTTACATCGGAAGGACCGGCAGGCAACCTCCCGAATCTTTTTGTCGTAGCGGATGGCATGGGAGGCCATAATGCAGGCGATTTCGCCAGCCGATATGGGGTGTCGGTACTGACAGAAACGATTCGAAAGGATCGGAATTTCAACCCGGTCAAGATCATGCGGAATGGCATTGAGGCGGCAAACCGCGAGGTGCTCGCACAGTCGAGAAGTGATCCCTCGATGTCCGGCATGGGAACTACGATGGTCGTATGTACAGTCGTCGGGGGTTACGCATATATTGCGAATGTAGGGGACTCGCGGCTGTATCTGGCAGATGAGAGCGGTATCACACAGATTACACAGGACCATTCGCTGATAGCGGAGATGGTCCGTCTTGGGGAGCTGACTCCCGAGCAGGCGAAGAATCACCCGGATAAAAATATTATCACCCGGGCGGTCGGCACGAGCGATGAGATCCGTATCGATTTCTTCGATGTGCGCCTTGCGGAGGGAAATCAGATACTGATGTGTTCGGACGGACTGTCCAACATGGTAGAAGACGACAGGATGTACCAGATCCTGAGAGACAGCGGTACGGACGATAAAGCGCGCGCGCTGATCGATGAAGCGAATGCAAACGGCGGAAAGGATAATATCGCCGTCATCGTGATCGAATCGTAACCATGCTGACGAGGTGAGGAGTATGTTAAAAGACGGAGTTATTTTAAATGATAGGTACGTTGTCATGTCCCGCATCGGATCAGGCGGCATGGCTGATGTATATAAAGCTGAAGACAGAAAGCTGAACCGGCTCGTAGCCATCAAGGTGATGAAGGCTGAGTTCAGGGAGGATACGGGATTTGTCGCCAAGTTTCAGAAAGAGGCACAGGCAGCGGCAAAGCTTTCCCATCCGAATGTGGTCAATGTATACGATGTAGGAGAGGACAGGGGCCTCTACTTCATCGTCATGGAACTCGTCGAGGGCATTACGCTGAAGAATTACATCGCCAAGAAGGGCAAGCTCAGCGTCAAGGAAGCGACAAGTATCGCTATCCAGGTTTCTCTCGGACTTGAGGCGGCACATAACGTGGGTATCATTCACCGTGATGTCAAGCCGCAGAACATCATGATCTCTACCGACGGCAAGGTGAAGCTGTCGGATTTCGGTATTGCCAAGGCTATCAACTCTAATACGATCACAGCGAATGTGATGGGCTCTGTGCACTACAGCTCCCCCGAGCAGGTGAGGGGCGGTTTTTCGGATGCCCGCAGTGATATCTATTCGCTGGGCATTACCATGTATGAGATGGTGACAGGCCGTGTGCCCTTCGACGGGGATACGACGGTTGCCATTGCGATCAAGCATCTGCAGGAAGAGATCGTTCCGCCGTCTATCTATACGCCGGATCTTCCCTATTCTCTGGAGCAGATCATCCTGAAGTGTACGCAGAAGGATCCTGACCGCCGTTATCAGACCGCGGGAGAACTGATCGAGGATCTGAAGAGATCTCTGATCGATCCGCAGGGCAGCTTTGTCACGGTCACACCGCTGGCAGCGCACGCGGAGACGGCGGCCATGACAGACCGCCAGATGGACAATATCCGCCATAATGACGGCTCTGCCTATCGCAGCAGAAACAACGATGATTATGATGATGACGACGATGACGATGATGATGACGATGACGACGACGGTCACAGCTCAGGTCTGGAGAAGACACTGACGATCGTAGGCTACATCGTCGGTGCCGTGATCATTGTCATTCTTATTCTCGTGATCGGCAATATGGCGGGCGTCTTCAACTTCGGCAGCAAAAATAATGCCAGCTCCGCATCATCAGCGGCGGAGACCACTGCCACACCGACACCGGAGGCTTCTTCCTCATCGTCTGAGGGCGTTGAGGTGCCGGATTTCCGCGGTATGACTGTGGACGAGGCGACAACCGAGGCCAATAAATACGGCATCGGCATTTATCAGACGGCTACTGAGGCTTCTGATGATTATCCGGAGGGACAGATCATCAATCAGTCTGTAGAACCGGGAACGACCGTTGACAAGGGTACCACGATCAACGTCACAGTCAGCACCGGTGAATCGAAGGTTACGATCCCCACGGGAATCGCCGGCATGGATCAGTCTGACGCGGAGAGCGCGCTGGATGCGCTCGGTCTCGTGACGGAGATCGAACTGCAGTACGACGATGAAGCGGATGTGGGAACTGTCATTTCATGTGATCCCGCAGAGGGCAGTCAGGTTGCCAAGGGATCTACTGTAAAACTTTATATCAGCAAGGGCCAGGATGACTCCAATAATGTATCGGTTCCGGCTGTCGTCGGACAGACGCAGAAACAGGCCGAGCAGATGCTTGACAGCGTAGGACTGTCCTATACCGTGAAACAGACAACGGATGAATCCAAAGAGAACGGTATTGTCATTTCCTGCAGTCCGGATGTCGGTGAGTCTGTGGAGAAGGGGACGACTGTGACGCTGACGGTGAATTCCATAGCGGACTCCAGTTCCAGCTCCTCCGGTTCCGGCAAATATGTATGCTACAGTCCGCTCTCTCAGCCTTCGGGTTACAACGGGGGACATGTGAAGCTGGTACTCGTGCAGGGTAATCAGTCCACCACGATCTACGACGGCGATAACCCGTGGACAAACGGTACATACAGTACGCCAATCGAGAGCACGTCGGGAGAGACCGGCGAGATCGACGTATATGAGGACGACACGCTGATTGCTAAGTATCCGAATGTGACATTCCAGGCGGAATAAAAGTTCGGGATTTCAGGGCTGCCGCGATGATTTCGCGGCAGCCTTTTCTGTCAGTGAACGACGAAGCAGTCCGACAAAGCCGGCCATCAGTGAACGCCGCGGCAGTTTGATAAAGCTGGCACAGCTGGATGCCGTGAGAACCTGACGAAGCAGGGTTTATGCGATAGAACAGGAGAAGCATGCAGGGAAGAATCATCAGGGGTATCGGCGGATTCTATTATGTAGTGTCCGAAGGAACACTGTGGACATGCCGCGCACGGGGGATCTTCCGGAAAAACAGGATAAAGCCGCTGGTCGGAGATTACGTGACAATAGAGATCACCGATGAGGAGAAGAAAGAGGCCAATGTCACCGGAATTTCTCCGAGAACGAATGCTCTGGTACGCCCGGAGGCGGCCAATGTCGATCAGGCCATGGTATTTTTCGCCCTGAAAAGTCCGGACATGGATACCGTGCTGCTCGACCGCTTTCTCGTCACGATGGCATGGCAGAAACTGCCGGTCATCATCTGCCTGAACAAGGCGGATCTGTCGGATCCGTCGCAGGCGACATACTGGAAAGCATGCTATGAGGACTGTGGCTACACAGTGCGGCTTCTCTCCGCGCGGGAGGGCACCGGTGTCAGTGAGGTCAGGGAGCTTCTTAAAGGAAGAACAACTGTGGCCGCAGGACCGTCCGGCGTGGGAAAATCCACATTTGCCAACTGCATGCAGGACGAACTGCACATGGAGACCGGGGAGCTCTCGGAAAAGCTCCGACGGGGTAAAAATACCACCCGGCGCGCGGAGCTCCTGATGATCGGTCCGGATTCCTATCTCTGTGATACGCCGGGCTTTACGGCGCTTGACCTGCCCCCGATGGAGCCAGAGGAGCTGCAGGGGTGTTTCCCGGAATTTGCGCCCTTTGAGAAACAATGCCGCTTCACGCAGTGCTCACACATCAGTGAGCCGGACTGCGGGGTAAAGCAGGCAGTAGAGGATGGCGGGATCAGCCGTGAGAGATATGATCATTACCGGATGTTTTATGAAGAACTGCGAGAGATGAAGAGAAGGAGATACTAATCGTGAGCAGACCATATGAACTGAGTCCTTCCATTCTGTCGGCAGACTTTCGCATTCTCGGCGAACAGCTTACCACACTGGAAAATGCCGGCGTACGCTGGCTCCATATTGATGTGATGGACGGGCAGTTTGTCCCGCCGATCTCTTTCGGCGAACCGGTCATCCGATCCATTCGCAAAGGATGCAGTCTCTTTTTTGACTGCCATCTGATGGTGGAGGAGCCGGCGAGGTATATACAGAGTCTTAAGGATGCGGGGGCCGATGGCATCACTGTACACGCAGAGGCCTGCCGTCACCTGGACCGCACGCTGGCGGAAATCCGCGAAGCGGGCCTGAAGAGCGGTGTTGCCCTCAATCCCGCGACGCCGGTTTCCTGTCTGGATTATGTGATGGACAAGACGGATATGGTACTCGTGATGACGGTAAATCCCGGCTATGGCGGCCAGCGGTATATCGATGCGATGAGCCGCAAGATCCGCGATGTACGCCGGAAGCTGGATGAGGCCGGCTATCCGGATGTACCGGTAGAGGTAGATGGCGGCATCAATGCGGAGACCATCGATGAGGTACTGGAGGCGGGCGCTTCCGTGATCGTCTCCGGATCGGCTGTATTCCGCGGAGATATTCGGGCAAATGCACAGAAGTTTAACGAAAAAATAGCTGCCTGTGCCCATAGAAGCTGAGAACGGGAATAAGAGCAGACAGGCATCTGTACAGTGAATGAGTGAGGACAGGCAGAAGTGAGGAAATGAGAACAGCGGTTTTCAGCGGCGGCACGATCGATCCGGAGGTCGTGCTTCCGATCATCAGAGAGGAACATCCGGATTATGTGATCGCGGCAGACCGCGGTATTCTGTTCTGCGACCGCTATGGCATAAGACCGGACAGAATCGTCGGTGATTTCGACAGTCTGACCGAGGCGGACGGAGACGATGCGTCGGCGCTGCTTGCACATTACAGGGAAGAGGGTGTACCAATCAACCGCTTCAATCCCGTCAAGGACACGACGGATACGGCAATCGCCATCAACAGCGCCATGCAGTCCGGCGCTGACGAGATCTGGTTTTTCGGTGCGACGGGTACGAGAGCGGATCATACGCTGAGCAATATTTTTGACCTGTACCGGCTGAGGGAGAAAGGCATCACCGGTGTCATCATGGACGCGCATAACAGGATCACGATGCCGGTCGGATCAGAGATGAAAATCCTGAAGAAAGAGCAGTACGGAAACCGGCTGTCGCTGTTCCCTGTCAGGGGCGAGGTGACCGGCGTGACGCTGGAGGGAACGAAATATCCCCTGAAGGATGCGACGCTGTTGCAGGGAGACGGTGGTCTCACTGTCAGCAACGAGATCACAGCGGATGTCTGCTCGATCCGATGGAAGAGCGGTGCGCTGCTGGTCATGGAGACGAAGGACTGACAGGCCGCATACATACATGCGGGCTGTATGTGCCGGAAAAATTGCAGAAGGAGAAAGAAAATGAAAACGTATGCTATTGGGGTGGACATGGGTGGAACAACGGTCAAGCTTGGCCTGTTCAACGTGACAGGAGATCTTCTGGATAAGTGGGAGATCCCGACCGACAAGAGGAACGGCGGCGAGAATATTCTCCCGGATATCGCGGATACCATCCTGAAAAAACTGGATGAAAAGAATATTGATAAAAAAGAAGTGGCCGGCGTCGGTATCGACGTGCCCGGCGCTGTGCTTCACGAGAGCGTCGTGAACAGATGCGTGAATGTGGGATGGGGCGTTAAGGACGTTGGCGCAGAACTTCAGGAAGAACTCGGCGGAGTCCGCGTAAAAGTCGGCAACGATGCCAATGTAGCCGCCCTCGGCGAGATGTGGAAGGGCGCGGGCAAAGGACATCAGAGCATCGTGATGGTAACGCTGGGAACCGGTGTCGGCGGCGGCATTATCATCAATGAGAAGATCGTCTCGGGCTGCTTCGGTGCCGGCGGTGAGATCGGCCATATGTGCGTCAACCCGAACGAGACCATCGCCTGCAACTGCGGCAGAAAGGGCTGCCTTGAGCAGTATGCCTCTGCGACCGGTATCGCCAGGTTGGCACGTGAATATCTGGCGGGACATCCGGAGGAAGAGAGTGTGCTCCGCAAACATGAGAATCCTTCGGCGAAGGATGTGTTTGATGCCTATAAAAAGGGAGACAAAGCCGCGACGGCGATTGCGGAGCAGGTCGGTGATTACCTCGGCCGCGGACTCGGCAATGTGGCAGACGTCGTTGATCCGGAGGCTTTCGTCATCGGCGGCGGCGTATCAAAGGCCGGCGATATTCTGATCGACCTGATCAGAAAGTATTACCGTCAGTACGTATTCCATACATCAACGGAGACCAAGATCGTTCTGGCAGAGCTCGGAAATGACGCGGGCATCTACGGATGCGTGCGCATGCTTCTGTAATATACTGTATTAAGCCGTCGACACGCAGGCAGTTTTTGGGCATGCGAAGCATGCACAGAAAACTGTATGCGTGATCGACGCAAATATGCGCGAGCAGTGAGCCGCATCCGTACACGCGAAGCGTGATACGGTGAGGCGAACGCCGCGTCAGCCCGACGAAGTCGGGCGAGCAGTGAGCCGCATCCGTACACGCGAAGCGTGATACGGTGAGGCGAACGCCGCGTCAGCCCGACGAAGTCGGGCATACATGTGCCGACTGCGGGAATCGCGCAGCGATGGAGCAGTCGGGCTTAATACAGTACTGTGGCATTTTGTCTGATATGTGTTTAATATATAAAAGAAACCATGAGGAAGGGAGATCATTAACGGATGGAAGAGAAGCATTCAAAGCGGAGGAGGATAGTAAACCTCATCGTCATTGCGGCGGTCATCGTTGTCATGATTGTCGCAGCATGTGTTACGACGGCAGATTCCGTACAGCAGACGTTCTGGGCGCTGGTGCCGCCGATCATAGCCATTGTGCTTGCACTGGTCACAAAGGAGGTTTACAGCTCGCTGTTCATCGGTATCCTTGCCGGTGCACTGCTGTATTCGGGATTCAACTTTGAGGGCACGATGCTCCACGTATTTGATGACGGCATCATTGCCCAGCTGTCCGATTCCTATAACGTCGGCATTCTGATTTTCCTTGTGATCCTGGGCGTTCTCGTCAGCCTGATGAACAAGGCTGGCGGATCCGCGGCTTTCGGAGAGTGGGCCGGCAAGCATATCAAGACGAGGGTCGGCGCGCAGCTTGCGACGATTGCACTTGGTATCCTGATCTTCATCGATGACTATTTCAACTGTCTGACCGTAGGATCCGTTATGCGCCCTGTCACGGACAAGCACCATGTGTCCCGTGCAAAGCTCGCCTATCTGATCGACGCCACTGCAGCGCCGGTGTGCATTATCGCACCGGTATCCTCCTGGGCAGCAGCTGTATCGGGCTATGCGCCGGAAGGAACCAACGGCATTCAGCTTTTTATCCGGACGATTCCCTATAATTTCTACGCACTGCTCTCCATTGCCATGATGATCATGCTGACCGTCTCCAAGACGGATTACGGTCCCATGGCTCTGCATGAGAAAAATGCCGTGGTAAACAACGATATTTATACGACGCCGGACCGTCCGTACGCCAATGCGGGAGACGATAAGATCAGCAGCCGCGGCAAAGTAGTGGATCTGGTCGTTCCTGTGGTGGTTCTTGTCATCTGCTGCGTGATCGGCATGATCTATACCGGCGGATTTTTCAGCGGGACGGACTTTGTCGATGCGTTCGCCAACTGTGATGCGTCCCGTGGCCTGGTGTACGGTTCAGCCGTGGCACTGGTGATCACCCTGATTATGTATCTGGTTCGCCGGGTGCTGACCTTCAAGGAGTGCATGGACTGTGTACCGGAAGGCTTCAAGTCCATGGTCGCACCGATCCTGATCCTTACCTTTGCGTGGTCTCTGAAGGCTATGACAGACAGCCTTGGCGCGAAGGAATATGTGGCTGCTGTCGTGAAGAGCTCCGCCGAGGGATTCATGAACTGGCTTCCGGCCATTATTTTCCTGATTGCCGTGTTCCTGTCCTTCTCCACAGGTACATCCTGGGGAACTTTCGGTATCCTGATCCCGATCGTTATCAATGTATTCCCGGCATCTGACCCGATGATGATCATTTCCATGTCTGCCTGCATGGCAGGCGCTGTATGCGGCGACCACTGCTCACCAATCTCGGATACGACGATCATGTCTTCTGCCGGTGCGCGGTGCAATCACCTGAATCACGTGACGACACAGCTGCCCTATGCGATGACCTGCGCGGCAGTTTCCTGTGTGACCTATGTCATCGCCGGCTTTGTCAAGTCCTGGGTGATCTCGCTGCCGTGCGGACTTGCGATCCTTTTTGCCACGATCCTGATCATCCGTGGGCGTGAGGATCCGGCCATCCGCGCAGCAAAGTAAAGGGTTACTGGTTACTCCTGTGCGCTGCTTTCACACATGGTGACTTCCAGCCTCGACGCAGCGGCTGAATGTAAATGATAAGGTAATGCGGTGCGTTGTAATTTTCACCGTACAGTGCTATACTCACTGTAATTTTAAATTCAGCGGTCCGGACGATCTGTCCGGCCGCTTTCTGTATATGGAGGAAACTGAAATGCTTCAGGAAAGAAACCTGACGATGATGACGGATCTCTATGAACTGACGATGATGCAGGGCTACTTCAAGAATCCCACCGATCAGGTCGTTGTATTTGACGCTTTTTACCGCACGAACCCCTATGACAGCGGATATGCCATCTGCTGCGGACTGGAACAGGTGATCGGTTATATCCGTGATCTGCATTTTGCTGCCGAGGATATTGATTATCTGCGGAGTCTGAACCTGTTTGACGAGGACTTCCTCGATTATCTCCGCGGCTTCCACTTCACCGGTGATATCTATGCGATTCCGGAAGGATCCGTTATATTCCCGCGCGAGCCGCTCGTCAAGGTTGTTGCTCCGATCATGGAGGCGCAGCTCATGGAGCCGACGATCCTCAATGTGATCAACCATCAGAGCCTGATCGCCACAAAGGCGTCCCGCGTATGTTATGCGGCAAAGGGCGATGGTATCATGGAATTCGGACTCCGCCGTGCGCAGGGACCTGACGCCGGCACATGGGGCGCGCGCGCTGCCGTCATCGGCGGCTGCGTCGGCACTTCCAACGTGCTGACCGGCGAACTGTTCAATGTTCCGGTCAAGGGTACGCATGCACACAGCTGGATCATGAGTTTCCCGGATGAGCTCACCGCTTTCCGCACCTATGCAAAAATGTACCCGAACGCCTGCATCCTTCTGGTGGATACCTACGATGTGCTCCGTTCCGGTGTTCCGAACGCCATTACGGTATTCAAAGAGATGAAGGCAGCGGGACTTCCGATGAAGGGATACGGGATCCGAATCGATTCCGGCGACCTCGCTTACCTCTCCAAGAAGGCCTATGAGATGCTCGACGCAGCCGGCTTCGGCGATGCCATCATTTCTGCTTCCAGTGATCTGGATGAATATCTGATCAATTCACTGAAGCAGCAGGGCGCGAAGATCAACTCCTGGGGTGTCGGTACCAACCTGATCACTTCCAACGGCTGGTCGGCGTTCGGCGGTGTTTACAAGCTCGCCGCGATCAAAAATAAAGGCGACGCGGAGTTCACACCGAAGATCAAGCTCTCGGAGAACCCTGAAAAGATCACGAATCCGGGCAATAAGACGGTTTACCGCTTCTATGACAAGAAGACCGGCAAGATCCGCGCGGATCTGATCTGTCTCGCAGATGAGAAGTTCGATCCGGAAGAGGATCTCACGATCTTTGATCCGCAGGCGACGTGGAAGAAGACGACGCTGAAGGGCGGGACGTACACGGTAAGAGAGATGCTCGTGCCTGTCTTCAAAAACGGCCAGTGCGTCTACACATCCCCGTCCACGATGGAGATCCGTGATATCTGCACGAAGGAAAAAGAGACGCTCTGGGATGAGACCTGCCGTCTCACGAATCCGCAGAATGTATATGTAGATCTCTCTGACAAGCTGTATCAGATGAAACAGACGCTGCTGCATCAGATGTCCCGGAAGTAAGCTGCAGAAGGGGATCAGATGTCCCGGAAGTAAGCAGAACCGGGCGATCAGATGTCCGAAGAACGCGGAGCTGCAGCAGGTGGAATGATGAAAAGCAGATGAACCCTGTGTGCCGTGCATGACAGCAAGAGGTGATGGACGTGAAGATCGGAGACGGGCTGATTCGCCGTTTTGTAAAAAATTATCAGGATACGGAAGATCCCGGGGTCCGGACGGCCTATGGCACGCTTGCGGGCGTGACGGACATTCTGTGCAATCTGCTGCTTTTCGCCGTGAAGTTTGTCGTCGGTCTGCTGATGGCATCCACAGCGGTGACAGCAGATGCGTTCAATAACCTCTCGGATTCTTTCTCTTCGGTCGTCAGTCTGATTGGCGTGCGCATGGCAGCCCGTCCGGCGGATCAGGAGCATCCGTTCGGACACGGCAGGATCGAATATGCGGCTTCGTTTGTCGTGGCTGCTGTGATCCTCAGCGTCGGCATTGAATTTTTCAGGACATCCGCGGAAAGGGTGCTTCATCCCCAGCCGCTGACGTTTCGCACGGTCGCGTTTGTTTTTCTGCTGCTGTCTGTCCTGGTGAAGCTGTGGATGTACTTCTTCAACCGGAATATCGGACAGCGCACGGGTAACAGCCTGATGGCGGCTACGGCGGCAGATGCGATCTTCGATGTGCTGACGACGGCTGTAACGATCGTTTCCGTTATCATCTATGAAGCGGCGGGCATCAATGTAGACGGCATCAGCGGCCTGATCGTCTCTGTCGTCGTCATCGGCGCGGGTCTCGGCATCGGTCGCGACACGCTGAACCTTCTGATCGGCGTGCCTGCGGATCAGGAGCTGCGCGATAAGATCAGCGATATGGTTGCCGGCGTGCCCGGTGTGATCAGTGTTCATGATCTGGTCATTCACAATTACGGGCCTGGCCGCTATATGGCGACGATCCACGCGGAGGTTTCGCGGCGCATGACGCTGGATGAGGCACATGCGATCGCGGATAAAGCGGAAAAAATGGTGCAGAGCTCTCTCAACGTGGAACTCGTCGTGCACATCGATCCCGTGGATATCCACAGCCAGCTGGTGAAGGATATCCGCGAAAATGTCAGCCGGATTCTTGCAGAGATCGATCCGGAGCTCAGCTTCCATGATCTCCACGTGCGGCGGGAGAAAAAAGAAACGAATATCACGTTTGATCTGGCTGTACCGTACGCTTATTCGGCGGACAGGGAAAATGAGGTGGCGCATCAGATCATGGACCGGCTCCGCGACGTGGATCCCGGATGGCGGTGCGTCATCACGATTGACCGCGGGATGCTGCGCGAAGGGAACATCGGAAGTTAAACACCGGCATCTGTGGCCCTGCGGGTGAAGCAACGGTATCTCTGAAGACCCCGGTTCAAATCGCTCGGCTCAAATCATCCCTGGTCAAAGTTTTACCTTGTTTCCGGGAGATAAGTGTGATATGATGTTTCAAGTGTCAGCACTGCTGAATACGCAGGACGGCCCGGTGGTCAAGAGGTTAAGACATCGCCCTTTCACGGCGGTAACATGAGTTCAATTCTCGTCCGGGTCACTTGCCGATGTGGCTCAATTGGCAGAGCAGCTGATTTGTAATCAGCAGGTTATCGGTTCGAGTCCGATCATCGGCTCGTAATACGGACCTTTAGCTCAGTTGGTTAGAGCAGTCGGCTCATAACCGATCGGTCCCGGGTTCGAGTCCCTGAAGGTCCATTTATCCAATTTTACATTGTTTTTGCTGGCCCAGTGGCTCAGCTGGTTAGAGCGCCGCCCTGTCACGGCGGAGGTCACCGGTTCGATCCCGGTCTGGGTCGTCAGCGGGAGAAGGAGAAGTGAAATGAGCTTCTCCTTTTTCTGTATCTGCTGTTATGCAGGCGGAATACAGACCTTCAGGCGAATGACAGGCTTGCAGGTGGATGACAGACCTTCAGGCGAATAACAGGCTTGCAGGTGTATGACAGTTCTGCAGGCTGAATACAGCCCCGAAGAAACGCTGACAGCCGTTCGGTACTGAAGGGAGAATACATGTGAGTGGTAGAAATAACTGGTACAGACTGGATAACGCGGCGAAGATCATACCGGCGAGCGTCGGTGGAGCGGATACGCGCGTGTTCCGTCTGGTCTGTGAACTAAGGGATGAAGTAGATCCCGGCATCCTGCAGCAGGCGCTGGACATGGTGAAAGGGATGTTCCCGTATATGAACTGCTGTCTCCGCAAGGGGATTTTCTGGTACTATCTGGAGGAAATGGATCACGGCGCGGTCGTGCATGAAGAGTACGCCCGTCCGCTGAAATCGCTGTATGTACCCGGACGGAAAAATCTGCTGTACCGGGTGATCTACAGAAAAAAGCGCATCATACTGGAGATGTTTCATGTGCTCGGAGACGGTACCGGCGGATTCATGTTTCTGCGCGCCATCGTCACGCAGTATCTGGTGCTTCGTTATGGACTGGAACAGCGCCTTGTCGCGGGTGAGGCCAGCCCGGTATCCGCGGAAGAACTCCAGGATGACGCGTTCAGTCGTTTTTATGAGAAGGACAAATCAAGAAAACGCAACTATCTGAAGGAGATGTTTCCGCAGACGGCCTACAGGATCAAAGGCACCTACGATGAAAACATGGATGCACATCTGATCGAGGGCACGGTATCCACGAAAAAAATTCTCAGCATCTGCCATGAGAAAAAGGTTACGCTCGGCGTCCTCGTCACGTCATGCTGGGTCGAGGCAGTGCTGAAGCAGATGAAGCACTCAGAATACGACCATCCGATTTCCATCAGTGTTCCCGTCAATCTCCGGCAGTTCTTTCCGTCCGTGACGTCGCGCAATTTTTTCGGTGTCATCAATGTGAAATTTGATCCGCATCAGTACGACGGAACACTGGAGAGCATACTCCCCATCATTCAGGAGGAGTTCAGAAAAATGCTGCTGCCGGAGAGCATCCAGGCGACGATGAATTCGTATTCCGCACTGGAGCACAATGCCGGGATCCGGCTTGTCCCGCTGGTCTTCAAGGATCTGGGACTCCGTGCGACCATGTATATGATGAACCGCGGGGTTACGACCTCGGTTTCCAACGTCGGAAAGGTGGACATACCGGAGGAACTGCACCCCTATATTCATAAATTCTGCAGCTTCATGGCCTGTAAGACAGTTTTCATGTGCATCAGCACATTTGAGGACTGCATGGTTTTCGGCATTGCTTCCGCTTTTCAGGAACACACCTCGGAGATGTATTTCTTCCGCGCTCTGACGCGGCTGGGGCTGGATGTGGAAGTGGCGGCAAGCGATTATTTTGCCTCCGATGCGGAGAATACAGAAAAACGAGTGAGCGGAACAGAAAGAGGAAAGATATGCAGAGATGCAGCAGATGTCATGTGAATATCCGGGGATACAAGAGAGCATGCCCGCTCTGCGGCGGTCCTCTCACCGGGGAACCGGAGGAGGACGTGTATCCGATGGTCAGGGGAAGAAAAGTGTCCCGTCTGACCGTGGTAAAAACAGCCGCCTTTGCCCTGCTGGCATTTTTTGCGGCGATGGTTGTTCTCAGGACCTTTCTCGGCGGATGGGCCACATGGGCTCCGCTGGCGATGATCTGCGCCGTCATCGGCTTTATTGACATCTATTTCATCATCTATTTCCGCAGCAATCCCCTGAAGACAGTCACCTGGCAGATCTATATCGGCATGGTCGTCAGCATAGTCGTGGATCATTTCACCGGCCGTCATGGCTGGGCCGTCACATGGGTTGTTCCTGCCGGATTTCTCGGCCTGATGATAGCGACAGCCGCCATAGGCGCAGGCCTACACATGTATCTGGTGGATTATGTGCTGTACCTGCTTTTTGACGCCATCGTCAGTACGGCAGCACAGGGCCTTACACTGCTGCTGTACGATTATCCGTTCCGCTATCCGATGGTCATCAGCTTTTTCGCGTGCATTCTGTTTTTCCTTGCAGTACTGATCTTCCGGTGGAAGAATTTCAAATCGGCCGGCAGCCGGTATTTCGCGATGTGATTCACGGCAACGGATGTATTCGCAACGTTTACTGGTGTCAATCCGATGCCTGAGAGCATTTGCATACTGACAGGCATTTTTCCGCAGAAAGGATTTCAATGGAGCAGATCAGCAGAAAAGGGTTACTCTCTGCCCGTCGGAAATATACACCGCCGGTCATTCATCCGCCCCTGGAGGTTGTGGGCGATGCTTTTGACGGCGCTGTGAGCCATGAGATCGCAAAGCATTTCGAGGCGCCGCTCCTGCTCGGGGCACTGGACAGCTATGTGTGGTACCGCATCATCATTCCGGAGGGAATGGCGGGCGACGGCTCCGAATATTATATTTACATCAAAAAAGCGGCGTCGAACCATCTGTGCATTTTTCTGTCCGGCGGCGGTGTGGCGTGGAATGCTTATACGGCGGCGCGTCCGGTGACGGGCGGCAAGGTCGCGGCCGGACTTCCCAATTATTACTGGAACAATCTTCGCCCGATGACGCAGATCATGAACATCAACGCAGGCATCACAGAGATCGGCGATCCTGACAATCCTTTCGAGGACTGGAATTTCGTGATCATCACCTATGCGACAGGGGATTTTCATACCGGCGACAATGATTTTTCCTATAAGGATGAAAAAGGGCAGGAACAGGTGCTCCACTTTCACGGGTGGAAAAATCTGCAGGCGGCCCTGAAGAAGGGAAAAGAGTATTTTCCGTCAGCGGACAAGATCCTGATCGCAGGAGATTCGGCCGGTGCTTTTGCCGTGCCGGCGGTCACGCCGCTGATTCTCGAAGATTTTTACCCGGATTGTTCGGATGTGACGCTGCTCTCAGACAGCGGCCAGCTCCTTTACAAAAACTGGCGGAAGACGGCGGAAGAGGTCTGGAAATCACCAGCTTCGGTGTACGAGCCTATTCACACGGATAATATCACGGTCGACTGGTACCGGAATCTGTACAGCATTTTCGGCGACAGACTGCGTTACCTGTACGCCGGCTCTCCGAGGGACTATCTGCTCAGCGCCTACTATAATGATGTGGTGACGCATCATTACCGGACGAGCCTTTCCGTGCAGAATAAATATTTTCAGCAGATGCAGGAAATGGTGCGGCAGCTCAGAGAGATCACGCCGAAATTTGCGTTTTTCCTGTACCGCTGGCAGAGCATGCGGCTTCAGGTCGGAGGCACGGTGCACACGGCAGTCCGTCACAGACGCTTTTTCTTCAGGACATCGGGCGGCCGGAGCATGGCCGAGTGGCTGGGGGATGCTGTCAACGGGAATGTGTATGATATGAATCTGGAAATGCTGCAGAAATAGTGCAGCTTCCGCAGCCAGCGTGCTCGCTCACGACGAAAAACGTACAATGTTCACCGGTCATCTGTGGAAGCTGCCTGCCGGTTGGCGTGACTTTTTCGTGATTATCTGATGACGATTTTCGATGTAGTTTGATGTAAGTACAGCCGTGAGAGATGCGGCGGAATGGAGAAGACTATGGACATGGGAAGAAATTCTAAATTCAAGGACGGGATCCGGATCGCTGCGGGCGTCTATCTGATTTATCTGGGCGTGGAAATTTTTCGGGACGGGGTGCTCGGTAAACAGATGCAGGGCGGTATGATGGCTGTGGGCTGGATCTGCTTTATCGGCTTTATTGCGATCGGTGCCGGTGTTGCCATCTATTCGCTGAAGGATCTGTTCAAGCTTTCTGCGGAAGAGAGACAGGCGGAAGAAGCGGAAAATGAGGATGCTGCGCAGGAAGAAGGCAGCCAGCCGGCAGAAGAGAATCAGATAGAGGATAAGGCAGAAGAAACAGGAAACACAGATGAGACGTCCGGAGGCGCCGCTGACGAGAAAGCAGCGGAAGCTGAGGAAAAAGCTGAAGAGGAAGAATAATCAGCGGAGGATGCGGATACCGCTGACGAAGAAGCACGATAGCGCGAAATTTAATTTTTGGACCGGTGTGTAACCATATCTTGATCTTTGTTGTGCCGGCGATCGTCACATCTAGTCTCCATTACTTAAATATTGCGTTATTTTAACTTAATTTGTAAATTGTCAGAAAATGGCGGCGTTGATTTTGAATCTGTGACTGTTTATAATAGGCGATAGCTTTTTGAAGGGTGAATTGCTTTTATAATCCAGGAAAAGGCAGTTGATTGTGATGATAAATGCAATTCAGCAATATGTGATTTACCTGCACGATATAAAAAAAATCTCCTACAATACGGAGGTCTCATACAAAAGAGATCTGATGAAGGCAAAGGCCTACATGGAGGATCACGGCGTCATGCGTCTGGAGGATGCGACGGCCACCAATCTGAATTCTTATGTGCTTTACCTTGAAGATGAGAACATGTCCGCAGCGACCGTTTCGCGGAACATTGCCTCTCTGAGATCTTTTTACAGATTTCTTCTGCGGCAGAAAGCGATTCATGAGGATCCGACGGAAAATCTGAAATCGCCAAAGGTAGAAAAGAAGGCACCGGAAATCCTCACAGCTGATGAAGTTGAGAGACTTCTGGCGCAGCCGGATCGAAAAACAGATAAGGGAATCCGCGACAGGGCTATGCTGCAGCTCCTTTACGCGACAGGCATACGGGTAAGTGAACTGGTTCATTTGAAAATGGGGGACGTGAACCTGGAAATGGGGTATATATCCTGTGCCGAGAACGATAAAGTGCGCGTCATACCGCTGGATCAGGGAACCCGCATCATTCTTGATGAATATATACAGTCTTCCCGGAGCCGTATGCTGAAGGAAGGCGACCATGGATATCTGTTCGTGAATTGTTCCGGCGGACCTATGAGCCGGCAGGGGTTCTGGAAGGTCCTGAAATACTATGTCACTGAGGCGGGCATTGAGAAGGATATTACACCGCATACCCTGCGGCATTCTTTTGCTGCCCATCAGCTCAGAAAAGGCACAGATATCCGCCGTCTGCAGAGAATGCTGGGACATGCGGATCTTTCGACGACACAGCTTTACTCACGGTATGTGCAGGGCTGATGTCGGACAGTTTCATTAACCACTGACGTCTGCGAATGTTTCAACTGGGAAGCTTTCATGGTTCCGTGGCTCTGACGGTGTCTGATCTGTGACGATGATTTTCTTCTGCGGATAATTAAGCATGAAATAATATGGGATATGAGGACCGCTGCACGAGTGTGCGGCGGTCCTTTTTGCACGGTGGATTTTTCCCTGCGAACGCGCTATCATATTTATATAAGTCCGGCGCGAGAGCGCGAAGTGCGGAGCAGTGCGCAGACTTATACAAATGGCAAGATAAGTCCGTCGCATGACGGAGACGCGCGACTTATACAAATGGCAGGAAGAGCCAGTCACAGACTTTACAAATAGTAGGAAGAGTCCGTCGCATGACAGCGACGTGCAGACTTATACAATATTGAGGTAAGGAATCAGCAGTATGAAGTTATCGACAAGAGGCCGTTACGGCCTGCGTGCGCTGATAGATCTGGCTGTCAATCAGGGGGATGGCACCGTATCAGCGCAGAACATAGCAAAACGACAGGGAATCTCGGAGGGCTACCTCGAACAGCTGATCCGGATCATGAAAAACGGAGGGCTGGTCATCAGCGTCCGCGGCGCGGGCGGCGGCTATCGGCTCGCCAGACCGGCGGAAAAAATATCGGTCGGCGATATCCTTCGCTGTCTGGAGGGCAGTCTTGACGCGGTTGAGTGCCCGGCGCTGGAAGGCAATGACTGCAGCACCGCTGATGCCTGCGTGACGAAATTCGTTTGGAAGCGCATCAATGACGCGATCGCCAATGCGGTGGATTCCATACTCCTGTCCGAACTTGCGGAAGAGGAAAAAAAGCTGAATCCACAGAAGAAACCGCTGACCGATGCGGAGATCATCCGCCGCGAGCAGAGCGTGCTTCCGTAATCGGTTGGAGCGTCCTTTCGCTCAACCGTACACATATCTTGAACTTAGCGATAAATTGGGCCATATGCTCAGAAATACAGATGCCTCCACCCGCAACCACCGCTGCGTCGAGGACGAGCGAGAGCGTGTTGCGGGGGAGGCATCTGTATTCTGCAATAAGCGAGACAACACATGATCTACTTGGATAACGCAGCGACAACAAAACCGGCACCGGAAGTGGTCAGCGCGATGCTGCCTTATATTAAAGAAGCTTTCGGGAATCCGTCGGCTGTCTGCCGTCCGGGTGCGGAAGCAAAAAAGGCACTGACGGAGAGCCGCGATCAGGTGGCATCACTGATCGGCGCGAAGCCGGAGGAGATATTTTTTACATCGGGCGGTTCAGAGGCCGACAACTGGGCTCTCACAGCGGTATTCGACCAGCTGTCATCCCGGGGAAATCATATCATCACGACGGGGATCGAGCATCCGGCTGTTCTCAGAACGTGTGAATATCTGCAGAGATTCCGGGGAGCGCAGGTCACGTATCTGGACGTGGATGAAAACGGCTTTGTCGATCCGGCTGCGGTTGAGGCGGCGATCACTGATCAGACGATTCTGATCAGCGTCATGGCGGCCAATAATGAGATCGGAACGATAGAGCCCATCGCCGAAATCGCGGATATCGCCCATGCGCATGGCATTCTGATACATACGGATGCCGTACAGGCATACGGACAGATCCCCTTTACGGTGGATGACTGGCATGTGGATCTGCTGAGCGCGAGCGGGCATAAATTCAACGGCCCCAAGGGAACGGGATTTCTGTATATCCGCCGCGGAACGCAGATCGGATCGTTTATCCACGGCGGCGCCCAGGAGAGAAACAGAAGAGCAGGCACGGAAAATGTACCTGGCATCGTCGGTATGGGAAAGGCAGCGGAGCTTGCGGCCGCCGGTCTGGAGGAAAAGATCTGCAGAGAGACGGAACTGCGCAATTACCTGATCCGGCAGATCCGTGAAAAAATAACCTGCTGCCGTCTGAACGGCCCTGATCCGCTGTCCGGTACTGCGAGTACCCGGATGAGCTCTTTGCAGCCGCCCGATGGCCTTAACCACCCGGATAACCACCCGGATCAGATGCCTGACATGGCGCGGCGCCTGCCGGGCAATGTGAATTTCAGTTTCGAATTCGCGGAGGGAGAATCTATTGTCATCATGCTGGATATGCAGGGTATCTGCGCATCGTCAGGTTCGGCATGTTCTTCCGGTTCTCTCAGTCCGTCGCATGTGCTGAAGAGCATCGGCCTGCCGGATGATCTGGCAAAGGGAGCCGTGCGTTTCACCCTTTCAGGGGAGACGACAAAGGAAGAACTGGATAAGACGGTTGATGCGCTTGTCGGCATCGTTGACAGGCTTCGCTCGATGTCTGCCAACTATGCAGCTTACTGCAGGCGTACAGGAAATTCGGATGCCGGCGAATAACACAGCTCCGATATCACAGAACCGGATCAGAAATCCGAAAGTGAGATTGGACAGGAACAGGATCATAAAGCCGGCATATCCGGTTATCATACTTATGACACCTGTACCATGATATTTACATGAAGAAGAAAGTGCCGCCATACGGCGGGAGAAAAAATATGAGTAAACAGAAAACAGTAGTCGTTGGCATGTCCGGCGGCGTGGATTCCTCCGTGGCAGCATATCTGCTGAAGCAGGAGGGATATCATGTCATCGGCGTGACTATGCAGATCTGGCAGGATGAAGAAGGCTGCCAGCTTGAACGGGAGGGCGGATGCTGCGGCGTATCCGCCGTAGAAGATGCGCGGCGGGTAGCCGCCGTGCTTGACATCCCCTATTATGTGATGAACTTCCGCGAAGAATTCAGAAAAAACGTCATCGATTATTTTGATGCCGAGTATCTGAAGGGAAGAACGCCCAATCCGTGTATTGCCTGCAACAGGTACGTGAAATGGGAGGCTCTTCTGAATAAAAGCATGGCGATCGGTGCCGATTACATCGCGACCGGTCATTATGCGAAGATCCGCCGACTTCCGAACGGAAGAATGGCGATCGCGAATTCCGTGACTGCGGAGAAGGATCAGACCTATGCGCTGTACGGACTCACACAGGAACAGCTCGCACGGACGCTGCTGCCGATCGGGGATCACGATAAACCATCGGTACGGAAAATCGCGGAAGAAGCCGGACTTCCCGTCGCGCACAAGCACGACAGCCAGGAGATCTGCTTTATTCCGGATGATGATTATGCGTCCTTTGTGGAAAAAGATACCGGCGTCCGTCTCCCCGAGGGCAATTTTGTCACAAAAGATGGCCGGGTGCTCGGACGGCATAAAGGCATTTCACATTATACCATCGGTCAGCGCAGAGGCCTCGGGCTTCCCATGGGAGAGCGTGTATTTGTCACGGAGATCCGGCCGGATACCAATGAGGTGGTCGTCGGTGAAGCGGCGGATGTCCTTACGACGACAGTGAAGGCAGACCATCTGACCTTCATGGGCATAACGGATCTGCCGGAGGGCGCGGAAGAACGTTTTCTGGCCAAGATCCGCTACAATCACCGCGGTGCGCTCTGCACGGCAAGAAGAACGGGCCCGGATGAGCTCATATGCACATTTGACCAGCCGGTGCGCGCCGCGGCGCCGGGACAGGCGCTTGTGCTCTATCGCGACGATTACGTGGCCGGCGGCGGCATCATCCGTCGGTGATCTGCCATAAATGTTGTTGTTCACAGATTACAGCACGATAATTTCGGCCTGGCATCTGTATTCTGGAATATCGGGGTATGATGCGTGTGAACTTTAACCATATATGCTGAACGGTAATGCAAGCGGAGATAAATATCTCAGGGAAAGGGAGGTGCGGCAATGCTCTCGGATTATCATGTGCATACCGGTTTTTCCACAAACTGTCATGCAGACATGGAAGCAGTGGTGAAGAAGGCGATCGAACTCGGAATGCCGGGAATCTGTATCACCGATCACTACGATATGGACTATCCCACAGGAGAGTTCCAGCTGGATATTGACCGGTATATCGCGGAAGTCACCCGCGTGCGCGAAAAATATGCCGGACAGATCGAGGTCCTGCTCGGACTGGACATGGGCCTGCAGCCGCAGCTCGGGGAAAGAGTGTACAGCTTTATCCACTCTTATCCGTTCGACTATGTGATCGGCACCGTTCACCTGATCGACGGCAAGGATCCGTATTTCCGTGATCAGCTGGGTATGACCGATACGGAAATGTTCCGCAGATATTTTGAAACCGTGCTCGAAAATGTGCGGTTCCCGAGAGGATATCAGTCGCTCGGGCATTTTGATTACATTGTCCGCTATGCGGAACACGGCACAGAAGAATATTCCTATGAAAAATATGCGGACATCATTGACGAGATCCTCATGGAGCTCATCAACCGCAATATCGCGCTGGAAGTCAATACCGCAGGCTGGCGGAAACACTTCGGTTTCCCGAATCCGCATCCGGATATCATCCGCCGGTACCGCAATCTCGGCGGCGAGCTGATCACCATCGGCTCCAATGCGCATCACGTTGAAAACGTTGGCAGCGGCATGGACCGCCTGAAGGACTTCCTCGTGGATGCCGGGTATCACTATATCACCTGCTACAGACAGAGAAAGCCGGAGATGATCCGGATCGACGGTTGAGCTTCCCTACGGTCGCTCTCAGCAAGTGCTCATCGCTCTGTTGCGGGTGGAGGTATCTGTATTCTGAAATTCGAACACAATCGACATGATTTGCCGGGTATATGGAAATCCGGTCTTGCAATCCGGAACCGTATTGGTTATTATATCTGATGGTAGTTGTTAAACTTTAAACACAATAAATATTTTTATTATTTTTTAGGAGGATCGAAATTATGGCAGTAAGAGTTGCGATTAACGGTTTTGGCCGTATCGGTCGTCTGGCATTCCGTCAGATGTTCCAGGCAGAGGGTTATGAAGTTGTTGCAATCAACGATCTGACCAGCCCGGAGATGCTTGCTTATCTTCTGAAGTATGATACAACGCATGGCAGATACAACGGCACCGTTGAAGCTGGTGAGGACTGCATCATCGTTAACGGTAAGAAGATCACCATCTACAAAGAGAAGGATGCTGCCAATCTTCCGTGGAAGGAACTGGACATCGATGTTGTTCTCGAGTGCACCGGTTTCTACACCTCCAAGGAGAAATCCATGGCTCACATCAATGCTGGCGCAAAGCATGTCGTTATCTCCGCTCCGGCTGGCAACGATCTGAAGACCATCGTTTACAATGTAAACCATAAGTCTCTGACTGCTGATGATCAGATCATCTCCGCAGCTTCCTGCACCACCAACTGCCTCGCTCCTATGGCAAAGGCTCTGAATGACCTCGCTGCCATCAAGTCCGGCTTTATGACCACTGTTCATGCTTACACCGGTGATCAGATGATCCTTGACGGACCGCAGAGAAAGGGCAACCTTCGTCGTTCAAGAGCAGGCGCTCAGAACATCACACCGGCTTCTTCAGGCGCAGCAAAGGCTATCGGCCTTGTTATCCCTGAGCTGAACGGCAAGCTGAACGGCGCTGCACAGCGTGTTCCGGTAGCTACCGGTTCCACCACCATCCTTGACGCAGTTGTTACCGGCAAGGTAACCGTTGATGATGTTAATGCACAGATGAAGAAAGAGGAGACCGAGTCCTTCGAGTACAACACCGATGAGATCGTATCCTCCGATATCATCAACAGCACCGCTGGTTCCATCTTCGATGCTACCCAGACCAAGGTTCTGCCGATGGAGAATGGCGACACCCTTGTACAGGTTGTTTCCTGGTATGATAACGAGAACTCCTATACCAGCCAGATGGTTCGTACCATCAAGTATTTCGGTTCTCTGATCAAGTAATTTCGATCAAAAATCACATCGAACCAAGGGAGGGGTCCGGTCCGTCAGGACCGGACCCCTCTTTTCACCGGATACATATGTATGATGCGGAAACACTGTTTCCGGCATATCAGTTCATAAAGGAGATATGATTCATGGCGGGATTAAATAAGAAAACAGTTGATGATATCAATGTGAAGGGCAAGAGAGTACTCTGCCGCTGCGATTTCAACGTACCGATGAAAGACGGAAAGATCACAGACGAGAATCGTCTTGTGGCAGCTCTTCCGACAATCAAAAAGCTTGTTGCTGATGGCGGAAAGGTTATCCTCTGCTCTCACCTCGGCAAGGTAAAGACTGAAGAGGACAAGAAGACCAAGTCTCTGGCACCGGTTGCTGTACGTCTCTCCGAGCTGCTCGGCCAGGAAGTGAAATTCGTTCCGAGCCCGGTCGTTGTAGATGATACCGTTCGCGCAGCTGTTGACCAGATGAAGGACGGCGATATCATCCTTCTTGAGAACACCCGTTTCCGTCCGGAAGAGACGAAGAACGGCGATGCATTCTCCAAGGATCTTGCATCCCTGGCTGATGTATTTGTCAACGATGCATTCGGTACCGCTCATCGCGCTCACTGCTCGAACGTCGGCGTTACGAAGTATGTAGATACCTGTGTTGTTGGCTATCTGATGCAGAAGGAGATCAAGTTCCTTGGCAATGCCGTAGAGAATCCGGTTCGTCCGTTCGTAGCTATCCTCGGCGGTGCAAAGGTTGCCGATAAGCTGAACGTTATCAACAACCTGCTGGAGAAGTGCGACACGCTGATCATCGGCGGCGGCATGGCTTATACATTCCTGAAAGCCAAGGGATATGAAGTCGGCAAATCTCTTCTTGACGAGTCCAAGATCGACTACTGCAAGGAGATGATGGAGAAGGCAGAGAAGCTCGGCAAACAGCTTCTTCTTCCGATCGATACCGTTGTTATTCCTGAGTTCCCGGATCCGATCGACGCACCGGTGAAGACCGCTGTTGTTGATGCTGACAAGATCCCGGCTGATCAGGAGGGTGCTGATATCGGACCGAAGACGATCGCTCTGTATAGCGACGCTGTAAAGAACGCGAAGACGGTTGTATGGAACGGACCGATGGGCGTATTCGAGAACCCGACACTGGCAGCAGGTACAAAAGCAATCGCAGCAGCGCTCGCAGAGACTGATGCGACCACGATCATCGGCGGCGGCGATTCTGCAGCTGCTGTTAACCAGCTGGGCTATGGCGACAAGATGTCCCACATCTCCACCGGCGGCGGCGCATCCCTTGAGTTCCTTGAGGGCAAGGAGCTTCCGGGCGTAGCAGCAGCAAACGATAAGGACTGATCCGTCTATCTTATGTGAATTTCTGCGGGGCGCACTGAACGGGGCGTGCAGTAATGATCAGAAACTGCTGCGACGTGCAGTGTGCAGAACAGACGAGAATATTTTTTAAGGAGAACATCAGATTATGGCAAGACGTAAGATTATCGCAGGCAACTGGAAAATGAATATGACCCCGAGCGAGGCAAAGGAGCTCGTTGCAACCCTGAAGCCGCTCGTTAACAACCCGGATGTTGATGTCGTATATGGCGTTCCGGCTGTAGATATCACTACCGTTGTCGAGGCAGTAAAGGGTACGAACGTACAGGTTGCTGCAGAGAACATGTATTTCGAGGAGAAGGGTGCTTACACCGGTGAGATCGCTCCGGCTATGCTGGTAGATGCAGGCGTAAAGTATGTCATCCTCGGCCATTCCGAGAGACGCGGATACTTCGGTGAGACCTCCGAAGATGTCAACAAGAAGATCCTGAAGTGCTTCGAGCACGGCCTTACCCCGATCATGTGCTGCGGCGAGTCTCTGGAGCAGAGAGAGCAGGGCATCACCATGGACTGGATCCGCATGCAGGTAAAGATCGGATTCCAGGGTGTGACAGCAGATCAGGCGAAGACCGCTGTTATCGCTTACGAGCCGATCTGGGCGATCGGAACCGGCAAGACCGCAACAGCTGATCAGGCAGAGGAAGTCTGCAAGGGCATCCGTGAGTGCATCGCTGAGATGTATGATACCGATACCGCAGAAGCCATCCGTATTCAGTACGGCGGATCCATGAAGGCTGCCAACTGCAAAGAGCTTCTGGCAAAGCCGGATATCGACGGCGGACTGATCGGCGGCGCTTCCCTGAAGCCGGAATTCGCTGAGATCGTTAACTACAATAAATAAGAAAAACTTTGCGTATCTTGACGCGGAACACTTTCGCAGATAGAATAAAAACGTTGGGTATATATTAAGCAGCACAACATATTTTTAGGAGGAAAAAAACTAATGGCAAAGAAATGGGTCTATCTGTTTACCGAAGGCAACAAAGACATGCGTGAGTTGCTTGGCGGTAAAGGCGCTAACCTTGCCGAGATGACCAACCTCGGTCTTCCGGTTCCGCAGGGTTTCACAATTACCACTGAGGCCTGCACACAGTACTATGATGATGGCAGACAGATCAACGACGAGATCAAGGGACAGATCGCTGAGTACATGGATAAGCTGGAGACCATTACCGGCAAGAAGTTCGGCGACAAGGAGAACCCGCTTCTCGTTTCCGTACGTTCCGGTGCCCGCGCATCCATGCCTGGTATGATGGATACCATCCTGAACCTCGGCCTGAATGAGGACGTTGTTGACACACTGGCTAAGAAGTCCAACAACCCGAGATGGGCATGGGACTGCTACAGAAGATTCATCCAGATGTTCTCAGATGTCGTTATGGAAGTTTCCAAGAGCGAGTTTGAGAAGCTGATCGATGCCAAGAAGGCTGAGAAGGGTGTTAAGAACGATGTAGATCTGGATGCTGATGATCTGAAGGATCTGGCAAACCAGTTCAAGGCTCTCTACAAGAAAGCTATCGGTTCCGACTTCCCGACCGAGCCGAAGGTACAGCTGATCGAGGCTGTAAAGGCCGTATTCCGTTCATGGGATAACCCGCGTGCGAACGTATATCGTCGTGACAACGATATCCCTTATTCCTGGGGAACCGCTGTTAACGTACAGATGATGGCATTCGGTAACATGGGACCGACTTCCGGTTCCGGTGTTGCTTTCACCCGTGACCCTGCAACCGGCGAGAACAAGTTCTACGCTGAGGTTCTGATGAACGCACAGGGCGAGGATGTTGTATCCGGTGTCCGCACACCTATGAAGTTTGACGAGCTGAAGAAGACCATGCCTGAGATCCATGATCAGCTGCTTGACATCGCTGACAAGCTGGAGAAGCATTACAGAGATATGCAGGATATGGAGTTCACCATCGAGGATGGCAAGCTTTACATGCTGCAGTGCCGTAATGGTAAGAGAACCGCTAAGGCTGCTCTGAAGATCGCTCATGATATGGTTAACGAGGGCATGATCGACAAGGAGACTGCTGTTCTCTCCGTTGATCCGCATAACCTGGATTCCCTGCTTCATGGTTCCTTCACCAAGGCTACCCTGAAGAATGCCGTTCAGATCGGCAAGGGTCTTCCGGCAGCTCCCGGCGCTGCAAGCGGCGCTATCGTTCTTACCGCAGAAGCTGCAAAGGCTGCTGCTGCCAAGGGCGAGAAGGTCGTTCTTGTACGTCGTGAGACCTCTCCTGAGGATATCGAGGGTATGAAGAGTGCACAGGGTATCCTGACAGCCCGTGGCGGTATGACCAGCCATGCAGCCGTTGTTGCCCGTGGTATGGGTGCCTGCTGCGTAGCAGGATGCTCCGATATCGTATTCTCCGAGGATGAGCAGAGCTTCACACTCGGCGGACACACCTACAAGACCGGCGATGTCATTTCCTTCGATGGTTCTACCGGTAACATCTATGACGGCGCTCTTGAGGTACAGGAAGGCGCTATCGAGGATGAGGATTTTGCTACGATCATGAAGTGGGCTGATGAGATCAGAACCATGAAGGTTCGTACAAACGCTGATACACCGGCTGATGCTGAGAAGGCTGTTGAGCTCGGCGCAGAAGGTATCGGTCTTACCCGTACAGAGCATATGTTCTTCCAGGGCAACCGTATCGATGCATTCCGTGAGATGATCTGCTCTGATACCAAGGAAGAGAGAGAAGAGGCTCTGGCAAAGATCGAGCCGCTTCAGCAGGGCGATTTCGAAGGCCTGTTCACCGCTATGAAGGGCATGCCCTGCACTATCCGTTTCCTGGATCCGCCGCTTCATGAGTTCGTTCCGAAGACGGAAGAGGATATCAAGAAGGTTGCAGATGCAAAGCATAAGACCGTTGATGAGATCAAGGCACGCATTGCAGGTCTGCAGGAGTTCAACCCGATGATGGGTCATCGTGGATGCCGTCTCTCCATCACCTTCCCGGAGATCGCTGTTATGCAGACAACTGCAGTTATCCGCGCAGCCATCAACGTAAACAAGGCTCATCCGGACTGGAATGTGGTTCCGGAGATCGAGGTTCCGCTTGTTGGTGATGTGAAGGAGCTGAGCTTTGTTAAGAAGTTCATCACCGAGACCGCTGACAAGGAGATTGCAGCTGCAGGTGTTAAGCAGGAGTACAAGATCGGTACCATGATCGAGATCCCGAGAGCTGCTCTGACTGCAGGCGAGATCGCAAAAGAGGCTGACTTCTTCTGCTTCGGTACCAACGACCTTACCCAGATGACATTCGGTTTCTCCCGTGATGATGCTGGTAAGTTCCTTGATTCCTACTATGATAACAAGATCCTTGAGAATGATCCTTTTGCAAAACTGGATCAGACAGGTGTAGGCAAGCTGATGAAGATGACCGTTGAGGATGGCAAGGCTTCCAACCCGAACATCCACATCGGTATCTGCGGCGAGCACGGCGGAGATCCGGCTTCCGTAGAGTTCTGCTATGACATCGGTCTTGACTATGTATCCTGCTCACCGTTCCGTGTACCGATCGCAAGACTGGCAGCGGCACAGGCAGTTATCAAGGCAAAGAGAGCAAAAGCCTGATCGGACATCTGATCAGATGAATGCATGACGAAAGCGGTCGGATGCAGCGGTTTTTCCGTTGCATCCGGCCGCTTTTGCAATATTACAGAATACAGATGCCTCCACCGGCTTGACGTCAGATGGTGCCATGTTATACTGAAGTGGTAATTTCATAGTTCACCTGCTGGGGGAGCGAAAGCTGAGAGTGTACGGTATCCGTACAGACCCTTACACCTGATCCGGGCAATACCGGCGAAGGGAAGCTGATATATAAGATTGCCGCAGTTCCTCCTCAGGTCAGATTGAGGAGGTTTTTTTATGTCTTTATTTGCAGTGTATGATGAAGCGAATGGCGTATACCACATTACGCAGGCCGGCTACGGTCTGATGGTCGCCATCCTGATTGCCGTTCTTCTTGTGGCCTGCTTTGTGTTCAAGCCGGATCAGAAAAATGTACTCGGCACCCGCCGGCTTGTTTTTTCCGCCATGGCGATCGCTCTGGCAACCGTCACATCCATGATCGAGCTATTTCACGCGCCGATGGGCGGATCGATCACACTGTTCTCGATGCTCTTCATCACGCTGATCGGATACTGGTACGGTCTCGGCACCGGTCTTTTCGCCGGCATCGCCTATGGACTGATCCAGATGATGATCGATCCCTATATCATCTCAATTCCGCAGATGCTTGTTGACTATATCTTCGCCTTTGGCGCACTGGGACTCTCCGGTGTGTTCAGCAGGGCAAAGTACGGGCAGATCAAGGGTTACATCCTGGCTATTCTCGGCCGCTATTTCTTCGCGTGCCTGTCCGGCGTCATCTTCTTCGGATCCTACGGCAATGATTACGGCATGTCACCAATCGCCTATTCCATGGCTTATAACGGATTCTATATTTTTATCGAGGGCGGTATCACAATCGCCGTGCTGTGCATTCCTGCCGTCAGCAAGGCCATGAAGCGGGTGAAAAATATCGCGACGGAGGCTGCCGCCCGCAGAGCTTCAAAATGATATGACATAAAGAATAACCGGCGGCTGCGGATGGTTGCGGGGTGGAGGCTTCTGTATTTCTGAACATTTTGCCATAAGGATCACCAGAAAGATGTCGTATTAATAAATGATCAAAATCAGGCGTTGTATAAGCCGGCATTTTGTATTATGTTAAAGATATACAAATTGTGATGCGCATGATTATGACACCTATATCATAATATTGCGCAGCAGATCGCAGGTTGTTCAGAGAGGAGGAACCGCGATGAGTTACGGATGGATGAATGTCCAGATGGCCGGCTACGGCGGTTTTTCCCATGCCTATAGCTATGGGGCGGCTGCCGGTGTCAACGGTTACGGACAGAGCGTCAGCGGACAGAACAACAGCGGGACAGAGACCGGCGCTGTCGGGAACAACTCCGGCGATTCTGAAAAAGTAAAACCCGGGTATCGTTCATCACCGGCTGAGTGTAAAACCTGCAGGGAGCGGAAATACAAAGACGGTTCCGATGAGATGGTATCCTATAAGACGGCAGCGCACATCAGTCCGTCAGAAGCTCCGATGCGTGTCATGGCTCACGAGGGTGAGCATGTGGCAAATGCCTACAAGAAGGCTGAACAAAATAACGGGAAGGTGCTTTCCGTCTCTGTTTCCATTCATACCGCCGTCTGCCCGGAGTGCGGACGCGTCTACGTATCAGGCGGGGAAACGCGCACTTCCATTATGTACAGAAAGGATGATGAGGATGAAGCTGCCAATGACGGCAGGGAGGTTCTCGGGGCTAATATTGACCTGATCGCATAAAATGATAACAGTATCCAAAGTCATCGGCCGCATTGCACTTGTGCAAAAGAAGTGCTCCTGACAATTTATATGGGTTCTGAACTTCAGAATATCCGGCTGTTCGCCTTATCAGGCGGCAGCCGGATGTTTTCGTGCTATGAAAATGTCCACTTTTTGTCTATAATGATTATGTTCATGTAAAGGGAAGGAGAATTCCACATGAAAGACAAAATCGGGGTACGGTCTGGAAAGGACCGCAGGTACAGGAACACTGACGCTGGGGTGTGTCCGGACAGAAGCAGTGTATCCGAATATTGTGAAATCGAAGCAGACAATAGCGAAGTAACGGGACATCACGGCAGGCGGCCGGGCAGAAGGACATTTTCGCATACAGGCAGATGGACAGCGCTGCTACTGGCCGTCGTGATGGCATTTGCCATGACAGGCTGCACCAGTCAGCAGCGGATGATGTTCGGCACCGGCGGAACAGCCGGGACCTATTACGCCTATGGCGGCGTGCTGGCGCAGGCTATGCGAAATTACGCCGGAATCCGGGTGACAGCCGTGTCGACAGGCGGATCCAAGGCAAATATTCAGACCATTCAGGACGGCGATTTCCAGCTCGGATTCACGCAGTCCGATGTGCTGACCTATGCATGGAACGGCTCGAGATCTTTTGAACAGGACGGACCGACGCACGATTTCCGCGTGCTCGGATCGCTCTATGACGAAACCGTGCAGCTATTCACGATGGATCCGGATATCAAATCCGTCTACGATCTGCAGGGAAAGAGCGTTTCCATCGGTGCCGCGGGGTCAGGCGTTTATTTTAATGCTTTGGATGTACTGGATGCGGCAGGACTCAGCATCTCCGATATCAATCCGCAGTATCAGTCCTTTGAGGATTCTAAGGAATCCATGAAGGATGGAAAAATAGACGCGGCCTTTGTCGTAGCCGGTGCGCCTACGACAGCAATCACCGAGCTTGCGACGACGAATGGCGTCAACCTCATCAATATAGACGGCGATCTCCGCGACAAGATTCTCGAGGACTGCCCGTATTACAAGGCCAAGACGATTCCGGCTGGCACCTACAAGGGGCAGGATCAGGATGTGGAGACAATCACGGTCGAGGCGACCGTTATCGTGGACAAGGACGAGAGCGAGGACACCGTCTATAAGCTGACCGCGGCTATTTTTGACCACGCGGACGAGATCGCGAAGGAAAATGCGAAGGGTGAGGAACTCTCCATCGACAAGGCTTCGGATATCCAGGGCGTTCCCTATCACGCGGGCGCGGCGAAGTATTATGCAGAGCACGGGGTTACCGTAAATACGGATGAATCATGACACACAGGGGGAAGCTGACATGAGCAGCGATACAGAGAAAAAGAGACAGAAATTCGAGGCCCATCTGGAAGAAGAGGAAAATCAGTTCAACGAGGAACAGGAAAAGAAGCTGGATAGCTACGAAGACATCGTCGATGACAGGAACGAGGTCAACGCCGATGTGGAAACGGTCATGCGCAAGTACGACCGCGAGTCGAACACGAGGATCTGGGTCGGCAAGCCCAAGGTGATCATCGGTTTCGTCCTCGTGCTTTTCTCCGTGTGGTGCATCTACGTCACCCTGTTTGCAACCTTCCTTGAGGAGATCCGGTTGACATCCTTCATGGCACTGATCGTCCTGATGGGATTCCTGATCTACCCGGCGAAAAAAGGAACGCAGAAAATCAACAGCATGCCGGCGGGCGACATTATTTACATGACGGCGGGGACGCTGGCATTTCTGTACTTTACCGTCAATGCCAACCAGATCATCAATCAGGGTACGCGTTTCACATGGCCGCAGATCATCATCGGCATCATCGGCATCGCGGCACTCGTGGAGGTGACGCGGCGCTGCGTCGGTCTGCCGATCCTGTGCGTGGCCGGATTCTTCATCGTCTATGCGCTGGTTTACGGTCTGACCAATCCTGACTTCTTCGGCCGCGTGCGCTATCTCGTGCGGAACCTGTTCTATACGAAGGAGGGCATTCTGTCGACGCCGGTCAACGTATGCTCCAAGTACATCGTTGTCTTCATTATTTTTGGCGCGTTTCTGGAGAGAACCGGTATCTCGAACTTCTTCATCAACCTCGCCAACTGTGTGGCCGGCCGCTTCGCCGGCGGACCCGCCAAGGTCGCCGTCATCTCGTCGGCTCTCTGCGGCATGGTGTCAGGTTCTTCTGTCGGCAACACCGTAACGACCGGTTCCGTGACAATCCCCATGATGAAAAAGACCGGCTACCGGCCGGAATTTGCCGGCGCTGTCGAGGCAGCAGCTTCGACGGGCGGCCAGATCATGCCGCCGATCATGGGCGCAGCCGCCTTTCTCATGGCTGACTTTGTCGGCGTGCCGTATTCGGACATCATCGGCCGGGCAGTGCTGCCGGCGATCCTGTACTTTACGGGTATTTTTATCTCGGTCCATCTGGAAGCGAAGAAAAACAACCTGCAGGGCATCCCGGCAGATCAGCTTCCGCGGTTCCGCGATCTCATCAAAAAAATCTACCTGCTGCTTCCGCTCGTCATGCTCGTCATCTGGGTGTCCGGCAACTTCATGACCATGCAGCGGGCAGCGTCGCTCGCAATCGTTCTGTCCATTGTCGTCAGCCTGTTTGACAGGGATAACCGCATCACGCCGCACAAGATTATCGATGCACTCGAGGCAGGCGGCAAGAGTACGATCACCGTGGGCGCCGCCTGCGGCGTGGCCGGTATCATTTCCGGTACGATCACGATGACAGGTCTTGCGAACGACCTGATTGACGGCATCGTCGGTCTTGCAGGAAACAGGCTGATCATCGCCCTGATGCTGACCATGATCTGCTGCATTATCCTCGGCATGGGTGTTCCTACGACGGCCAATTACTGCATCATGGCAGCGACGACAGCACCGATCCTCATCCGCATGGGTGTACCCATCCTCGCGGCGCACTTCTTCGTCTTTTACTTCGGCATCGTTGCGGATATCACGCCGCCGGTGGCGCTCGCCGCTTATGCGGGATCAGCCATCGCCAGATCTAACCCGATGAAGACCGCACTCAACGCGTCGAAGCTGGCAATCGCCGTCTTCATCGTTCCGTACGTGTTCTGCTATAATCCGTCGATGCTCCTGATCGACACGACGCCGTTGGCCGTCATCCAGATCGCGGCTACATCGCTGATCGGCATCTTCGGTGTCGCTGCGGCGTTGGAGGGATACTGCTTTACGCATATGAATCCGGTGGCCCGCATTGCCATTGCTGTGGGCGGACTGCTGCTCATCATCCCGGGGGCGGTGACCGATCTGATCGGACTGGTGGTCGTCATCGGATGCATGGGGCTTCAGAAAGCCAAATCAAAGAAGGTGGCAGCGGCCGGCTGAAGCACTTCTTTGCCAGTTGACAGCTGTCACAGCGACCGGCTGAAGCACTTCTTTGCCAGTTGACAGCTGTCACAGCGACCGGCTGAGCGACAGATACTGTGCAAAATCAGCAGTTTTCGTTATAATGGACATATCCGTAAACCGAAATAATACAACAGAGAGAAAAGGAAGGCATATGGCACAGGAACAGCATGAAAAGGTGATCGTCATCGACTATGGCGGTCAGTATAACCAGCTTGTGGCGCGCCGCGTCCGCGAGTGCAGTGTCTACTGTGAGATCTATTCCTACCGGACCCCGCTGGACGAAATCCGCCGGCTGAACCCGAAGGGCATCATCCTCACGGGAGGTCCCAACAGTGTTTACGAGGAAGGCGCGGCGTCCGCACCGAAGGAACTGTTTGAGACGGGCATCCCGGTGCTCGGACTCTGCTACGGGGCACAGCTCATGCAGTACGTGCTCGGAGGAAACGTGCAGAGAGCGGAGGAGCGGGAATACGGCAAGACGGAGATGACCGTGGACGCTACGGATTCTCCGCTTTTCAGCGATATCCCAAAACAGAGTATTGTCTGGATGAGCCACAATGATTACATATCCCGGATGGCGCCCGGGTTTACCGTGGCGGCTCACACGGCGAATTGCCCGTACGCGGCTGTCGAAAATCGTGCAGCCGGCCTGTATGGTTTTCAGTTCCATCCCGAGGTGCTTCATACGCAGTACGGCACACAGATGATCCGTAATTTTGTCCTCAGCATCTGCGGCTGTGCCGGTGACTGGCGTATGGATGACTTTGCGGAGAGAACGATTCGGGAGATCCGCGAAAAGATCGGCGACGGCAAGGCACTCTGCGCACTTTCCGGCGGTGTGGATTCTTCGGTGGCAGCGGTGCTGATGTCCAAAGCCATCGGAAAAAATCTGACCTGCGTCTTCGTTGATCACGGACTGCTTCGGAAGGACGAGGGCGATATGGTTTCGGAGGTCTTCGGACCGAACGGCCCCTACGACCTGAACTTTGTCAGAATCGACGCCAGCGACAGATTTTTTCAGGATCTGAAAGGTGTCTCCGAGCCGGAGAAGAAGAGAAAAATCATAGGCGAGGATTTTATCCGCGTCTTTGAACAGGAATCCAAAAAGATCGGCCATGTCGATTACCTGGTGCAGGGCACGATCTATCCGGATGTGGTGGAATCCGGACTCGGCGGCGAGTCGGCGACGATCAAGTCACATCACAATGTCGGCGGTCTGCCCGATTACGTGGATTTCCGTGAGATCATCGAGCCGCTGCGCTACCTCTTCAAGGATGAGGTCCGTGCGGTCGGAAGACACCTGGGCATTCCTGAGAAGCTCGTCAACCGCCAGCCGTTCCCAGGTCCCGGCCTCGGTATTCGTATCATCGGCGAGGTGACGCCGGAGAAGGTGAAGATCGTGCAGGATGCGGATGCCATTTTCCGCGAGGAGATGGATGCCGCAGGCATCAACAAGATCGCCAACCAGTACTACGCGGCGCTGACCAATCTCCGCACCGTTGGTGTCATGGGCGATGAGCGTACCTATGATTATGCCATTGCGCTCCGTGCTGTCAGTACGGTCGATTTCATGACGGCCGATGCTGTGGAAGTGCCTTATCCGGTACTGAAGAAGGTCACCAGCAGGATCGTGAACGAGGTGAATCACGTCAATCGTGTCTTCTATGACATCACTTCGAAGCCTCCGGGAACGATAGAGCTTGAATAACAGCATTAATCCCCGCAAGTCCAGTAAAATCAAGGCTCAATAGTGAGAAGTAACTATTTTGTCGCAGAAAACGGTGTGACCTGAAAGGTCACGCCGTTTTTCTGCGTTCATAGGTTGTTTGCGTGATGATAGGTTCGGAAATAACGGGAATATCCACATCATCCACGAAGTTGAAGAAAATCTTCACTTTCTGCTTGCGCTTGCCGCTGGACTTGTCCGGGGCACAGACGATGATCTTCTTGATTTACTCGTTCACGATGGTCTGAGTCAGTTCCTCCACATCTACATATTTTTGTGTCAGAGCGATAAAGGCATCCCGACCGTCGTTCATTTCTTCCCGCTGTTCTACCCATTCCCTGCCGTTCCAAAATTCCCACAATGGACTGATTTCCCCCAGTGGTACGGTCTTTCCGGTAGCGGTTGGCAATCTGCATGACCTGTGGGCGTGTTGGCTCATGGAAGAACCGCCCCACCTTTGAAGACCTGGTGGTTATGTTTGAGGGAAGCACAGCCGGCGGTGCAGAGCGGGCTTACCGGAAAGCGATGGATAAGCTGACAGAGCTTCTGGTTGTCGAGGGTACTATCCATGCAGTCCGGCATATTTTATCATTGTCGCCTGATGCTCTTACAAAATATATGCTCGTCCCCCTTGAGCAGCCACTTATCTCTTGAATCCTTACAACAGCTGTAAGTGGTATTTGCTATGTTCCCATGCTATCATTTTATTACAAATGAGGTAGTGTCAAATAAGCTATGAAAACATGAGGCCTAAAAAACAAGGCCCCGGCGGGCCTTGAAAACTGCAGATATTTATCTTTTGGATGGCGTACGCCACCCTTGACAACACCGCAGAGCTGCGCT